>Ga0208321_1000036_pt1 | contig 174342 bp, 150 predicted proteins | sample June2015DPH_4_15_FD_184692 | JGI IMG/M metagenome (GOLD analysis project Ga0208321, IMG submission 184692) | Peatland microbial communities from SPRUCE experiment site at the Marcell Experimental Forest, Minnesota, USA - June2015DPH_4_150... | ecosystem: Environmental > Terrestrial > Soil >...
TGCTCCGCACCGACCAATGGGTGGCGTTGGAAGGCTTCGTGTGCAGGGTGGCTTCCACGATCGCCTGGACCTTGCGCGGCAAAAGGCTGGGGATACGGCCCGGCCGGGGAGCGTCTTTTTCCAGGCCTGCCAACCGAAGAGCCAGAAAACGCTCCCGCCACAGTTGCACGGTGGGTCTGGAAATATCCAAGGCGTGCGCGATGTCCTGGCCCAACGTTGCCCCGGCTGCCATCGAGATAATCCGAGCACGTTGAACCAGCCGAAAGGGAAGACTCCGGCTGCTGGACCACGCCGCCAAGGTGGTCCGTTCCTCGGCCGACAGAATAATCGGAGCTGCGACTCGGCTCATGTCCTCAAGCATATCGGCCTTATCTGTATAAGTCAAGGTAATTATGGGACACTACACTAGCGGGTTGGGACGCAACCGTGGCTTTGAATCTGCGCATTCGAGTTCAGGAAGTTCCACGTTCCAGGGGCCAGGCGGCGCGCTTTCCAGTTTCGGAACAGGTCCTCTTTCAAGCGTTGGAGGTCACGGGGCGAGTCGACATCAGGACAGGCCTCCAGGACTGAACATGAGAGGCCCTGTCGTAACAGGTTCCGAAGTGTATCGCTGAATGCAAAGGCGGTGCTCCAGCGAACCCTGTGGAAGATGCTCCGTAATCTCCCGGGATCTGCAGGCCGTCGAAGAGCAATCAGATAATACCCGCCATCGGGGCAGGGGCCCAGCACCGACTCGCATGCACGCAACTCCCCAAGAGCCTGGCGCAGAATGCGCCCCGGAAACAAAGGAGAGTCAGTGCCAATAACCACACAGCTTGGATGGAGACGAAGGAGTCTGCGAAAGGCATTCCCCAAGCGTTCACCCAAGTCTCTTCCTTGTTGGCGAATAACGCTGAATTCGCTGATGCCGGCCCCGGCCAAAGGCTGCTCGTAGAGAATGGCATCAGCGTGGCTGCGCCCAAATGGGATTGGACTTGCCTCCAAGAACAAATAGGGCTGGACCCATCGTCTGAGCCCGGCAACTTTGCGGAGTGTATCTGAAATCAACGCGGCTTGAAAACGAGCGGCGCCTTGCAAGCCGAGCCGGGGGATCAAGCGAGTCTTGGCATGCCCAGCAACCGGTGCGCGCGCAAAAACGGCAATTGCCGGAAGAGGCGTCCTTCGCAATCGTGATGTGGATTCGGGTGAGCGCGCGGTCAAGGGACTATGATGGCAAGCGGCGGGGACGCGCGACATCACGCGCCCCAGCAGCAGTTCACTGAGCGGCAAGTTTACGGAATAACACCCGCAGTCGACACGCCTTCCTCTCGATGAGCAAGCTGCACTTGCCGCGACGAGCACGCGAAGGCGAGCCCGCCAGGTCAAATGAAAAGTTGCTCGTCCTGCGCTGCCTCGCTGACGCTGGTCGTCCGCCGGCGCGAGAACAGGAACTCCAAGCCAGCCCGCATCCCTGCAATGACGGCCGAAACCTCTTGCATGGGCGCCAGCACGCCGCGCTGCACGGCGTCCGAGGTGGTCTCAACCTTTTTAACGAGGTCGGAAACCATCTGGTCCACGCGAATGATCTGCGAGCGTGATTTATCCACGAGTTCGGCTACCAGCGTATCCACATCGGTAGTCCGTTCGCGGAGCATCTTGCTGATATCGGCAAGGTTCGAGGTAATTGTCCGCAAAGGCTCGCGGGCGTTGTTCACAATTTCCGTGACCGACTGGGCCAGCGGATCCAACCGTTGCTTGACCTCAGCGCGGACAGCCTCGATCTGGGCGGGAATTTTCCGCATTGTTAGCCAGATCCCGATCATCGCCCCGGCTTGCATCAGGACCGCCAGGGCCACGAGGATTAGCGCGATGGTCAGCCCTGCGTTTTGCTCCATGGTTCGCTCACCAGTCCTTTTGCGACCCAGCCTCTTACTTCGCCTTGGCTTTTTCTTCCTGGTATGCTTGCTTGCCCGCTTCCAGCGCTGCTGACAGCAGTTCCTTCTGCTTGGTCACAAGATCCTTGCCTTTATCGACAGCCCCTTCTGCTTGGCGACGCAAGTCTTCCGTCTTGGCCTTTACGTAGTCTCGGCCCTCTTCAGCTTTCCCCGCAATGTACTCCCGAGTCTCTTTCCCCGACCGGGGAGCAAACAGCAGGGCTAGAATCGCTCCCATGCCTAGACCCGCAAGAAAGAACCCAAGATTCGATCCGCCATTGCCCTCTTCGCTCATAAGCTACCTCCGCCTCACACTCTCGAAAGCGTGCTTCGCGCGGCTTCTTTGCCGGTCTCAAGTACCTCGGCAAGCCGCTCCTTTTGCTTGCTTACTAGTTCCTTGCCCTTTTCCACCAACTCGTCAGCCTGCCCCCTGAATTCTTTCTCCCTTGAAACCACGTAATCCTTGCCTTCCCCGGCTTTCTTGGCAATGAGCTTCCGCGTTTGCTCCCCCGTCTTGGGCGAAAAAAGCAGGACCACCACGGCGCCCATGCTGGCGCCAGCAAGAAAATAACCAACCTTCGTAGCTACGCTACACTTGGCCATAAGCTACCTCCACCTTTCAACAGCGAATGTACCACAGAGACTCACCTCAAGCAAGGGAAAAATTCCGCAATTGGTTAGGGTTATAAATAGACGGTCCAGCCGGATTATTTTAATAAGGGCCCTTCGTCGTCGCAAAGTACTCGAAAATCCGCTTTGCTTGCGAAGGATTTACGACTTGACCGAGTTCCTCAAGTGAAAGGCTTTGCAGAGCGCTCAGGCTGCCAAAGTGCGAAAGGAGCTTGTTTGCCGTCTTTTCTCCGATCCCGGAGATGTTTAATAACTCGCTGGCCAACTCCCGATTTCCACGCCGGGTCCTGTGGAAGGTGACGGCGAAGCGGTGCGCCTCGTCACGGATTTGCTGGATCAAGTGAAGGGCTGGAGAGTGATGATCGAGAACTGCGGGGTCATCTTCACGCCCCAGGAGGTAGAGGATCTCCTCCCGCTTGGCAATACTCGCCAAAGGCTGGTTGATGATGCCCAGGCGCTCCAAAGCTTCTGCGGCCGCGTGGAGCTGGCCGATTCCTCCGTCGATCAAGACCAAGTCGGGCAGCGTTTTCTTTTCCTCCAGCAGCCTTTTGTATCGGCGTCCGACAACTTCCCGCATGCTGGCGAAGTCATCGTTTTGGGGAACAGTTTTGACGATGAACTTGCGGTAATCGGACTTCTTCATGCCTCCGCCTTCCCAAACCACCAGCGAGGCCACAATATCCGCGCCTTGAGTGTGGGAAACGTCGAAAGCCTCGATACGGTTGGGTGGCAGGGGCAGGTCGAGCGCCTCGGCCAGGCTCTCCAGCACCTGGCGGGCCTTGAGCTTCCGAATTCGAAATCGTCTTTCGAAGGAGTGGCGCGCGTTCCGGGCGACCAGTTCAAGCAGGGCGCGTTTTCGCCCCGCCTGTGGGGTCAGGATCTTCACCGGATGTCCTCGCCTCTCGGCCAGCGACTCTTGCAGCAGTTCGCGGTCTTCAAAGTCCACGGGTACATGGATCTCGCCGGGTAGATATTGCTGGTCAAGATAAATCTGCTTGAGCAGCGAGGAGAACAACTCGCCGGCATGGAAGGGCTCAAGGTCTTCCCAGAAGAACTCGCGCCGGTCCAAAACGCGCCCGCCACGCAAGTGAAAAAGGTTTACGGCCAGTAGCGGACCCTCCTGATGGAAGCCAAGAATGTCGGCTTCCTGGCCGGACCAAGCGGCCATCTTCTGTCGCTCACGAAGCTGCTCCACGGTCATGATCTGGTCGCGGTAGCGCGCGGCGTCTTCAAAAAAGAGTTCTTGGGATGCCTCCGCCATGCGGTCGTGCAGGCTGCGGACCAAGTCGCTCTCCCGCCCCTCGAGCAACAGGCGCGCATCCCGCACCGCTTCCGCGTAACGTTCCGTCGTAGTCAGGCCTTCCACGCACGGACCAAGGCAGCGCTTGATGTGATACTGAAGGCAGGGCCGGGGATGGTACCGCGTCAAGTCGACGTTGCAAGACGGGACAAGAAAATGGCGATGAATGAAATCCACAATGCGATAGGCGAGGTTGGCCGGAAAATACGGGCCGTAGTAGATTGAGCCATCTTTCTTTACTCGCCGCGTGACATAAACACGCGGGAAGCGGTCCTGTAGCGTGAGCTTGATGAAGGGATACGACTTGTCATCTCGGAGCAAAATGTTATAGCGTGGCTTGAACTGTTTGATGAGGTTGTTCTCGAGCGCCATCGCCTCCCGCTCATTGTCCACGAGGATGGTCTCAAGGTCCTCTGCCACCTCGAGCATGCGATCCCGCTTTTCATCCCCCGGACGCGACTCCTGGAAATAGGAGCGCAGGCGGTGGCGAAGTGATTTCGCTTTGCCAACATAAATGGGCCGGCTCGTTTCATCCTTGAAGATATACACCCCGGGCTGGGCAGGCAGGATTTCGGCTTTTTCGACCAGCGCGGGATTCACCAGCTCCTCCTGAGGTTATTATCCGCCCGCGCCGAGCTTTGTCAAAGACCCAGTTCCGGTTTGGAGTGTTGATAATTCCGAGCCACGGGAGAGATGGCCGGGCCTGGAGACTCACGTCAAATGCCCGTGCCACGCCGCGGCGGCTTGGAGTATTGACACCTTGCCGAGTGAAGCGGGAGAATGGTTACTATGCGGTGGATCGTAGGCACAACACTGGTGCTAATCCTCGTATTCCACACGGGCGGACCTGTCGTTTGCGCTCAAAAGCAGCAAGCGCGACCTCCTGCTAATAATGCTGAAGCCCCACGCCCCTATGTTTCACCCTCGGCATCGAAGTCCGTGGAGATTGGCGATTATTACTTGAGGAGGAAAAAGTTCAACGCCGCGCTGAGCCGATTCCAGGAGGCGCTGAAGACCGACCCGCATTATGCGCCCGCCTACCGGGAGCTGGGAAAGGTCTACGAAAGAATGGAACACCCGCAGAAAGCGCTGGACGCATATCGGAAATACTTGGACGAACTTCCCTCCGCCCAAGACGCTCGGGAAGACAAACGCATTCACAAGGCTATCGCCCGCCTGGAGAAGGAACTTCCCTCGGGAGGAAAATCGTCGGGCAGCCAATCGACTCGGCAGTAGCGACTCACTCGGCAGGGCTTGCAGCCTCGGAGTCCAGGTACTCCTGAAGTATACGGGCGGCCTGTTCCACATCCTCTTCCCGCACCAGCAGTAAAACATCCAGCACCGGCAATAGTCCCGCGGAGGTTTCACCGGGCACCACGGAAGGAATGCCCTGGGATTGCAAGATGTTCCTGGCCACATCGGCGTCCAGCAAGGCGGTGGGGCCGGTGAAGACACGGACGGTTACGAGCTTGGAGTCGCTAGAGCCGGCACTTTGTGTTTGGGGCGGCGTCTCAGGCGGCGAGCCGGGCGCGAGTTGCGCACCGCAGTCTTCGCACGTGGTTGTTCCTTCCACGTATTCCGTCAAGCACCTTGGGCAATAGGGCATGGCTGAACGAAAACCCTCCACGGCTAGTATAGACCCTTCTTTCAATTTGACCTGGGGATTTGCATGGGTGAACTTTCGAGCCGGCCAGCAAGGCGCTGTGTGCGCCCGCGTCCTTGAAAAACATGCCAACGAGTTAACAGCCGGCGCAATCATCACCGCCGAGCCTGGCAGCCTCAGAATCCGTTAACCTCACCCACTTCGAGCTAACAGCGAACCCGCAGGCAAGAGACGAGCCCCGCTTTGGAGTGCGGCAGCTTGCTGCCACTTTTCTCCCGCGAGCTTGCTCGCACCTCACCTGCGCCCCAGTGCACGGCCAGCAAGCTGGTCCCGCAGAGCGGGAAAGGCGGCAGCAAGCTGCCGCACTCCAAAGCCGAACGCGCGCTTACGGCAAAGGTGTGAAGATCGCCGCCAGTCCGCCGCCAAGCGCCAAGTGAACAGTGAGTTTGTCGCTCGGCTTCACCCGCTTTGTGCTGATGGCCAAGCTGGTGCCCACGGTATCTGCATCCGGGCCATCGGAGAAAATCTGCGCCTCGTATTGACCTTTGCCAAGGAAACCCAGGGGCAACTCCAAGTCTCGTGCCTCCCAGTTGGTCATGCTTCCCAGATACCACGCGTCACCATGCTGGCGAGCCACGGTGATGTACTTGGCCGGTTCGCCGTTCAAGACCTTGGTATCATCCCAAACGGTCGGGACCTTATCCAGGAACTCCATCCCAGGGTTGTGGTCATAGGCCTCGGGATAATCGGCGAGCATGACCAGCGGGCTCTCATACACGACGTACATGGCCAACTGATGGGCACGAGTTCCTTGCGACATGGGCTCAACGTTGCGCGCCACGAAATGGCCGCGCGCCGCGTTGTTGAAGGCGCCGGGAGTAAAGTCCATCGGCCCTGCAAGCATTCGCGTGAAGGGAATTGTAACGTCGTGCTCGGGCGTGACGCGGTCGCTCCACTTGCTATACTCCATGCCCATCACCCCCTCGCGGGTGAGAAGATTGGGATAAGTTCGGCGCAAGCCGGTGGGCTTATACGCGCCGTGAAGATCCACCACCAAGTGATGTTCGGCGGCCTTTCGGACGCACCGCTCATAGAAATTCACCATCTCCTGATCGTCGTGGTCCATGAAATCGACTTTGATTCCGGCGGCGCCCCATTTCTCATAGAGCGACATTGCCTCGTCCATCTGTTTATCCAGCGCGCTCCAGAATAACCAGAGCAAGACCTTCACACCCTTCTGCTTGCCATAGGCAATGATGTCGGGGACATCGACTTCCGGGACGTGATGCAGGATGTCCAACGCGTGCGTGTAATCGTGCGCCGGGTACCACCCTGCATCAACCAGCATATATTCCAGGTGGTGCTCTGCCGCAAAGTCAATGTAATGCTTCATGGTGGCGGTGTTCATGCCGGGCTTGAAATCCACGTTCTTGGCAAAGCTTCCTGACCACCAATCCCACGCAGACTTACCGGGTTGGATCCAGGAAGTGTCTGTGAGTGCGCAAGGTGCACTCAAATCGAGAACGATATAGTTGCTCTCAATCAGTCCCCCAGGCCGCGAATTTATCAAAAGGACTCGCCACGGTGTGGTCTTGGGTGTGGAACCAATCACCACCTGGTCCATGCGATCGCGGGTTGGCGAGAGTTTGCTGAGTAGCGCGTTCTCCACCCCCGGCACGCCGCCCACATACATTCCTGAATAGTCCGTCAGGTCCGCTTCCAGCAGGCCAACCCAGGGGCCACCTGGAATTTCCACCAACAAAGGCAAGTTGATGATGGAGGAAGGCCTGATATCATTGAGGCTGATGTGCCGGAACTCACCCTCATTGGAGGTATTGAATTTCCCCATATTGAGCGCGAAGGCGGAGGAATCTTGGGCGAAATAGAAACCCGTGTTCTCCGCCGCCAGAACGAACTTGCCGAGGGCCGCCTGCTGCGGAAGGAAGTAACGGAAAGCCACGCCTTCGTTGAAAACCCTGAAGATCAGGTCAACTCGGCGACTCGGCGCCTGGCGTTCCTCGAGTGAAATCGTGAGCTGGTTGTAATTGTCGGGAATCCAGCGTTTCACTCCAAAGGCATTTTCCCAGGCACCGTTGTGAGACTGTCGATTCGACCCAGATATCTCGAAATCGCGATCCAAGGGCCGCGATCCTACAAAGTCCAGTCCCAGGGGAGAATCTTTAAGAACCTGAGCCCCTTTGTAAGAAACCCGATAATAGGCGCGCTCGCCGGGCAGATAGGGCTGCGGATTGGCCTTCAGTTCAACTTCAACCTTGATGCTACCATCCGGAGACGTCACGGCGAGCGGTTCCGACCCGAAATTCAAGCTGGGAGCAATCATTGACAGACCTAACACCAGAGAAGTCATGGGAGCAGTCACTATTCTGGTTCGCATCAGTCAGACCTCCTTGAGGTTCAAGCAAGGGCTGCTATTTTCCAACTGCTGGCAGGAACATGCAAGCGCTCGCTCCAAGCCGCGGAGCGGCGACGTCCTTTGGCCCACGGCGCAAGCCGTGGGGGACGGGTCCATCGTTTTTGGTCAAGCCCCGCAAGGGGCGACATAAGGCCTGCGCAGAGTCACTCCCAATGCTTCCTGTGGGCTGATGTCGCCCCTGCCGGGGCTCCAGAAATCTTATTGCCTGTATTCTCCCCCACGGCTGTCGCCGTGGGCCACATGATATCGGCCCTAACGGGCCTACATCCGATCGAATCTGCGCAAATCTGGGTTCATGTGCTGCTGGTGCTTCAGGGGTGGAAGTGCTTCAAACTTTTCCGAGCCTCTTCGTATTCTGGAAACTCTCTCTCTGCCTCACGAAACGCGCGGGAATGCACCACGCGGCGGTGCCCGTTGCACTCCACCGGGAATCGCATATGGAGCATCTCGTGGAACACCAGGTATTCAACCAGGTGGGTCGGAGCTGTGGAAGAGTCCAGCGCTCGGTTGATGACGATCATCCCATGGCCGGCGTCGTAATGGCCAAGGATGGTCCGCGAATTCTGCAGGCTCCAGCCCAGGCAAGTAACGGAAAGCTCGCCGTTGAAGAACTTCTGGTTCAGACGCTGAAATATCTCCTCCAGATTATGCCAACGGCCACGGGCAGGACGTAAGCGTTTTGTGCCACGTTCGCGCCGCGCTTGGTCAATGCGGTGGCGAATGGCAGGGTTTAAAACGTAAGCCAGATAGCATTCGCGCGCCTCACGAGAAGCGCGTCGGCGATAAATTTTACACAGCAAGATCTCCGCCAGCGCTTCCAGAACCAGGAGTGGCGCGTCCTGTAATACGTCGGAAATGCAGACTTCCAGATGGTCTTTGCGCAGACAAATGGTGCTGCGCAAACCTGCAAAGGGACGGAATTCAACCCGCAGGCTCGGGAGGGCCGCGGCGATGCGGAGCCACCGAAAGACCCTTAGGAAGATCTCCACCGGCTCTGATGAAAAGGCTAGGGGCAGCGGCATCTGTTCAAGTCGCATGGGTAGGACAGTAAACGTCGCGCACTCTCTCAGTCTTCGTCGCGATCGGAAGGCGGGGCCTGTTTGCGCTCCTTCTTCCGAAGTTTCTCCTCTTCTTCTGTACGCTTCTTCTCTTCTTTAATCCGCTCCTTTTCGGATTGGGCCTCCGCCTTCTCGGACTTCAGTTCTCCAAATCTTTTCACCTGATCAGCGAGGGCCTTGGTGGCACCGTCCAGGGCATCCGTGAGGTCGTCCTTGGCGTCACGGAGGGACTTCGCGTAATCGGCGGCATAGGCATCCGGCGACTCTTGGATTCGCCGCAAGTCATGAAGTTGTTTGGGGCCCATCTCAAGAACCTTCCGGAGTCCCTTGCGCATGTCGCCCCGGCGATCATACTGGTCCTGGATCCAGTTCTTCAAATCGTCCGTGAGTGAGATGTATTCGTCCAGCAAGTGGTCGATATACGCGCCGTTATCGTATTGGGGGTCCATGGGCTTGCTGCGAAACCCCTCGATTCGATCCAGGCGGCTTTGAGCCAGAGTGAGGTAAACCTCGATGCGCTCGGAGGGCTCTTGTGCCTCGCGAATCTTGTCTTCTTCTTCATCTGAAATGTAATCCGGTTTTTGCGCCAGAGCCGTCATCGCCGGCGCGGCCAAGGGCATAAGGAGCGCCAAAACCAGAGTGGCTTGTGATTTCACCGTCAAGGCCTCCGGTGAACCTTTCAATCAGTTTTGCGCAAAGGCTTTGCAGCCTCCGGCACCCGAGCCGCAGGAAACAGTGCCTGCAGGACTTCTGCCCGCACCTGCTCGATTTCCTTCGCGGCTTTCTCGATGGGGTCACGCTCAAAATAGGAGACTCGCCGCTTCAGGTCATCGAGCAACCGCTCATCCTCGCGCAACTCAATGTCCAGTTCCTTAAAACCCTGGGGAGCGCGCGCGGCGTTGCGCCCGGAACTCCTGAGTATTTGCCACGTGTCTTTGATCCTGCCCAGGTAAGCGCTGACAAGCTGGGCGCCCTGTTCCGTATTCCCTTGCTCGTAGGCTTGGATTGCTTGCCGCAGCTTGATCCGCGCCAGACGAGTTTCTTGCTTGGATTTTCTTACGGGGTCGTTCTCCTTCTGCATGCGTGCCAGCAGTTGCGCTTCGGTTTCGGAAGACGGTGCAGAGGAAGCGCCGGCAAGGAACACCGGCACGCCGATGAGCAAGAATGCGATCGAGAGAGGCGCCCGCCAGATCATAACCGATAATTCTATTATAGCTATTTCTCCAATTGGTGTCGGAGTAGCTTGGCGCGCTGGGTGGCCTGCCATTCGTGGTCCGGGCTCTGGCCTTTTGAGAGCTGCAGAAAACGCTCGTAGTTGTCGAGGGCCTTCTTAAGGACATGCAGGTTGTCGTAACAGGTGGCGAGGGCAAAGAAGAGTATGGCAGGAGGATTGGGAGCGCGCACCAGAGCTTCGAGCAATGGTATGGCCTCCGGGTAGCGCTTTTGAAGATAGAGACTGGTGGCCAGTCCCTGCCCAGCATCGTGATTCCTGGGGTCGCTCTTCAGAGCCGTCCGAAACTCGACTTCAGCCTCCGATAACTTCTCTTCCTCCAGCAAGGTCTGTCCCAAAGCCCGGTGCAGGTCCGGGTCAGCCGGGATGGCGAGGAGAGCCTGCCGGTAAAACTTCTCAGACTCAGGGAATTTCTTCAGGAGAGCGCAGACATCCCCCAGCGCCGCAGCCAAGCCGGGTGTCTCCGGTTTGAGGCGGTAGACGCTCTGGAGACCCTCGTAAGCCTGCTGGTTCTTTCCCTGCTCGAGGTACAAGCGTGCCAAATGAAAACGAGTTTCCAGGTCGTCAGGACGAGCGGTCAAGTATTGCTCGAAATGACCGGCGGCATTCACCTCGTCTTTCAATCCTTCCATGGCGAGGGCCATGCCCAGTTGAGCCTGGGATAGCGTAGGGTCCCGTTCGGAAGCTTTTTGAAAAGAGCCGAGCGCCTCCTGGTAGCGCTTCTGTTGCAAGTAAAGTTGACCTAAGTCGTAATGCGCGCTGGCCAGCCTTGGATCAAGTCGCAGCACCGTCTGGTACTGCTTTTCCGCGCGCTCCGTTTGGCCCGTGAGAGCGAGCGCCCGCCCATAGTACAACTGGGCACGGAGATGGTCCGGTTTAAGCGTCGCGGCTTTTTCCAAGTGTTCCAAAGCAGCCTGGGGATTGTTCAGTTGGATGAGTAGAATCCCCAGATTCAGGCGGGCTTCAAACAGGTTTGGATCAAGGGCCAGGGCTTTTTGGTAGGAGGCGACGGCTTCCTCGTGCTTATGCAGTCCGGTGTATGCATAGGCCAGGTTAAACCAGGCCGCGGTCAGGGTCGGCTGCGCTTCCACCACTTGTTTCAGGGCGTCAGCGGCGGCGGCAAAGTCGTTCCGGCCTAGCGCGTCTTGCGCAGTGCGGAGGAGCGTGGATACGTCCGCGTTATGATGGGTTCGGGAGGTATTCTCTCGCCCCTGCGCGCTGGAAGCCAGCAGGCGCGCTTGGAGGCCGCAGAAGAGGAAAAGAACAAACCCGACAAGCAAGGGGCTGAAAATCCGGCGGCCGCGTGCCGCAAGCCCGCCAGGCGCTTGGGGCGCTGCCCGCCCAGGCTGGCTTTGGAGTGCGGCAGCTTGCTGCCGCTTTCCCTCGCCGGAAGCTTGCTTCCGGCAGCGGCTCGAGCAAGCTCGAGACGCAAAAGCGGCAGCAAGCTGCCGCACTCCAAAGTCAGCGCTACGCTTCATGGCGAGCAACTCGACCCACCCCCTTGAAATTTCGCAGGTACTTGGCGAGGAACTTTCCTGTGAAGGAGAGAGGGTTCTTGACGAGGTTTTCCGGAGGGCCGGCGACCACCACGTAACCACCTGAGTCGCCGCCCTCCGGCCCCAGGTCGATGATCCAGTCAGCGGTCTTCAGGACGTCCATATTGTGCTCGATGATCAGAACGCTCGCGCCAGCGTCGATCAGCCTGCGAAACGCTGCCAGTAATTTGCTGATGTCGTCGAAATGCAAGCCCGTGGTGGGTTCATCGAAAATAAAAAGCGTGTTTTCGCCCGCCTGATGAGCAAGATGCGCCGCCAACCGCACCCGCTGGGCCTCGCCACCCGAGAGAGTCGTGGCGGATTGCCCCAGGCGTAAATAGCCGAGACCAACCTCCTCGAGGACGCGTATCTTACGGGTCACCTTCGGAAAGCCTGAAAAGAAGACCAGGGCCTCTTTCACAGTCATTTGCAGCACTTCGTAAATGTTCTTGCCCTTGTAACGCACTTCCAGGACACTGGGTTTGAAACGGCGGCCGCCGCATTCCTCGCACACCAGCTCGACATCGGCCAGAAACTGCATCTCCAGCGTCACCGTGCCGTCCCCCTGGCAGGTCTCACAACGGCCACCGGGGATATTGAAGGAAAAGTAGCCGGGCGAATACCCACGCTTGCGGGCTTCAGGCGTGGCAGCCAGAACATCTCGTATGGCGTCGAAGGCCTTGATGTAAGTGATGGGATTGGAACGAGGCGTCCGCCCGAGTGGTGACTGGTCCACGAGCACCACATCCGCAAGCTGCTGATCACCTTCGATTCCCTCGTACTGGGCACGTGGGGCCCGCAGGCCGCGGCGGGAAATCAGGGCGTTATAAAGAACGTCATGGACCAGCGTGGATTTTCCCGAACCGGAAACCCCGCTCACGCACACCATGAGCCCCAGCGGAATATCCACGTCGATCGATTTCAGATTGTGTTGACGCGCACCACGAATGCGCAGCCAGGACTTCCCGGGCTTCCGTCGTTCCGAGGGCACTGGAATCTCCAGCCCGCCGGACAGGTAACGGCCGGTGAGCGACTGTGGATTGGCGCAAAGACCTGCCAGATCGCCCTCGTACACCAGGCGGCCACCATGCTCCCCCGCTCCGGGACCTAAGTCCAGGATCTTGTCCGCCTCTCGCATCATCTCCGGGTCATGCTCGACGACCAGGACCGTGTTGCCCAAGTCGCGCAGGGTCTTCAGGATTTCAATGAGCCTGCCGGTGTCGCGGGGATGTAGCCCAATGGAGGGCTCGTCCAGCACATAGAGTGCACCCACCAGGCTCGAGCCGAGCGCCGTCGCTAACTGAATTCGCTGCGACTCACCTCCGGAGAGCGTGGACGCCAACCGGTCGAGCGTCAGGTATTCCAGGCCGACCTTGTAAAGGAATTTCAGTCGCGAGCGGATTTCGTCGAGCACCTTGTCCGCCACCGCCTGCTGTTCCGGCGACAGCCGGAGCTCATTGAAGAAAGGGTAGGCATCCTGGATCGACATGCGGCAGACTTCCGTGATGTTTTTTCCGTCCAGGAGAACGTGCAGGGCTTCGCGACGCAGCCGGCCGCCCTGGCACTCCGGGCAAAGCGTGTATCCACGGTACCGGCTGAGGAAAACGCGCACGTGCAGCTTGTACTTCTTCCTCTCCAGATAATCGAAGAAGCCACGAATTCCAGGAAAATCTTGGTCACCCTCGATCAACCACCGCCGCTCCTCCGAAGCCAGCCGATAGTAAGGAACATCCAGAGGAATACCCTTGGCCCGAGCCGCCCGCTTCATCTCGTTGTAAAGCATCCGGTGACGAGGCTTGGTCCAGGGCTCCACTGCCCCTTGAGCAAGACTTTTATTCTTGTCGGGAATAACCAGGTCCAGGTCGAAATCAATGGTGTTGCCAAATCCCTGGCAGCGGGGGCAGGCGCCGTAAGGATTATTGAACGAAAAGAAGCCGGGCTCGGGCGCTTGAAATGCGATCTTGCACCGCTTGCACTCAAACCGCTCGCTAAAGACCAGGCGTTCCGGCGGAGAAGCAGGTTCCGGTGAAACAAACTCCAGCGCCGCCTCCCCGGCTTCTCGGAAGCAGAGTTCAAGGGAATCAATCAGCCGCTGGCGGATCTCCGGCCCCACCGCCAGACGGTCCACAAGGATATAAACGGGCTCTGCGAAATCGACCTCGAGCAGCGACTCTGGTGTCGAGAATTCGAAGACGCGCCCGTCCTGGTACAGCCGGTTGAACCCATGCTGGCGAAGCGAGAACAGCCGTGGTTTGAGTGATTCATCCGGCGGTGCAGGCGGGCGCAGTGAAGAAGGCTCTCCCCTTTCCTCCAAAGAACCCGCATGAGCGCGAGCCGCTCCTTTATCGCGCGTCGCTCGCCCGCTCGCTCTTGCCTCGAGGGAAGCTGGCGAGTCTGTCCCGGACGCATCCCCGTGGCGTTCTGCCACGGCTGGCGATGCGCCCGAATTCACCTGGAAGAGAACGTAAAAGCGCCGGCCAGCTTCCATGGCAACCACCTGGTCAGCGACTTCATCCACATGATCTCTGCGCACCACCTGGCCGCATTGATAGCAGGTGGTGACGCCGACGCGCGCAAATAAAAGTCTAAGATAATCGTAGATTTCGGTGGCCGTGGCCACGGTCGAGCGGGGATTACGAGTGGTGTTCTTCTGGCGGATCGCCACGGGAGGAGCAATCCCCACCACTTCGTCAACGTCCGGCTTTTCCATACGTTCCAGAAACTGCCGGGCGTAAGCAGAGAGCGATTCGATGTAACGACGCTGCCCCTCGGCATAGAGCGTGTCAAAAGCCAGGCTGGACTTGCCCGAGCCCGAAAGGCCTGTCACCACCGTCAATCGGTTGTGAGGAATGGTGCAATCGATATTCTTCAGATTGTGCACGCGCGCCCCGCGCACCACAATGGAATCCGCTTCCCCGTTCTTGCCGGAAGAATTTGTCGCTCCGTTGGTTTTGGTGACCGGCAAAACGGAAGCCGCTGCTTCCCCCGCAACCGCAGAGCTCCCGGGGCCGGAGCGATAGACGCCAGACGCGCCTCCCGCGCCGGCAGGCGTCACGGCGGGCAAGAGATTATCGGTTGTTTGATCGCGGCTTGGTGCCATGGATTTCGGGATTGGGTGTTTCCCCTCTCCCGAGGGGAGAGGGTGGCCCGCGACCGGCGTTTTCACCAGCCGGAGCGGGCCGGGTGAGGGGTCACTTGCACGGCAACTCATCCTCCAACCTGCAGCCAGCCCCCTGACCCTCAGCCCAAACTTACCATTATAAGCCCGTACGACTTCGGAAGCAAAGCTGAGTTGGCTAGGCCAGGTGCCTGGTAGGTGGCAAGTACTCTCAAAAGCAGCCTTCAGCCGTCAGTTTTCAGCTATCAGTGGGGGCGGGCACCCCTGCCCGCGAACGTAGTTGTAACGAGTCAATGATCAAATGAAGCAATGGCTCAATCCCACCGCGCCCCCTTTTCATTGGAGAACTGGCTTCGGCCTTAATTCATAATTCAGCATTCACCATTCAGCATTTGATTTCGTCCCCTCTTCATCGGGGAACTCTCTTCAACTGCAGCGGCTACCTCATCCAGTTGTCCGCCACCGGACGCGTTATATAAAAATTATTGCCTCGTTCCTGTGCAGGTGTTATGATTGGCTGCGAGGTGAGGCCCCAATGGCCAAGGTGATGGTTTCTTTCCCCAGTCAGTTTCTCAAGAAGGTAGATCGGGCTGCACGGTCGCAGGGGCGATCGCGAAGTGGGCTGATCCGCGAGGCACTGCGGGGCATGGTCGGGGAGAGCCGCGGCCGCCGATCGTGGAAGGAGGCGGTGGCTCCCTTGCGAGAGCTCGAGGAGCGCTGGGTGGGCCAGTGGGATTCGACTGACATCATCCGTTACTATCGCGATAGCCGCTATGGGCGCAAAGATCGTCGTTGACACCTCGGTCCTCATCAAGTGGTTCAAGACGCGTGACGAAGAGCTGTTGAAGGAAGCCAAACAGCTTCTCGAGGAGATTGAGCGGCGGGGCGTAGAAGTGCATGTCCCCGCCCTGCTTCTGTATGAGGTAGGCAACATCCTGCTGCTTAGGACCCGCCTGGGGTTGACCGCCCTCGAAGCAGCCCTCGACGGCCTGGAAAGTCTCCCATTTGTGGTGGCGCCGCCGGCCACGCCATTGCTAAAGCGCGCTGTCCGTTTAGGCCGCCAGCTTAACCTCACGTTTTACGACGCCTCCTTCCTGGCCCTGGCAGTTGAACTGGACTGCCCCTTTGTCACCGCCGACCGGCATCTCTTCGAGCATACTCACTCGCTTCAGCGGGTCCGGCACCTCTCGCAGGTGGGCTCGTTTTGCTGAGCGCTGCGTGGAGGTTAGCAGGGAGCCAGGCTCTGGAGGCAGTCGGATTTTCGATTGGGGATTTTAGATTTTCGATTGCTCCCCCTGTTCCCTGTGACCTGTTCCCGGCCCTTCTGCCTCCTGACTCCTGAATCCCGAATCGTGAATCCTCTTCTCCCCCACCTACGACCTACGACATACCACCTACCTCCTTTATCTTGTTAGCGACGCGGCAAGAACCCACGCCGCTGGAAAAGCCGTCCGCCATCAAGATTGGCGGACCTAGGACCGTGGGCCCTGCGCTACGAGGCCGGTACAAATCTCGTTCTCCTGGACCCCGATGTCCGCAAGGCCTTTCGCAGTGAAAGAACCGTTAACGACCCCTTACGCTTGGTGATCGAGTTGCGCAAAGTGGGAAGCCACAAGCAAGCGAAGCACGGACCTGATTTGGTCTGTTGAAGGACAAGTCCAGGCGGGGAGATCCCCACCTTCGTCGCCCTCTATGGAAAGTAGCGGCAAACCTCCCGGCGATGGAGCACTCTTACGAAAACGACCACTTCCTCTTCAGTGGCCAAACCGACCCGGTAATCACCTATTCTGACGCGGTAGTGCCCGCCACCACCGTGCAACTTCTTGAGGTTCGACACCTCGGCCAGACTTTGCACGGCCTCAACGTTGGCAATCAGTTCCTTAATTCGTTCCAGGAGCGCCTTGTCCTTCAGGGCTCGAAGGTCCTTGGCAAAGCTTGCTTAGAAGCGAACTTTCAATGTCCGCCCTCGAGTAGGGAGAGGACTTCGCCGCGACTTACTTCTTCCGTGCGCCGGCCTTCCTCCATGGCGCGGGCCAGGGCAATATCCTCCAGGGTCTCCTTGATCGCATCGCGCAGGAGGTCTTTGCGTTCCTCCAGCACTTCCACAAGGGCGGTCTTGAAAAGCGCTTTCAGCCTCGCGTCATCCATCGGGACCTGAGTCATCGTGGCCTCCTTGCTTAGTATTATAACTGACCGCACGCGGCACGGCAAAGACTCATGCTAGAGCAGGCGTAGCGCGGACCCGTTTTGTGGGTCCGCGGTCCTTGGGTGCGATCGGTGAGAAGAGCCGCCCCGATAAATCGGGGCGCTACCAGACTGGACCCCGATGCGCGAAAGGCCTTTCGCAGTGAAAGAGCCGTTAACGACGACTTACGCTTGGTGATCGAGTTGCGCAAAGTGGGAGGCTTCAAGCGCAGAGAATACAGTTCGAACGGCGCCTGAGGTCCTATGGCCCAGAAGTAGCCACGGTCAATTCGTTTTTGGAATTGACTGTGAGGTGGTCATCGAAATAAAAGCCCACGCTCACGAGAGCCCTGACCGTGGCTGCCCGCTCCCCTCGCAAAAAATTCAAACGCCACCACTTCCGAACCTCGCAGGTCGTTGACAAGTGTTGGAAGGACTTGATATGGTTTGACACTAGTCTGACGGGGGGCAGAGAGCGGATGCTGCCGATGCGGCCCTGCGGTGCCGCTACAGCCGGATCGCCGCCCTGCTGTTGGTCGGCAGAAGAGTCCGGAGCGACCCGCCGCGGCGGGTTCGTCCGCCAATAAGAATGGCGGACTCAGAATGACAGCATGCCAGACGAGTGTGCGGGAGGACGGGGCCGGGCGGGGGAATCACGCAGGAGACGATGCAACAGTTATTTCATGACAGTCTTTGACCCTCGGTGTACGTCTTCATTCATGTCATGGCAAAGCAGAGGCAACAGTGGCGCCGCGTCATACCGCTTTTCCCAGGGTTCGGAAGTGATCCCTCAGTCGGGTGGCGACGGACGTAGCGCCGGTCCCGCGTCTGCGGGACCGGCACGTGCCGCCCTAAAGGGCGGCGCTACACCATTCATCGGTCTTGACAGTGCCGCCCTAAAGGGCGGCGCTACGGGATTTGTCATGGGAGGCGTTCCTTATGAGACCTAACGGAGGAATAACACGAAGGCAGTTTGTTACGACGGCCGCGACGGTGGCGGGTGGAGTGCTCCTTCCGAAGTCGGTATTCAGCAGCGCTCCTCGTGCTGCCATGGCTGACAACGCCCACCGGGAAGAGCGCCTGCTGAGCTTAGAGAAGAGCGCATGGAAGGTTAGGCCTTTCCCGACGACGCAAGTTCGGCTGAAAAATGGGCCATTCAAAGAAGCCATGGAAGCCAATCGTCGCTACCTCCTGTCACTGCCCCCTGACAGGCTTCTTCACACCTTCCGCCTCAATGCCGGCCTGCCCTCTTCGGCAGAGCCTTTGGGCGGATGGGAGAAGCCCGATTGCGAGCTTCGGGGACACTTCGCGGGTGGCCATTACCTTTCAGCGTGCGCGCTGATGTACGCCAGCAGCGGCGACGATGAATTGAAAGCCAAAGCAAACGGCATGGTGGCGGAACTCGCCAAGTGCCAGCGGGCACATGGAGATGGTTACCTGAGCGCGTTTCCGGAAGAGTTTTTCGCGCGGCTGCGCGACGGCAAGAAGGTGTGGGCCCCCTTTTACACCCTGCACAAAATCATGGCAGGCCTTCTGGACGTACACGTCCATTGTGGAAATGAACAAGCCCTCGAAGTCGCCGAAGGAATGGCTAACTGGATCGGACGCTGGGCCCAACCGCTCAGCGACGAGCAGATGCAGCGGGTGATGGAAACGGAGTTCGGCGGCACCAACGAGGTGCTCTATAACCTCTACGCCTTGACGGGTAACTCGCACTACCTCGAGCTGGGTGACCGTTTCTACCATAAGAGAGTGTTTGATCCCCTGGCGGCACACCGGGATGAGCTGAAAGGCCTGCATGCGAACACGAACATCCCCAAGATGACGGGGGCAGCCCGCCGTTATGAACTCACAGAGGAACCTCGCTTCCGTGAAATCGCTTCTTTCTTCTGGCAGGAAGTTACTGGCGCGCGCGCCTATTGCACGGGCGGCACGAGCTTTGAAGAGTTCTGGCGCACCGAGCCCGGCAAGCTGGCGAGCGAACTCGGCCAGAATACGGAGGAATGTTGTTGCAGTTATAACATGTTGAAATTGACCCGGCACATCTTCGGCTGGACCGCTGATCCCCGCGCCATGGACTACTACGAACGAACCCTCTTCAACAGCCGTCTGGGGACCCAAGACGCGGACGGGCTGAAGAGCTATTTCCTACCGCTGGGTGGCGGCTACTGGAAGTATTTTGACTCGCCCTTTGATTCTTTCTGGTGCTGCACGGGGACCGGCGTGGAAGAATTTGCCAAGTTCGGCGATACGATTTACTTTCACGATGAGCATGGGTTGTTTGTCAACCTCTTCATTGCTTCCGAGTTGAGCTGGCCTGAAAAGGGCGTGCGGCTGGAACAGGAGACGAACTTTCCGGAGCAAGAAAAGACCCGCCTCGTCATTCGCACGGAAAGAGCGGTGAAGATGGACTTGAACATCCGTATCCCTTACTGGGCTACCCGTGGCGCAAGGATTATGTTGAACGGCGAAGCGCTGCCGGTGTTTTCGAGTCCCAGCAGCTATCTGACGCTGGGCCGAACCTGGAAGGACGGCGACCGGGTGGAAGTCAGCCTGCCGATGGATTTGCATATTGACGCCCTTGCTGACGATCCGACGCTCCAGGCCGTGATGTACGGCCCGCTGGTGCTGGCCGGCCGATTGGGGAGCGAGAACCTGAGCAAGGCTATGGTTTATATCGGTTACGACACCAGCCCTGGCGGCAAGCCGGTCCCTGTCCCCGTCATCGCATCCAACTCCAAAGACCCGCTGGGTTGGGTGAAGCCAATCTCCAGTCAGCCCTTGACCTTTCGCACCTGGGGACAGGGCCAGCAGATTGCTTTAATCCCACTCTACAAGTTGTTTGACGAAAGGTATGCGGTCTATTGGAAAGTGCAAACCCGCGCGGCCTGACAGGGAACTGTTTGGCTATTCGCCGTCTCATACGGATTGTTTGTCATTCGTCGAGGAAAACGCCAACGCCTGTCATTCCGAGTCCGCCACGGCGGACGAAGAATCCCCGCATTTGAAAGCTCAAACAGTGCGGAAAAATGCCGAGATGCTTCGCTACGCTCAGCATGACAGACCCGAAGGTAGTATCAAAATCAGTGCTTCCTCTTGCCTGGGTTTCTGTCAAAATAAGATTTCTGCTTCGGGCTAAGGCTTTACATCGGGGCGCTTCTAATTGGAGGTGGGCATGGACGGTGTGAGACGACACCCGCGTGCGGGAATGCCGGCTGAACCTTCGGACCTGGTCAACATACCGCGATTGATTGCAGCCTATTACACCGGGCGTCCGGATCCCGCCGTGCCGGAGCAACGCGTGGTGTTTGGGACGTCGGGGCATCGCGGGTGTGCCTTTTCGGACTCGTTCAACGAGGGCCACATCCTGGCGATCACCCAGGCCATTTGCGGTTATCGCCGGCAGCAGGGAATCAACGGGCCACTGTTCCTGGCCATGGACACACATGCGCTTTCGGAGCCCGCTTTCGAAACGGCCCTGGAGGTGCTCGCGGCGAATGGCGTGGAAGTGATGATCGACCAGGACGGCGGGTACACGCCCACTCCCGTTTTGTCTCACGCCATCCTCACGTACAACCGCGGGCGAAGGACGGGGCTTGCAGACGGCATTGTTATGACGCCTTCGCACAACCCTCCTGAAGACGGCGGCTTCAAATACAACCCTCCCAGCGGTGGTCCAGCGGATACCACCATCACTCGCTGGGTCGAAGACCGCGCCAATGCTTTATTGGCTGACGGTTTGCGCGAGGTTTCTCGAATTCCTTACGAGACTGCGCTCAAGGCGTCCACTACCCACAAGTACGATTACGTCTCGGTGTATGTGAACGATCTTGGGAACGTGGTGGACATGGACGCGATTCGAGCCGCGAACTTGGCGATAGGCGTGGACCCCCTGGGCGGCGCAGGCGTGGCCTACTGGGGACGCATTGCTGAGCGTTACGGCTTCGCACTCTCGGTGTTGAACACTTGCGTTGATCCGACCTTCCGCTTCATGACCCTGGATTGGGACGGCAAGATCCGCATGGACTGCTCCTCCCCCTACGCCATGGCGGGATTGATTGCGCTGAAAGACCGGTTTGACGTGGCGCTCGCTTGCGACACCGACCATGACCGCCACGGAATCGTGACGCGTAGCGCCGGGCTGCTGAATCCCAACCACTATCTGGCGGTGGCGATTTCTTACCTGTTTCGTCATCGCGACGGCTGGCGACCCGATGCCGGCGTGGGAAAGACCCTCGTCAGCAGCAGCTTGATTGACCGCGTCGCCGCAAGCCTGGGGCGACGGCTGTTCGAAGTGCCCGTCGGTTTCAAGTGGTTTGTGGAAGGATTGCTGGAAGGGTGGCTGGGATTCGGGGGCGAGGAAAGCGCCGGCGCTTCCTTCCTCCGCCGCGCTGGCGCCGTGTGGACGACGGACAAGGACGGGATCATCCTTGGGCTGCTTGCTGCGGAAATGACGGCGCGCGCCGGCAGCGACCTGGGAGAGCTTTATCGCGAACTGACGCGGCAGTTTGGCGACCCGGTGTACGAGCGCATCGACGCCCCTGCCACGGCTGAGCAGAAAGCTGTCCTTGAGCGTTTAACGCCGGAACAGGTGATTGCCACTGAACTGGCTGGAGAGAAAATCAAGGCGATGCTCACCACGGCTCCCGGCAATGGTAGTCCTATCGGCGGCCTGAAGGTCGTGACGGCCAATGGATGGTTTGCGGCACGTCCCTCAGGCACCGAGGAGGTGTACAAACTCTACGCGGAGAGTTTTCTCGGCGAAGGTCACCTGCGGAGAATTCAACAGGAAGCGCAGAAGATTATTGCGCAGGCTTTCGCGTCGGCAAGGAACCACGAAGAACAATGAATAGCGTCGCGGTGTTTCCTCGGCTGGAGCATTGTACGCGGAGGTGGTCAGGTGTACATTAGCAGCCGGACGTGAAATCAAAATGGAAGTCCAACCTCGATAACATGGCCCCGCTACGTTCAGCCAAAGCCGGTCAGCAACCCCACGGCCGCGGCGAGTCCGGGAGAAGAAGTGGAGGTTCTTCCCGGGCACCCCTGAGCGGTGGGCTGAAAAAGCAGCAGCCCAATCTTCCCTCCGACGTGAGTGAGCGGCAGAGCTTCTCACGCTTTTCGGACCTCACACTGATTGCCTTTTTGGTGGTCGGCGCGGCTTTGCCCTATTTGAATACCCTGCGCAACGGCTTCGTTTCTGACGACGGCATGCAGGTGTTGGATAACCCCTACATCCGCAGTTTCCACCATTGGGCGAAAATCTTTACGACTCCGGTCTCGTCTTACGTCGGTGTGGAGACCCCGAAATATTATCGGCCCTTAATGAATGTGGGGTACCTGCTTTGCTATCAAGTTTTCGGGCCTCACGCTTTCGGCTTTCATCTAGTCAACATCGTCCTGCACGTCCTGGTCGTGGGTGCTGTCTTTCTACTTACGAAGCGGATGTACCAGGACCGTAATTTGGCATTGATGGCAGCCGTATTGTTTGCAATCCATCCTATCCACATCGAAGCAGTCGCCTGGATCGCGGCCGTCCCCGATTTGCAGTTGAGCTTATTTTACCTGCTCACTTTCTGGCTTTTTTTGGCAGTGGCGCGGCCCGGAGGGAGATTTTCGTACTTGGCGCAGCTTGCCATGGCGGGGAGCTTCGTGCTGGCCTTACTCTCCAAGGAGCAGGCGGTGACACTCCCGTTGCTGGCCACCGTCTACGAGCACTTCTACCGCGCCGACCGTGCGGAAACGCGACCAGCTCAAAAGGTTCTGCGCTACGCGGTGCTGTGGCTCCTGACCGTTCTGTACCTTCTGTTCCGCGTTCGCGTTCTGGGGGCGCTGAGCTCGGGTTGGGGCAATTACGGTCTCACTTGGTACCAAGCATTTGTATCCGCTATCGCCCTCGTAGGTCAATATCTTTGGAAGGTCCTTTGGCCCGTGGACCTGCGCGTGTTCTGCCCTTTCCACCCGTCTGGCGGCTTGTTCGATCCGGCAGTCGTTGGGGGGGTGGCTGCCTTGGCAGTGAGTTGTGCCCTTTTCTTTTTTTTGTGGCGCCGCGCCCGGTCCCTATCGTTCGGGCTCCTATGGATACTGGTACCGCTGGTTCCGGTCCTGAACGCTCGTTGGATGCCGAGCGTTGTTTTCGCCGAGCGGTATCTTTACCTGCCGTCTGTAGGCTTTTGTTGGTTACTGGGTTGGGGATTCCTGGGATTGTGGGCTCGAGCCTCAGCCCGCGGCGCTGTCTGGAGCAGGGCACTTGCCACCGCGTTCGGCATCCTGGTGGCGCTTTGTTCGATCCGCATCGTCACGCGGAATCGCAATTGGCAGAATAACCTCGTGCTCTACGCGAACACCTTGGCCGTCTGTCCTGACGCCTCCTATATCAGAAGGGACCTGGGGGCAGTCTATTGGCAGATGGGGGACGTGGAGTCTGCCGAGCGAGAGTTTCGTGAAGTGCTCAAAGTGGCGCCGCAATTCTCGAACGCCTGGAGCAGCCTGGCGCTAGTTTATCTGAAAAAGCAGCATTACTCAGAAGCCATCGAGTATTATAAAAAGGCCATTGAGTTCGATCGATATAATGCCGAGGCCCACCTGTACCTTGGCATCGCCTACATGGAAACGCATTCGCTCGAACTCGCGGAGCCTGAATTGCGCACGGCCGTCTCCCTTTTTCCTTTGAATTCCAACGCTCGAAATGCGTTGGGAAAACTCTATCTGGATGAGGGGCGGAGTGCTGAGGCCAAAGAACAGTTTCGCCAGTCCGTCGAGATCGAGCCGAATATGATGGGTTACGGCAGGCTCGGACTGATCCATTGGCGCGAGGGAGACGTGAAGCTTGCCGAGCAGGAGTGGCGTGAGGCGCTGCGGTTGGCCCCTAACGACCCATCCATTTCGAACAACCTGGGGCTGGTGTGTACCAATCAGGGACGCTACACGGAGGCTGTCTCCTTCTTCCATAAAGCCATTGAACTGAAACCCGACGACCCTAATCCTCACTTAAACCTGGGAATCGCTTATGGGAAGACGGGCCAGAATGCGTCTGCGGAGACAGAATTCCGCACCGTGCTGTCCCTTTCACCAGACAACAGCCAAGCCCACTTCAAACTAGGCGCCCTCTATCTCTCCCAGGGCCGAGGGACGGAGGCGATGAGGGAGTATCAGGCGGGCCTGAAGATCGACCCGGAGAACCGCGACGCTCTCGCGGCGGTGGGAAAACTGAGTTCTCGTGTGCGCGCCCAGTGACGCTCGAAGTGTCGGCCGTCTGCGACGGACTTCTGCGGGAATCAACATCCGCCTTGATAGGGAAGATTCTCGACTTCGGGCCACAAAGAACGCGCGACTGCCAGCGTTGCCGGTGCTGCGAAGAAGCTTGCCCTTGCAGCAAAGAAGATTTTGATTTGCATGAAGAAAACGTGAGATAATAAAAACTTTAAATCCCCCTTTGACTAGGCGGTACGGGTCTGGTATGTTAGACTCAAGAGAGGAAACCCTATGAGAACATCGCGTCGAGTGCTGTTAGTCTTTGTGTTGTGCCTTGCGGTTCTACTGCTGGGAGCCACACCTCTCCTGGCAAAATGTGGACATCTCAAGTTACAAGTAACCCCCAAGCAAGCTTACGTTTATATCGACGATATGCCACTAGGATGGGGAGGCGGCCTTTTCTGGGCCGACCCAGGCGAGCATACGCTAGCTGTTTACAACTATGGTTACAAACCGTATACGTCGAAGTTCACGGCGGAGGACGGAAAAACCAGCAGTCTGTCTGTGGCGCTGGAGGCCATTCCCGGGACCGTGCCAGGCCCTTGGGGGCGGATAGAGCTTAAGGGTCCGCAAGGGGCCGCAGTGCTCTTGAACGGGAATACGCCGGACTTCTTTGTCGCCAACGTGGGTGAGGCCAGCGGCGGGAAGCGACGACTGCTGGCGCCCCCCGGAGATTATCAGCTCACCGTTCTTGGCTGTTGCTGGGGGACAGTCTATTCCGGGCCGATTACCGTGGGCGGAAACCAGCGAACGATTATCCCCCTGGCCAACCCAGGAGAGAAAAAGACAGTGGACTGGTCAGAGGGCAAGTCTCTGGGTTCCCTGCCACGCTTTCAGGCAGAAGGTGGCAGCATCACCGTGGCCGTGGCCAAACCGACGGCGCAGATATCGGCTGGCTCAGCCCAGGTTGAATGTGGGGGCTCGACTCAACTCACGTGGTCCTCGACCGACGCCCCGCGCGTCGAGCTCAGCGGAGTCGGACCCGTGGCCGCCTCCGGCGGGCAAACGGTCCAACCCAAGCAGACCACCGACTACAAGTTAACCGCCACCGGACCGGGCGGCGTGGTGACTTCCGACGCCACGGTCACCGTGAATTCGAACATTCAAGGTTCGCTGAGCGTGACACCGGCGGAGATTCGTTACCACAAGGTAGGTGACAAAGTCGATCAGCAAGGGAGCGCTTCAATCTCCTGGTCCGCCCCCGGGGCTGACACCGCTTCGCTTGATCCGTTCGGTTCCGTATCGCCCACAGGTAACCGCACTGTTCAACCTACGCCCAGCAAGACCGACGTGGGACCGATCGACGAAACCATCACCTATGCGCTCCACAGTTCCAATGCCTGCGGGGGCTCTGACACGCGGACCGCAAGCTTGCACATTGTGGGGTCCATTGAGTCGGGGCGAAATGCAGAGGCCGAAATTCTGCAAGTCAAGCTTCCGGGCAACAGCGTCTACTTCCCAACCGACCTTCCCACCAAGGCAAAACCGGAGGGCGGGCTGGTTTCGAGCCAGACGCAGTTGCTGCAGGAACTCGTGGCCAACCTCAAGCAATACCTGCAATTCAGCCCGGACGCCCACCTCATCCTCGAGGGCCATGCGGATAAGCGCGGGAGTGTTGAATACAACCTGGCGCTTTCCGAGCGGCGCGCCGAACGCGTCCGGAGCTTCCTTGTTGAACAGGGGATCAACGTCGCCAACCTCGAGACGAAGGGTTTCGGAAAAGGACAAAACCTTGATGCCGCAGCCGTGAAGCAGTTGGCCGAACAAATTCCCGACCTTACTGCGCAGGACCGCAAGAAGGTTTACCGCCGTCTCCCAATTTTTGTGCTGGCGAACAATCGCCGGGTGGATATTGTTCTCAGCACGACGGGGAAGAAGTCCCTTGAATACTATCCGTACAAAGCGGCGGACTTGAAGGCGCTTCTGGCAGAGCCCCACAGGGCCATGGCAGCGCCTAAGGAGACGAAGACCAAATAACGAAATAGCTGTGCCGGGGGTGCGCGCCTGGTGGTTCCTTATTGCCCTGCGTGCACTCCCTCGCCGCTTCCCAGCTCTGCCAGGATGTTGAGCAAGGCACTGGCATGGCGCGAGCAGGGCGAAGCTTTCCCGAGACGGCGGGGCAGCCTTCAGTGCTCAGTTGACAGCCGGCAGCTTTTGGTTTTCTGCTTCTTCCCTGCTTCCGTCTCTCACCTCCTGCCTGGCAGTTTTCAGCGGTCCCTTGAAAAAGGGGGCCGGTGGACAAGGGCATCGAGTGATTGATTCATTGCATTATTGAACCCGAATTGGGGAGCTAGAATTGTAGCCTTACGGCGCGGACGCGGCGGAGCTCCAAGACTTTCATCCTGAGTCCACCATTCTCATTTGCGGACGAACCCGCCGCGGCGGGTGGGCCGCGGCCAAGAAGAATCCACGGCGCCCAACAACCGGCCTCCTCGCCCCATCTTCCCACCCGCCACTAAGAAGCTGCTAAAAGACAATCTCAGAGATGCGTACTGCTGGCGGTCGCCGGGTCTTTTCTTCTGACCTCTGACTGGCGATGCTTGCTCGTCGCCGCGCTTTGGGAAAGCCGCCCCGACAAATCGGGGCGCGGCGCTCGCTCCGCGGACGAAGGCAGGCCCGGCCCTAGGGCTTAGGCGGGGGAGCCGTTGAGGTCTGCTTGCCCGGCGAGCCGGCGAAGTACTCCTGGTCAATGACCAAATGGTAATTATCCGCCAGGTGCTGAATGATCTCCGCCGCCTTGGACTGCCGAAGTTGTGTCTCCAGGGCCGGCTTGACTTCCTCGAACGACTTGGTGTGCTTGTCCTCGACCTTAATAATCTCGACGCCGGACGGGGTTAATACGATGTCACTCACTTGGCCGGGCTCAAGAGAGTGGGCCGCATTGACGATTGGGGGAACGACCTTGTCACTCTGAATGACGCCCATGTCCCCACCGGAAGCGGCGGTGGCGGTGTCCTCCGAGTACTGCTTAGCCATCTGTGCAAAGTCAGCGCCAGCCAGGATTCGCGCGCGGATATCCTGGAGCTTTTTGCGCGCCTCAGGCTCGGGCAGTGCGGGATGGCCCGCGGCGCCGGATTTCAACGCGGCGTTCTCCGTGCGGATGAGAATGTGGCGAATGCGAACCTCTTCAGACAGCGTTTTGTCCTTCTGGTAGAGTTCCCGAAGTTCCTGGTCGCTGACCACGATACTCTTCAGGAAGTGTTTTCGGGCGGCATCGGCAAGGATACCCTCACGGGAGATCTCGATGGCACGCGCCACCTCAGGCTGCTCCTCGAGTTTCAGCTTGATGGCCTCGCTGGAGAGTACCTTCATTGCGACGATGTACTGGGGCAAAAAATGCTTTCCCGGGCCACCGTAGAAGGCTTGATATTGGGGGGGCAGGGCCTGAATGAAATTCTCGATCTCAGCGGCGGTAATCTTCTCGTTCCCGATGGTGAGCACAACGCGCTCGCCCGGTGCGGACTCAGCCTTGTTGGGCGGGGGGGCCTGCTGCCCACAGGCGGCGGGTTTCGGCCAGCCACCGAATGCAAGCGCCGTGGCGATCAGCAACAAAATGACGAACGACCGTCTATTCAAGGTTCCCTCACAGTTTCAAGAATAAGTTGGACAAAGCCATCCAACTGAGGCCGAACGCCGTTCGGCCCTACAAGTCCCCGCACAGCCTCGAGATTGAGCACGCGACGTCCCGGTGGTTCGAGGACTTTTGTTTCCAGTCTCTGTCTCGAACTCGTTACCGCAGAAATGCGGGAAGGGAGTTTCGCAAGCTGCCTGGAGGTGGCTGAGAAGAAATCTGCCGCTCTTAGTAACCGCCCCCCGGCTAGCCGTGGACAACTCGCTCAATTTAGACTGCCGGTTGACCTCTCGACTTGCCCCGATGCTTTTGATCGGGATGCTCTTGATCGGCAACCGCGCCTGCTCACACAGCTCAATTTCGGGTCCCTCAGTAACCGACTCTAAGGTTTCGCAGGAGGTTGGGGGGCGGGAGCCACACGCGCGGCGATAGTTAACAGAACGTACGCGTCGCCGGGTTCTGTCTTCATTACGACGACTTGGCTAAATGACTCTTCCATGGTGAGTCCTAGGCTCGCTGGGTCAAACTCAATTTCCAGGGTTCCTGATTCGCCGGGCTTATATTCCTTCTGCTGGGTCTTCAGGCGCAGGCAGTCACAACCAAGCTGAATTTCGGCCAACGTGACGGAGTGTGTACTTACATTCTTAAAGGGGAACTTGGCTACGGGAGTCTCGCCGCTCTGGATGTTGCCAAGACCACACCATTTCGACTCAAACTTCAAGTCCTTCGAAGTGACCACAGGGGCAGGCGCACGCCTCACCTTGGGCGCCATGTTAAAAAGCTCCTGCTGGGCGTTCGCGTCAGGTTGAGCTCGGAGAAGTTCCATGTACCAGACGCGATTTTTCAGTCGCCACAGAGTTGTGTTGGGCACGGGGATCGGCCTTGGCATCGCAGCAGACATGAGCGGAACCTGGACCACGACCGTTGCCGTCTGCCCATCCGGCTCCAGTTTGATTGACTGAACCTTGTAGCCCAGCAATGGCTTCTTATTACTCTGACCGCGGAAGATTGGCTTCGAATCCTTAGTGAGGTATTTTTCAACCTTCGGCCAATCGCCTTGCTGGAGGGCGCTGTAGCACTGCTCCACTCGGGCTCGCAAAGCCTCTTCGCTCGATGACGAGGCGATCACCGGCGTGCCCGCAACAAGCAGGCAAAGCCCGAACGACAACCAAGCGGCCAAGGTACGACCGCCCGCTCTCTGTTTAATAATTCTCATCTTTGAGCGCGGTGAACTTGGTGTGACGGCACCTTCAGGACCAAAGTATACTGAGGCTTGGTGCTAGCGGGCACATATCCGCCCTACGTGCCTTGTCCTTGCCGAAGAGGTTGCGACAGCCCTGCCTACCAGTCACCTGCTTCCACCCCTTCCGTCCTTCAGTCGCCGGGCCTCGGCATGCGTGTTGGCTTCGGCTTACAGCAGTACTCAGACCGCGCCCTTCTCCCAGGGACCACGACACGAACTTACGTCACGGGCGCCGGAGAGACAACCCCCGCCGCGGAGAATTGCCTCTCCGTCTTCCGACAACTCACGCGCCGGCCACCGCCAAGCGTGGCACTTCGAACTGGAGGCCAGCTTTCGTGGAATCAAGGAGGCAGCCCCGCCTGAGCGCAACTGCCCCTCGTGTTTCCGCTAACCCAAAACGCCGGCCACCATCAAGTGGCGCTGGAACTAGTGGCACGGTTCTTGTAGGAGAGAAGAGGCAGCCCGGCTTGCGCAGAACTGCCTCTTGCATTCCGTCTCGAAACGCTCGCACCGATGTTACTCGGCACCAGCGTCCCATGATGAATTACTAGGGACCGGTACTGTAGTACGGGCTACCGTACATAAAAAGCTTCTGCCACAATTTGTTCAAGTTGATCGGAGCAATTGATTCCTCTCCGAGCGCGTCACCAGCCGGGCTACGATGGTAGAACGCGGGATCCGGTATGATGTACGCCAAGTATCCCAACGTTGCCCCCGGAGTATTATATCCCACGGCCGCACCAAAGTTGTCATAGATCTCGGCGAAGCCGTAAGCATTCTGGAAGCCGCAAACCGCAATGGCGTAGCCTGTCTGGGCAGCGAATTTCGGCGCCGCGGTGGCTACGTCGAAGGCATACGACCCACCTGCAGATATGGTTGGCGTCGTGAACACCTGCGTAGCGGTTTCAGCCGCCGGGTAGAAGTAGAAGGTGCAGCTACCCGACTGCGGCACAGCACTACCCTTATGCTCATCGGGATACAAGTTCCCTGTGTCAAATGTTGCGTTCCACGGGTCCCAGGTGGTATTCGCGATATCGATGCCCGTGCCGAAGTGTGAGAACGGCGCGTAACCGGGGCCTTGGTAGGCATTGATGTAGGGGAATAGCAGGTTGGTCTGGCAGTCGCTGAAGTCCACGACACTTAACCCAGGTAATGGTAGCTCCGAGACGCCTGAAAAGCTCGGGATATAAGTATCCGTTGCGTCGTTGACCGGACCCTTTGCCACGTCAGCATATATCTCAACATACCCAGTCGGCAGTGGGCCGTGCGACCAGAAGCGGAAACATATATCCATGTTCTCCGCGTACCCCCCATCCTCCGTGTCCACGGTATACGTGATAGTACACGTCTGCGTGGGCGGCGTCGGGGCCGGGGTGTCCGCCGTACACGCGAGCTCACCCGCGGTGACGGTCAGACCCGCAACGTAGCCAACGGGAATACCATTACCCCCAAGGGCGCCGCAGTAGTCCTTGTCCTTAGGAGCCAACGAACTGCAATACGTAACGGTCGGGTCCCCGACAGTCACTCCTGTAGGTACGTCCAAAAGAGTGATAGTAAAATCGGTCCCGTTCGTAGCATCGGGATCCGATGCGGTTTCGTAACTGAGGCTCGTCAACGCATTGGCGAACTCCTCGTCGACGTTAACGCAGAAGCTATTATCATACGGCCCAACGTCCTTTGTTCCGATGCAGCTCAAGACTTGACCCGCCAGGCCATTCGCCCCCACCTCCCAATCTCTGGGCGCGATCTTGAACGAGAGGTTCGGCGTGCACATCACGGTCGCTACAGGCAAACTCGTCACTGAGGAAGCCGAGAGGCTGAGACTATTCGGGCCACTTACAGGGTTGTGCGTAGCACCCGTAGCGTCTATCGCGGTAGGCCCGCATGTCGCCTTAGTGGCATCAACGCGAACAGTGACGATGAGCTCGTCAGATGTATTCTTGAACGACGTGGGGTTCGTACTGTTAGTCACCGTTATATTGACAGTTTGGCCCACTAGAGTCGCCGTTAAAATGGGAGAGCAGTCCACATTGGGGAAGTCGGGACCGGTGCATTGAATATACTGCGAATTGGCCACGACGGGGAGAGACGCAGGATATGTAACTGAAAAGTATTGTCCGCTTGCGACCGAGCCGGAGGCGTTGAGTGTAAAGGTGTAAATGCCGACCTCCTCCGCTAAACCCTCGGCGCGCACGTTCAATGCGCTACTGCCTGTCACCCACTGGGTTCCCGCCAAGGCTGTCGTCGCCATTGTCGCGAGCCCGAAAACCAAAAACAAACTTACCAACAATAAGTTTCTCTTCGTCATCTTTTTTCCCTCTCCTTTTTTGTAGGGGCAAGCGTATTTGCGTTCGCCTTCCCCGATTGACTGAAAAAGCCAAGTTGAACTATGGGCGACCCTATCATTACGCCCACTTTCTTGTCAACAACTTTCTTCGCCGCAGTCCTGGTGGGCGTGAGCTATCGGAGCACCTATCGCCGCCTGCTTCCTCTCGAGGCCTTTTCCCGCTTCCGCATCGCTCCCACTTCGCCACCCTGCTGCGTGTTAACTACCTTAATCAAACTCGTAATGATGACCGCTAATTTAGCACCAACAAAATGCGCTGTCAAGAATTTTTTTGGCTTTTTTGGGGGGGAGCTTTTGTCGCAGGGGCAGTTCCCGAGCCGCCCCTGAAGGATTGGCGATTGCCGATTCAGGATTCAGGAGTCAGGATTCAGGATTCAGGTAGGGGAAAAGCAGAAGTTTGAAACTGGAAACTGGAAATTGGAAACTGGGAACTCGTAGCCTCGGTCAGTTTCTATTTTCCAGTTTCCATTTTCTTCCCCGTCCAGTTTCCAGTTTCCAGTTTCCGCCCTCCTGAATCCTGCTTCTACGGGTTCAACAATTGGTCCTTCTTGAACTCGCGGCGCAAGTCCTTCAACTTGTCCCGAAGCTCGCGCGTGGCATCGAGGGCGGCCGGAAGAGTACTGATGATGCGCGGCGTCAGGAGCACAATCAATTCCGTTTCCGTGGTGTTGTAGGAAGTGCTTCCAAAAAGCACACCGAGCCAAGGAATGTCGCCCAGCAGGGGGATGCGACTGGTGGTTTTCGAGTAGTTGTACGAGATCAGCCCGCCCAAGGCAATGGTCTGGCCGTCCTGAGCCACGGCGTGGGTGGTTATCGAGCGCTTCGTGAAGCTGGGGGATTGGATGCCGCTACCCGATACAGGCGGCACCTCGTTGCTGATGTCCTGGTTGATGGTGAGGGAGACCAAGCCCGTGCTGGTGATGCGCGGAGTCACCGAAAGGATAATGCCCGTGTCAACGTTGCTGACAGTACTAGTAAACAGGCTATTACCAGCAATTTGACCGCCCAGGGCGAGACCCTGGGAGGTGAGCACCGGCACGGAGGAGCCCACCTGGATTCGCGCCTCGGTGCTGTCGGTGGCGAGCACGGTGGGCGCCGAGAGGGTTCGCACTCGCGTACGGTTTTCGTTGGCTGTGAGATAAGACATCAGGAGGCGAGTGCCGATCGCGGTGCCGCCGGAAACCGTCAAGCTGCCCGCCGTAGCGACGCCGTAGTCACCATTGAAGGGCTGAGCAGTCGCACCGGCAGTCCTCTGCGAGAGCGCGTACTCGAGGCCAAACGAAAGATTCCCGGTCAAGTCCACTTCGTACACTCGGGCTTCGATCAGAACCTGCCGGGGCACAACGTCGAGTTTCTCGATGGTCCTGGCGATTTCGGCATACTCCTGCGCGGTGCTCTGCACAATGATCGAATTGCTGACCGGATCAGTTATGATGCGCAACCTCTTTTCGGGGGCCGTCGTGGTTCCCTCGCCGCCCGCCGGACTGAAAGCACCCATGCCCGGGGTAGTTTCACTGGAGCGCGACTGGAGAGTTTGTTGCTGCTCCGACGCCAACCCCATGCCGCCCCCGCCTGACGCGAGTCCCCTGCCGCCACCTCCCGTGCCGCGGGAAGTGGCTTCCCCAAAGGCTCCTCCACCTCCTCCGCCCCCTCCGCCTCCACCAGTACCCCGGAGGGCGTTCAGCAGGCTGACAAGGCGTCCGGCTTCGGAGTACTGAACCTTATAAACGAAGGTCTGAATTCCGTTCGGGGCTGCCGGCTGGTCGAGTTTCGCTACCCAATGCTCGACTTCATCGAAGGCAGCGGGATCAGCGCTCGCGACCAGAATTCCATTGATGCGATCGAGGGGCACGAAGCGCAGGGGCGTCCCGTTGGAGAGTGCGTAGGTGGAGAAAATCGCTTCGAGCTCGGGAACCAGGGCGGAGGCGACGTTGTTGTGCACAGGTAACAACCGCACGCGCTGCGCGCCGAAGCTGGAATTGTCAAACTGCTGGAGGATCTCCATCAGCCGCTTTATGTTCAAGCTGTCATCGACCAGAATCAGGGTGTTGCCGGCCTCGTGCACGGCCACCGTGCCCCCCTCCGAAAGAAAGGGTGTAAGCATCTTGGCCATGTCCGCCGCGAAGACGAACTTCAAAGGGATGATTTGCATGAGTATGCGCTCATCCCCCGGCAGCCCTGCTCCGCTGGCCCCGGTCGAGATACCCAAGGGGGTTTTGGGGGCCGCAGCGAGAGGAACGATGCGATAGAAACTTCCGGTCTTGATGGCCGTGGCGCCATTCATCTTCAGCACGGTTTCGAGAATGGGTAGCAGGTCCTCGGGCTTGAGGTCGCCCGAGGTGGAAATGGTCACCGCCCCTCGGACGGCCGGATCCACAACATAGTTCAGCTTCAACTCTTCGGCCACCAGGCTGACGAACTGAAGCAGGTCAGCATTCTCAAGACGGAACCCCACCCCCGCCCCACCCTTAACCGCAGCAGGCGCGGCCGGTGGAGCCTGCGCGGCCGGCGTGGTCTGGCTGGCGGGAGGAGTTTGCAGCGGCGACGGGGGCTTAGGCTGCCCTGGTTTTGTGGGGCGCGGCCCGGCTTGCGATGCCTGTGGCGCAGGTGGCCCGACTTGTGATGCTTGAGGCACGGGCGGATTGGCTTGTGTTGCTTGTGGCACGGGCGGATTGGCTTGTGTTGCTTGTGGCGCGGGCGGCCCGGCTTGCTGAGCGGCGGGTGGGAGCGCGCGAAGGGTTAGGGAGGCTGCGGCGAGGACGGCAAAACCAGTCGAGAGCCACAGCACTCCCCGCCAGAGGGCTGGCGCACTTGGGCATGCCACGACAGGGATCATCCCCCCTGTTCGCAAACGACGGCGGTGTAGACTAGAGAGTGGATGCAATCTGTTCCTCCTTCTCCAGGATTCAGGATTTAGGATTCAGGAAAAGCCTCCGGTGAATCCTGTAACCCCGGCTTGCTTGTGGCTCACTCGTTGAGCCTTTCAGCATCCGCTGGCCCCTGAGTCCTGAATCCTTACTTGTTGGGACTGCCGGTTTGTTGCGGCGTCTGTGAGCCGGCCGGCCCGACGTCCTGCCAATCGACAAACGTGCCAAAAGGAGTCGGGACCAGAACCTTTCGCTTTCCTCCCACCACGGTGCCCGCCGGGACCTCTGGTTGGGCAGTGGGCACCGACATCTGGGGGGGAGGAGGTTGCGGCCCGGCAAAGGAAACAGGGGCTACAGACCTTGCCGAGGGAGCAGGGCTTCCCGCTGTTGATCCCGGTGCGAAACGCGCGCCACCGCTGGCGGTACTCTCAGCCACGCCAGGGGCACGCCGGGCAGACTCGGAAATGTCCAATGTGATCTTCTTTTCCTGCCACTCGAGCACCACATTCGAGGTGCCAATTGAAACCAACTTGTAACCGCCGATTTCCTCCCCGGGCAGGACACGTTTGGAGACCGAGGAAGGCTGGTCACCCGGAGCCATCAACGCAAACCGGCCGTTCCCCAGATTCATGCTCCCGAACAAGAGCGGCAGCTTCGGAGCTTTAGCCTCTTCTTGCGGCTGCGGTGGCGGGACGCCCCGCAGGGGGCTGAAAACACTTCGGTCCACGATCTCCACGAAGCTTTGCGGCTGTCCCGCCAGATTCAGGCGGGCCGCAGGTGTGGCAGGAGGCTGCGCCAGCGCGCCCGAGTAGAGCCACTGAGTGCGGCTGCGATGGTCCTTCCAGAACCGTCCCAAGGACCAGCCCAGCAGGATGTTCAAGCCGAGGAGCCCGGCGATAATGAGAATCTGTTCCCGACGTCTGGCCAGCATGTGTGCCTCCTTCAGTGTGATTGCCGGTCTTCGATTGCCGATTGACGATTTTCGAATGTCGAATCTTCAATCAGCAATCGGCCACCGGCAATCCTCAATCGGCAATTCTCTAGCTCCTGCATTAATCTGTGCCTCCGTCAGCGGGTTGCGGCTGCCGCGTCCTTCGATTGCTTCACCGTCTTGGTCGCCGCCCCAATCGTCATCTGCACGTTTAATATGGTTTGCGCGCTCACCTGGGAGGCGGAAACCATCAGGCCCGTAACGGACAAGAGCTTGGGGGAAGAAGTCAAAGCGACCAAAAAATCGACGAGCTGGTCAATGCGGCAGCGGAATACCACCCGACCGGTCAAGAGGGAATATCCTGCGCCGAGCTCCTGAATGCGAAGGAACTCACTGCTGCCGAGCTGGATGCCCTTGCTGTCGGCCAACTGGCCCACCAGCCGCTGCCACTCGGCATTCGCCAGAGAAGGCGAGGAGCTCTCCAGAAGGCCCGCCTCGAGTTCTTTCAGGCGGTCCCCGGCGGCGGAGTGATGGGTCTTCTCAAGCTCCGCCTCGGCCAACAGTCGCATGTTCCGGCGCAGTTCGACTTCATTCTGCTGTACGACCTCAGGGCTTGAACCCAGGTGCTCCAGGAGGGGGAACACGCCGAAGTTCAAGAGTATGAACAGCGCCGTAGTCACCGCGGCGGCGGTCAGAGCAATTCGATCTCGACGACTAATCTTTGCCAACATTGGAGTGCGGAACCAGACAATTGCCGATTGGCGATTTGCGATTAACGATTGGAAAATCCTAAATCGGCAATCGCAAATCACCAATCATCAATGGTCAATCCTTTCGAGCCGCGGCCTGCTTCAGCCGCATGCGGATTCGAAAAACCTCTCGGCTCTGGTTGTCCCGCGTGATCGGAGCCGTAAACTCAACCTGCGTAAAGTAAGGCGAATTCTCGAGGGGCTGAACCAACTCCGCCGCGTGGTTGGAATAACCGACGATCTCGACGCTATCTTCGCTGATTTGCAATTGTTGGAGCCAAGTGTTGTCCGGGAGCAGCTTCGTGAGTCGCTCGAGCATGCGGAGCTTCTGCCAGTTGCCGGCCCGGAGGCCCTCGAGGACCGCCGCCCGGGTCTCGAGAGTACTCGTCTCTTGATTCTGCCGGCGAAGCTGCTGAGCAGGAACCTCCAGGCGTCGCAGCGCGCGCGCCAGGGCGCGGCCGTACAACGCCCTTTCGATCCAGGCGTGAGACGCCAAGGTGAGCGCCAGAAGCGCCGCCGTGGCGCCCAAGGCGTAAACTGGGGCGCGCGCGCCGCGCTGCGGCTGCCAACGCTCTTGCGGCGGGAGGAGGTTGATGAACGACGAGCTGCTGCGGAGCAAGCCCACATAGGCCGCAGCAAGCGCGGGCCACTCGAAGCCCGTCGACCCATTGCGCTTGGCCAGGTTCAGCTTCGGAGCGGGCAAGGGTGAGGTCCCCTGGAGGAGGTCGGAAAAGGGAGACGGCACGGACCCGCAGACAAACCAGGGAATCGTGGCGGGGTCGGACACGGGCAAAGCCGCGAGGGCGCGATGCCACTCCCGGTCGAATCGCTCTCTGGCGCTGGGGCTCGGTTCGAGGGGAATCTCCTGGGTGGCGCACAAGTTCGCTTGGCGGAAGGACAGCAGTTCCACCCCCGAGCTTCGGCCACAAACGAGCAGCGCCGTCGGCGGCAGCAGGGGCTTCGCCAAGAGAGCCAGGGCTGCGGCTCCCAACGTCAAGCCGCTCACCCGCAGGCCCAGTTCTTCAAGCGCCTGCTTGGCGCGGTTCACCCGCGACTTCTCCGCCACCACCACCATCACGCTGACTTGCTTCGCCTTTGGGTCGCGGCCCACAACCGCACAATCCCAATAGACCTGATCGTCCTTGAAGGGATGAAGCGACCTCAACTGATAGCCTACCACTTTGGCCAACTGCGGCTCTGCTTCCACTGGCAGGTCCAGGAATCGAACCAGGACCGCTTCGCGCGGCAAGCAAGCCATGACGCGGGCTTCGCGGAGCCGGTGGCGATCCAGAAAGCCGGCTACTTTGGCGGCCGCATCCTCGTGCAGCGGCTCCGGGAGACGCAACTCGTCAATCACCACAAAGCGCCGAAATCGGCGGCCCAGAGCGGTGAGATTGAACGCCCCACCGCCGCAATCGACTCCTACAGCGAGTTTGGTAAAGGCGAGAGACATAGAACCTAGCATTCAGGATTCAGGAAAGAGGAAATTGGAGATTTGAAACTAGAAACTGGAAATTGGAAACTGGAAACTCCTAGCCCGGGCCAATTTCCATTTTCTAGTTTCCATTTTCTTCCCCGTCCAGTTTCCGATTTCTGATTTCTAGTTTCCGCCCTCCTGAATCCTGCCCTTCTTCCTTCATTCCGTGAAATCGTCATACCAAGCAATGATGCGATGCAGGGCAGCGCCTTGTGGGGCCACCTGGACAACGGCTTTGATTGTCCGCCGAACCCGGGAGCCATTGACCTCTCCCACCGAGACGATGCTGTAAGTCCCAACCTCATCAATGGTAAGGAACGGCAGCGCCTTATCCGGCAGGGATGTCGACAGACGTTGCGCCACATCCCCCAGGGAGTTAAAGGGTTTGTTGCTTCGTTCCCGAACAATGGGCTCAGCCAAGTCCTCGTCCACGCCGGGCACGCTAAGCAAGACCGCCTCGGACGCATAATTCACATTGACCTGAGTGGAACCCGAGTAAATCGTCAAGTCCTGCCCCACTCCGTACTTGTATTGAATTCCCTCTTCCCGGCTGAACTCTGCCGTGCCGTAGAAGATGTCCCGGCTCATCCCTCGGACGCGCAGCACTTCCTCCAGTGAGCCGAAGCGCTGGTGAGCGGGGCGATACCCGCCGTAGCGGTAATAGTCTTCCAAGGCCTCGGACTCCTGGTCACTAGGCCCCGCTGGGCTCCGCCAGTGATTAATGGCCGCCGCCAACTGGGCCGCTTCCGCCGAGTCCAGGCCCCGCGCTTCAAACAAACGCGCCAGCTCCTTTCGCCCGGCAACGTTCAGGTCGAGCTTACCGGTCTCATTCACAATTTCTACCAGCGCCGCGCCCTGCTCATAAGGCACCCGCACCAAACGCTGCCCTTTTGTCCAGAGCCGGGGTTTATCTTGCTGCTCATTGGAAGGCGGGTAGGCGATCTCCAGAATAACGGCTTGGACTCCTCCCTCCGCGAAGGCATAAGCCTGAGTGGCCTCCTTGCGATAAATGGCCGTCCGAGTCTCGATCTGCACCGAACCCGAAAACGCCAGAGTCACCAGGATCAGCACGGTGACAGCGGACATCACGGCCAGTAAGGCGACGCCAGCGTCCCCCCTGCCAGTCCGACTTGTGAGAGCCAAACTCGGAAAAGCAGGATTCAGGATTTGGGATTCAGGATTCAGGGAAGCGCGCTTGTAGTTTTTCCCTGGCGCCTGCATGCTGGCTCTTAAACCTTGCATTTCTGACCCCTGAATCCTGGCTCCTGAATCCTGAATCCTACGTCATTGCTCGGATGTCGTTTGCGGCATTAACTTCGCTCGCACGGGGATGACCTCTTCCCCCTCCTGGTTTCCACGGTCCCAGCGGAGCCGGATCGCCTCCGGGTAAGGCGCCTCCTCCCTGCTCTTCCAAGCCATCCGCCAAACCGGACCGGTGCCTTTCTCGGGGTGTAGGTCCAGGTACTCAAACCAAGCGGCGCTTAGACCCGTCATCAACGGCAGGTCTGTCACTCTTACTAAAAACGGCTGGTAGTCGATCACGGGGACCCCTGTTTCAGGATCGTTCGTAACACCCCTGATAAGCCTATGGAGAAGGACCTCGTTATCCCCAACCGGAGTTTCACGCAACGCCACCTCAACGTTTCCGGAAGAAGCCTCGACGATGCCGTACTCAGCAAGTACCAGTCCCGAACGGCTTCGAAAAACGCTGCTATAAGAGCTAACAAAGCGCAGACACGTGGCGCTCGCCTGCAGGACAGTAAATGTTCCCGGCAGACTAGGGTCACTAGCCGTCACCTGATAAGGAACCAGCGACGAGATCTGCTGAACCACGAAAGCATTCCGCTCCGCCTCCGCATGTACCCGCCGGAGTCGCGCCTCTCCTGTTCGCCAGGCCCGGTTTGCCACCCGGAGGCCGACCAACAAGGCGACCATCAAGAACCCGATCAGCGTAATACTGAGCAGTACCTCGAACAGCGTGAACCCTCTCGAGTCAGTCCCCATGGGTTCTCCCAAAAAGACTCAGGAAAGAGGAAATTGGAAATCTGAAACTGGCAATCCCGCAAGGCGGGACCAGTTTCCAATTTCTGATTTCTGGTTTCGGCCCTCCTGAATCCTGTCTTGCTGAATCCTGCTGTTACGATCGCACCAACTCACGGACTGGGTGGCAGCTCCGGGATGCACAGCTTAAGCGTCTCCAGACTCAGACTCTGCCCGCCCGAACGCGTGCGCCAGGAAACTTCCAGTAGGATTCGAACCAACTGAGCCGGTTTCTTAGGATCGGACAGCGGTCTCGTGTCCACCAACTCGGTTCTTGCCTGCCACGCGATACCGGAAGGAGAAAATCCGGAGCGCACCTGGTCGGCCGCCAGCGAGGGATCCAAGATCAGCTCGCTGAGCTTCCTCGCGGCAAAGTCGTTGGCCCGATCAAAACGGTCCAGGTGGTCAGTGGTGCGAAGAGCCGCAGAAAGACCCGAGAAAATGGTGGCAAAGCTGATTCCCAGAAGCGAGATCGCCATCAGAACTTCCAGGAGGCTGATACCGGCCTCGCGCGGCCCACGACGACGTTGGATAATCCTCTGCACTTAACGTGATCCTTGATTAACGGCCTCGATGGCCGGAGTACCGAGCAAGAAATCCACATGGACCCTGATTTTGCTTCCACGGCGGTTACTGAGCCACAGGTTCCTCTCTTCCACTACCCCGGACGGAGGGAGCAGGAGTCGTACGACCGGAGGCGAGGGATCCTCGCCGTCATCTACCTTCACGCCCCGGGGAAGTGTAAACCCCCGCGAAAAACCGGAGGCGGGATTGAAAACCCGCACCAAGCGCGTTTCCGGCTCGATTTCCACCACGTAATAACTTTGTTCAAAAAGCGCGCGCGTACGGGCGTAGCGGACCGTCTGCGCAACCCTTTCTGCCGCGCTCCTCAGCGTCCATTCATCGCTCCAGTTGCCAAAACGCGGAGCGACCAGCGACACTGCCAGAGAGAGAATAGCCAGGACGATCACCAGCTCGAGAAGCGTCACGCCGGCTTCCTGCGACAGGCGGTGACGCCGTTCATTTCCAACTGAGGATATCCGCATTCTCTCCCTCGCCGCCCGGTTGCCCGTCGGCCCCATAACTGATAATGTCCGGCTCGTCGCCATGATCCCCAGGATACTTGTAGATATAAGGCCGACCCCAAGGGTCCATGGGGATGTCCTTGGGTAGGTAGGGACCGGTCCAATTGTTGACGCCCGGGGGGGGTGTTCGCAGCGCTTGCAAACCCTGGTCCGTATTGGGGAAGTTACCCGTATCCAGTCTGTAGGCCCCGAGCGCGGTCTGGAAGGCAGCGATCTGCGCCTTCGCCACGGTGATCTTGGCCTGCGTTACATGCCTGAACAAGCGGGGCACCACCAGACCGGCAAGCAGACCCAGGATTAGGACCACCACGATCAACTCGATCAAGGTGAAACCCTGCATAGATTGCTGTCCCGATAAATGCCTTTTCTCTTTTCTTGGTCGGCGCATCAGAAGGGCACCTCGTTGATGCTGACAATCGCCAGCAGAGTGGAAACCACAATGGTACCGACAACCAAGCCCATGGCCAGAATCACGGCTGGCTCGACGAGCGCCACCAAGCGCTTGGTGGCCACGCGAACCTCCCGGTCATAAATCGCGGCCAGCTCGAGCAGCATGGAGTCCAGCTTTCCAGTCTGCTCTCCCAGAGTCATCAATTGCACGGCGAGCGCCGGAAACAAACCGGTTTCAGCCAGCGGCGTCGCCAGCCCCTGGCCTCGCTTGACACCCTGAATGAGCGGCTCGACGGCAGCGGCCACGCGGCGATTACTCAAGACCTCACGGGTAAGGCGCAGAGCCGAGATAATCGGGACCGCCTGGGCCAGCAATGTTCCCATGGTCTTGGCAAAGCGGGCGATTTCGAGTTTCAGGCTGACGTCTCCCAGCAAGGGTGCCTTCAGACGCCACTGGTCCCAACGCAGCCGACCGGGCTCGGTCCGTACCCAGCGACCACCGAGGAATAAGGCGAGGGCGATGATCAGGGCTGCCAGCCAGCCGTAGCTGCGAAAGGCCTGGGAAACGTCCATTAAGATCTGGGTTGGCAAGGGCAGTTCCTTCCCCGCCTCTTCAAAGATCTGCGCGAAGCGCGGCACCACAAACCCTAGCAAGAAAGCGATCGCCACACCCCCCACAGTGAGGAGAAGCATGGGATAGATGAGAGCTGAAAGCAAATAGCCACGAAGCTCCGCGCTGAACTCCTCAAACTCCACCAGGCGATCCAGTACTGCCGCAAGCATACCGCTGGCTTCGCCGGCCCGCACCATGGCGACATAAAGGGGGGGAAAGAAGTGCTCGTTGGCGGCCAGGCTCTGGGCTAGCGACTGTCCGCCCCGCAATTCCTTGAGCGTGCCGTCAATGACTCCCCGCAGCGCCGGCTTCTCCGCCAAGTCACGGCAGAGCGAGAGGCTGCGGTCGAGCGGAATGCCCGCCCGCACGAGCGTGGCGAGCTGCCGGGCGAAAGTCAAGCGATCCTGTGAAGACAAGCCCCGGCGTGTGAGCCGTGACCAACCTGCGCCCCGCGAGCCGTCATTCGCACTCACGTGGATGGGCATGCATCCCATGCGGCGGAGTTGCGCCAGCAAAGCCGGCTCGGTCTCCGCCACCAGCGTCCCCTGGACCAGCTCGCCGCTCCCTTTGATCGCCCTGTAAGAAAACTCCGGCATATCCGCGCACCTAGTGGAAACTCGAAAATCGAAACTCGAAAACCCTAGTGACTGCCGACAACTGACTGCGAGAATTGCCGAGTGCCGATTGGAGAATCGAAACTCGAAAACCGAAAATCGGAAACTCTCGTGACTACTGACAACTGACGACTGACTACTGACCACTGACAACTGACTACTTCTTCCCGCTAAACCTCCTGCGTAACGCGCAACACTTCTTCCACCGTCGTCTGCCCCGAGGCAATCTTCAGCCAACCGTCCTCTTTCAGGCTACGCATACCTCGCTCGCGCGCCGTCGCCCGCAAGGTACTGGCATCGGCGCGGGCCACGATCTCCCGCCGGATTCCTTCGTCCAGCTCCATGAATTCAAAGATTCCCACCCGCCCGACGAAGCCAGTATGAGCGCAATGCGCGCACCCTTCCGCGCGGTAAAGCGTTGCCGGACCACTCGCGCCTTCCCAACCCTCTTTCCGAAGCTCGTCGCCATCCGCCGCGTACGGCTTCCTGCACTCCGGACACAATACGCGCACCAGCCGTTGAGCGAGGACGGCAACCAAGGAAGATGAAACCAGATAGTGTTCGACCCCCATATCCGTCAGGCGCGTGACCGCGCTGGGAGCGTCATTGGTGTGCAAGGTGCTGAAGACCAGGTGGCCGGTGAGCGCCGCGCGCATGGCAATCTCGGCGGTCTCAAGATCCCGGATTTCACCGATCATGATGATGTCGGGATCCTGGCGAACGATGTGACGCAGGCCCGCCGCAAAGGTCAGACCGATCTGGGGATTCACGTGGATCTGGTTGACCCCCGGCAGTTGGTACTCCACCGGATCCTCGACGGTGATCACCTTCTTATCCATGGTGTTCAGCCGCCGCAAGGAACCGTAAAGGGTGGTGGACTTGCCGCTGCCGGTGGGGCCGGTGACCAGGAAAAGGCCGTGGGGAAGGCTGAGGTAATGCTCCATCTTCCGGAGCAGGCTTTCCGGGAATCCCAATGTCGCCAATGAATAGCGATCGCTCGCGCTGCGGTCCAGAAGACGCATCACGACGCTTTCCCCATAAAGCGTGGGAAGGGTCGAGACTCGCAGGTCGATTTCGCGGCCCAAAACCCGCAGCGGAATCCTGCCGTCCTGGGGCAGGCGCTGCTCGGCGATATTGAGCTTGGCCATGAGCTTAATCCGCGAAGTAATCGCCGCCTGCATCTCGCGGGGCGGAGCCGGCACTTCGTACAGGACTCCATCGATTCGATAGCGGACCCGGAACTGCCTTTCAAAAGGCTCGAAGTGGATGTCACTGGAACGCCGTTCCAGGGCGCGCGCAATCAACTGATTCACCCAGCGAATCACCGGCGCTTCCGAAGCCAGGTCGCGCAGTTGGTCAATGTCGGCCGCCTCAGCCTCCGCCACTTGAGGCGGCTCATCGGAGTCCGACGCCTCGAGGCCCTCCTCAGGTTGTTCCGCGCCGAGCCAGACATCCAGGGCCTTCAGGATGGCGGCCTCACTCGCCAGTCGCACTTCCACTTTCCGTCCCATCAACTGCTCAATCGCCCGAATGTTGTCGCTGTCGAGTGGATCGGCCATGGCGATGAAAACTATGCCGTCATCAACTCGGTAGGGATAAAGCAGAGCTTGGCGCAAGAAACCGGAAGGCAAGGTGGCCGCCTCCATGGGCACCTCCTGGAGTTCGGCCGGGTCAACGCGCGGGATACCGAGCTGCTCGGACAAAACACTCTGCAAGTCCTGCTGCGAAACATAGCCCAGGTCCAAAAGGATCTTGCCCAAACGCCCCTTCCGTTCCCGCTGCAACGCCAGTGCCTTTTGCAGGTCCTCTTCCGGCAACAGGCCGCGCTCCACGAGCAATTGTCCCAACAGTTTATGGCTGACCGTAACGGACGCCATTCTGAGCCGCTCCTAAAATTCCAGAATCGTCATCTTGGCGGTTAACTCTTGATAGGAAATCTTCTTGTCCCAAAACTGATCCAAGTCCGACTTCCTCGTCTCGATGACCAGTTGGTCGGGAAACTTGGTATCTCCGGACTGCACTTCAAAAAGGTGCACGACCACCGCAACGGAATCGTCCGAGCCTAGGTCCCGCAAGCTCATCGCATGGTCGGCCAACAGACGAGGAACCGACTCTTTGATGGCTGCCATTCGCCACAGCTTCGCCTTTTGCGCCTTATCGAGTTCCACCTTGCTCAAAGGAGTCATGTTAAAGGGATTGGGAGCGCGCAAAGGGTACAGGTTGACTTCCAAGCTGAAAACCAGACCGAAACCGGGCAAATACGTTCCCTTGGTCTTCTCGAGCAGTCCGAAGGGGGGAGCGAAAGTCTGGGCCATAGTTCCATCAATGACCGCTTCGAAGACTTTCATTTCAGCTTTCAGCGCGCTGAGATTGGATGGAGGCGATTGCGCCGGCACACACCACAGCGGCAATAGCCAGCAGGCGAGGCCAACCATCACCACCCTGCCTGACCTTCCTAGCTTGAAATGCATTCGAGTTACCTCCTCGAGGGCTCCACGGATGAGCTGGCGGGTGGCTGCAATTGATTGTGAGCAACGAGGCTAATGACCTCGTTCTGCCGCTGCGTTTCCTTCCAGACCGTATTCTGCGCCAGCTCCAAATACTGCAACTGCTGTTGGATGCTTGCCAGGTTCCTCATCTGCTCCGCACGCAGGCTCGCCGCCAGATCCACGGTGGCAGCCTGTGTTTCTTTCCTCTGCAAGGAGGCCTGTTCGGCGACAACTTGGGCGACAAAAGCTTGGAGCTCCGTCTGCGTCAACGTCGGCTTCACCCGCGCGGTGGTCGGAAGCAGCCGGCTTCCTCCGTACCGGAAACCAACCGATGCGACGACCAGGAAGATCGCAGCCGCCGCCGCTGACAGCGCCGCCGTCCGGAAGAGGGCGGTCCAGAAGCCCGCAAATGGACTCTGCGGCTTCTCTCCTACAAGAACCAAGTGGGCAGGCATCTGGTGGTCGGTCAAACTGCTCATCAACGCCTGCCGCACTCCACGTAAGCGCTGGGCCGAGCGAGCACACTCCTCGCACTGCCCGATATGCTGCTCGAGCTGTCGCGCCTTCGTTGGGGACAGCTCATCCAGCGCCCAATCGGTCAGCTCGGTTTCCCATTCACGGCACACCATGACGTTCACCTCTTCTGCGCTGGAGTCGGAAAAGCAGGATTCGGAACTCGGGATTCAGGCAAGAGGAAATTGGAAACTGGAGACCTCGATAGCCAGTCCCCAACTCCTAATTTCCACCCTCCTGAATCCTGGCTCGTGAATCTTGACTCCGGTATTTTTGGCGGTTGTTCTGTTTGGTCTTTTTCGGATTTTTGGATCTTGACTCCTGACTCCCGGATCTTAACTCCACATTAAAGGAGGAAAAGATTGCTTCCGCTCCCTAATCTGCATGGCGGCCAGTTGCGCGCAGAGTCGTCATTTGTGATTACAAGCACTCGCGGATGCATGGCGATCCGCCACCTCTGTGCTTTTCGTCGGCCTCGCTGTCCCTTCCGTATCCCCCTGCACTGGGACTTGCGCACCACCGTCCCCCCAAAGGGAAGGAACAGATCACGGGGGAAACCCGTGCTGCGTCGCGCCACCCTCTCCCCACGGGAGAGGGTAAGGAGAGGAAGGGAACGTCACATCACGTGACGCAAGACCCTCTCCCGCCGGGACAGGATGGCGCCTGCCGTGCCTGCCCATACCCCGTGTGCGCTTTACCAGCCGCCACACTGAAAGGAGGGAGACTACGTTGTTACCCTCGTAACCGTCAAGTGCAGTACTAACCTACGATGAACTTCCTCAGTTGCTCGAAACCCGAGTACACGCGCGTCTTGGCCGTACTCAGCGGACATCCCTGGATCTCGGCGATCTCCGCCAATTTGAAACCCTGGTAAAACTTCAGGACAATCGCTTCCCGCTGCTCGAGGGGCAGTCCCGCGAGCGCTCTTTCCACCAAGATTTTCAGTTCGCCTCGTTCCCACTGCCCTACCTCACCCAGCTTCACGCGGGAGGAACGCTCGGCCGGATCGAGGTCCTTTAGACTAGTTTCTTCCTCACGCTCCCGCCGAGCGTGTGAGTGAGCCGTATTGCGTGCGATCCGAAACAGCCATTGGGGGAACTTATGCGGATCCTTCAGTTGGCCGAGATGACGATAGCCGGAGAGAAAAACCTCCTGGCACATATCGAAGGCATCTTCGGGCCGTCCCGTCAAATACACCAGGAAACTGTAAACCTTCCGCTCCCAACGCCTTACGAGCACGTTGAATGCTTCCGGCTGCCCGCTCATCGCGTCTCGTACCAGCGCGGCGTCCGGACGATCAGAAATCTGTAATCCCAATTCCACTCCTGATGACGCAGAAGATAGGAAAAAAGTTTGCGGCGCGCCTCGTGGTCCTTCCGTTTCTTCTTCCTTCACCTCCACTTCCCCTGCCGGGTAGGCTCTGGGAAAGGGGTTTTCCGCCGAAAGGCCCATACCTGCCTAGAATACAAGATCATTCGCTCTCAATAAAGCGTGAAAAGTGCAGGATTCAGGAGTCAGGATTCAGGATTCAGGGAAGAGGAAATTTGAAACTGGAAATTGGAAATTGGAAACTGGGAACTCGTAGCCTCGGCCAGTTTCCATTTTCTAGTTTCCATTTTCTTCCCCGCCCAGTTTCAAATTTCCAGTTTCCGGCCTGATGGTGGATGACAGGCCCATCGTTGGCTGTGATGCTGGTTGTGGCGAGGGTTAGGGCGCGGCAGCGCTCTGTTGCCGCAGCTCCTGAACAGCCGCCAGCGCCTGGGGGTTGGTGGGATCCTTCACCAAGCCGGCTTGGTACTGGCTCAAAGCCTCGGCCTTGCGGCCCTCAGCCTTGTAAAGGTAGCCCAGTCCGCAGTGCGCGTCGCTATCAGACTCGTCCAAGCTGAGGGCGGCCCGAAAGTCGCGCTCCGCCTCCTCCATGGCGCCCCGGCGCATATTAATCGCGCCGAGATAGTCGTGAGCAAGCGCGTTTGGCTCCACACGGACGGAGGCGCGAAACTGTTCTTCGGCCTCGTACTCGCGCCCTTCCTCAAGGAGGAGCTGGCCGAGCTTATTGCGAGCGCGGGTGTTGAGCGGCGAAAGCGCAAGTGCCGCTCGAAGTTGGAGTTCGGCCGGGCCCGGCATTCCCATGAGCCGGTACGTCGTGCCCAAATTGAGATGTGGATCTGCCTCGTCCGGCCTGAGCTTTATGGAGCGCTCGAAGAACTCGGCCGCCTCGGGATACTGCTTTTTCCGGCCCGCCACCAGGCCCATATTGTTGAGCGCCTCGACGTTGTTAGGATTCCGGGCCAGTATCCCTCGCCACACGCTTTCAGCCTTGTCCAAGGCGCCCTCGCGCCAGTAAACAGTGCCCAGATTGTTTCGGATGATGTAGGCATCCGGCGAGAGTTCCAGAGTGCGTGTGTACAGCACGATGTCATTGTTCCAGTCGCGGTTGCGGATCACGATGCGGGCGGCGAAAAGCCCACCTACCGCGAAGCCGGCGAGCACGAGGGCGCGCCGCTGGGCGGGACGCGGCGCCGCGCGGGCCCACAACTTCGACGCGCCCAAACCGACGAGCCACGCCACGCCGACGGAAGGCAGATAGAGGTAGCGTTCGGTGAACACGTTGGCGGCCAGCAGGTGGGCGTTGAGGACGGGAGCCAGCGTGGCAAAGAACCACACGATCCCGAAGGAAGCGAAGCGTACGTTTCGTTCGCGGCTGCGCCAGCAGACCAAGAATAGCGCAGCGAGCGCGAGGAGGACCAGCAGGCCGGCGAGAACGCGGAGATCGAACGGGCTCGTGCTCGGGTGGAAAACGTAGAAGGCGCAAAGACGCACCGGCCAGAGGAGCTTCCAGGCGTACTGGCCGACCAGCGCGACGGCGGAGAGCACTATTCCCTGCGGGCTGAGATGGGGCAAATTCTTGGCCGGGGCCAGCGCTCCGAAAACGTGCATGCGGAAGAGCACATAGGCTAGGCCGACGAGCCACAGCAGACCGTAGCGGGCCAGCTTCTGGGAGGTACTTGTTTCGGAGCGGTCCGCGCGGTAGAAGTACTCATAGACAGTGGCCAGGGCCGGCAGAGTCAACGCCTGCTCCTTGGAAAGCAGGGCGAGAACGAAAGCGAACACCATCGCGGCCAACGTGCGCCCCGAACGCCCGCCCCCAGGCCTCGCCACGGCTAAAAAGAACGCAAAGGTGAGGAGATAAAAAAACGTGAGCTCCAGGTCCGTTACCGCCGCAATCCAGTCCACCGACTCGGTGTGAACCGGATGCAGGGCGAACAGAGCGCCGGCGACGAAGGCCCAAACGCGGTCCCCGCTCAGACGCTCGGCGAGCACAAAGACGAGGCAGACGATGAGGACGTGGAGCAAAAGGCTGACAAGGTGGAAGCCGTATGCCCGCATACCGAACAGCCGATAGCAGACAAGGTATCCCAGCGTCATCATCGGCCGATAGTAGTTACTGACCGCGTGCGTGCTCCAGAAAGACCAAACGTTGGTGGTAAAGATCTCCGTCAGGTACCGGAAGCTCCGCACATAGGGATTGTTCACCACCTGGGTGTCGTCGTCATACACAAACCCGTTGAACAGAATGTTGAGATAAGGCAGGGTGGCGCAGGCCACGAGAGCTGTGATGAGGAGCGCGCGGGCGCGATCCGACCAAAACGCGGCCCGCTCGGGCGCAGGCGGCGCCTGAGGAGTTTTTCTGACCTTGGCCGCTGACGTGGTACCCGGCCGGCGAGTTGCCGGCCGGGACCGACGCCCTGGCCGGTGCGCCAAAGCGAAGCTCCCCCACCGAGTTTTCCGCCGGGATGCCTCCTCCATAATCCATAACCGGGATTTCCATCTTAGCTCCCAGCTTACCGGTAATATACACCGACTCGTTGGCAGAATGCATCGAAACGGCTAAGCCGGGCCGGAGAAAGCAAAGCGGAAGAGGCATTCACGCGCGGCGTGCTGGCTCGGCTCGAAGGGCGTCACCCCTGACCCAGGCGGGCATTGGCCTCCTCTCCAAATGTGCTTAGGTAGGCAACTCGTTGAATTTAGGGTACCGAGCTAGAGAGTGTCGATTTGCAATACGCTGTCGTTCTCGTCGGGAGCCGTGGAGGGGACGGCAATGATCAAGCGACCCTTCTCCTGCTTGAACTGAGCTTTCTGGCCAGTCGCAAGCACGGTGATTTGGGAGACGCGGCCCTTCGGCCCGGGCATCACCAATTCGGGTTTCGATGGCCAGTCGAACACGTGCAGGTAAATGGTCTTGCCCTTCGCGGTCGTCTTCCCAAACGGGAGGTTCTGCCACGGACCGTAAGTCGTCCCGTAGATGGAATCGCCGTTAACCTTCATCCACTTTCCCATCGCCTGGAGCCGCTCAACAAATTCCGGCTGGATGGTTCCTTCCGGGGTCGGGCCTACATCCAACAAGAAGTTCCCGCCTTTACTGGCTACATCGGCCAACTCCCGGAGGAGCTCTTTAACGGACTTGAAATTGCGATCGTTCTTATTATAGGCCCAGGTATCATTGATTGTCTGGCACGTTTCCCAAAGCTGAAAATCGCCCGGCGCCGGCACGGAGGGCGGCGTTGACTCCGGGGTCTTCGTGGTGCCTTGCAGCTTACTGGCGGCGCTTTTGGTGGGAATTCGGTCGGGGATGAATTGCTCGGGAGTGGCAAAATCGCCCGGCACGCCGATGCGGTTGTTCACCAGCGTGGCGGGTTGCAGTTGGTGAATGAGGTTCACAACGTGCTCGCCTTTGTACTTCTCCTGGTGACCGAGCCCGTCGAACCAGATCAGGGCCACCGGCCCGTACTTCGTGAGCAGCTCACGCAGTTGGCCCTCCATGTAATCGAGGTAGGTCGCCCACTCAGGTCGGGCAGGATCGCCGCGCCAGGTATCCTTAACGGGTTTGAAAGTGTTGCGAAAACCCGGATGATGCATGTCCGGAGGTGAGTAGTACAGACCCAGCGGCATTCCGGCCTCATGCGCTGCCTTGGACAGCATGGCCGTGACATCCTTGCCGTAAGGCGTGCTCGTGATCTTGTAGTCGGTCAGCGCCGAGTCAAACATGCAGAAACCGTCGTGATGCTTGGTCGTAAACACCATGTAACGCTGCCCGGCCTCTTTCGCCAATTCCACCCATGCCTTGGGATCATACGCTGTGGGGTTGAATCGCTTGAAGAGCGACACGTACTCAGGTTCGGTGATGTTCCATTGGGCCTCGGGTTCCATGATGGGCCACGAAGCCTCGACGCTCGCGACGGAATACGCGCCCCAATGGATGAACATCCCGAATTTTGCTGCCCTGTACCAGGCTGTCCTTTCGGCCTCCGATTTCTGCGCGCCCGGTGGCAGGGCTGCCTCTTCTGCCCCCTTCGCTGAGGATACCCCGATCAGCAAAGCACCTGCGGTCAGTCCGAAAAGAAAAATCAGCCTGCTGGCGTAATCCTTCTTCATTGCGTCTCTCCTCCTCCGTGGGGCTGGTGACCGTTGTGACCGCCAGCGCTTGTTGGCATTCTTGTGTGGCGGGACGTAGACAAGCATAGGTGACGAGGCATCAAGTCCAGTAGGAACGAATCACGGCGCTGGCGCAACTGATCGCCTGGACATGAGGAGGGTAAACCCACTCCTCAGTTTCCACAAGCAGAGAATTACCGCCAATGTTATCCCGCTGAAGCTGTGGAATAATTCAGAAGGGTCATATGTCTCTGACGATTATTCAACAACTTACGCTGTGCAAAGCCGGCCCTCACGGAATTATTTCACAGCTCCTTTGTGATGTATGCAATCTCTTGGCAATCGGATTGGAATGCACTGGCGCCCTGGGAGCGTCAATGCGGGGTGCCATGATCGCATACATGCCAAACGGCGGCGTGTATGCGCCACCCGCCGGTGCCACCGTCGCCCCCCGCTGCTGTCGGCTCAGCGGTGAGCGGCACGGCGGCCAACGGAATCATTCACAACGCTAAGGTGATAGTAGCGGCGCAATAGAGCGGGAGAGATGGCTGGCGTCGGCTCGCGAAATTATGAATGCTCTCCGAAAAACCGCCCTGATACCAATTGAACGTCACACATAGTATTTCTATTCAGTCGGACAGAGCCAAGAGTGGACTTGCTGCGGTTGCTGACCCAGGCGTCGGTAGTGCCTCTGTGTCCTCCTCGCGAGAAGAGCCGCAACACAGAGACCACTGAGATGCTCCGCCCTGCACCATCCGGTGCGGGGCTCCGTCTCCTCCGTGTTAAGGCTTGAGAGGCACGGAGGACACAGAGGGTCTCGTCTTGGTTGCGGCTGGCCCCGCTGCAATACACTACGCATGACAAAGAATTGGTCTGACACCACCTTTCTCTCAGCCCAACTTCCGCACTCGGCAGAGTGAAGTAATGTATTTACGTGGCGCGGGTGACAAAGCCCAAGGCCAACCAACGCACCTTCCACTGCTGATCATTTCCCCTTCAGGAACTCCCGGATCTTTTCGAAGTCTTCGCGGAGAATCTTCTCTTCCCGGGCATTGCGAAGAACGTAGGCAGGGTGAACTGTGGCGAGTGCTTTCGAAGTGGCGAAATCGTAGAACTGGCCGTGTATTTTAGTGATGCCTTCCTTAATCCCCAAAACAGTCCTCACCGCGGGCGCCCCGAGGCAACAAATCAAACGGGGCTTCATGGCTTCAAGTTGCCGGAAAAGGAACGGTGAGCACGTTTCGATCTCGTCCTTCTCCGGGGTGCGATTTCCGGGGGGACGGCACTTGACGACATTGCAGATGTAAACCTCTTCGCGTTTCATGTCGATCATTTGGATCATGCGGTTCAGAAGCTGGCCGGCGCGCCCTACGAACGGCCGCCCCTGCTCGTCTTCGTCGGCTCCCGGACCTTCTCCAACAAACACCAATTCCGCGTGCGGATTCCCTTCCCCGAAAACGATGGTGTGGCGGCCGCCCGCCAGCTTGCAGCGGTGGCAATCCCCCAAGTCCGCGCGGATTTGCTCCAGCGTTTCGGGCCCACTTGGCTTTGGCGGCGGCGTTTCGAAAAGACTGAAGGAGGGTGCGGGCGGCCTGATTGGCGCCGCAACGACTGCGGTTTGGGAAGCCCCGGCGCGGGGGAGCGGAAGAGGCGCGGTGGGACTGACGATAGGCTTGCTTTCAGTTAAAGGCGGCTTCGCCGCGGGCGCCGGGGGTGCTCCGCCCTGCACCATCCGGTCCGGGGCTCCGCCGCTCGGTGCTGAATCTGCAATTCTGCGATGACCCGTAGCGGGTGAGAGTCCGCCGGACCCGGGCGCACGCCGATAGAATTCCTCAATGCCCAGTTCGCGATAGAACTCCAACCAGTTGGCAAGCTCCTGCCGTAAGCGCTCGTCCATAAGAAGTAGTCAGTGGTCAGTAGTCAGTTGTGGGTAGTCAGCGTGCGGTAGGTAGTAGGTGGGGGTAGACACTGCCGACTGCCCACTGCCTACTGACTTCTGTCTTCCGGCTTCTGACTGCTGTCTTCTGACTCCTGACTCCTGAATCCTGAATCCTGAATTCTGCATCCTGAATTCTGCCTGATTGCGACGACCTCGTCGAGGATGCGATGAGCCACATCCAACTTGCTCATCTTCTCGAAAGCTTTACTGCGACCGTCGGGGAAGACCAGGGTCACGATATTCGTGTCCACATCAAAACCCGCGCCTTCCTGCAATACGTCATTGGCCACGATGAAGTCGAGGTGCTTCTCATGCACTTTGGCGGTTGCATTAGCCAGCAAGTTCTCCGTCTCCGCCGCGAACCCAACCACTACTTGTCCAGGCCGCCGTCGCGGCGCGATCATCGCCAGGATATCAGTCGTCGGCTCAAGCCTTAGAGTCGTGATCCCGTCTTGCTTCTTGATCTTCCCGGAATAAACTTCCGCAAACCGGAAGTCCGCCACGGCCGCGGCCATCAAGGTCACTGTCGCCTGCTCGAAATGACGCAGGACAGCCTGCGCCATCTGCTCGGTGGTGCGAACACGCTCCACCTTGGCTCCCGCTGGAGGATCGAGGTGCGTCGGCCCGCTCACCAGGACCACCTGAGCCCCGCGGCGGCGGCTGGCCTCAGCGAGCGCATAACCCATCTTCCCGGAAGACCTGTTGCTGAGGTAGCGCACGCCATCCAAAGGCTCTTCCGTTGGCCCGGCCGTCACCAGCACGCACTCACCGCTCAAATCGTCACTAACCCCGAGGGCCGCAAGGACCGCCTGGGCGACGCTCTGGACAGACGTGAGGCGGCCCGCGCCGGTCATTCCGCAGGCCAGGTAGCCCTCGTCAGGCTGCAAGAGCTTCACTCCGCGCTCCCGCAGAATCTCCAGATTCTTCTGCGTGGCAGGATGTTCCCACATATTTACATTCATGGCCGGCGCCACGATGAGGGGAGCCTTGGTGGCCAGGCAGAGGGTGGTCAGGAAGTCGTCGGCAATTCCATGGGCAATCTTCGCCAGCACGTTCGCCGTGGCGGGAACAATCACCAGGGCGTCAATCGACTGCGCCACAGCCATATGTTCGATGGCGCTTTCCACATTCGCCGCACCCTCTGGACCCTCAAACATTTCCGAGATGACTTTGCGGCCAGAGAGAGCCGCAAAGGTAAGGGGCGCGACGAACTCACGCGCATTCCGAGTCATCACCACCTGGACTTCCAGCCCGCGCTCTTGCAGCAGGCGTAGTAGCTCCGCCGCCTTGTAGGCCGCGATGCCGCCGGTGATCCCCAGTGCAACTCGCATGGTTAACCAGGATTCAGGAGTCAGGATTCAGGATTCAGGGACGAACCTGCTAGCGCAGACCTGTTCTGGAGGTCTGCGGTTCCTCCAAGCGCGCTCGGCAAAAGCCGTCCCGAGAGCTCCGGGCGCTGTTGTTTTCCCCACCGACCACATACCACCTGCAACATACGACCTACTACCTACCCTTTTGTTTCTTGTTCTTTTCGCTGTCGCCTGTCGCTGGAGCTAACAACTCAAAAGGGACCAAGCCCGCCGTTACTTCTTGCTGGGCTACCCTCGTCAGCCTCTTCGAAGTGCTCTGAATGAGCGGCCGGGCGCCGGCCTGAAGCTGCCGGGCCCTCTTGGCGGCGACAAGAATGTAGCGAAACTTGCTGTCTATCTTCTGAGGTAATTCCATCCGATCTATCCTCCAAATGTCTTGCAAATCTCTTGAGCGCGCTCCGCCTGGTTCTGCCGCCGAAATCGCCCTGCCCGGACTACCGCTCGCAGAGCCTGTGTGGCTAGCGAAAGGCGGTCATTAACGACCAGGTAGTCATAATCGGGCCAATGGGAGATTTCCTGGCGAGCTGCCACCAGCCGTCTTTCAATGACCTGGGGCGAATCCGAGTGCCGGTCCGTCAGCCGGCGTTTCAGTTCCCGGAAGGACGGCGGCAGGACGAAGACGCTGAGGGCTTCCGGCAGACGCTTCCTGACTTGTTGATGCCCCTGAACATCAATATCCAGCAAAATATCCCGTCCGGCCTTCAGAGCCCTGGCGATCTGTCCCTTCGAAGTACCATACAGGTGGCCGAAAACCTCGGCCCACTCAATGAAATCACCGGCAGCAATCATTCTTTCGAACCGCTTGCGCGTCACAAAAAAGTAGTCGCGCCCGTCTTTCTCACCCTCACGCCGCGGCCGCGTGGTGTGCGAAACCGAAAAAGCCAACTCCGGCAGAGAAGCAATCAACCGTCTCACCAGGGTTGACTTCCCGGACCCCGACGGCGCTGAAATGACCAAAATGCTGGCACGTCCGCAGGACGGTTTAGATACCTTTTTCTCCATTACTCAATGTTCTGAGCCTGCTCGCGCAGCTTTTCGATTTCACTCTTCATTTCAATCGCCAAGCGCGCGACTTCCAGGCCAACCTCGGGCAAATCCGTGGTCTTTGACAGAAGTGTGTTCGCTTCCCGGTTCATCTCTTGCAGTAGGAAATCCAGCTTTTTCCCCACTTCCGGACTCTCCGCGAGCAGTTGCTTCACTTGGGCGACATGGCTTCGGAACCGTGTCAATTCTTCCGTGGTATCGGAACGGGAGGCCAGGTAAGCAACCTCCTCCGCCAGTCGCACTCCATCCAGTTCAGTGCTGCCCATCAACTCCCTGAGGCGGCCTTCAAGCCGATTTTGGTAGAACTTTGGCAGCCGTTCGGCGAGGCTTGCCACACTCTCAGTTAACGATTCAAGTCGGGTCAAGCGGGTCTTGAGATCACGCCCCAAATCTTCGCCTTCGCGGGCGCGCATCTCGTTCAGGCTCTCCAGGGCCTCCGTGGTCACACGTTCCAGGAGTTGGCGGACCCGCTCGAGGTCTTCCGGCGAAATCTCGCCATTGCCCACCATTGCCAAGCCGGGGATACGCAGCAGGGCCACCAGGTCCGGCTCGGACGCAGCACCAAACTCTTCTCGCAGCGTCCGATAGGCGGCAACGTAACCAGCCACGAGCTTGCGGTCAAGTAGAAGTCCGGCATTGTCTGGTTGCTCGAAACTGACTGCCACCTCCACATGTCCGCGCTTGACGTGATCCTTGATGAGACGCCGCAGCATGGGATCCATGGATTCCAGCGCTGAAGGGAAGCGAACCTGAACATCCAGAAACCGATGGTTCGTGCCACGAATACTGACCGAGAGAGAGTACCCCCCTTCCTCAGCTTGAGCCTTACTGTAACCCGTCATGCTTCGAATCATGGCATCTCTTCCACTTGCCAAGACCGGGAACTCGTCCTCTTCTGCTTCTGCTTCGCAATCCCGGCCGGCAAATCCCCTTCCGTAATCCTTCAGCCCGAACTCCCACCTATGGTTCCGCGTCCACGAATTGGAGATCGTGCAGCTTCTGGTACATACCCCCCCGGCTGATCAGGTCTTCATGGCTCCCGACCTCACTGATGGTGCCGTGGTCGAGGACAATAATCCGTTCCGCGCGACGCACGGTGGAAAGGCGATGGGCAATCACCAGCACCGTGCGGCCCCTCATCAAGTTCGCCAGCGCCCTTTGAACCAGAAGTTCCGATTCCGTGTCGAGTTCCGAAGTGGCTTCGTCCAGGATGAGTATAGGTGGATTCTTGAGAAGCGCGCGCGCGATGGCAATTCGTTGCCGCTGCCCTCCGGAAAGACGCTGCCCACGCTCTCCGATCACGGTCTGGTAGCCCTCGGGCATCTCCAGGATGAAGTCTTCAGCCAGTGCGGCGCGCGCGGCCTCCCTCACGGCCTCCTCGCCGGCAGGCTGGCTCCCGTAACAGATGTTATTGTAAACGGTATCGTTGAACAGAATCGTTTCCTGTGTGACGATACCGATCTGAGCACGGAGTGAGTTGACCTTTACGCCCCTAACATCATGGCCGTCAATCAGAATTCGGCCTCGCGTCACATCAAAAAACCTAGGAATGAGACTGGCGAGCGTGGTCTTTCCTGCGCCACTTGAGCCCACAATGGCCACCGCCTCGCCCTTGCGGATTCGCAGGTTGATATCGCGCAGCAACGGCAACGCCTCTTCGTAATCGAAATCCACGTTGTCGAACTCAATTTCCCGCTCGAAGAGCGGTAACCGTGATGCCCCCGGCTCGTCGTGAATATCCGGATGGATGTCGAGATAGTGGAAGACTTGCTCCGAGGCGCCCAGGGCCTGCTCGTAGGAGTTATGGACTCCCGTGAGCCGCTTAATGGGCTCGTAGGTCTTAATCAGGGCATACAGGAAAGCCACGAACCCTCCGGTGGTCTGCGCGTGGTGCATGATCTCCGTGCGGGCATAAAGGAGAAGACCGGCGACGGTGATTGCGCCCAGGACTTCCATGATCGGGGAGGTCGCTGCCTGGGCCCGCACCCATCGCAGACTGACGCGCAGCAGCCGCCGCGTGGCCGCCTTGAACTTCTCCACCTCGAACAATTCCATCCCAAAGGCCTTAACAATGCGGATTCCTGAGAACGTCTCCTGAAGGACGTTGTTCAACTCTGCCATCTTGTCCTGGCTGGAACGGCTCGAAATGCGAATGTAGCGCCCGATATTGTGGGATGGCAACACCACCAAGGGCACCAGGATCAGCGAGCCTAAGGCCAGCCGCCAGTCGACATAAAACAGAACACCTAGCAGCCCCGCCAGCGTAAAACTTTGCTTCAGGAAGTCTGCGGCAGTCTGCGAGACCGCATACTGAATCCTCTCAATATCACTGGTGACCGCTGACATCAGCCGCCCCGTGGAAGTCCTTGTAAAAAAGGCCATCGACTGCTGGATAATCCTCGAATAGAGAAGATTCCGAAGGTCCCTTACCACGGAATGGCCGATGAAGTTGATGAAGTAGGTTGCCAGAAACTCAGCAACCCCTTTGATCAGGGTCACCGAAACGATCGAAATCGCTACAATGGTCCATGCATTGTGGATCCAAGCCGGGAAAAAAGATTGCAGGTATATCGCCTGCCCTCCGAAGGGCCATTGGAATAAGACAATTCTGCCTGCGTCGGTGCCTGGAGCAAGAACACGGTCAAAGACCGGCTTGATGAGTAACGCCGTCGCCGCCTCACAAGCCCCCACCAAGGCCATCAAGATGAATGCGACCAGGAACCGGAAGGAGTACGGTTTTAGAAAAGCGAGCAATCGTTGGACTTGGGTCATCACGCAAAGGCCCTCGGCTGACCAAGCCCGGAGGGTGCCCAGAATCAGCAAGTCTAGCCCCTACGGCTGAGCAAGTCAAGCAAAAGCCGACCGGGTAGTGGGTCAATTTGATGTAGAGGCGGCTTTACGCCGCCATTTGGCGATCCCGCCTTGCGGGATCGCCGCTACAGCATCAAATTGACCCACTACCCCGAAACGGCTGCAGGGGCCACCCTGATTTGAGTTTGAATCGAGAGGGCGCAGGCGTATGCTGTCGGATTCGCGTCTATTGGGGAGGAGGCACGTCGATGCAACTTACTGAATTCAGGAATGAGCCGCTTTGCGACTTCAAGGGCAACCCGGAGCACGAGAGGCGGATGAGAGAGGCACTGGACGAAGTCCGGCAGAAGTTGGGCCAGGAATACGACCTTGTGATCAAGGGCGAGAGGATCAAGACTCAGGATAAGTTTTACTCATACAATCCTGGGCAGAAAGATCAGGCGGTTGGCGCTTTTTCCAAAGCCGACGCGGAACTGGCGGACCGCGCCATCCGCGCGGCAGACGAGGCCTTCAAAATCTGGAGCCACACGCCGGCTGAACAGCGCGCTGAACTAGCGCTCGAGACCGCCAGGATCATACGGGAGCGCAAGTTCCATTTCGCGGCGTGGATGTGTTACGAAGTGGGCAAGACGTGGGCGGAGGCCGATGCGGACGTGGCGGAGGCCATCGACTTCGCGGAGTTTTACGGGCGCGAAATCCTCCGGCTTGACCAGCCGCAGCCACTCACTTCAGTCTACGGTGAGAGGAATTCTCTGCGTTACCTCCCTCTTGGGGTGGGGGTTGTAATTCCGCCCTGGAACTTCCCGCTCGCGATCCTCACGGGGATGACCCTGGCATCCGTGGTGGCCGGCAACACCGTGGTCCTGAAGCCTTCCAGCGATTCCCCTGTGATCGGGTACAAACTGTTCGAAGCGTTGGAGGAGGTGGGAATGCCTCCAGGGGTCGTGAACTTTCTCCCCGGCCCGGGTGGTTCAGTCGGAGACGTCCTGGTGGGACATCCGCGAACACGCTTTGTGGCCTTCACGGGCTCGAAGGAGGTGGGGTTGCGTGTCAACCTGGTAGCGGCCAAGACGGCGCCGGGGCAGATCTGGGTGAAGCGTGTCATTGCGGAAATGGGCGGCAAAAACTCCATCGTGGTGGATAGTGAGGCGGATTTGGAGGCGGCGGTGGAAGGCGTCACCGTCTCCGCCTTCGGCTACCAGGGCCAGAAATGTTCGGCGTGCTCGCGCGCCATCGTGGTGGAGTCGGTTTATGAGGCCTTCCTCGAAAAGCTACAGAGCCGGGTGGAGCAGATTAGGGTCGGCGCTGCGACGCACCTTAACAACTACATGGGTCCTGTGATTAACGCCCGGGCGAAGCAGTCCATCCGGGAATACATTGAGATCGGCAAGAAGGAGGGCCGCCTCATTACGGGCGGCGAGGAAGCTCCCGGGCCGGGACACTTCATCCAACCCACGGTGATTGCGGACGTCGCTCCCCAGGCCCGCATCGCACAGGAAGAGATCTTCGGCCCTGTGCTGGCGGTCCTCAAGGCCCGGAACTTTGATGAAGCGCTGGAGATCGCCAACAACACGGAATATGGCCTGACGGGGGCCGTGTACACAAAGAACCGCTCGAAGATGGATAAGGCTGCTGAGGACTTCTTCGTGGGCAACCTCTATTTCAACCGGAAATGTACCGGCGCCCTGGTGGGCGGCCACCCCTTTGGCGGCTTCAACATGTCAGGGACAGACTCGAAAGCCGGCGGCCGCGACTACCTTTTGCTCTTCACGCAGGCCAAAGTGGTTTCTGAGAAGCTAGCCCCGTAGGGTCGCGTTGCTGCGTACGGGTTTTCTTTGGCTTGCAGCCTCCCCCTGCGCATATGGATGACCCTGCTAAGATCAGGATGATGCCAAGAGAGTGTCTTCGGCGATCCGTTGCGTGCATAATGAGCCCATGCCCGACGTAATGGCGCCGCTGCCACCGGATGTCCTGCGACGCATTCTTCGAATTCAGGCTTTCACGCTCATCTGGATGTTTCTGGAAGCGGCGGTGTCCCTGATTGCGGCCTGGCGGGCTCACAGTCCGGCCTTGCTCGCCTTTGGTGGCGATAGCGCAATCGAGCTGGTTTCTGCTCTGGTGGTTTACTGGCGGTTCCGCTTCTATTCCACGGCAATGAACGCCGAGGAGTCAGCTACTCGAATCGCCGGCGGCCTGCTCTTTGCCCTGGCGGCATACGTGCTCCTCGGTTCAGGAGCGGCACTACTCGGGAAGCGGGAAGTCCACCCCAGCCTTGCAGGAATAGCTCTCCTGCTTGTTGCTGCTATGGTGATGCCCTGGCTGGCGGTTCAAAAGCGGAAGTTATCAGCCACGGCTTCAAGCGCTGCGTTGAGAGCCGATGCGGCGGAATCTGCGGTCTGTGGTTACATGGCTTGGATTGCCCTGGCCGGACTGTCAGTCAACGCCGTCTGGGGAATAAAGTGGGCAGACCCCGTCGCAGCTTTATGCCTCACTCCTTTCATCTTGCACGAAGGGTGGGAAGCGGTAAGGGGAAAGTCCTGTGAATGCCACTGATCCTTCAGAGTTCCCTAACGAGAAGTTGAGGGGCGTAACTGGAATTGCCGATTTTCCCGCTGCGGCGGGCCGATTGCTCCCGCGCAGCGGGACTGATGGGCGTTGGAAGGAGTTCCCCTCGTCGGGTGTGACTGCGCGTTTGCAATAACACCCTCTGTTTTCAATAACATTCCCGCATCTTGAGCGTAACTACGTTTGTTTTCAACAACATTCCCGCCTTGTCCTGGGATGCTGAAAGCCGATCCTTTGTTTTCAACAACATTCCTGCATCGTTCCTTCATTTTTAAGTCTTCCACCGTTTCCACACTCTGCGAGTTCTCGGACACAATGTCGCCTTCGGGGATGTCCTCGATGTTCTCCATCCTCGCGCCATCGTCTTGGCCAGCAGGAGCGGTCGGGAGGTTGGTAAATTCCTTCCGCAGCCTCCACAGTATCCTCACTTTGCGGTCAATGGAACGGTCCAGGGCACCTTCTTGGCGCAACATCATGCTCCACGTCTCCCCAGCCGGGGCAAGGCAGGCGTCCCGTTCTATCGCCGCTCTCTCCTCATTCGCCTTTTCGGCGTATTCGAATTCTTCCCGGACGCTGGCGATTTCCTCCCCGAGCAGACGGAGAAGTTCCTCGCGCTCGGGCTCGCCCGGCGGGTCGCAGGCGAAGCCTATTTTGCGTAGGGACTGCCGCTCTTCCTCGTCGGCTTGTTGCGCGTCGAGGTACAGAGGGTCACTGAAACGCTTCAGCAGCCTGAAAATCAGCGCCTGGTGCCACCCCGTCGTACCTTCGTAAAGAGATTCCAGTACGGCGTACTGGCGGGGCCGGAAGGTGCGCTGCTTGACCTGATCCTGTATGACTTCAAGAAGGGAAAGAGTCTTTCTCAGCGTCACGCCTCGATCTGTAGACTCCGATAAGTTCACATCAAGCATCTCGTGCCGGGAGGCGTCGAAGGTGACACGAGCCATCTCCTGCTGGCGGCGGTGTTGCCAGTCGTCGACCGCCTGCAAGGCGCGCCGCTTCAAGCCTTCTTGCGCCCGCTCAAGCCTTTCGCGGCGGCAGTAGAGCCAAGCGAGGTCCTCGACCTGCTTCTCCCAGAGCGCGTCGCCGGGGCCGAAGGCGCTCATGAGTTCCTCTGTGAGGGTTTGGAATTGTTCCGGGTCTTCCCCCAGCGCGATCCCGCCAAGGCGGGATTGGCGCCGGTTTTCGTCGCTGACGTATCCGCCGTGCTTCAAGGCATTGAGCCTGGAATTCTGCTTGGCGGCGGCGCTGCGCGGCCCGGTGGAACGCTGGGCATTCTGGCGCGCGGCGGCGAGCAACTGGGGCGTAAGTTGGGGTGATTTGCGTAAGGACATGGTTCCTCCTGGGACGGGTTGTTAGCTTAGCGAGGAAAGGACTTCCCCGCGGGTTGGACTTTTCACATGAGTAGGCTACCACAGAGGGGAGGCGTTGTCTAGAGACATCATGTCCACATGTCTAGCCCAGGACTTCTTCAATTGACTCATTGAGTCATTGATCCATTGACTCATTGAAGGGCCCTTGCCTCGTTTCTTTCAATGGATCAATGGGTCAGTTTCAATTGACTCATCGAATCATTGATCCATTAACCCATTAAAGGCGGGCGAAGCCGATCTTGGAGTCCGTCAGGGGGATGTCGATGTGGGGCCACGGGCCGGTCCAGGGGGGCTGGGGGTTGGGGGCTCGGCAATCGGGGGCCGGTGTAGGGCCGAACCGCGTTCGGCCTCGGGCTACGACGGTCACGCTTCGAGACGGTCGGTGGACCGGCGTTCCTCTTCCAGATCCTCGGAGCTGTATCGCAGCGGTGGGACACCGTGCTTCGCGGCGAAATCCATGAAAGCCGCGAGCGGCGTCTGGCACAGCTCTGCGGCGCGTCCGAGTGAGACCTTATCTTCTCGATAAAGTTCGAGCGCCAGCAATCGAGCGGCTTCCTGGGAGAGGTTCCTCTCCTCCAAATTTGCTGCCTTCAGAAGCGCTGAGGGCAACTCTACGGGTACGGTTTCCATGCCTCAAAATTACCGCATTTGTGACGGTTTGTCATGCGTTTTCCCTCGGCCCATGGCCGCAAGTCTCCGTGCGCTTTTCATGTTCCGCCACAATCACTATGATTTGATAGCCTTCACGACCCCAGGTGAAAGCGAGTTGCCGTATCGCCAGGGTAACCGCAACGTAAGCCACGATCACCAAGATGTAGCGGTCATAAAAGAACAGACGCCCCAACGTGGACAGGCGGTCAATCTGCGGGCGACGCGGTGGAGAAGGCGGGCACGAAAAGCCGCGGACCTCAGACAGCAGAGGTCCGCGCTACGCTTGCTGCAAAAGGAGGATGAAATCCGCGAGGAATTCGTGAGGCGTGCTCCAAGCCTGACCGCACATAAACCTGACAACGCCTGGGAATGGTACTTTCTTATGCAGCATTACGGTGCGCCCACACGCCTTCTGGACTGGACTGAAGACCCGCAGATGGGTTTGTACTTCGCCGTGAAAGATAGCGAAGGTTTACATGACGCAGCCGTCTGGGTTGTTGACGCGTGGCGACTTAACAAGCAGGTGGTCGGCGAATACGAGGTCGTCCCGCCCGGATCGCCTGGGCTCTGCGTCGCAGACAGTGTGAGGTACAGACCGTGGCTGCCCGATCGGTTTGATGCCAAGCGCCAATTGAAAAAGAAGTTGCCCGTCGCGGTCTACCCAAACCAGTTTGACCGGCGCATTGCAGCGCAGCGATCTTGTTTTACGGTGCACGGGGTCCTGAACAAGGGATTAGACAAGCTGTTCGAGAAATCGAAGCGGCTGTTGGCCAAAATCCTGGTTCCCGGTTATGCGGCGGAGCGGATCAGGGAGGAACTGGAAGAAAACGGCGTAGATGGAGCGACCATCTACCCAGACTTGGAAGGGCTAGGGAAATGCGTGGGGCGTTGGCTGCCGGTGGATGAAGAAATACCTCACGAGGGGCTATACACCCGGCTGAAGCCATCTCCGATAGATGGAGTCGGGGTATTTGCGATCAAGAAGATCAAAGAGCGTACGCCGATTTTTTCCGGCGACTCGGACGAGATCCGTTGAGTCAATCCAGAGGATCTGCCGAAGGAAGCGTGCCTTCGGGAGTTCTATAAGAGATTTGCCATCGTTAAGAACGGGAAGGACGGGCGCCCAAAGCGGTATGGGTGTCCTCGCAACTTCCATCGCCTGACTATGAGTTGGTATTTGAATGATCCCAGGGATGGCGAAAGGGCAAATGTCAGATGCGAAAACTATGATTTTTTCGCGGCCCGTGACATTGACCCGGGGGAAGAATTGACGGTAGACTCCACGACCTACAGTGACCACGCAAGAACTAAGGGCAAAGCGACAAAGACCCGGTAGCCACGGTCAATCGTACTCTCGTTGATCCTCGGCTTTACCCATGACGACGAACGGACGCTCCGGAAGGCGCCGACCGTGCCTACCGACTTGTTTGTCCGTGTATGAGCGGGTATATGAACAGGAGGAGCGAGATCAATCCAAAGGTGGCGGTCAGCAAGAGGCCAAGCACGGAGAGGGCGTAGGATCGTCGCGCCCTCTCATTCTGGGCTCGGCCGGTTTCCTCTGCTTGCTCGATCTCCTCCGCCAGTTGGACCAACGTGGTGGCCGCCAAGTCCTGGTTTGCGGTCTCTATTGCCTGCTGGAGCGTCCTCAAAAGACCTGCGGGCCTTGTCGAGATCGAAGCAAAGGGATCCCGCTTTCGCGGGTGGCCCACACATCGCTTGGAAGCTGTGAAAAAATAAACAACCTCATCCCGCAAAGCGGGACCGAGGCGCGGAGACTCGCAAAGAACGACTGCTTTGTTTTCTTTGCGCCTTCTACGACTTTGTCCCGCCTCGCGGGATGAAATGGTTTTGCTCATCCAGGGATTATTCCACAGCCTCTTGTTGATGTCTGCGACCGGTCGGCCACTTTTTCTTTCTGGCTTCCTAGGGATGGAAGTGATAGGTTAGGTGCACCTGGGGCTTTTTGAAAGGATACGGTCTGACGAGAGGTTCCTCCGTGGAGGCTGCGTTTTTGTGCGAACGTAAGGGCCCGCCACGGCGGAGTGCCCCTTGGAGAAACGTGAAAGCGGGCACGAGGCGCGGCGCACATGAGAGTTGCGTGGCCTATTTGACATCCGCGCTGAGGGAGCTCTGCCGCGCTTTACATGAGGCCCGCGGGTTCCCGGCGGGGAGGAGAATGTCATGAATGTCCTAATGGTCTACCCCGAATTCCCTGACACCTTCTGGAGCTTCAAGCACGCTCTCCCTTTCCAGGGAAAGCGCTCGGCCTATCCGCCCCTCGGCCTATTGACCATCTCATCCCTTCTTCCCCAGCGCTGGCAGAAACGTCTCGTTGACCTGAATGTCAGGCGGCTGCGAGATTCCGACCTCGATTGGGCAGACTTGGTTTTCTTGAGCGGCATGTTGGTTCAGAGCCCCTCGATGAAGGCGCAGATTGCGCGTTGCAAAGCCCGCGGCTTGCGCACCGTGGTGGGTGGCCCCATCGCCAGTGCGAAGGGTCCCGCCCTGCGGGACCCGCCCTTCGGGCAGCCCACTAAGAGCGTCGAAACGTGGTGAGAAATCCGGGCTAGCCTTTCTTCAGTTCACTTAAGACCATGCGCCCGCATGTCTTGAGGGTTTCAAACACACCCAACCCCTTGTAAGCGATCGCTTCAAAAACGGGCTCGTCCTTCCTCATGAGCTCCTTTTTCAGCGTCTCGACGGGGAGTGCACTGGGCAGGTCGCGTTTGTTGAGCTGGAGCACGTAGGGGATTTTCATGAAGTCGTGCTTCTGCTCCTTGAGGTTGTCCATCAAGTTCTCCAGCGCTTCCAGATTTGCGTCCAGTCGCTCTGGCTGGGAGTCAGCAACGAGAATCACACCATCCACGCCGCGCAGGATCAGTTTTCGGCTGGCATCGTAGAAGATTTGGCCGGGAACGGTGTAAAGATGAAACCTGGTTTTGAACCCTCGTATCGAGCCCAGGTCGAGGGGAAGGAAATCAAAGAAGAGTGTGCGGTCGGTCTCGGTGGCGAGCGAGATCATCTTTCCCCCCGCCTTCCCCAACGTCTGGTCAAAGATCCAGCGCAGGTTGGTCGTCTTGCCGCCCAAGCCTGCGCCGTAATAAACAATCTTGCAGTTTATTTCCCGTGCAGCAAAGTTGATGAAACTCACGCGGTCTGCTTCCCTTCTTCGAGGCCACCGCCCCGCCCGCCAAACTCCCAGCCAGTTCGGGTGAAGCCTTCTAGTTTGCTGATCCCCAGCGCCCAAGCCCTCCGGTGTTCACGGTTTCTTCTGTTAATCCACCCAGGACTTCACGCAGATTCAATAGGGCAAGGGTCCACGCCGTTTCTGCCTCATTGTCAGTCGCGCCGTAGGCGTGAATAAAAAGTGTTAGATAGTATCCCCAGTATTCCTCAGCATGAAACAAGCAGCGTCTCACCGCAATGTCCATCTGAGCCTGCAACCGCGTCTCCTTCATGCCGCGCTCAATCTCTTCCGCCAATCGCAAGTGTGGCGCCAGGTTCGCGTTCAAGTCTGGTGAATCGAATAGCAGGTCGAGGTAACTGGCAACCTTCACGGGAAAATCGAAGTCCCAGCGCTCCTCCTGGGCCAGTTCATGTGTAATCCAGACGTGGCATTTTGCGCTGCGCAGGAGAGAATCCGGACGGTTGATCGCACGCAGCAGGCTCCCCAACACAGGGCGGCTCCTGCACTCATCAAGTTCTTCCGCATGGTCGGGAAATGTCTTCAGATCAACATAGGCCAGCGTTGGATCGTCGGCGCTGGCCCAAGGGATTTCCAGCCTGGCGTCGTCAGGGCCGAGTTCCTGAAGGATTTCAACGCGCATCACACCCTTAGAATATCATTCTGTAACCATCGGCATCTACTCTGGCGTGAAGCAGTACCAATTCGCGGGCAAGTTTCCTATGATGGTTCTTTGGAGGTGTTCGTGAATCATTTGAGGTCACTTGTCTGTGCTTTCCTTCTGGCAGGGACTTGCTTTGCCATTCCCTCGGCGCCCGACGCGGCCGATCAAGCGGCTATCAATGAGGCGGTGAACTGGATTCGGGCAACGCCCCGCATTCGCGCAGAATACGACTACATCATGACCTGCCGCCTCAGGCTCCTGTTTTTTTGGGTGGGTCGGGATGACTTGGGAGGCGGATACATCAAGGCCGGCCAGGCGCTTGACGACCCGAGTCTCCGGATGATCCAGTTGCTTTTTGGTTCTGATCCTGCCAAGGCCCCGCGCGCCATCAACCGTTGGGGTGCAGGAACTGAAGTCCTAAGATCAGATGGCAGTAAAACTCCGGAATCGAGCGCTTTTGTAGGCTTCATGAAGTCTTCAAAAGGTGAATCTGTATCAGCCATGCGGCGGGAACTCTCCCACGAGAAAAGCACCGGAAAGCATCTGTTTGAAGCCATTATCAGCCGGGTAGACGGCGCGCAAGCCATCTCCACGACGGTTCCCTTTTACAGCGACAAGGACTATGACATGCACCAGCTCGCGGACGCCCAGACGCTGGCCCTGGGTCGATTGGGCGACGGCCAAGCGCGAAAGTTCCGTCGTTTGGACGGCCCGGCGCGTGGCGAGTGCAGCAGGCCCGGGGGGTTTCTATCTACAACTGAGGAGCTGCTCGAACGATCCCTGACCGGGGAGAAAACCCCTGTCTCTTTATGTTATATTTACAACGCCCGCCCTTATACACTGACTTTACAGCGTGTGATTCCCATTACCACAAAGGACGTCCGCATTACGCTGAAGGAGAAGGGCCAGAAAATCGACCAATCATACCGCGACCTCAAGGAATCACAGTTCCAGATCTACAACCAGGAGTCCGGCGCCAAAACTGACTTCAGTGTTTTGCTTGGAACTACCGGTGAGCTGCGGGGGGTTCCGGTCCAGATCAACTACCAGCCCAATTGGTGGTTCCAGATAGTCCTGAACCTCAAAACCCAACCCCGGGGCGGGCCGGGCCGGTGATTTGGGCCGCTTCGAGGGAAGAACCACGGCTTTGGGAACAGGAGATCCACCGGAACATTCTACAGCAGCCAGCCCCTGCAAACGACGCGCTGCTGTTACGCGAGACACTTAGCAGGCCCTCGGTCACAAGCGGCGAAAATAGTCAATGGTCCGGCCCAGACCTTCTTCCAGGCTGACGTGCGGCTCCCAGCTCAAAAGGTCTCGAGCCCGCGAGATATCCGGGCGGCGGCATTTAGGATCATCCACTGGCAAGGGGTGGTGGGCCATTCGACTCGAACTCTGTGTGAGCCGGATGATCAGCGCGGCGGTTTCAGCGATGCTAATTTCTGCTGGGTTTCCCAGGTTGATGGGCCGGTGAATGGCATCGGAGGGGCCTGGCGAGAGTTCCTCGCTTTCGGCGTTGTGAATGAGCAAGCGGGTAATCCCTTCCACGAGGTCCGAGACGTAGCAAAAGCTGCGGGTCTGAGTCCCGCCTCCATAGATGGTGAGGTCCTTGCCCTGCAAAGCCTGGACGATGAAATTGGAGATGACCCGGCCGTCGTAAGGTCGCATCCGAGGGCCGTAGGTATTGAAGATGCGAGCGATGCGTGTATCCAGGCGGTGAGTGCGATAATACGCCAGGGTTAAGGCCTCAGCGAAGCGTTTTGCTTCGTCGTAGACCCCACGAGGCCCCACCGGGTTTACACGTCCCCAGTAGTCCTCCGCTTGCGGGCTCACCTCTGGATCACCGTAGACTTCTGAGGTGCTGGCCAGCAGGAACCTGGCGCCCCTGGCTTTCGCAAGCCCCAGAGCGTTATGGGTGCCGAGCGATCCCACCTTTAATGTCTGGATGGGCAGCCTGAGGTAATCAACGGGGCTGGCGGGAGAAGCAAAGTGCATCACCGCATCGACGGCCCCTTCCACTTCTATCGGCTTGGTGACATCGTGGCGGAGGAAGTTGAATCCCGGGTGGCTTTCAAAGGCGGCAATGTTCTCCAGGCGTCCGGTAATAAGGCTATCCACGCAGCAAACCTGGTGCCCCAGGGCAAGTAATTGCTCGCAGAGATGACTTCCCAGGAAACCCGCCCCCCCTGTAATCACAACCCTCATCAAAGTCCCTCGTTATCCAGTCAAACAGTTTTCGGATCGGGGAGGCGCTCACGAGCCGGCGATCCGCTGCCGATGTCCACGTATTCAAAACCATGTCCGGCCATCGTGGCACGGGAAAACATGTTGCGACCATCGAGAATCAGTGGCCGCGCCATGATTTGGCGAACCTTCGCCCAATCAAGGCGCAGGAATTCCTCCCACTCGGTGAGAACCAAGACAGCTTCCGCGCCTTCGGCCGCTGCGTAAGCATCTGCACAATACTCAATCTCGGGGAGCTCCGCTTTAGCCTTTTCCATCGCCTGTGGATCGTGCGCACGCACAAGAGCGCCTTCCGCAAGCAATCTCCGGATTACCGCCAGCGATGGGGAAGATCGAACGTCATCCGTGCGGGGTTTGAAGGCGAGTCCCCAAACTCCGATCCGTTTTCCGCGTACCACCCAAAGCTCCTCCTTGATCTTCTTAACGAACAAATCGATGCGGCTCTGGTTGATTCTTTCCACTTCGCGCAGAAGCGTGAAGTCGCATCCGGCATTCTGGCCTACCCGGACGAAGGCTTGGAGGTCCTTGGGAAAGCAGGAACCACCAAATCCCACGCCCGGTCTGAGAAAGCTGCCGCCGATCCTTTTATCCATGCCCACTGCCTCCGCCACTTTTCCGACGTCCGCTCCCACGGCTTCGCACAGGTCGGCAATCATGTTAATGAAGGAGATTTTCATGGCCAGGAAGGAATTCGAAGCATGCTTGATCAGCTCGGCACTGTTGATGTCCGTGACGACGAAAGGCACACGCGGGCTGTCGTGGCAATTTTCGTGAACGGGACAGGCAAAGCTCTGCTCCAGCACCGGCCGGTAAATCTCCTCCAGGAGTCCAGCCGCTCTTTCCGAGTCAACGCCCACAACAATACGGTCGGGATGAAAAAAATCCTCGACGCCCGATCCTTCACGCAAGAACTCGGGGTTGGAGGCCACGTCACACTGGAACTGGGAGTTGCTCCTGTATATGCAGAAGTGCTTCTGAAGCCGGCGGCCGGTCTGTACGGGGACAGTGCTTTTTTCAATGACCAGGCGGTAGCCACGGGCATGTTCGGAAATTCTTCGCGCCACCAACTCCACGGAGGAAAGGTCCGCTTCACCACTCTCGAGGGGTGGAGTCCCCACGCAGATAAAGATGACCTGGCACTTCGCCACGGCGTCTTCTATTTGAGAATTGAACTCAAGCCGCTTCGCTTGCTGGTTTCGCTTGACCAAGTCTCCCAAGATCGGCTCGTAGAACGGCATTCCCCCCCGGTTTAAGAGCTCGATCTTCCGCGCGTCGTCGTCAACACCGATAACCCGATGGCCAATTTCAGCCAAGCCCGCGGCGGTGATAAGCCCCACATACCCGGTTCCAATGACCGCGATATTCATAAGAATACAATCCTCCTCCAGAATGGCTTTGAACTCCGCCTACTGGAGAGAGTACCACAAGAATATCCTTGCAGTGTCACTCGTAGTTGCTTGAAAATCTCAGAGAGATATGAGCAAGGGAAAGAGCCAGGGCGCAAGAGTAAGAAGGCGCAATTCAGGGAGCCAAGACGGAATGGGGAGGAGGCTTCATGATCGTTGGAGTTCCAAAGGAGAGCTTTCCAGGGGAGCGGCGCGTAGCGCTGGTGCCCGCGGTAATTCCGAGTTTGCTCAAAGCGGGTTTTGAGGTGGTTGTGGAGTCGGGCGCCGGAGCCGGCGCCGGCTACCCGGATGCAGAATACGTCGGGAAGGGCGGCAAGATTTTCCTGGAGCGAGCCGAGGTGTTCAAAGCTGCCGATGTCGTGCTCCAAGTGCTCTGCTACGGATCGAACGACGCAACTGGCAAGGCCGACATGCCTCTGCTTCGACCCGGCCAACTGCTTATCGGATTTCTGCGCCCTCTGGGGTCTGTGGAAACAGTTCAGGAAATTGCGTCCACGGGAGTTGCGGCATTCGCCATCGAGCTCATGCCGCGCACCACTCGCGCGCAGAGCATGGACGCTCTCTCTTCCATGGCGACGATCTGTGGCTACAAGGCGGTGCTGCTGGCTGCGGACAGGCTTCCGCGGCTCTTCCCCATGCTCACCACCGCAGCAGGCACCATTACCCCGGCGCGTGTACTCATCATCGGGGCAGGTGTGGCAGGTCTTCAGGCCATTGCGACGGCACGGAGGTTGGGCGCCGTCACCTCTGCGTATGATATGCGGCCTGCGGCAAAGGAGCAGGTGCAGAGCCTGGGAGGGCGCTTTGTAGAACTACCCGTCGAGGCGAAGGATGCCCAGGATTCCCGTGGTTACGCGCGGGCACAAGACGAGTCGTTTTATCTGCGCCAGCGGGAGCTACTCAGCCGCGTGGTGGCCGAGAGCGATGTCGTGATTACAGCGGCGGTCATCCCCGGCAAGAAGGCGCCGGTGCTGGTGACGCGCGACATGGTGGAGAAGATGGCCCCCGGGTCGGTCATCGTGGACGTGGCGGGCGAGAGGGGCGGGAATTGCGAACTGACCCGGGCAAGCCAAGTCGTCGTCGAGCATGATGTTACCATCATCGGTTACATCAATCTGGCGAGCACCGTCCCTTATCATGCCAGCCAGATGTATGCTCGAAACGTGGCGGCGTTTCTTCTTCACCTGACTAAAGACAAGAGGATTGAGATCAAGACAGATGACGAGATTACCCGCGAAACCCTCGTGACAGAGGGGGGCGAGGTGGTCAACGCGCGGGTGCGGGAATTCTTCTCGCTCCCGGCGAAGGTCGCTTAGTACAGCCTTTCGTAATTACGGTGACGCTTTCAGATTGGAGTTATGCGGTCCCCCTCACCCCCGGCCCCTCTGTCGCCGTGGCGACCGAGGGGAGAGTAAGTTCAGAAGCTTAACCCCCTCGCCCCCTTGGGGGAGAGGGTGGTCCCGCCTTGCGGGACCGGGTGAGGGGGTCCCAATACGTAATCGAACTTACCAAATGCTGTACTTAGTAGGAGGAAAACGTGACGTCAAACCTGATCACCAGCCTCTACGTGTTCATGCTGGCAGGCTTTCTCGGTTTCCAGGTGATTCGACGAGTCTCTCCACTTCTTCACACACCGCTCATGTCCCTGACGAACGCCCTGGATGCCATCGCTGTGGTGGGCGCCATCGTGCTTGTCGGCGAGCATAAGAGCACGTTTGCGACAGTCCTTGGGACAGTGGCGGTAGTGGCCGCAATGAGCAACGTGGTCGGCGGTTTCCTGATTACGGACCGCATGCTTAGAATGTTCAAAACCAGTAAACCGAAAAAGCCATGACGCCACTCATTAACGAGACTTTTATCCAGATCACTTACCTTGTCGCCACCGCCCTGTTCATCCTTGCACTCAAGTGGCTGAGCGCACCAAGCACTGCACGACGTGGCGTTTGGGCCGGTGAACTTGGGATGGTCCTGGCGATTGGCGGGACGCTGTTCTATCAGGGGATTGTTGACTACAAGTGGATCGTGATTGCCCTCGTCCTGGGGTCGATCATCGGCGTCCCCCTTGGCCTTGTCCACATGACGGCGGTCCCGCAGCGGACGGCTCTCAGCCACGCTTGTGGCGCCCTGTGCGTAGCGCTCGTCGGTACGGCAGAATACTATCTGCGCGCGCCCAACGTCCCGCCCTTCATGATGGCGGTGCTCTCGATGGAGGTTATTCTCGGCTCGCTGACCTTCACCGGCAGTTTGATGGCCACAGGGAAGCTGCAAGAAATCCTGCCGCAACGCCCGATCACCTACAAAGGGCAGAACATGGTGAATCTATCGCTGCTGGCGGTAGCGGTGATAGCCGCAGTCATCCTGGTGCTTCACCCTGGGCAGAAGCACCTCTTCCCGCTGCTCATAGGTATTCCGCTGGTCTTTGGCGTCCTGATGATCGTTCCCATCGGCGGCGCAGACATGCCCACCGTGATCTCGCTGCTGAATTCTTACGCCGGCCTTTCTGCGGCGGCGATGGGGTTCGTCCTGGACAGCAAGCTTCTGATCATCGCGGGCGCGCTGGACGGCTCTTCGGGGTTCATCCTTTCGGTGATTATGTCCAAAGCGATGAACCGCTCCTTCACGAATGTTCTGTTCGGCGCGTTCGGGCAGGTGCAGGCTTCTGCCGTGGCAGGTGAGGAAGCGCGAACCGTGCGCAGCGCTACAGCCGAGGAGGCCGCCTCGATTCTTGCGGCTGCTAACTCCGTTGTGATCGTTCCAGGTTATGGGATGGCGGTGGCGCAGGCGCAGCACAAGGTCAGGGAACTTTATGATGCCCTCAGCAAACGCGGCGTGGAAGTGAAGTTCGGCATTCACCCCGTGGCGGGACGCATGCCCGGCCACATGAATGTTCTGCTGGCCGAGGCCGACATCCCTTACGACAAGTTGATGGATATGGATGCCATCAATCCGGAGTTCCCCCAGACCGACGTGGCCTTGGTGATCGGGGCGAACGACGTGACCAATCCTGCCGCGAGGACCGATCAGGGCAGCCCCATCTACGGCATGCCCATCCTCGACGTGGATAAGGCCCGAACCGTCATGGTGATTAAAAGGAGCATGAGCCCCGGCTTCGCGGGCATCGACAACCCTCTCTATTACTTGGATAAGACCTTGATGCTCTTTGGGGATGCCAAATCATTTGTCGGCGACATCGTGCGCGAGTTGGCGGGAAGCGGGCACGCGTAGGAAGAGCAGGATTCAGGATTCAGGATTCAGGGAAGACGAAAACAGCAGGACTTAGCCGCAAGAGAATGAAACCCTCTGCGTCCTCCGTGCCTCTCAAGCTTTAAGGCAGAGTGCACGGAGAGGCTCAGTGACCTCCGTGTTGAAGCCTTCCTGCTCACGGAGCACACGGAGAAATTTCCGCGGCTTGAGAAGGAAGTGAGAACTAGTGCTGGAGATAGCGGGATTCGGGTTTGGAACACCGTGCTTGTTGTTCTTCCCTGAATCCTGAATCCCGAATCTGAATCCTATCTCTTCTTCAGCGAGCGGACGTAGGCGATCACAGCCGAGATTTCTCCGTCCTTAAGCTGGTCGCCAAAGGCCGGCATCGCCGTCCCTTTCTTGCCATTCTTGATGACTTCCCTCATTTCCTTGTCTTTAGTGGAAGACTGCCACTTGGGGTCAGTGAAGTTCGGAGTTTTGAGGGCGGGAAACCCCTTTCCGTCAGTGCCGTGGCACGCCACGCAATTCTTCCTGAAAATCTCCGTACCGTTAGCCTCCGGAACAGCAGCTTGAAAAGTGAGAGACGAAACAAGCAAGCCCGCTCCAATCAGCAAGCATTTTGAGCCCAAGCCTGTGTCAAGTTTCATAAACCTCCTGAATCGTGGGACGCCTGTTCGGCAGAAGCCAGCTAAAGCAGACTCGACATTCGAAGTGGGCCTGCTCCCTGAGAATCGAGTGCGGCGGTATTCAAAGCTGGCACCGCAACCTTGTTGGGGGAAGCCTATTCTATCGTTGAGGTGGAACGTATCCAGGAGGAGGAGCGGACCCTTCGCCGAAGAAAAACTGTTCCATCTGTTGGGCGATAAACTCCTGAGCTTCCTTGCTAGCGGGAGCCAGGCGATACTCGTTGATGAGCATCCTCAAATAATCCAGCCAGCGATTCCAGGCTTCTTGCGAGACATGGTCGTATATCCGCTGGCCCAGTTCACCGCTCCACGGGGGCTCCTCGAGACCCGGAAGTTCTCCGCCAAGCTTCACACAATTCACCATTCGTTGTGACATTGTTCATTCCTTCCGGTAGATTTCCAAATTCACCACTTCGCCTTCGAAAAGCGAAAGCTGTCCGTGGGGTTCAAGGAGCCCTTTGTGAAAGGTAGCGGAGGCGCGCAACGGCTTGGCGACCTTCGACGCAGAGCCGGGCGCTACGTCTTGGACAAGGCCTCCCTGCCCTTCTGCCCGATCCCTTTTCCATCCTCGCTCCGCCGCCTCCAGGGCCTGGTTTGCAAGCTGATCGGCTTCGTGATTCTGTTCGCGCGGCACATGCTGAATCGAGAACGATTCCAGGCGTGCGATCATTTGCCGCGCGTGCTCTTGCAGGGGTTTCAATCCCGGACTCTTTACCTTGTAGACGCCCTCGATTTGGCGCGCCAACAACTCTGAATCCGTTTGCACGTGAACCCGCAGGTAATGGTTGCTGAGAGCGTATTCGAGGGCCGCGAGAAGAGCCTGGTATTCGGCAAAGTTATTAGTGGCTCTGCCGAGATATCCTGAAAATCCAGCAAGTTTGGAGCCGTCGGAAGATTCCACGACCACGGCATAAGCTGCCGGGCCGGGATTACCACGGGAGGCGCCGTCGATATGCGCTATAACCTCAGAGGATTTGGCCATGCTGAAAAAGCGAAATTCGAAAAGCGAAAAGCGAAATTCGAAACCCGAGATTCGAAATCAAAGGAATGGAAATTCAAAAATAGCGGATCGAAATTCGAGACTTAGACTGATTGGCGATCGTCGAATTTCGAGTTTCGAATTTCGATTTTCGACTTTCGGATTTCGAGTTCCCTCAAGCCGTTGCCTCTGCGCCTTGGCCGTTGGACTCGCCCGTCTGGGCTGGGGCGGGCTCCACGTAATGAATGATGCGACCGCAGTTTTCGCAGGTCAAAAGGACCTCGTTGGTCCGCACGTCGTTATAGACTTGGGGGCGCAGCAGGACATTGCAGGCCGTGCAGAGGCCCTCGCGGACTTCCGCCACCGCAAGGCCGCGTCTCGCCTGGCGGATGCGCTGGTAGAGATTCCGCGTGGATTCGCTCAAACCATCCTGGATTCGGTTGCGCAGGGCCTGCAACCGAACGCGCTCGTCGTCGTCGGCCTTCTGCTCTGATTCCAATCGCGCGATCTCCGCCGCCACGCGCGCTTCCTCACCCTGCAACCGCGCTGCGGCCTCCTGCATGTGTTGCTGAATCTCCTCCGCTTCCAGCATCTTCTCCAGAATCTCATCCTCGATGGCCCGAACTTTGGCTTCTTCACCCTCGATCTCTTTGGTCATCGCACGGAATTGCTCGTTCGTTTTCACCTGGTAAAGCTGGTCCTTGTGCCGGGCGATTTTCTCCTGAATGACCTTGATTTCGCCATCCAGCTCCTTCCGCTCGTGCTGATTTGCAGCCAGACGCTTCTTGCGCTCCTCCTGAGCATGAATGAACTCATCAAGTCGGGACTGGAGGGATTGAATCTGCGCAGGCAATGACTCGATCTGCTTTGTCAGTTCGGCAACCTTCAGATCTGCCTGCTGAAGCTCGATGACATTCTTGAGATCCGGATGCACTTCCTCTCCTAATCTGAAGCGTGCGACCCTGATGGAAATCTCAATGCTCGGTAGTTCCGCCGCCGCGCCCTTCGGCCCATTTTCATTCTTGCACATTCCGGGCCAGCGCGGCAAGAAATCAGTCGTCAGTTGTCAGTGGTCAGTTGTCAGTACTCAGTGGCCAGTTCATCCCGGATTCGTCAATTGGAGTTGTGGCCATACTGCGCGGAGAGGTCGCAGGCCCGACACTGTCATCCTGAGCCCTTCGCTTGTCATTCTGATCCCGCCCTGCGGGAGAAGAATCTCCGCAGTTCGCTCAGGGTAAACTGCGCGAAGGATCTCGGCAGTTCGCAAGAGGAATCCGCTGGGCGGATGTGCAAGGAAACTTCGGGTTCATAATTCACAATTCATCATCAGAATTGGCCTGGCAGTTGTCACTTGGCATCAAAAAGCTTGCCTACTTGCGCACGATCCTTTGGATGGATGCAGCGCGGCCGGTTAGGGGGTCGGCTTCAATCAGCACGGCATTCAGGCGGACGTCGCCTTTGGCGACTTCAAAGCGAACGGGGAGTTGGCTGAGGAACTTTTGAATCACCGATTGCTTTTCAATTCCGATTACAGAATCGTAAGGACCTGTCATCCCCAGGTCAGTAATATAGGCGGCGCCGCGTGGAAGGATCGTCTCATCCGCGGTTGGGATATGGGTGTGCGTGCCGACCACCGCCGTCACGCGGCCATCGAGGTACCAGCCCATGGATACCTTTTCGGAAGTGGCCTCCGCATGCATATCCACGATTCGGATCTTTACTTCAGCAGGAATCTTGGCAAGCTGCTCGTCCGCTGTCCGAAACGGGCAATCGATGGGGCTCATAAAGACCCGCCCTTGAAGATTCAAGACAGCGTAGCCGAATCCGGATCGAGTCTTGCCCAAGTACAGCCCGTGGCCGGGAGCGCTGTGAGGATAATTGGCGGGCCGCAGCAGGCGGCCGTCGGAATGCTCATTCAAATAAGCATAGATCTCTTTCTTGTCCCAGATGTGATTTCCCGAAGTCAAAACGGCAATCCCCATATCGAGTAACTCTTCAACAATGGGAGGCGTGATGCCAAAACCGCCGGCAGCATTTTCGCCGTTGGCCAGCACCAGGTCAGGGTCGTACTCCCCAACCAGCGCGGGGAGCATTTCCTTTACAATGCGCCGACCGGGTTGGCCGAAAACATCACCGATGAAGAGTATTCTCATGCCTTGATTCAAACTGCTTCCTTCAGGAACCGGTCGAGTATCCGGGAGCACTCATCCACCTTCTCGTCGACGCGTTGGGTTGTTTCCTCGTACTTCGCCTTCACCTGGTGGTACTCGTCAGCGACATTGAGCGCCGCCAGCACCGCGACGCGCAGCGAATCCACCGTCCGTGTGCGACCGGCGATAGCACGCATCTTGACATCCAGATATTTCGCCAGCTTTTGGATGTACTCTTCGTTGAGGTCGCCCCGCACGAAGTATTCCTGATCGTATATAACCACCCGGATCCCTTCGGCATCCTTGGCCACGTTGGCGACCTGCCTCCTGCGCTGGGTCTGAGCCTCGACCCCCGCACTATTGGAAAACGAGATTCCGCCTCCATTATCCGCTGGATTCCGGGGTTGTCAACGCATCGATCCGCTGGAGAAGCTTCTCGACGCGAACTCGCACCTCTTCCCGTTCCCGCCGAAGTGCGACGAGCTCCTGTTCGTGTGCGTCAATCACTTTGACTCGTTCCCTGGATTCCGCCCCGAGCTTTTCGAGATCCTGTCGCAAAGCGAGCCTCTCCGCCTGGGCTTGCTTGAAAAGCTCGAAGGCCTTCAGGACTCTCTCTTCAAGTTTTTGCAGTTGATCTTCAGTGTCGCCCAAGAAGCTTCCTCATTCCAGAATTGCCTCCCCAGGATCGGGTCATCGGATCATTGGGCCATCGGGCCATTGGGTCATCGGGTCATTGAGACATTGACTAATCGAGTTTTCCTTTCTTGCCTCGCTGTCCAGAGGGATGCGCTAAATGACCCGTCAGCCTCGCAAACACACGCCCAGCGGTTCGAGCGCAGCCATGACCCTTTGACCGGCGGCTGAGATTTCCTCACTCGTCATTGTATGCGCCTGGCTTTGAAAAGTAACACGCAAAAGAAGGCTGTAATGACCCGCCGGTATTGAGCCACCCCTGAAAAGGTCTACAGGGCGGAGACTTTGAATTTCCTTCAAAGTCAAGCGTTGGAGAGCGGCTTCGAGACGCGCAAACGTCACTGCTTCAGGAACCACCAGCGAGAAATCGCGTTCCACCGCAGGAAACTTCGAAAAAGGGCGGAAGGCGCGGGAGCGAAGGGGAAAAGCCAAAAGGCGTTCGAAGTCCACTTCTGCGAGCCATGCCGCCTGGCGCAATTTGTAATCGTGTTCGATCTCGCGGCTGAGCCGTCCGAACATCACGAGCGTCTCGCCTTGCGATGTGAATTGGCCACTCTGGCTGACTTCGTAGTGCCCGCATCCCGCCGTTCCAAATTCGATTCCTGCGATCTCAAAAAGTCCGAACAAGGCTTCGAGATCACCTTTAAGGTCGAAGAGGTCGAGGGCCCTTTCGCTATCGTGGACGGAGGCCGGGCGCCGGTGCCCGGTAAGACCCAGGGTCAGAACACGCCGCTCCTCCGGCGTCCCACTCCCCGACAACGCATACGTCTTCCCCAGCTCGAACAGACGCACGTCGTTTTGATCCCGATCGAGATTCCAGCGCAGGGCGTGGACCATGCTCGGACCCGCTGACGAGCGCAAGGCGGAGGCATCCTGGCTAAGCGGATTGGCCAGGACAACCGCAGGCTGGTCAGTGAAGCGGGAGTTCTCCTCCGGATCCACCATCGAAAACTGGATCGTCTCACAGTATCCAAGGCTACAGAGAAGATTCGAAACCGCTAATTCTTTTTCCCGGGTGGCGTCGCGCTCCACCCGCGGGGGGGCAGGACGCAGTCGCGCCGGGAGGCGGTCGTAGCCGAAATGGCGTGCGACTTCTTCAATCAGGTCGACCTCACGTGTGACGTCCAGGCGAAATGAAGGTGGGGTCACCCGCCAGCCTTCCGGTCCTCGCCGCTCGGTCATGAACCCCAGAGATCGAAGGGTTCGCTCGACCTCTTCCCACAAAATTTCCGCGCCCAGAATGCGCTGGATTTCGCTGCGTCTCAGAACGAGGTCTTCGCGAAGCCTCGGCCTCGGGTAAACGTCCACGAGGCCACGAAGGATTTCGCCGCCGGCCAAGTCAGCAATCAGCCTGGCGGCAGCATCGATGGCCATAGGGGCCATTTCGATGTCCGCTCCGCGCTCAAAGCGATGCGAAGCCTCCGTGTGCATTCCATGCACCTTCGCGGTACGCCGGATCGAAAGCGGGTCAAACCAGGCGCTCTCCAGCAATACGGAGTACGTGGAGGAAGAAATCTGTGAATCTTCGCCGCCCATGACGCCGGCCAGCGCCACAGGGCGCTGGGCATCGGCGATGACCAGATTCTCGGAGGTGAGCAGGCGGTCCGCACCCTCCAGGGTGCGCAGCAGCTCGCCGGGAAGCGCCCTACGCACGATAATCTTCCGCTCTCTTATGCGCGCCAAGTCAAAGGCGTGCAGAGGATGTCCGAGCTCCATGAGCACGTAATTCGTGATGTCCGCAACGTTGTTGATGGGCCGCTGGCCCACTGCCTCCAGGCGCTTGACCAGCCAATCCGGTGAGGGCTTCACTTGAACATGGTGAATCACTCGCCCGCAGTAACGCGCGCAAAGGTCAGCATCGGCGATCTGGATGGAAACTTCCTCGGAAGTTCGAGCCCCGGATTCCTTGACGGAAATTTCCAACCGCTTCAACGGCTTTCGATAGAGAGTAGCCACTTCCCGCGCCACTCCGTAGTGGCTGAGGCAGTCCGGCCGGTTGGTGGTGATTTCCACCTCCAGCACCCAATCGTCACCCACCGCCGCCACGGACTCCACGTTCAGACCGACCATCGTCAGGTCAGCCTTGAGCTGGCGGGGCTGGGTGGGAATTTCGACGAATTCTTTAAGCCAATTAAAGGAGACTTTCATTGAATGAAGTTCACAGAAAACAATTCATAGGATGCAGCCAAAACTCTCCCCGCGAAGCAGGTGCCTTGGCGCGTGGGGTCCCGCGAAGCCCAATCACCTCCCTGGCGCTCGCCCTCCGTCCGTCCTGCTTGCCGTCCCAACCCCGAAGGGGTTGAAATTGAGTAGCCGTGGGCAAGGGCACGGTTTTGGTGCCCGCAGCCCACGGGTTCCGTCCCATTAATCTTACCGACCCCGGAGGGGTCGAACCATTCGGCCCCTCCAGGGCCGGCGGGGTTTGCGATTCATCGTTACCGTGGGTTCCACCCACGGCTACTCATGTAGCTCCCCTTCGGGGAGCACATCAGAACTGTTCCAGGAATCGAACGTCTCCCTGGAAAAAGAGTTGAATATCATTAATGTCGTACTTCACCATGGCGAACCGATCTACGCCGAGTCCGAAGGCCCATCCGCTATACTTGTCCGGGTCGATGCCTCCGTTGCGCAGCACCTGCGGGTGAACCATGCCGCAGCCCATCAGCTCGATCCACCCACTCTCCTTGCAAACCCGGCAGCCCTGCCCGTCGCAAACGAAGCAACTGACTGCCACTTCGCCGCTCGGCTCGGTGAACGGGAAGAAACTCGGCTGGAAGCGGGTGCGGACTTTCTCACCGAAGAGCTTCTTGGCGAAGAAATCCAGCGTGCCCTTCAAGTCCGCAAACGTAATGTCTTCGTCAATGGCCAGCCCTTCGATCTGATGAAACATGGGGGAGTGGGTGGAATCAGGGTTATCGTGCCGGTAGCACTTGCCGGGGATGATGATATAAAGCGGCGCCCCATACTTCTCCATGGCGCGGATTTGCACCGGCGAGGTGTGAGTCCTCAAGACCGTCTTCGAATCGATATAGAGCGTGTCCCAGTCGTCCCGCGAAGGATGACTCTCCGGTATGTTGAGTGCGTCGAAGTTATAGTAGGTACTCTCAATCTCCGGGCCGCTCTCAATCCAAAAACCAAGGCGTAGGAAGATATCCTCGATTTCGCGCTGCATCCGGGTCACTGGGTGGATGGATCCGAGTGGACGGCGCAAGCCGGGAAGCGTGAGATCCCGTGGCGCTGGACGGGCAGCACCAGAGCCAGGAGGCAATTCCGTCGGCTGGCTGGCTTCTTTTTGAAGGGGCAATGCCTCGACCAGCTTTTCGAACTCCAGGCTGGCAGTGAAACGACGAAGCTCATTGAATTGCCTTCCAACCGCGGGCTTCAAATCCTCGCCCGCCGGCTTTAACCAGTTTTCATCAACCTGCGACAGAAACCCGCCCTTGCGCGCCAGCCACCTGTCGCGGAGCGCCTTGCAAAGCCTCTCACGTTGAGGTTGATTGGGTGCGCCGCGCGAGACCAATTCCGCCCGTTCGCGTTCGGCACTCTTCCGTAATTCAGCGAAAAGCGACTCCACACCCTGCGCGTCATTGACGCCGAGTTCGGCGAGCGTCTTCCGAACTTTTTCGTCGATACCCATCATTGTGGGGTTCTGCTCTCGTTCCCGCTCAGGGGCAACCCTAAGCGTTGCGTTCACAAGCGGAGCCCATAGTCGATGGCCACAGAACCGGGCTGTGGCATTCCGGCTTCTGACTCGTGACTCCTCATTGTCGACGGTTAACTTTCTACAGCTTGTTTCACTTTACCCGCCAGAGCGGCAAAACCGGCCTGATCGTTCACGGCCAATTCGGCAAGCATCTTGCGATCAAGCTCAACACTCAGCTTCTTCAACCCGTGGATGAACTGGCTGTAAGTCAGGTCATGGGCGCGCGCCGCGGCCCCGATGCGAATGATCCAAAGCCGACGGAAATCGCGCTTCCGCTGCCGCCGCCCGCGGTAGGCGTAGCGGCCTGCCTTGTCGGCAGCCTCCTTCATGGCCCTGTAAAGCTTGCTCTTGTTGAGAAAATAGCCCTTGGTGAGCTTGGCGAGTTTCTTCCGATTGGCGCGGCGAACCGTGCCGCGCTTGACTCGAGGCATGGGGTTTGCTCCTTTCGATATAATTCAGGGCGGCTTAGTCCCGCTTCGCGGGATGAAGGCACCCAGCCGTTGGCCTTCCCGCACCTGTGAAGAGCAGGTGTCAGGTTTCGGGTTTCAGGTGTCAGGTCTATGCTTTCGACCCTGACACCTGGCCCCTGGCACCTGAAACCTGATGTTACTGTCCGTAGGGCAACATAGCCCGAATAGCTGGCACAGGTGTCAGGTCGATCCTCTTGTCCCTGGCACCTGAAACCTGACACCTGAAACCTGATCTTATAGTCCGTAGGGCAACATGGCCCGAATTGCGGGAGCATTCGCAGGGGAAACGATGACGGATTGGCCCAATCTCCGCTTGCGCTTGCTAGCCTTAGAAGTCAGGATGTGGCGTGCAAATGCGTGCCGGCGCTCCACCTTGCCGGTAGCGGTCAGTTTGAAGCGCTTTTGTGCGCCCTTGTGAGTTTTCAACTTCAGCTTGATCTTCTTGGGCTTTGGCAACTCTATCCTCCAGATTCTCCCCGTGACGGTTCGGGAACGGGTGGTGCAGGGGCGGCAGCTACAGGCACCGAAGCCGGCTTAGGCTGATGAGGGGTCCTGCTTTTTGCCGGGGATGTCCCCACCGCTGGCCGTGAAGCCTGGGGCGTCACACCCTTTCCCGCCACTTTCTTGGCGGCAATAATCGTCGAGAGATTCGGCCCTTCAATCTTCGGCCGAGTCTCCACCATGCCCACCTCGCTTACTTCTCCCGCCAACCGTTCCATCATTTTGAACCCCAGGTCCCGGTGGGCCATTTCTCGGCCACGGAACATGATCGTGACCTTCACCTTGGCCCCCTCTCGCAGGAACTCGATAACCTTGTTCCGCTTGGTCTCAAAATCATGCGTGGAAGTCCTGGGCCGCATCTTCACTTCCTTAAGCTCAATAGACTTCTGATGCTTGCGAGCCTCGTGCTGCCGCTTGCTGAGTTGGTAAAGGTACTTGCCATAATTGATGATGCGGCAAACCGGTGGGTTCGCAGTGGGGGCAACTTCCACGAGGTCAAGACCCTGCCCACGCGCGAGCCTCAGAGCTTCGTAAGGCGGCATGATTCCGAGCTGTCCGCCCTCTTCATTGATCACCCGGATTTCCCGGGCCCGAATCCTTTCGTTTATTCGAACAAATCGGTCGGCGATAGGCATTCCCTCCTGGCCCCTTGGGGCCTCCCGCTCTCCCTATGTCTTCCTGGTTGGACAAAGGACCTTTTCAGGTCCGGGGGCAAGAACAGAGCTTACCATTTCGTAGCCTTGGTGTCGATAAGCTGCCGAATCCAACCGATAAAATCGGCCAGCGCTTGAAAGCCGGCATCCCCGGTGTCCCGGCGCCGGACGGCTACGCCGCGCCTCTGGGCTTCGCGGTCGCCGACGACCAGCATGAAAGGCACCTTCTGAAGCTGCGCGTCCCGGATGCGCGCGTTCAATTTCTCATTGCGGTCGTCCAGGCTGGCGCGCAAGTTGGCGCGGCGCAATTCTTCGCAAACCTCGCGAGCGTAAACCAGGTGCTTGTCGCTAATGGGGAGCACCACGGCCTGCACCGGAGCCAGCCAGACCGGGAAAGCTCCCGCATAATGCTCAATCAACACACCAAAGAAACGCTCCAGTGCCCCCAGCAGGGCCCGATGCACCATAATCGGCTGGTGAGTACGCCCGTCGGCGCCGGTATATTCCAGGCCGAAGCGCTGGGGCAAGAAGAAATCGAACTGCACGGTGGTGAGCTGCCAGGGCCGGTTCAGTGCGTCGTGGAGTTTGATGTCGATCTTCGGCCCATAAAAAGCCGCCTCGCCCGGCATGCGATGGAAGGGTATGTCGCGCTTGCGCAGCGCCGATTCCAGCGACTTCTCCGCCAGTTCCCACTGCGCGGGCTCGCCGGAGTACTTCTCGCGGTTCTCCGGGTCCCAGGTGGAGAGGTCAACCTCGTACTTGTCGAATCCGAAGGTCTTCATGAGCATCAGTGCGAAGTCCACGCACGCGCCCGCCTCGGATTCCACCGTCTCAGGAGTGGCGAAGATATGAGCATCGTCCTGCGTGAAGCCGCGAACCCGCAGCAGACCGTGCATCACCCCGGACCGCTCGTAACGGTAAACCGTCCCGAACTCCGCCAAGCGCATGGGCAACTCGCGGTAGCTCCGCCTCTGGTCCTTGTAAATGAGGATGTGGAACGGGCAGTTCATCGGCCTCAACTGGTATTCCGCATCCTCCAGTTGCATGGGCGTGAACATGTTCTCACGGTAGTAATTCCAGTGACCGCTGGTCTTCCACAAATCCACTCGCGCCACGTGCGGCGTGAACACCAGGTCGTAGCCCTGCCGGAGGAGTTCCGCGCGCATGAAGTCTTCGATTTCCTTGCGGATGAGGCCACCCTTGGGATGCCAGAAAATGAGCCCCGGACCGGCCTCGTCCTGAATGCTGAAGAGATCGAGTTCTTTTCCCAGCCGCCGGTGGTCGCGCCGCTTCGCTTCTTCGAGCTGCGCCAGGAAATCGTCCAGCTCCCTCTGGCTGAAGAAGGCCGTCCCGTAAATGCGCTGCATGGGATGCGAGCGCTCATCGCCTTTCCAGTGCGCGCCGGCTACGCTCAGCAGCTTGACGGCCTTGATGCGCCCCGTGGAGGGGATGTGCGGCCCACGGCAAAAGTCCAGGAACTTGCCGGTGCGATAGGCGAAGAATACGGGCTCGGCCTTTTCCTCGATAAGCTCGCACTTCAGGAACTCGCCCATCTGCGCGAAGAGCTTCTTTCCTTCTTCCTTGGGAAAGTGAACGCGCTCATTCGGGTAATTCGCCTTGATGATCTCGCGCATCCTTTCTTCAATTGTTTTGAGATCATCTTCCGTGAAGGGCTTCTCGCGATAGAAGTCGTAATAGAAGCCGGTCTCAGTGGCAGGGCCGACCCCGGGATGCGCGTCCGGGAAAAGTTCGGTGACCGCAGCAGCCAGAACGTGAGCCGTCGAATGGCGGTAAATCTCCAAGCCCTCGGGCGAGGATGGAGTAATGAACTGGATCGGCGCGTCCTGCTCGATCGGTGTCGACAGATCCACCAGGCGCCCGTCCAGCTTGGCCGCCAGCGCGTCCGCCGCCAGCCGTGGCCCAATCGACTTGGCCACCTCCAGGGCAGTTATCCCTTGCGGGAATTCCTTCAAACTCTTGTCAGGGAATTCGATTTGAACGTTTGCCATTCCTCACTTACTTTCGAATCTCACAAATGTCTTACGCCAATATAGCAATTCTGGCGGCAGATGGTCAAACAACCCGCGACGCTTGGCACACGCTAGAAACTGGAAAATGGAAACCGGAAACTGGCGGCCCGGTTTTCCCGCTTCTAGTTCCTGGTCCCATCCGATAAAGCAGAAAGCAGAAAACGGCAGCGCCAGTTTCCATTTTCCAGTTTCTCGTTCTACTCAATGCCTCACAAATCGTCGATTAATGGCCATCTTCTTGGCTTTGATCGGGGTTTGTGGCAGTGAGAAACCAGTTCGTTTTGAGCTCCTTAAAACGCTAACTCCTTTGCTTTCAATAGGTTCTTAGGTTCGTTCCCTCTATTTAGTATCTTTTTTGCATTTTGTGCCGATTTCCCGCCGCCGGCGGGCCGGTTTAGAACCCCCTGGGAGCGATCTGCTGGCGCCTTTATCATAGACCAACCTGCATAGCCTATCACGCTCCTAGCCTCCTGTCAAGCGCAAAACGCAGGAGTCGGGATTTGGAAGAACAGGATTCAGGATAATCCGCAGATTACGCAGATTACACAGATTAGGCAAGCCGAAGACAGGAAAGAAGCCCAACCAGTGTGGGCGAACCCAAAGGCTGGTTGCCGGCGTGCGATGACATTCGAGGGGGGCCACAACCACGTCAGCGTTCTTGCTCTATCTCTTGCCCTCCCCGTTTTTCATCTGTGTAATCTGCGTAATCTGCGGACTGTACTGGTAATGATGTTCAGTCGGAGACGGTCTAATCCCAACTTTGCCGTTCCTTTTGAAGATGGCCGCGGGAATACAGGCCACGAGCCAGGCCGCGAATCGCGGCATGGTGGGATTTGGGTTTTTGCAGGACAATAACCCTATTTCCGCGAACGACCACAAGTATCCTGTCACCGGGTTTCACGCCCAAGGCCTCGCGAGCCTCACGCGGGATCACCATCTGGTTTTTACTCGAAACGGTTGCTTCCGCCATCACTTTATCTTATAGCACAAAGCAAAGTACGGGCGCTTTCTTGTGCTTGAGGCCGGACGGATGGTAGCATGGAAGCCGGTTTCAGAGGGGAGGCAAGACTCCGCCAGTTATCGGCAGGAACAAAGAGCTTTTGCACTGAGCACAGAGAGATTACAGAGAACGAAAAATGAAATTGGAAACTAGAAAACAGGAACCAGAAAACAAGGCTGCCAGTTTCGAGTTTTTAATTTCCAATTTCTAATTTCCAAAACATGCAACCTTCAGATTTTGTCGCCACATTCCGAAAAGGCAAAGCCGGCCAAGCTTATTTCCTTCGCGGCCCTGACCGGTTTCTCCAGGAAGAATGCCGCAAAGCGGTGGTGAACTCGATTCCGGAAGAAGCGCGGCAATGGTGCCTGGCGGAAATCGAGTTTCAGCCGGAGCGGCTCCGGCAAGACCTGGAGGCAGCCCTACAGATGCCGATGTTGGGTGGACACAACTTCCTGCTCTTTTCTGACCCCGAGGATTTCAAACAGGCGGTCGAGGAAGACGCCGAGGCGTTGCGCGAATACCTGGAGCGCCCCTCTCCCTTTTCCACCGTGGTATTTACTGCGGCGGAGCCGGACCGGCGGCGGAAGTTCATCCAGTTGCTGGAGAAGAAGGCGGAGTTGGTGGAGATGCGGGCGCTCAATCGTCGCCAAGCCGCGCTGTGGGCCAGCGACTTTCTCCATCAGGCGGGAGTGGAGATCGAGGCCGGATTGGCAGAGGAAATTGCGAGCAAGTTTGAGATCAGTAACGATTGGCGGGCCGAGGCGAAGACCTCCGGCGTCAACCTGCTCTGGATGCGCACCGAAATCGAGAAACTGCTTACCGCCATGCCAGGCAAGAAGCGCTGGGAAGCGGCTGACCTGGACTTGATCGTAGCCTTCCGCGAGGAGCGGGAAATCGGGAAGCTCCTGCGCGCCATCGCCGAACGGAAATGTGGCCAAGCGCTGGAATTCCTCCGTGAACTTTTGGGCAGCAAAGTCGCCGAGACATTGATTGTCTGGTGCGTGGGCGACCTCTTTCGCCAGGCGCTGAGGGGCGGAGGGGCGCCTTACGGCGGTGGCCGGGGAGGCTGGTCGCGCCCCGCAAATCCCTATTCAACCTGGGAAATCGTCCCGCTCGTTCTGCGGAATTATCCGCGCGAGGAATTGCCGCAGGCGCTTCGGGCCGTCCGCCGCACCGATCTGGGAATCAAATCGTCGTGGAAGGATTCAAAAATCCTTTTGGAGTTTCTGGTTTGGCAGGTGGTGATCGGCAAGGAAACCTCCGGCGTGCCCACGATAGGCGAAGAACTCCCCGCTCCGGCCGCCGAAGGGTGATCTCCTTTGTACCACTAGACGCCAACTTCATCGCGCGGGGCACAAAGAAAAGCGGATTCTTCGTCCCGACAAGTCGGGACTCAGGATGACATGTCATTTTGAGCAGAAGGTTGGGGTGAGTGCTCCCCAGGGGACTCCCCGACGTGAGGTGGGAGAACCCTAATGGTCCTCCCTTCGAAAACAGAATTTACGCGAGAGCGTGGAAGGCGAGGGTCAAGCGCGACTTGTAGCCCGCCGCGGTGTTAGGATGCAGGGCGCCCTTGTGGATCGAGTGATCGATGAGAGCCAGGGTTGGCTTCAGGAGCGCTTCCGCAGCGGCCTTATCCTTGGCTTTGAGCGCGGCGCGGAACTTCCGGATCTGATGCCGCAACTTTGTGGTGTGTGCGCGGTTCAATTCGGTACGCTTTTGGGTTTGCTTGATGCTCTTTAATGCGGATTTGTGACTTGCCACAGAATCTCCTTTTATACAAGATGCCACCACTCAATTTAACAGATGCTCCCAAAGAGCGTCAACGGTGAATGCCCATGGGTAACGCTTCCTCTGAATTGAGCCTCGAAGTGCTTCTGGATTCGAGCCAGATTGCAGCGCGAATTCGCGAGCTTGGCGAGGAGATTTCCAGCGACTATCACGGCCGCACACCGCACCTGGTTGGGGTGCTCAAGGGCGCCTGGATATTCATGGCCGACCTCGTCCGCAACCTCTCCATCGAGGCCACCGTGGACTTCCTGGGAATTCAGAGCTACGTCGCCGGCACGACGCCATCGGGCGAAGTGAAAATCACCAAAGACCTTGACGTCAGTATCGCGGGACGCGAGGTTCTGGTTGTCGAAGACATCCTCGACACCGGGCGAACGTATCACTACCTCCAAAGCCTGCTCGCCGCTCACCAGCCCAAGAGCTTGAAGCTCGTCACTTTACTCGACAAGACCTCCCGCCGCGCCGTTCCCGTCAAGGCCGACTACGTTGGTTTCCAGATTCCCGACGTTTTCGTGGTCGGTTACGGCTTGGATTACAACCAACAATTTCGCCGCCTCCGCGAGGTGCGGTACCTCCGCAACGTCGCCTCCGTCTAAGCTGTGCGTGAATGCTGTCATGCTGAGCCCGTTCGCTTGTCATTCTGAGCGAAGCGAAGAATCTCCGCAGTTCGCTCAGGGTAAACTCCGCGAAGCATCCCTGCAGTTTGCCGCCGGTTACCGGTCCCGAAAAAGAACTGCGGAGATTCTTCGTCCGCCAAAAAGCGGCGGACTCAGAATGACAGGCCTTTGGACTTCAGAAGAGGGGGCACGGGCACCCCGAAATGGCTACGACTTCTTTCGCGTGAAATGAATCGTATGGATCCGATCCTTGCCATTCTCGCGCCACGTCCATTGTTCCGTGAAGTGATCTTGATCGGCGATTTGGATCACCAAGTGGTGCATATGCCCGGCGTTGGGATTCATCAGATTGGTGATACCCGTGAATGAAAAATCGAATTCCTTCGGGTCGCCGGTGATGGCAAGTGTTTCCATGCGCGGCTGATTGCCTGCCGCGCAGTAGTGGGTCAGCGCCAGCCGATCTCCATCCGCCGTGTAGAGGGTTACCATCTGGTCGTCTTCGGAGCTCTGAAATATCTCTTTCAGCGCGCTCCCATTCGACACCAGCCGAATCGTGTTCGTCAGGTTTCCGCCTTGTGGACCGGCGGATTCCCAGGTGCCTACCAGCGTCTTCAGACGGTCGAATCCGTGTGCGGGTTTTGCTTGCGACCTTGCACGGGTGGCAAACAATCCGATTACAATGGCCCCCAAAGCAAACAGGCAAATTGCTTTTCGCATTTTCTCCTCCCAAAGTATTCTGAATTTAGGCCTGAAGATGCCGCTCCAAAACGTCGAAGCAGCCATTCCAACCCCTCCGCACTCCCTCGCGCAGTTCCCGTGTGGGAAGCAATTCGTGTGTCAGGACAACCTCCGTCGAACCCCAAAGATCACGGAATTCGACCGTGACCAGACTCTCGTGCGGCCCGTCGTCGCTCTTGTTGTTGGCATCGAGACGCTCCCAATTCCAGGCGAGCACCAACTTCTCCGGAGGCTTCAGCTCACGGTACCCGATCCACTGCTTGTATACGGTCCCATCCGGCATTCGGTTCTCGAGGTGGAACCCGCCTCCCTCGCGAATATCGAAATCCCAGTAGCGCGTGGCACTTTGGGGAGTATCCCGGCACATCCACTTTTCTAGTTTTTCGGGTTTTGTCCAGGCTTCGAAGACTGTCGCACGCGGCGCCGCGAATATCCTCCGGATTTGAACCCGCGTTTGGGGGCCCTGTTGTGGCGTTGGCATGTTTCTTTTCCCTTCCTTTGGGATTGTGCGAGAAAACGCGCAAGTGTATCGAACTGCTGTTCCCAGAATTGCCGGTAATGCTCGATCCATTCGGCCGCGTCCTTCATGGGTTCGGCGACCAGGCGGCAGCGATTCACTCGTCCATCTTTCCGCCGCGCCATAAGCTTTGCCCGCTCGAGCACCCGCAGGTGCTTGGATACGCCGGGGAGCGACATTTCGTAGGGCGCGGCCAAATCGCTGACGGAGGCTTCGCCCTGCGCCAGCCGCGCCAGGATGCCGCGCCGGGTGGCGTCGGAAAGCGCCGCAAACGTGGCGTCGAGCTCAGGCCCGGAAAACTTAACCATATGGTTTAGTATTCTCTCAGGCGCATCCTCTGTCAAGAAGAATCGTAGGGGGAATGCAGGCCGGTTGGAATGGGGCAGGGCTTGGCCGTCTTAGCGGGGACTTAATTCCGCCGGGTACGACCGGAGTTGCACTCTTTCGGTCCGCGCCTGTATACCAAAGGCCGCACGCCACCCGACACACTTTTGGCACCAGCGTCGCGAGGGGGGGCTCCCCTCAATTGGCGGGCTTCTGGCCAGAATCGTCGCCCTTTAACCTTTGGCACCTTTGACCTTTGGCACTAGGAAACGCGCAAGCCCTGTGCTAAGATCACTTGGAATTTAAGTTATGCTTGAGCGTCGCCAGGGCAAACGTTATCCGCTAAGGCTACCGGCGCAAGTCCGGTGGAAAGCCCGGGGGCGGAGTGTTGGTCGAGCGCAAGGGAGAACTGGAGATATAAGTTCCAGTGGGTTACTCATAGTGATGCCCAGCCCCCTACCTCTCGGCACAACAATTAACGTCACGATCAATTTGCCCATCGAGTTAACGAAGGTTCCCGTTGAGCTTTCTTGTCAGGGGCGTGTGGTTCGCAAGAGCCGCATGGGCAAGAATCAGGGGATCGGCGCGATCATTGAAGATTTCGAGCTCCGAGCCTCGCGGCTAAAAGCTGCGAAAACCTTACCATCCAGTACAGCGCCTGCGGGCACATGGGGTAATCTGCTCCCTTCGGCCAATGAAAAAAGCGCACAAGCCAAAGAGAATCCGGATTCTGTTAGCAGACCGGGAAGAGGTTTTTCGCCTCGGAGTAAGGCAACTCTTCTCCCTTGAGGATGACCTGCGTGTGGTAGCCCAAGCTGCAACCAGTGAACAGGTTATCACCTTGGCAGAACGGTTTAGGCCCCACCTGTTAATGGTTCAGGGGGAGATTGCAGCAGAACCTCCCGGTAACTTTATGGAACAAATACTGCGGGTCTCGCCCCGCAGCAAGCTTGTTATCACCACTCCGGCCCTCAAGGGCGATATGGCCTCCCGCTACACGGAGGCCGGAGCCGCAGGTGTGATCGCGAGATCAGCAGCGCTATCCCAGTTCTTGAGCTGTATCAGGGAGGCGATGAAGCACAACAAGACGGGAATGGTTAGGGCGACGGGGGCCGAGATGGTTAAGACAGCACAGGCTCCCCGGAAGCCTTCCGTGCGACCTGCCGACACACTCACGCGACGCGAGAAGGCTGTTATCGCCTGCCTGATGCAAGGGTTCCCCAATCGCGAAATTGCCCGCTGCCTGTCGATGGCGGAGCAGACGGTAAAGAACCACCTGCGTGCTATCTTCGATAAGGTCGGGGTTTCGGACCGCTTGGAACTGGTGTTGTATGCCATCCACCAAAAGCTCGATATACCACTGATTGAAGCCGGACAGGAGCAGGCCTTAGGACCAGTTTCTGGCGGATAGTGTCAAGTTGGGTTGAGGTCACTTACGCGGACGTGCCGGTCGGATTTGATAATCGTCGATGATCGCGCCTATGCCGAAGGGATAGGTTCTGACCTCCTTCTGGCCTACCACACGGGCCTGGCAGAAGAGCTTGAGCGGAATTCTTGTAATCTCGGTGGGGAGACTCACCGTTAAGGTAATTCTCGTGTTCGGGCGTAGCTGAGAGGGCAGCCGCATGAACACTCCGTTCCCGCTCATTGTTATAATCTCACCTTGCATCCGATGTACCTTTCCTGGCCGGTCTTTCCATTGTACCTTGACGGGAAATTCCACCGGAAACCGGATCCCCAAACGAAGACAGTTCAAAGTGACCTCCAACTCAAATAATGAGTTCCAAACAATGTTGAACGTCGCAGACCAATGAGCTCCTGGGTGTCGCAGTGGAACCGGCCGGCGACATAAGTCTGACCTCCTCTGGCGCTACCTCGAGTTCCTGAAGAAACTCGAATACAACACTCTATTCGTAGCGCTGTTCTCAGGCCAACTCAAGACTACTAAAGTACCATTACTGCTTTGATTCATTGGGGGCGAGTGCAAAGGCAGTAGGCAGTAGGCGGACGGCAATAGGCAGTGAAGGCAGTGCCATTGGAGGGCGGAAAGCTGACTCGCCGTGGCGGGGCCACTGACCTGCCGTGGCGGGACTGCAGAGCAATATTGAGACGTTGCCCCTCAGTAAAGCTATAATGGTTCGAGAAGTTGAATGCGCCCATGAGTGAATTTTCCACCCCTTTGATGCGGCAGTACAGTGCCATCAAGGAGCGCCATCCTAACGCGCTTCTGCTGTTTCGCCTGGGAGACTTCTACGAACTCTTCTTCGAGGACGCGGCGGTGGCCTCGAAAGAACTGCAAATCACGCTGACCTCCCGCAACAAGGAGAAAGGCGTGGCCATCCCGATGTGTGGTGTTCCGTACCATGCTGCCGAGGGTTACATCGCCAAGCTCATCCGGCGCGGCTATCGTGTTGCCATCTGTGACCAGATGGAAGACCCGCGTTTGGCAAAGAAACTGGTGAAGCGCGAAGTCACCAGGGTAGTGACGCCCGGAACGGCGATTGACTCGCAGATCCTCGAGCCGCGCGACAACAATTACCTGGCGGCGGTGGCGGAGAGGGATGGCAATGCCGGCGTAGCCTTCGTGGACCTCTCGACCGGCGACTTTCGCGCTACGGAGTTTTCAGGCCCGGAGGCTTCGGCGCGCCTGCAAGAGGAACTGGATCGAATGCGGCCCAGCGAGCTTCTTGTCGCGTCCCGTCCGACCAGCCCGGCGGACTCGCGCTCCAATCCCCTTGCTCCCATCACCCAAACGCCTCTGGACGACTGGGTATTTGCCGAGGAGTATGGCGCCCGCCTGTTGCGCGATCATTTCCGGGTGGCGACGCTGGCGGGCTACGGCCTGGAGGGTCATGCGCTGGCCGTGGCGGCCGCCGGGGCCGTTCTTCACTACGTGCGTGAGACGCAGCGAGGGTCGCTTTCGCATCTGGACGGAATCCGCTTCTACCAGCAACAGGACTCTCTCATCCTCGATCCCGCCACGCTGCGCAACCTGGAGCTGCTCGAACCTGCCTTCGGGGAATCACGCGCTGCCACTCTATTGGGAATACTGGACGAGTGTGTGACCTCGCTGGGCGCTCGCAAGTTGAAGGCGTGGATGCTCCGGCCGTCTCTTGACCGCCTCGAGCTCGAGGCGCGGCTGGAGGTGGTCGAGGAGTTCCTGAAATCCACCATCGAGCGGGAAGAGCTTCGTCGGGCGATGGGCGGCGTGCAGGACCTCGAGCGCCTGCTGAGCAAGGTGACGCTCGAAACCGCTCACGCCCGCGACCTGCTGGCATTGAAGCAGTCGTTCCAAGCGCTCCCGCTCCTCCACACTTACGTCAACCATTTTCAGGCGGCTCGCCTCAAGGACCTTGGGGAACATTTGGACGAGCTGGGGGATGTGCGAGAGTTGCTCGAGAAAGCGATTCATCCCGAGCCGCCTGTACTCCTGAGCGAGGGCGGGTTGATCCGGCCGGGCTACAGCGCCGAACTCGACGAGCTGCGCGGCCTGAGCCAGAACAGTAAACGGCTGGTGGCCCTGATCGAATCTCGCGAGCGAGAGCGCACCGGCATTGCCTCACTGAAGGTCCGGTTTAACAGCATTTTCGGCTATTACATCGAAGTCTCGAAACCCAATCTCCATCTCGCTCCTGCGGATTACGAACGCAAGCAGACGTTGGTGAATGCCGAACGGTTCACAACCCCCGAGTTGAAAGAATTGGAAGCGAAAATCCTGGATGCCGAGGAAAGAAGCCAAACGCTCGAGCGAGACCTTTTTGTGGCCATCCGGCGCCAGGTGGCGACCGAAGCGCGCCGCATCCGCCAGACGGCGGCGGTGCTGGCGGAGTTGGATGTTCTGGCGTGCTTCGCACACCTCGCCGCCGAGCGCCAATACCGCAGGCCGGAGTTTTCCGACAACAGCGAACTGGTCATCCAGCGCGGACGCCATCCCGTGATCGAGCGCCTCAGCGAAGAAGGCCAGTCCGGCAAGTTCGTTCCCAACGATCTCTACATGAACGACAGTAGCGACCTGATCCTGATCGTCACGGGGCCGAACATGGGGGGCAAGTCAACCTACCTGCGCCAAGCCGCACTGATCGCCTTGATGGCCCAGATGGGGAGCTTCGTGCCCGCGGGGCGCGCCCAGCTTCCCATTTTTGACCGTATCTTCACCCGCATCGGCGCCTCGGATAACCTGGCGCGGGGGCGCTCGACGTTTATGGTAGAGATGACCGAGGCGGCGAGCATTCTGAACACCGCCACTCCGCGTAGCCTCGTTTTGCTTGACGAGGTAGGGCGGGGCACGGCCACCTTTGACGGCCTCGCCATTGCCTGGGCTGTCGTCGAGCACCTGCAGGCCCGCACGCGGCCCAAGACCCTCTTCGCCACGCACTACCACGAACTCACCGAGCTCGCCGAACTTCTTCCCGGGGTGCGCAATTACCACGTCTCGGTGCGTGAATCCGGATCCAACATTGTCTTCTTACGAAAGGTGGAACAGGGAAGCGCCGACAAGAGCTACGGCATCGAAGTTGCCCGCCTGGCCGGTCTGCCCAACAAGGTCATTGCGCGCGCGCGGGAAATCCTTTCCCGCCACGAGCAGACCGAGCACAACCTGAGCGAGCGCCTGGCGGCCAAGCCAGACGCGCCGGAAGCCGGACCTGTCCAGCTTACGATTTTTACTCCCTTGAATGTCGAGGTGGTGAAAGCCATCGAAAGCGCCGACCTCGATAACCTGAAGCCGATTGAGGCTTTGAACTTGTTGGCGGAACTGAAAAAGCAAATCCAGTCATGAGTGCTTCCCCGGAAAATAACCTCGGCCAACTGCTGATCCTGAAACTGAATGAGTGGCGCTGGAGTTCTTCTCTCGAGCTCTTCCTTCACCGTTTGCTCCCGGGCGGCATTCTCCTGGGTGCGCCGTTGACCAGTGGGGCGGAATCCATACACGAATTTCTTCTCAAGCTGGCGCGCGCGGCGCCCGCCGTTCCCTTTCTGGCCATCGAAGAAGAAGGCGGCGGCATGGATCCGCTTAGGGCCTTCCTGCCTCCTCTGCCCTCGCCTCGAGCTGCCGCTGGGAAGGGGCTCGCAGCCGTGACTCGACTGGGCGAGCTTGTTGGCGCCGCCTTGCAGCTTCTGGGTTTCAACACCGATCTGGCCCCGGGGCTTGACCTCGCCTCGCGTTCCGCGGGAAAGACTTCAGAGACGCGTGCCTTCAGCTCCGATCCGCAACAGGTGGCGAAGTGTGGGGCAGCGTTCCTGCGCGGGCTCGAGCGCCACAACCTGCTCGCGTGCGGGAAACATTTCCCCGGTCTCGGAACGGCGCAATACTCGAGCCCAACGGAGCCGCCCGTGGTGTCCAAGTCCATGGCCGAGTTATGGCGCGAGGATCTGGTCCCCTACCGGGCGCTCTTGCTCCGGCTTCCCCTCGTTTTGGTGAGCCCTGCCGCCTACAAAGCCTACGACTTTGATTTGCTGCAATCCGGCGGGCTTTCCCCCAGGGTTGTGGAGGGATTACTCCGCGTCAAGCTGGGCTACAACGGTGTCGCAATCGCCTGTGGACTCGAAACGGAAGCCGTTCGCGGGACTCTTGATTTGGGGGAAGCGGCGGTTCACGCCCTGCGCGCGGGGTGCGACGTGCTGCTTTTGGAGAAGGCAGAAGGCGCTGAAGTTGTGCACGAGGCATTGAGAGAAGGTTTCGAGTCGGGGAGACTTGCGAACCCTCGAGTCGAGCAAGCGCTGAAGCGCATTCAGCTCGCGAAGAAAGGTCTGAAGCCGCCCCGTGGACGGCTGTCGAGAGGATCGATGGACCGGGTAATCAGAGAGTTCAAGGACTTTTCGGGCCAGTTCAGTGCGGGGGAGCTGAGCAAATGATGGGAGGTTTAGTGTCCTGAGTCAGAAGTTCGTTGACGAAGTCAGCCCCGACTTGTCGGGGCGAAAGAATTTAGCCCCGACGTGTCGGGGTCAGCGAGCCTCCCTCACCCCCGTCCCCTCTCCCGCTCTGGCGGGAGAGGGGTGTCCCGCTCTGCGGGACGGGGTGAGGGCTCTCCACCCCAGGGCTTGCGCCCTGGGCTAAAATCTTCCGCCCCTGACGGGGCTGCGAAGAGGCGGGCCGCAGGCCCATGGACACTCGGAATGACAAAGGACACCAACGTTTTTCAGCATCCTGTTAGGGGCGACTCGCGCCTGGCCGTGGGACTGATGTCCGGCACATCACTGGATGGAGTTGATGCGGCCCTCGTGCGCTTGACCGGCCCTGCGGAACAACCTCGGGTGCGCTTGCTGGCGTTCGTCACACTTCCCTACCCTCCCGAGGTCAGGCAATGGATCATGCGCGTTGCCGCGGGGGAGCAGACCACAGCGGGGGGAGTCAGCCAACTTAACTTTCTGCTCGGTGAACTCTTCGCCAAAGCTGCCCTGCGCGTATGCCGCGTAGCACGCGTTTCGCCCCAGCGTGTTTCCGTCATCGGTTCACATGGCCAGACCATCTATCACCAGGGAAGGCCGGAGCAGGTTCCGGGCCACAGGGCAGCGGTGGGCCCGAACACCCTGCAAATATCCGAGCCCGCGGTGATCGCGGAACGAACGGGCGTGCCGGTGGTAGCAGATTTCCGCACGGCCGACATGGCGGCTGGGGGGCAAGGGGCGCCGCTCGTACCTATGGTGGACTATCTGTTGCTCCGGGATAGGCAGAAAGGGACCGTGGCCTTAAACATCGGCGGCATCGCCAATGTTACGGTGATCCCAGCGGATGCGAAACCTCTCGACGTTGTTGGCTTCGATACCGGGCCGGGAAACATGGTGAGCGATGCTCTGGTGCGACACTTCACCAGGGAGCGCGAGTATTATGACGCCGGCGGGCGTGTGGCGGCGCTGGGAAAAGTGAATGAACCGCTGCTCGCGAGCGCGCTGTGCCATCCCTTCTTCCTGCGACGTCCGCCCAAAAGTGCGGGGCGCGAACAGTTTGGCCACGCTTTCGTGGAGCGCTATTTTCTCTCACGCAAGCGTACTCGCTTCGAAGACTTGCTTCGAACCGCCGTCGAGCTGACCGCACGCACCATCGCCGGCGCGCTGGCTCGCTTTGTTTTTCCTGGTGAGAAGATTGACCGCCTGATTGTCTCGGGCGGCGGCGCGCACAATCGGTTGCTCGTGAAGCGCTTGGTCGAATTGCTGCCGCATCTGACGGTTGAACTCTCCGACCGTTACGGCCTGCCGATGGACGCCAAAGAAGCCATCGCCTTCGCTATCCTTGCGGACCGCACCCTGCACGGCTTGCCAGGAAACCTTCCCAGCGTCACCGGCGCGCGCCGAGCCGTCGTGCTGGGCAAAATCGTCAAACCCTGACCGCGATCCTGCTACTTCCCAGGCCGGCGGGTCGCTGGTGGTGCGCGTTACGTTCCCCTTGTCATTCTGAGTCCCGACCTGTTGGGACGAAGAATCCCTGCAGTTTTCAATCCCGGCCCGACCGCCAACCGGTAAACGCCGGGGGAAAACTCATTAGTGATTCGGCGAAGGGTCCCCTCACCATAGGTTCCGAGTCACCCGCGATCCAAGGACGACCCCCAGACGTGACAGCACGGACACACCTACGGTTTGCCGACAAAACCGGCCAAGTGGCAGCACCCTGTGTTTGTCTCCGGGAAAGCCGGTCATTTACTACGAGCTCCGTCGAGAGTTAAGGTTTAAGCGGATGCCCCTCGAAGCAAACGTCGAGCCAGAGCTCGATGGTAAGGTCATGCCGGCCTTCATTTGTGAGGTACGGACGCAGTTCCTTTTTGTAGCGTTCGCGCAGCAGCTCGGGACTGAGATGGAGGCTTTCCGCCAGAAAAGCCACGTCATCACGATCCTTTTGGCTGTTTCTCTCTAGCTTGGACAAAATCAAGTCGTATGGGTCGGGGGCGTAAAGATGCAGGTTTTTGAACCGACCGGGGTACATCTCCGCAAGCCGCGTTCCGTAGTCCTCCGGCAGGGAAATGGCCGGAAAATGTTGCAAATGAAGCTTGTGCTTCTTCGCAAGCATCGAGTCCGGCCCCGCCAATGCCTGAAGGTCGTCCACACAGCCATAGGGTATTACAGCAGAATAGTCAACATCCGCCGTTGGTCGCGGTAGTCCGTAAAAAAGGCTGACCACGAATCCAGCGATGCAATGCACGTGGACTTGTTCACGGAGAAACCCGTCAAGTTCTTCCAGGAACCGGTCCCAAGGTGAAGGGGGAGTCGTCTCGTTGCTAGGGCGCATATTGCAAGTGCTCGGGTCGCAGGTCTGACAACAAATTCCAGTGTCGCGCTGCATCCGGCCGGTTCTCGAATAGCCACTGCCGCTCTCGGTCGTTGCGGGGAGCCCGGTAGAAGTAATCTTCACGCGCCAGCCGGCTATGTTCCAGCAGGGATTCCAAACTCGCGAGAGCCTGTGTGCGCTCCGCTTCCACGCCTCTTTCGGAAAGCTGGCGGGCAAGATTGACCACAAATCCCAAACGATTTTGGAGGTCAAACTTCTTCGCCTCCCCCACCAGCCAGGTCAGATCCATGTGCCAATATCGCAGTAGAAGCCAAGGCAGCGCTTCGGCGACTCGTCCCTCCAGATTCTCTTGCGCCAGAGCAGTAAGTAGAACCTCTCCGGGGTTCTTACTTCTCACATGCGTGCGAACATAAGCAAATCCCGGGTAGTCGAGTCTCGACAGATCCTCAACCAACCGTTGCCCCTCAACGTTTTCGGTCGGAGTGAATGCCGCGGGCACAGGCAGCTCCGCAGGCGGAAGTCCATAGGCCGCAACTACCTTACGCGCCAAAGCGGGCGTGAGTTGACGCTTTCCGTTCTCCAGCATGGCCAGATAAGGTTGGGACACACCCAGGCGCTCGGCCGCTTCAACCTGGCCCCAGCCGTGCCTTCGCCGCTCAGCTTTCAAATCGCGCGCTCTCATGGCGAGTTTAGTATATAACAAGCTTGTAATAAGTCAAGACCTTTTTGGGGTAGTGGGTCAATTTGTTGTAGAGGCGGCGGAACCTGTCCCGATCTTATCGGGACGCCGCCATTTGGCGAGGTAAACTCGCCGCTAAAACATCAAATTGACCCACTACCCTTTTTGGTGTCGCCACGGGATTTCGTGGCGCAACCGCGCGATGGGCGCGAGTCAAGCTGCATTGGGCACGGGGAAATTCCTGTCCAGACAATCGAGCAATTCGACACCGCATTTGCCCGCAACCAAGCGCGCGATATTCAGCGGGCCGAGGTTTATTTCATTGATCTTAAATTGGACCAACTTACTTCCCATAAGGAGCTTGTACTTCGCCGGCATTCGTTGAGCGTCGACGTGAGCACCACCTTCCTTATTGGCCAATCCGAGCACAAGCTCTTTCCGCGTGACTGGACCTATTCCAGGCAATAACATACATGCACTTGGCCACCACTCCCCAAGGGTTGACAGCCCATACTCGCTAGTATCAAGTGTTGTCATTAAAGAGACAACGCCAGCTGTTGAGACTGCGGCACTGATCGGACAGTAGAACGTAACTGCTTTTATACCTGGCGGACAAGCGGGCGGCGGCGGTGGTAGCCTGAGAAGTATGCGTAGACCGCGGTAATTCGATTGAATGGACTTTAGGAGGGGCTTACTGTTCCCAGTCTCGTGGACGAGGACACGAATGGCTGTGGCTACGTTCAGTGCTCTGGTGAGATCGCCGGCACTCATACCTGCGATGGCGTCTCTCAAAAGATGTCGCTGGTCCTCAAGTGCCTTCAAGTAAAATTGCTTGCGCTCTTGGCTGGTCATGCTGGGCACGCGTATCCTCCCTTGGGACGCAGACATCAAACCCAATGTCTTCGCTACCCGCCCCTAAGAGCTTTTTTCGATTCGATATCGTTCGATGTTTTCGCAAAACTTGACTCCTAAGTCCGTCAGGCGCCCAGGCTGGCCCTCTTGAATACCGCTTCGATCCGGCCAGACCCTTTCGGTCAGAAGTAGATTGTCTACCAATACCTTGTCGGCGTGTGCTATCAAGCTGACGAGACTGTGCCCGAGATGTTTCGAGACGACCGCTGTCCATTCTGTAAAGCTGTTCAGACCGGCCCTGAATCCCTTCGCGCCGACTAGCTCATAAACTCCTTTAAGCACGAGAAGCTCGTTGGAAGTCAGTCTCTTCGCAACCTGGAAGAGCTGGTAGCCGAGAATCTGATCCGCATCCGTTGCACTGACTCTATTGATCGAGAAGAACATCGCTTTCAACGCTTCGAGCCGATCCTCATCTGGCCTGTCCTCGTCGATTATCGTCAGCAGCTCAACCCAGCTCTGAAACCCGTACTTCTTCTCTCCAAAACTTTCGTCAATTTGGCCCTTTTCTCGGAAGTGGGTCACCTCTCTTGCGAGCTGCTTGAAAAGATTACCTTTCAATGCCCCTTGGACAATCCGAACCCCAGGGCCGACTAAAGCAACCGGCCCCTTCGAGAACAGCTCTGTAATTGCTTGGGCAATGACCGGAGTAGGCTCGTCAAGGAAGGCTTCCAGAGCACTAGGGTCGCCAGAGTGGATGATATCAGCCACGTCTCGCTTCTTGAGAATGTAGGTTTTCTTTTCTTCGGTCATGCGCACCAGCTCTCCACGCCGAAGACTATTCTACCATTCGAAATGAAGGCAGGTGAAATATGCAAAACACGCCTTGGCGCAGACCGTCGCCTTTTAGCCTCTGCGAACTCCCGGTTGACGGATGGCGAGGAGGACAGGTTTTCGATTCGCCGCTGATGAGGGTCAAGAGGGTCCGGTCGGTGCCGGTGGCTTCAAAGCAATCCACATGGACGTATTACGGCCTATACGGAGAAGTGCGCCCGATCACCGAATACGGGGGAGGCGAGATCAGTTGCGAAGGCGGATTGGGAACGGGGAATGCCCTTCCTGGAGAGCAGGGGGCCGCCAGGGTCCAACAGCCCTTTGCAGCAATAGCCTCAGAGCATCAGCAGCGTAAGAATCGAATTGGCAATAAGACACAGACTCTAAAGGCAAGTTCAAGGCGGCAGCGGTCTTCCTGCATGGAATTCGGAGCATCAGTCGCCGAACCTATACGTTTACAGCGACAGGACGTTTATCATATCAAGAGCCGCAGAGTTTGAAAGGCACAAACTCTGCGCTACGCACTCCAAGGCGCCGGTTGCCACGGCAGACGGAGGCATCGCGCCCCCAAAACTAAATGCCACAATTAGTGCTAGACAGACGCCCGCTAGTAAGCTACAATACTAGCGTATGTTTATGGTGGGGAACATCCCGCAAGAACCCAACCCGACTCTTGGCGGGGAAAAGCGCCCGCTTAGGCTGTAGCGCGGACCTCCGCTTTTGAGGTCCGCGGCTCTGAAGCTTGTTACGGGGCGCTATTCAAAATGGTACACGGCGGAAGGTGCTCACGGGGCTCAAACAGAAGGCGGCAGCGCGGTCGCCGGATAAGGGCCGCGGACCTCAAAAGCGGAGGTCCGCGCTACTTTCAACTGCGGGCGGCAATTCGAAAAGAATTCTTTTTTTGAACGAACGATGCTGGAATGTCATTGAAAACAAAGGACCGCTGTGGAAAACTTTGGGGCGAAGCTGGAATGTTGTTGAAAACACAGGTACTTAGCCCGTTAAAGCCGGAATGTTATAGAAAATAAAATGGTTAATGTTCATCACAGCAACACGGAAATGGCACCGATAGACAATATGTCATGGGGGCTGCCTCGGACTGCGGCAGCGGAGCTTGCGAAGCAGCCGCCCTGAGCCTCGTGTGCCGGCGCCTCCGCAGCATTGCCTCCACCCCGAGACAATCCTCGTCCGTTGCGGCTCCTCAAATAGTCAAGGAGTCGAAGGTCAAGGAGTCGAGGAGTCGAAGGTCGAGAGGTTGGAAACTCCTTGACCCTCGAATCCTTGACTGCACCCGGTACGGTTGATCCGCTGTTCGGCCCTACAAATGGGACTCCGGACTCTACTTCCGAAATCCCACGTACCACAACGTGGTAATAACCATTTCGCGCAGGGAGTGCAGAGTGCGCAAGTAGGAATCGGCTTCGATGGGACTGTCGGGAGCCGGCGAGGCGTAGGCGGTAATACCCAGCGACCGAAACATCAGTTTGATTCGGTAAAGATGGAAGCCATCGCTTACCGCGATGCAAGTGCGCTTTTGGCGCTGCCTGAGCAGGAGCGTTACGGCTTTGACGCTCTCATAGGTAGTCAGGCTCCGCATGTCCACCAGGATCTTGGCCTCGGCCACACCCTGCTGGATCAGGTAGTCACGCCCCACGCCGGCCTCCGTATATTGCGGGTCGCCTCCACTGCCCCCGGTGGTGATGACCAACGGCGCGAGGCCGCGCTCCTCAAGGTCAAAGGCATGATCCAGGCGTGCTTTGAGGACAGGGGAAGGCGCGCCGTTATACTCCGCGGCCCCAAAGATGACGAGGGCATCGGCCGGCGTTGCTTCATCTCGTGCGGCTTGTTCGCGGATGGCAAGATAAAGCGACCTCTCCGCATAGACGAGGGCAAACAAGGCCAGCAGCAGTCCGATGAAAACTCCTTGGCGAAAACGCAGGTAAATCAGCCCAGGAACTCCTTTAGTTCAAACTCCGATACACCGCCGGGTCGAACGATACGCACCCGCTCGCCCGTCAAGTCTACCACCGTGGAGGCGAGCTGTCCTTCTGTGGGGCCTCCGTCCAGGATGAGGGGCAGAAGATCGCCGATCTGCCTGTCCACTTCCTGCGCCGTAGAGCAACCGGCCAATTCCGAAAGGTTGGCGCTGGTTCCCGTCAAAGGCCGCGCGGAAGCCTCAATCAGCGCCGTGGCCAGTAGCGCGCGCGGCCACCGCAGCCCCACCTTGCCGGTGTTGGCAGTGACTTTCAGCGGGATCTGACGCGAGGCGGGCACCACGAGCGTCAGGGGACCAGGCCAGAACCTCTTCGCCAGCGTGAAGAAAAGCTGCGGCGGGTCATGGGTAAGATCCGCAGCTTGATCGATGGAGGCCACCAAAAGGGGAAGGGGCCGGTCAGCCATTCGCCGTTTGATCCGGAACACCTCACTCACCGCAGCCAAGTTGAAAGGATCAGCGCCCAGACCGTAAAAGGTGTCCGTGGGAAAGGCAATGACCTTGCCGGAAATAATCATGCGCACCGCATATTCCAGCAGGAATCCCAGTCTTGCTTGCTCTACTTTGATTAATTCAGCCATGTGCTTTGCCGTGCGAGCGCGTTCTGGCAGGATGCTGGGAATGTCCCTCCTGCAACAAATTGTAGGAGCAGGGTCCTCGCCCGCGTGGAGTTGGCTCAACTTGGCATTTGTGCTTTTCAGAAGCTGGGCCAAGTTGTGCCCCCGTCTAGCCGGGGCCTCTTCGGCTTCTACTGCAACCTACTAGAGCCTCGCGGCTGACCGTAACATAAGCTCTTCAAAGGGTCAAGAGACTGCTCGCACCTCAATGCTTATTCTCTTCCCTGCCCTATTCGAGACGACAACTAATCACCCAGTCCCCGTCAGGAGGTGAAAGCAGAGTCTAGCCGTCTTCGTGCGCCGAGTTGCCCAAGTGGATGCGAGCTTGCGGCGTCCCGATGCTGAAGCAAACGAAATTGCGCTTGACTTACGTCGATCCTATGGGTAAGAATGGCCAATCCACCGCAATTATAGTGGGCTCATCATTCTAATCCGAAACGGGGGTGTGGATCGGTTGGCTGAAGTAAGACTTCAGGACGGAGAGTCCTTGGAAAACGCGCTTCGCCGCTTCAAACGTAAGGTTCAGCAGGAAGACATCATAAAGGAAATCAAAAGACATTCTTTCTACTTGAAACCTGGTGAGAAAAAGCGAGTCAAGGCGGCCTTGGCTCGTAAGAGGGCACGCAAGAAGGCTAGACACGAACAGGATTAGGGATCTAGAAGCAGCGGGAGAGTGGGAACCACACAAGCCTCGCGGTGTTCAACCACTTCGCAACCTATAGCGGGTGGGGCCCTGTTCGAGCAGGGGAGTACGGCTATGGAGTACCGGGATAGGGTCCTGAAGTGTATGGACTGCGGCGCGGAGTTCGTTTTCACTGCCGGGGAGCAGCTTTTCTTCGCTGACAAGGGTTTTAAGAACGAGCCAAAACGTTGCAAGCCTTGTAAGTTAAAGCGGAGTCAAGGACTGAGCGGGCAGAGCTACCATCGGGCCGAAACCACGACCACATGCACCCAGTGTGGGAAAGAGACGACCGTACCCTTTAAGCCGACTCAGGGGCGACCGGTCTACTGTCGGGAGTGTTTTCAGCAGCGGCGGACCTCCGCCAGCCCGGCCTAATCTCACCTCAAACACTTCCAGCCTGGCAAACTCGGGGTGGCGTGTGTCCAATTTGGGAGCTCGACCACGTTGCAAGAAAAGCCATTCTAATGCCACTCTGAAGATCGGCCGGCGACGCTAGTCAGACTAGAGCTTTCCGCGCTCAGCTACCAGCCCTTAGCCTTGATGGGTTTTTGCCATGCCCACATTCCAGCTTCTCAATTTCGGTTGCCGCGCGAGCCAGGCGGACGGTGCTGCGATCAAGAAGCAGTTGCTCGAATCGGGCCTCCAGGAGGTGGAGGAGATTTCTGCCAGCCAAGTGGCGATTCTGAACACCTGCACCGTCACCGCCAGGGCGGATGCCGAAGTCCGGCAACTGGTCCGCCGCATCCACCGGGCCAACCCTCTGTGCCGGATTCTGGTCACCGGCTGTTATGCGCAGCGTTCGCCGGCGGAAATCGCCCAACTTGGCGGTGTCGTCTGGGTGGTTGGGAATTCCCACAAGCACCTCATTGCGGACCTGCTGAGGTCGAGCCTGCAAACCGGCGACCGAGGGCCGGAGAGTGAACCCGGTTATCAGAAGTCAGGAGTCAGAAGCCGGAAGTCAGAAGCCCTGGGACGAAGCCAGTTGGTGCAAATTCAGCAACCTGGAGCTACGGCAGCGAGTTCCAATGGGACGGCAGAGCGTTATCATTTTCCGGAGGGAGAACCACCGACTGTCCTGGTGGGAGAGATTGCCGACGAATTCCACTTTGCTCCCGTATTCCCGGACGACCGCACTCGTCCCACGCTCAAGATTCAGGACGGCTGCAACGCGCGTTGCGCCTTTTGCGTGATTCCATCCGTCCGTGGCCGCAGCCGCAGCCTCGCCCCCGCGCGGGTTGTCGAGCAGGTCCGCGAATTGGAGCAGAGAGGGTACAAGGAAATCGTTCTTTCCGGGATCAACCTGGGAAGCTATGGGCGCGACATTGACCGTGGCATTACTTTTCTCAGTCTTCTCGAGAGGTTGTTGGCGGAGACTGCCATCGCGCGCCTGCGCATAAGCTCCATTGAGCCGATGGACGTCAGCTCCGCGCTCATCCGGCTGGTGGCCGAAGAGCCACGCATGGCGCAGCACTTCCACATCCCATTACAGAGCGGGTGCAGCCGGATTCTCCGTCTGATGAACAGGAGATACTGGCCCTCACAATACGCCGAGCGTATCCTTGCCATCCGCGAGCGCATCCCCAACGCCGGCATCGGCGCGGACGTGATGGTCGGCTTCCCCGCCGAGACGGACCAGGACCACGCCACGAGCGCCGCCTTCATCGAATCGCTGCCCTTCACCTATCTGCACATTTTCCCGTATTCAGCTCGACCCCACACGCCCGCCGCTGCCTCACCCCACCAGGTGAACGGCCGGGTGGCCCGCGAGCGCGCCCAGGAAATCCGCTCTTTGCTCACTCGCAAGCGCCAGACTTTTCTTCAGGCACAAGTCGGCCGTAAGCTCTCGGCCGTCACGCTCGACGAATCCGAAACCAGTGAGCGCGTGGCGCTCAGCAGCAATTACCTGAAGATTGTCCTGCCCGGCTCGAACCTCCCGCAAAACACGCTCCTCGATATCCAAGTGGGGCGAGTTCATGAGGGCCTGCTCTTCGGCTTTCCTGCCTAGCCCACGCCAGGTTTTGACAGCCGCACTAGGGCCTATCCGTCACCGTTTTGTACAAATCCTTGCAGCCAGGCTCGGCCTTCCCGCTCGACACTCACCTAGTGGCGCCCTTACAACAAGGCGACATGGAGAGGCAACCCGTCCCGCCAGTTTCAGGAACTCGGAGCTCGCACGGAGTCACCCCCGCCCAAACCTCTTCTGTTCATTGCCACTGTTGATTGCCAAAACTCCACTTTTATCTTGACTCCCGGCCTACTTGAGGGTAAATTGTGAACCAGGAGGCGGGAGCCTTCTCAGCTAAATCTTATACTTTTATTAAACGCGGTGCGCGGCCTAATAGCCGTCTCGAACTCGGTTGTGTCCAGGCCGGGTCAGACGGATGCGAAGGGCAAACCTGACCACTATGGAGGACTCCAGTGAAACACTCAATTGAGTTACGAACGGCCGTAGCAGCGGCCGTGCTTGTGTTCGCTTTCGCAATGTCCGGACTGGCCCAACAGTCGGGCCCAGGATCCCCAAAAGGGGTATCACTCCAATCAGCGCCCTCGGGTGTTCCATCCGCGCCGGGCACACTATTCATCCCTCAATCCAGCCAGCCGCAAACGGTCCCGGCGGGTCACTATTTTGCGGCCCATACCAACGTTGAGATTTTCATTCCCCACGGACTCAACCCTGACGAAGCGCCGCCGTTCCCTGGGTACGGCTATGAGACGCCCGCTTCGATCGCTTGTCATTATGGCCTCGTCACAACTAGCGCATCACCGAATTGTAATCCCAACTCAACCACGGTCAACCCCACTGGCGGCAGCCAGACCATCGCGATCGTCGATGCCTATGACGACCCGGCCGCCCCAGGTGACTTGGCTTGGTTCTCAGACGTGTTCGGCCTTCCCTTGTCAGCGTCGCAGTTCCAGGTGGTTTGGGCCAACACCAAGGCGTCCTCCTGCGGTTGGCTTGGGTATCTCCCGACAGATTACACGGGCGGCTGGGAAGTAGAGGAGTCGCTGGATATCGAGTGGGCCCACGCGATGGCGCCCTCAGCCAAAATCTACCTGGTGGAAGCGTGTTCAAACTACGATTCCGACTTGCAGCAGGCCGTGCTTGTCGCCAACAATCTGGTGCAATGTGGGAACCCGGAAAACAACTCGGGGGGCGTCGGCACTTGCCCCGCGGGCAGCACGGGTAAGGGCGAAGTTTCTATGAGCTGGGGAGGCGGGGAGTTCTATGGCGAGAACGCCAGCGATGCGTGCGCTACTATGGATGACTCATGCTTCACCAAGCCCGGGGTCGTCTACTTTGCAGCGTCGGGCGATTCGCCCGGGGTCGTTTATCCCTGTACTTCTCCGAACGTTGTGTGCGCCGGCGGCACCACCATGCGCCGCAACGCCGCGACTTTCAACTTCCTACAAGAGGCTGGTTGGGTCTTCGGCGGCGGCGGCCAGAGCTCCATAGAAACGATCCCAAGTTACCAGAGTACCTACATTCCCTCTGCTTGCAGTACTCACCGTTGCGTTCCAGACTTGTCCTTTGATGCCGATCCCTATACGGGGGTCTATGTCTACGACACCTTCCCCATCGAGGGCATTTATTACTACGAGTGGCTCGTAGTCGGCGGCACCAGTGTCTCAGCACCGTCGCTCGCCGGCATTGTAAACACCGCCGGTAACTTCGCCACTTCGCAGGGCGCAGAGGCTGCCTGGATCTACTATTTCAGTGGCCCCACGTTTGCTGGGGGCTACTTCACCGACATCACGAACGGCTTCTGCGGCTTTTACATGGGTTTCTCAGCCCCGGCAGGCTATGACTTCTGCACCGGCGTCGGCGTCGACAAGGGCTACTATGCGAAGTAAACTTTTCTCCGGCCCAGACCGGGCGCAACGCGAGGGAACGGTTTGCCGTCCCTGCTTTTTCTTTAACCTGAGATAGGCATCGGGGGACGGCTTGCCGTTCCCCTATTCTCACCGCCCGAGCCAGTAGCGCTGGGCCAGCCTCGCCACTACCGGCGACAAGGTCAAGCCTCAATCAGAGGTAGGCTTTGTCGATGTAGCGCCAGGACCAGTCCTGGCCGGGCTCAACGGATTTCATCTCCGGGTGGCCCGTGTGCTTGAAGTGTGCGGCGGCGTGGCGGCCGGTGCTGCGATCAAGAAGCAGTTGCTCGAATCGGGCCTCCAGGAGGTGGAGGAGATTTCTGCCAGCCAAGTGGCGATTCTGAACACTTGCACCGTCACCGCCAGGGCGGATGCCGAAATCCGGCAACTGGTCCGCCGCATCCACCGGGCCAACCCTCTGTGCCGGATTCTGGTCACCGGCTGTTATGCGCAGCGTTCGCCGACGGAAATCGCCCAACTTGGCGGTGTCGTCTGGGTGGTTGGGAATTCCCACAAGCACCTCATTGCGGACCTGCTGAGGTCGAGCCTGCAAACCGGCGACCGAGGGCCGGAGAGTGAACCCGGTTATCAGAAGTCAGGAGTCAGAAGCCGGAAGTCAGAAGCCCTGGGACGAAGCCAGTTGGTGCAAATTCAGCAACCTGGAGCTACGGCAGCGAGTTCCAATGGGACGGCAGAGCGTTATCATTTTCCGGAGGGAGAACCACCGACTGTCCTGGTGGGAGAGATTGCCGACGAATTCCACTTTGCTCCCGTATTCCCGGACGACCGCACTCGTCCCACGCTCAAGATTCAGGACGGCTGCAACGCGCGTTGCGCCTTTTGCGTGATTCCATCCGTCCGTGGCCGCAGCCGCAGCCTCGCCCCCGCGCGGGTTGTCGAGCAGGTCCGCGAATTGGAGCAGAGAGGGTACAAGGAAATCGTTCTTTCCGGGATCAACCTGGGAAGCTATGGGCGCGACATTGACCGTGGCATTACTTTTCTCAGTCTTCTCGAGAGGTTGTTGGCGGAGACTGCCATCGCGCGCCTGCGCATAAGCTCCATTGAGCCGATGGACGTCAGCTCCGCGCTCATCCGGCTGGTGGCCGAAGAGCCACGCATGGCGCAGCACTTCCACATCCCATTGCAGAGCGGGTGCAGCCGGATTCTCCGTCTCATGAACAGGAGATACTGGCCCTCACAATATGCCGAGCGTATCCTTGCCATCCGCGAGCGAATCCCCAACGCCGGCATCGGCGCGGACGTGATGGTCGGCTTCCCCGCCGAGACGGACCAGGACCACGCCACGAGCGCCGCCTTCATCGAATCACTGCCCTTCACCTATCTGCACATTTTCCCGTATTCAGCTCGGCCACACACCCCCGCCGCTGCCTCACCCCACCAGGTGAACGGCCGGGTGGCCCGCGAGCGCGCCCAGGAAATCCGCTCTTTGCTCACTCGCCAGCGCCAGACTTTTCTTCAGGCACAAGTCGGCCGTAAGCTCTCGGCCGTCACGCTCGACGGATCCGAAAGCAGTGAGCGCGTGGCGCTCAGCAGCAATTACCTGAAGATTGTCCTGCCCGGCTCGAACCTCCCGCAAAACACGCTCCTCGATATCCAAGTGGGGCGAGTTCATGAAGGCCTGCTCTTCGGCTTCCCTGCCTAGCCTCTCTGCCGGAGAACCGGTCTCGCGCTATGATAAGTAGCGCGCTGCATGATTCGAGCGGATCTGAATCCCTGCTGGACAGACGGACCAGAATTGCTCAGAATATTCCCTAGCAACGCAACTCCCTGATTTCGATGGCAGGGGAGGTGGGATGGTGAAACTTGAGCACTCCGCAAATCCCGGCGCAGGATAACATCCCCATCAGCGAGTACGTCAAAGGAAAATTCGTCCCGCTCTCACACCTGGCCCACGGCTGGGAGATCCACTCCATGCTCACGCTGACTCCTGCGGAGGAGCGGACCATGGTGAGAGAACCGGCTCAGGCAGTTCCGGCGGGCATCGCCGAGCGGATCGGCCCGCTTCGAGTCCTGATGGTTCCTTACATCGCTTGTATGGACTCCGGGGATGTGGTCTGCCCGGCTAAACCCAAAGGTGAGACTCACACGGCCGCCTGGGTTGAAACAAGTGAAAGGACCCATCTCCTCCTCGCCTGTCGGGAAGTGGACCCCCACGACACCGGGTTCGAGTTCCTGGCGAGTGTCGCCGAGTTGCTGCGGCCACGTCTTACCAGTTCGGAACTCGCCGCCTACGATGAGCTCCTGGATGAGGAGCTTCGCCACGGAGTGCGAGGCGAGATTGATGAAGAATCCCTCACTGCCAAGCAGGCACTGCTCGCCATTCGCCCCTGGCGCCGTAGTCGCCTTCAGTATGAGCCCTACCGGGACATCTCCCTGGTGAGCACGGTAGCTGAATACATGCACGGCTTGTGGCACGACGTCCAGATCCGGGTGGGACCCGAACACCTCCCCCTCCAACAGTTGCGCCGCCGTATGATCCTGATGTCCACCCTCTTTCCGCCCAACCCTGGCTATGCAGTGTTCGCAAAGGACTTGGAAGAGGAGCCGAAAACGGAAGAAGGAGCGGCCCAAACTGGAAACCAGAAACCAGAAACTGGAAATTAGAAATCAAAGGGAAACAGTCAACACCGGGCACGGACCCTTTTGGATGACGCGGTGGGTTGTGGAACCAAAGATGGCTAGGTCCAGAGCATTGCGGCCGCGCACTCCGAGGATGATGAGGTCCGTATCCGCTTCACGGGCGGAGCGGATGATCTCCTCGTAGGGCTTGCCGACTCGCAGACGGGGCTTAAGGAGATTGCTATTCCGGGCGGAGGGTGGCAGCAAGCCCTCGAGTTGCTGTACCACCTCGGACGTGACCGCGGTGAGATCCTTGTGCAGCGGGAAATCCTCCATGACGTGCAGCAACGTCAGTTCGGCTTTATATTCCTCAGCCAGGGAGAGCGCATAAAGTAAGGCCCGCTCGGAATAAGCCGAAAAATCCACCCCGAAAAGGATCTTCCGCAAATGCACCGGCTCGACACTGTCCCCCGGGGCCACAAATTCGTGAGCGGGTTTGCGCACTGCCAGGACGGGACAGCGCGCCTTTCTCAGGACCTTTTCCGTGACCGAGCCGAGGAGGATGTGGTCCAGGCCGTGCCGGCCGTGCGTACCCATCACGATCAGGTCCACGGCTCGCGTTTGGGCAAAGGCAAGGATTGTATCCGTCACATCACCTTCGTCCACGAAGCTCTCAATCTCAACTCCCTCACCACGGTGTTTCCGCACAAAATCCTTAAGTTGCTCCCGGGCAAAAGCTGAAAGGCCCTGCGAAACCTTGTCGATCGCTTCCGCATCGATGTAGGAAGGATAGGCCGAGAATGCCAGGTGGAGAACGTGCTCGAGCAGCAGTTTGCTCTTATAGCGCCGTGCCAGTGACTGCGCGTATTCAAAAGCCCTTGTGGAAAACTCTGAAAAATCCAGCGGGCAAAGGATTCGTTCCAGCTTCAAGGGAGCTCCTCACAAGATAAGATTCATGGTCGATTCCTTGGTTGCGTTCAGACTCCTCATAAGAACAGTTGCGGCGAACCCAAACTGGCTCGAACACTGCCCAAAGCCGATGTGGCGGCACGTGACATGCCAGGAATTCAACATTGTTGCGTGTAAAAGATACGCAATGATGCGGCCGATCTCTTCCTTTAAGATCAGGCCAATACAACCAGTTAGCTGCTAAGGGACAAATGGTCATGGCTACAAACAAGAAGGAGCGGATTGAGTCATTTGCCACAAGACCCCTGAAATTTCGCGCAACTTATTTGAATGCAAGGTGCTAGCGAGGTCGAGGAAACTGCTAGCTTTTGCTATACTCGGCTGTTAGAGAATTAACAGATGTGCAAACCTGGCATTTAGAGTGCTACATCAATCATGGCGGTGCTGAAATCGGGGCAAAAACTGCGCCTCGACGAGACTACAGCACTTTTGGGAGGGTCTGATCTTTGAACATCATTCGGCCACTGTTACTATTGACTCTTGCAGCCTTCATCGCTGCCTCCATGGGGATGAGCAAGGCGGAATACGGCAAGAAGGAAGGCAAGCCTTGCACCTTCTGCCACCCACCCGGGAAGTTCAAGGAGCTTACCGACGCTGGAAAGTACTACAAGGAGCATAACCACTCGCTCGAGGGTTATAAGGCCGACGAGAAGAAGTAGTTGCAGAAGTTAGTCGAGCAGGGGGTCGGGCCTATTTCGGCAGGCCCCCTTCTCTCGTGCCTCAGAAAATCGCTTACGCAAAAACATGCCCGAAAACCAAGAAATTCCTGCTGGAAGGCCGGAACAGGCACGCACTCGTGGCCTCTCGGGGCCGCTGGCGAATACCTTGCGTCCGATATTTTATCTCAGCCACAATCTGGTTAGTCGCCTTGGCGTGGTCCTGACGACCAGCTCCGGCGTGACTCTGGTACTGGCTTACTTTTTCCAGCTTTTTGGCATGGTCTACAACCCTTACGCCGGCATATTAGTTTTCCTTCTGCTGCCCGCGGTGTTTGTTGCCGGACTCCTCTTGATCCCACTCGGCATCTACCGCGATTTCCGCAGATACCGGCGACGCGGCACGCTACCCGTCACTTACCCCACCATCGACTTTCGCGACCCGCGCCTTAAGCGGACGGCGTGGTTCGTGGCGATTATGACCGCCCTCAATGTGCCTCTCTTCGCCGTCGCTACTTACCGCGGCACGCTCTATATGGATTCAGTGCAGTTCTGCGGGCAGACCTGTCACCAAGTGATGCAGCCCGAATACACAGCCTACCAGCGTTCCCCGCACGCGCGCGTGGCTTGTATCGAGTGCCATATTGGACCGGGGGCGCCGTGGTTTGTGCGCTCGAAAATCTCTGGCAGCTACCAGTTGCTGGCCGTGACCTTCAACCTCTATCCGCGCCCTATCCCCACGCCGGTTCATAACCTACGCCCCGCGCGCGAGACCTGCGAGGATTGCCATTGGCCGCAGAAGTTCTCGGGCGACAAGCTGGTGGTCAAAACCAGCTTCGATAACGATGAAAAGAACTCCGCCACCAAGACGGTTTTGTTGGTCCACATCGGCGGCCGCAGCCCGGATCGTCAACTGGTGGGGATTCACGGAAGGCACCTGGGCTTGGTGACTTACGAGGCGGCCGATGATAAGCGCCAGGTCATCCCCTCCGTCAATTATCAAAACCCCGATGGCTCTTTCACACAGTTTGTTTCCACGGAGGCAGCTCAGAACGGCTCAGCCCGTCACGAACGGCGCACCATGGATTGCATGGACTGTCACAATCGTCCCACACACACCTTCGACATGCCGGAATCAGCCGTCAACCGGGAGATGGCAGCGGGGCGCATCAGTCCTTCTTTGCCTTTCGTCCACAAGTTCTCGGTTGAGCTTTTGAAGCAGAACTATTCCAGCAGGTTGGCGGCTCAGACCCAATTGCCGGAAGCTTTCCGCGCATACTACAAGGCGAATTATTTTTCGCTTTACAATTCGCAGCAGGCGCAGATTGAACAAGCAGCGGCCACGGTGCTTGACATTTTCAATGGCAACATATTCCCCGAGATGAATATTGCCTGGGGAACTTACCCGAACAACCTGGGTCATACAGATTTCCCCGGGTGTTTCCGCTGCCACGATGGCAACCACAAATCGAAGGCGGGAAGTGAAATCACGCAAGACTGCAACGCGTGCCATTCCCTCCTGGCCATGGACGAGGCGGACCCCAAGGTCCTGCACGAGCTTTACCCAAGCCAATAAACACTCTTGCCCTGCGAGGCAGAATTCGGGCATCATTACACGCGGCCTCCTGACCGATCGGAGGGCAGGCAAAAAAGAAGCGAGGAGAATTCCAGAAGGAGAACATTCATGAGGCTTCTTAAGGTTCTGATCGCGATATCAATCTCTTGTGGTTTCCTACTCACGCTGGCGACGGCAAAGCCGGAATACGCCAAGAAAGAAGGCAAGCCCTGCACATTCTGCCATGTAAAGATGGGCTCCAAAGAATTGAATGACGCCGGCAAGTACTACAAAGACCACAACCACTCTCTGGAAGGGTACAAGGCGCCGGAAAAGAAATAGCTTTCAGTCGCGAGTGCCCTTAATCGCATGTGACGGGTACCCGGAATTAGCCGGGCCTCTTCCCTGCAAATGACAAGGCGGGTGTGCAACCGTGGCCGAACCTCACCTGGTGAAGGGGGGCGCCTGGGCGAGGTCATGTCTGGTAGTGCAGTAGAACGGTGCGGGATCGCCTCAGCGGAGATTTTTTCGTATCATCACAACAGCCGCGGAGTCTGATCCGTGGCCCTGGCAAGGTTCGTGCGCAGGACTGACAGTACGAGAGGAGAGCGCCTGCTTGGAAACCGCTGACCCTACTCCGCGTGGAACTGTTCAACCCGGCCGACGCTGGGTTAATCTCCTTCTAGGGAGCGGTGTCGTAGCTTCGATCATTTCCTTTATCTATCCTGCCCTGCGATACATCATTCCCCCGCCCGTGGCGGAATCCCCCAGCCGTTTTGTGGTGGCGGCGAAGGTGGGCGAACTCAAGAACAACAGCGGAAAGATCTTCAAATTCGGTTCCAGACCCGCACTCCTGGTTCGTCTGGTGGACGGCAGCTACCGGGCTTTTTCGGCTGTGTGCACGCACTTGAATTGCACGGTGCAGTACCGATCCGACCTGCGAGAGATCTGGTGCGCGTGTCATAACGGACTCTACGATCTCGGGGGGCGTAATGTCAGCGGCCCGCCGCCGCGTCCGCTCGAGATCTTTGAGGTCCACATCCAGGGTGAGGACGTGGTGGTGACCCGCACCGCCTGACTATGGCCACTCTCTACCGCAAAACTCTGAACTGGCTCGACGAAAGGTTCGGCGCCGGAAGTGTGGAGGAGTTCTTACGCCACAAGACGGTTCCGGTGAGTCGCCACATTATTTGGTACTACTTGGGTGGCATGACGCTGTTTCTCTTCATCATCCAGGTCCTGACCGGCATCCTGCTGCTGCTTTATTATCGGCCCACCCCCAACGACGCCTTCGAAAGCGTGCAATACATCATGACTCAGGTGCGCTTCGGCTGGCTCATCCGCTCCGTGCACAGTTGGTCGGCGAACCTGATGATCTTCACCGCTTTCGTTCACATGTTCAGCGTCTATTTCCTGAAGGCTTATCGAAAGCCGCGAGAACTCACCTGGCTCAGCGGCATGCTGCTGTTATTCATCCTTCTCGGTTTTGGCTTCAGCGGCTATCTCCTGCCCTGGAACACTCTTGCCTTTTTTGCCACCAAAGTGGGAACCGAGATGGCAGGTTCGATTCCAGGTGTCGGGAAATGGCTTCTAGTCTTCCTGCGGGGCGGCCAGGAAGTGACCGGCGCCACCTTGACGCGATTCTTCGGGTTCCATGTTGCCGTGTTGCCGGGACTCGCCACCCTACTGCTCGCTATTCATTTATTGCTCGTGCAGCGATTGGGGATGAGCGTTCCACCGAGCGTCGAGCGCGCCATCGCTGAGGGGCGCACCGCGCAGCGTTCCATGCCTTTCTTCCCCAATTTCTTGCTTCGCGACATGATGGGCTGGTACGCGGCGTTGGGAGTCCTGGGAGGGCTGGCCGCAATCTTCCCTTGGGAACTGGGAACCAAGGCCGATGCATTCGCTGCCGCTCCGGCGGGAATTCGGCCGGAATGGTATTTTCTTTTCATGTTTCAAACCCTGAAGTATCTCCCTGCCAAAATCCTTTTCCTGGAGGGAGAATTTGCGGGCTTGCTGGTATTTGGTGCGGCGGCAGCGGTGTGGGTCTTGGTGCCCTTCCTGGACCGCCGAATCGGCTTCGGCCGCGTGACGCGCTTATTCACCGGCCTGGGGATTTTTGTGATCGGATACATCGCTGTGTTGTCGGCGTTAGCCTTGCGTTAGAGCGCCATGAAAAATTCCATGACATTCATCGCCTTGATGTTGTTTTCGCTCAAACCTGCCTTCGCCGCTCCACCCAAAGACACCTGCATCACGTGCCACGCTGCGCTGGGGGGGGATCTAGCCAAACCCGCCACGCAGTTCGAAGTCGATGTCCATCATCAAGCCGGTCTAAGCTGTGCAGATTGCCATGGAGGCGATCCCCACGACGAGTCGATGGACGCCATGAGCCGTGCCAAAGGCTTTCGCGGGGCTCCGAAAAAAATCCAGACCCCGGATTTCTGCGCCCGCTGCCACTCTGATGCGGCCTACATGCATCGCTTCAATCCTACAATGCGGGTGGACCAGTTGAGTCAGTATCTGACCAGCGTACACGGGAAGCGGCTGAAGCAGAGTGACACCAAGGTGGCTGCCTGCGTCGATTGCCACGGTGTGCACAACATTCTTCCCGCCTCTGACACTCGGTCGCCGGTCTATCCTGCCAACGTGGCTGCAACGTGCGCTCACTGCCACTCCGACCCCCTCTACATGAAAGCCTACGGAATTCCCACCGACCAGCAAGCTCGCTACCAGAGGAGCGTCCATGCCGAGATGCTCGCGCAGGGTGACACGTCTTCTCCAACCTGTAGCACCTGCCATGGAAACCATGGCGCCACGCCGCCCGGAGTGACTTCCGTCGCTAGCGTCTGCGGCACTTGTCACGTCTTCTTTGCTCAACTTTTTGAGAAGAGCCCGCACGAAGTGGCGTTTGCCAAAATGGGATTGCCTGGGTGTGTGCAGTGCCATTCGAACCACGAAATCGTCCGGCCTACTGACGCCTGGGTGGGATCGGCGCCACAATCCGTGTGCATCACCTGCCACGCACCGGGCGATAAGGGCTACACCGCCGCGCAAGCCATGTCCGCAGATCTCGCCAATCTCAACTCCTCGCTGGCGCGCGCGGAGAAAGTGCTCAATGTCGCAGAACGCGACGGAATGGAAGTTTCGGGCGCCAAGATGGAACTGACGGACGCGAATGAGGCACTGGTGAAAGCCCGAGTCAACGTTCACACCTTCGACGACTCGGCGGTCCGAAAACTCACGGATTCGGGAGTTGAAATCGCAGCAAAGTCATACCAGGCCGGTGTGGCGGCGCTTCGCGAACGTGACTTCCGCCGCAAGGGTTTGGGAATTGCCCTTATTGCCATCGTACTTGCCATTAGTGGTCTCTATCTGAAGATTCACCAGATGGAATCCGGGAGTAAGAGCTGAGGCGTTGTCACGTAATAACCGTTCCATTCTCGGACCGAAACCCCTCCCCCGGCCCCTCTCCCCCAACTGGTCTTTACCCATATCTTGGGCTGGACACAGGGGGCAGAAGACAGAGGGGGGACCGCTGTGTCCAGCGAGAGATGTGGGACACGCTCAGCTCCCCCAAGGGGTAGAGGGGAGAGCTGATTCGACTTCTACCGCCCTCGGTCGGCTTGGCAACAGAGGGTGGCGCGTAGCAACGGGTGAGGGGGTTGTTCGGCGACCAATGCAATGGTTATTTCGTGACGACCCTTAAGCTCTGGGGCGAGAGCATCGGACAACATCGCGGCTGACGTCTCCAACACCCATCTAACACTTCTCGTCCAATCGTACGCGGACATCCACGGCCCGAAATTCTTTCGCCTCCGGGAAAACCATCAAGGGATTAATGTCCATCTCGGCAAGTTGTGGTAAGTCCTCGACGAGTTGAGAGAATCGCTGCAGGATTTCTGCCAAGCCCGCCACATCGACGGCAGGCTCGCCCCGCACTCCTTCAAGAAGCCGGTAGCCACGAATCTGGCCAATCATCTCTTGCGCCTCGAGATCGGTAATGGGCGGCACGCGAAAGACGACATCCTTGAAGGTCTCCACATAGATTCCGCCCAAGCCAAACATGACCAGAGGTCCAAACTTGGGGTCGTGAGTCATACCGACAATGACCTCGCGCCCGCCGCGCACGTACTCCTGCACCAGGAATCCCATTTGACGATCCGCGAGGGCCGAAGGCGCGTGCCGCCGCTTCACCTCCTCCGTCATCTTCCGGGCGGCAGCCATCAATTCCTCCGGCGTATGGATATCGAGCCTCACTCCCCCCACCTCCGTTTTATGGATAAGCCCTGGGGCAAGAGCTTTCAGGACGACCGGGAAGCGCACCCCTTGGGCAATTTCCCCCAGCTCTTTCACATCCTGGGCGACCGCAGCTCGAGCTACGGGAATGCCATAGCACTCGAGCAGCCGTTGCGCCTCCAGTGCAGTCAATTCAGAACGTCCTTGCCGGCGGACCTCTTTCAGAAGATCCTCAGCCGCCCCGCGATCGACGTCAAAACTCCGGACTTCGCCGATGGGTCTTTCCCGCCACTCTCGATAGCGGTCCAGCGCCGCCAAAGCACCCACGGCCGATTCGGGAAACAAGTAGATGGCCATGTGGCCGGGATGCTTCTCGTTCAACTCCTGGAAAAACTCATCGGGTGCCATGAACACGCCAAAAACAGGCTTGTCAAACTTCTTGCGCAACGCCTCGAGACCTTCGACGATGTCCATGGCGTCGATCATCATGGGAGGAACGAACACCACCAGGAGAGAGTCGACACCTTCATCCTCCAGGAGTATCTGCGCGCAGGCATCGTACCTGGTCCGATCGGCTTTGCCGGTCATGTCAACCGGGTTCTGAACGATGGCCTCTGGGGGCAGCAGGCGGCGCAACTCCTGGCGCGTCCTCTGGGAAAGCTCGGCCAGCCGGAGGCCGAGGCTGACAGCCGTGTCGGTGGCCATAATCGCCGGCCCGCCCGCGTTGGTCAGAATCCCCAGCCGGTTCCCGCGCGGCAGCGGGTTCTTGGAAAAGCCCAGTGTCAGATCGAAAAGCTCTTCCACGGTGTTTACCCGGATTACTCCGGACTGTTCCAGGAGCGCGTCTGCAGCGATATCCAGACCCTGGCGCGCCGAGAGTGCGCCCGTATGTGACGATGCCGCCCGCGCTCCTGCCTCGGTCCGGCCTGACTTCACCGCCAGGATGGGCTTGCGCTTTGAGATGCGGCGCGCAATCTGCATGAAGCGCTTTGTATTGCCGAATGACTCCAGGTACATCAGGATCAGGTCCGTGTTCGGATCATCCTCCCAGTAGAGCAGCATGTCGTTGCTGGATACATCGGTGCGGTTGCCGAGTCCCACAAAGTAGGAGAAGCCGATGTCGAGCTGTTGGGCGATGTTCAGGATAGCAACCCCCAGCGCTCCGCTCTGCGACATGAAGGCGATACGGCCGGTCAGCGGCAAAGTGGGCGCAAAGGTGGCGTCCATGTGGACCGCCGGGTCGGTGTGGATCAATCCCATGCAGTTGGGTCCGATCATGCGCATCCCGTAACGCCGAATTCGCTCCCCCAGCTCGGCCTCCATCCTCCTCCCCTCGTCACCTGTCTCAGAAAAACCCGCCGTAATGACCACCAAGCCTTTCACACCTTTTTTCCCGCAATCGTCCACAACCGCCAGCACTGCTTCGCGCGGCACCACGATAATCGCCAAGTCCACTTGGTCAGGGATAGAACTGACCGATGGATAAGCTTTCATCGAGTGAACGAAATCCGCCTTGGGATTGACGGGAAAAAGCATGCCCCGATATTCGAATTCAATCAATTGGTGCAGAATCTGGCGGCCAATCGAGCCGGTCCTGCGCGAGGCGCCGACCACCGCAATCGATTGTGGCTTGAGAAGTGAGTCAAGGGGATGCATGATGAGTCCTTTCGCGAGGCCCGAGTCGTCCTTACGGGAGAAGAATCTGCTTTTGGCTGCGGCCGAGGGCCGCGCTCTGTTCTCCTTGGTGAAAAGCTCTTACGCCAATGGTCAGGAGAACACGGAGCCAGGGCGCCAAGGGTAGCAAAGCCACAGAGTTTTCTCTACACCTCTGCCTCTGGCTCTTGGTTGCGGCCATTGATCTGCGATGTGCCTTCCCCGGCGCCAAGATGCCCGCCGACATCCGGCGCGTACTCCCTTTTACCCATATTGCAGCTCCGTGCCAAGCGAAGAAAAAACGAATGCTGTACCGATTTTCCTGGTTTACGAGCGCCGCAGACTTCTGAAATCCGCCAGCTAAAACCACGCTGGGCGAATGGTGCTGCCTTAATGAGTGATGTGAGAACAGTGACCAGTGACCCGCCGCGGCCGGACGAGCAAAGAGGCAGAAATCAGAGGTCTGACAGGAAAAGGTGGGTGGGAAGAGGAAGTTGACGTTTTTCCCACCTACCGCCTACCACATACCACCCACCGTTAAGAATCTAGAAGGTAATCGGAGGCGGCCAGGTTGGCGAAGCGGACGGTGTCCACGCGCTGGCCCACGACGTTGGCGAAGTACTGGAGAACCGCCGTCAGCTTCAGGATGGCCGGTTTTTCACGCACTCGGAGCCAATGCCGGGTGATAAGGGAAGCGAAGGCCAGGCGGAAGTAGAGCATCAATAACTGCTCTTCACGCGAATAGCGCTGGTCCACGTTGACGGCATTTTTGAGCAGGTAAGTTAGTGCCAGGAAATCACACTTGAGCATCATGCGCAGCCGGGGGTAGTCGACGGGCGCGTTGAATTCTTCCAACGTCCGGCGCACCGCAGGGAACTCCAGACGGTTGGCATTGACAATGGCCAGGAAGTACTCTCGGTCGAATTGCCGGCGCAGGAGGCGTTGGCAAGTGACCTGGAGATAGAAGAGGAAGAACGCGCTGGAAAGGATCAGGATTAGGGCGGCCAGGGCCATCGTTCACCTCACTGAAGTTTCCATTTCTGCCGGAACCACGCTCGCGCCAGGAGCCATTTCGGCTGGGGCCGATGCCGTTCCAGCCTTCAGCATCTTCTCCAATTTAAAGTCGAGTCGCACGGTTGGCAATAGTACACGAGTACCGGCCTGCCGCTATCGAGGCGGGGCGCCCAGCGATCCTCGTGGAAACGCGTATCCTCTGAGGGGCACTTAGTTCTGGCTTGGGAAGTCACAGTTCCGCAACGTGCAGCGCGGCGAACTGTCAGGTGAGGAGGAGGTGGGCTTGGAGCTTTGCGTGGGGCCGGGATGACGGGTGAGGGGGGAAGAATTGCCCCGCATAGTTGGAACAGCGCCAGAACGAGGATTAAAGACCTAGGACGTAATCGGCGGCGGTCAGGTTGGCGAAGCGGACGCTGTCCACGCGCTGGCCCACCACGTTGGCGAAATACTGGAGAATCGCCGTCAGCTTCAGGATGGCCGGTTTTTCACCCACTCGGAGCCAACGCCGGGTGATAAGGGAAGCGAAGACCAGGCGGAAGTAGAACATCAATAACCGCTCTTCACCCGAATAGCGCTGTTTCACGTTGACGGCATTCTTGAGCAGGTAAGTAAGTGCCCGGAAATCGCACTTGAGCATCATGCGCAGCCGGGCGTAGTCGACGGGCGCGTTGAATTCTCCCGACGCCCGGCGCACCGCAGGGAACTCCAGGCCGCTGGCATTGACAATGGCCAGGAAGTACTCTCGGTCGAATTGTTGGCGCAGGATGCGTTGGCAAGTGGCCTGCCAATAGAAAAAGAAGAACGCGGTAGAGAGGATCAGGATTAGGGCAGCTAAGACCATCGTTCACCTCACTCAAGTTTCCATTTCTGCCGGACCACGGTCGCGCCCGGGACCATTTCGGCCCCGGCTGATGCCGTTCCAGCCCTCAGCATCTTCTCCAGGTTAAAGTCGAGTCGCACGGTTGGCAATAGTACACGAGTACCGGCCTGCCGCTATCGAGGCGGGGCGCCCAGCGATCCTCGTGGACCTGCATTCCAATGGTCCGCGGCTTTTCAGCTCTTTAAATCTGTGTTTTCGCATCGGCCATCGATCCACATTGTCGATTCGCGGCGCGCAGTGTTGCGCCTGATCTCCACCGGCCACTTGGCAGATTCATACACGCCGACTGAGTAAGGGCCGCAGACATTGAGAAGCATGTCTGCGCTACTACCGACGGCTCCTCATCGAACCTTGGTGGTCACTTGGCCCCATAGTCGGCAAACCGTAGATGTGGTGCCCACTTTCGCCTAGTGGTTCCTCTCGGATAACGGCACACTCTGCCAGAATAAAGCACAGGAAGCGTGCGCGGCGTCCAACAGTTGAAGACCTCGCTCTACGCTTTGGCCTTTATCATAGATGGTTGGTGGTTGAGGGGAGCCATGCTGGACGTGATCGCTCCGTAGATCGCGCTGCCGCGACGAGCGGACTTCCTACCTCGGCGTTTGATGCTTCAGGAACGTCCCCTGCTCGAGTTCCCTGAATGCCTGCCGAAGCTGTTCTTGCGTGTTCATCACAATCGGGCCGTACCACGCCACGGGCTCCTCAAGCGGCTTTCCCGAGACCAGCAGGAACCGGATTCCGTCGTCCCCGGCCTGGACCGAGAGTTCGTCGCCGCGATCAAAAAGCACGAGCGAGCGGTTGTCCGCCTCCGTGGGAGGCGACGTGTCCGCCCATCCGGCCGGTTCCGTGGGCACCGCAAGAGGACCCGACGCGTTGCAGAACTTTCCCGCCCCGGCGAAAACGTACGCGAAGGCATGGCGAGTCGTCTCGACGGGCAAGGTCTTCCTCTTGCCCGGCTGAACCGACACATCGAGGTAGATCGGGTCGGCTGCGATCCCGTCCACGGGGCCGGTCTTCCCCCAAAAGTTTCCGCAGACGACGCGAACCTGGGTGCCGTCGTCATCCGTGATTACGGGGATGTCGGGCGCTTTCACCTCTTGGTAACGCGGCGCTGTCATCTTGAGAGACGCCGGAAGGTTGGCCCACAACTGGAAACCATGCATTCGGCCGTCTTGATCACCCTTCGGCATCTCCTGGTGGATGATGCCGCTCCCCGCCGTCATCCACTGAACATCGCCGGCGGCGATGGCGCCGCTGTGCCCGAGGCTGTCACCGTGCTCGACGGTTCCCGCGAGAACGTACGTGATGGTCTCAATCCCGCGGTGGGGATGCCATGGGAAGCCAGCCAGGTAATCCTCCGGACGGTCATTCCGGAAGTCGTCGAGGAGGAGAAACGGGTCGAACTCCGACGTGTTGCCGAAGCCGAACGCGCGGCGCAGGTGAACGCCCGCACCTTCCAGGGTCGGCTTCGCCCTGATGAGCCGCTTAATAGGTCGAAGGGACATATTATCCTCCAGTATCAAGAGACTACACTGTTGAACGCTGGGCTGCAAGTGCTCCAACCGATTCTCGGTTGCGAATATGCAACCAGTGTGCAACCATAAATGGGTAATTCCTCGATGGGCCTGTAGCTCAGAAGGATAGAGCAACGGTTTCCTAAACCGTGGGTCGGGGGTTCGAATCCCTCCAGGCCTACCATTCTTTCAATAACCTACATGCAGTCCTTGATTCGGCGTCACAGATAGCGTCACAGTTAAGCGAGAGGGCGGGGTCTGAGGCCCCGCCTTCTGCCTCTCCAGTTCCTGCTTTGCCGCCTGCAACCGCTGCCACACAGCGTCTGATGCTGACCTCGGATTGTCGCATTCATCAATTGCATTCAGCGGCGGTCAGGTGTATGTTACCGATTCGTGTATCGGTCTACCGGAGACAACCACTGGAAACAACAACCGCGGCCCCGCGTGACGAGCGAGGGGCGCATGAAATCACCATAATGGAGGCAACACTCATGAAACCAGTTGGTCTTATCAACACGGGAGTTCTGCTCCTTCTTCTCGGAACCATTGCTCCTGCCTACGCACAGCATGAGCAACAGGAAGAGGAGCGCGGCAAACCGCAACAGGGGCAGCAACATCAGCAGAAGCAACCCGCACAGCAACAGCATCAGCAGGAGAAAGCCGCACAGCAACAGCATCAGCAGCCGGCTAATAGACCTGCGCAACGACCGCAACAAAGCTCCGGCGGCGCCTATCATGGCGGCGTCCAGCCCACGGGCGCCACCTATGGCGGCGTTCACCATAGCGGCGTTCCACAACACCAAGGGCAGGTGCGCAGCGGTTTCGTCCAGTCTCGCGCCAGTTCGTGGAATAACGAACACCGCACCTGGCAGCAACGCGGCGGCTACAACGGCTACCGAGTTCCCGAAGACCGCTTCAGGCTCTACTTCGGGAGTAGGCACTTCTTCCGCATCAACGCCCTTCCGATGCTCTTCGTAGGCGGATATCCGCGCTTCCAGTACGACGGCTATTGGGTTACGTTCATTGATCCGTGGCCGGAAACGTGGCCTCCGAACTGGTACGAAACCGACGACATATATATTGATTACACCGGCGATGGGTACTACGTATATGACCGCATGCATCCGGGCATCGGGATCGCAGTCACTATCTCGTTTTAGCAAGATGGAAGGGAACTACGAGAACGGCTTCGTTTCTGACACCCTTAAAGGCAGTTCTTGCGGGCTCGGTGCGGTAACAACAGACGGGTGATTCTTAGTGGATCAGACGCGGGTGGTCGAAGCGCCGATAGCTGCTGCTTCGAGCATGGCGAGTGGTATCTCCACTGTCGGACGTAAGAGCTGGCATGTTTCGGGATGGCCATGAACGCGATGGAATCATCGCGAACGATCATTTGCTCGCACTCCACCGCGGCGATCTGGTGGGGTGACACCTGGAAGGTCTCAGGAACGTAGACTATTTCCTTCTCTTCAATTGCAAGCTCATCCAGGGGATACACGACGACATGCCCAGTGCGTGACGAAAATCATGGCTACGCTCACAGACGTAAACCCGTTTGAACGCGATTGCATTCTTCGGGCCTGCCTGTCGCTAAATGTCGCTTTAATACAGCGCGAAAGTCTTAGTTATTCGCTGAAACCATTTTGAAAACGCGCCTCCAGAGCGTCTCAAACACTGGTCCGCCCTTCTCGGTCATGCTCACTTCAAAAAGATGCTCCAGGTTGGCATGTGAGATATACGCGATTACGATCTCTTTAGCGATCTGTTTGTCCGCATTGGTTTGAGCTTGTTGGATCGCGTTTACCATGGGAAACCTCCATCAAGGTTTTCGGCACGGCGTTTCCTTTGCCGGTTCGCCGCGCCCACCCATGGTAACAGACTACAAGCCTTTTCCCATCGAATAGCTGAATGGACATGATGTCTGCCACAACCTATCGAGGTTACCTGAGTCAACCGGATATCCCGCCTGGCCAATTCGGAAGAAACTGTGGGCCAAGTAAACTCGACTGAAAACTGCGTTCGGCGGCAGTCATGTCTATACTTATCGGTCCGGCCAGAGGTCGATAATGGAAATTCCGGTATACACATCGAGTTTAGGCAGTGTAGCCGAAATGGGACAAATCTGGCAGACACTGCGGGTTTTGAGATATCCCCGGGACTCGGGTTACTTCCGGAAGCCTTTTAGGTACAGCATCTTGCATTTCTCCGAGCCAGATGGCATGTCGGACCGCTTCCCGTTGGGTGGCGAGTTCGATTTGGCATCCTGTGTGCTAACAAACTCTGAGGATGAGTGCGCTATATTCCCCAGTTGTCGTTATCCCTGAGTACTCGATTTGGGTAATGGCAGGTTTGCAAAGCCTAGCAGTCCTAGATAACGGTTCGGATAGGTTCTCGATTCTGGCCTACGTTCAAGCACGGCGTCGGGCAAAAACGGCAGGGATGTGATGCCGACAAAAAAGTCTGCAACGGTGGATCGCATGGACACGCCTGGAAAGACGTATAAGTCACGAATTCTTCCGCTTCTTGTGGGTGTTACTCTCCTTCTGGTGATGGCCGGAAACGCCGCGGGTCAGGCGAAGGATGCAACCAGTCCGGGTATTTTTCGCTCCGGTGCATCTGCCCAGGCCCAGGTCACGGCAGCCTCTGCCAGTTGGCCGCTCAGGTTCGAAGAGAACGTTGGGCAGGTTCATGGTGCGGATGCCCGCCAAGTGAGGTTCGTGTCGCGGGGCAACGCCTATACCCTTTTCTTGACCTCGACGGAAGCGGTTCTGGTGCTGCGGCATGGCGCCGGCCATGGAAAGGGCGCCCGGAAGGCCGCGCCGGTGGTGGCCAGGATGCGCCTTTCTGGCGCTAACCCAGCATCGCACCTGGCGGGACGCGATGAATTGCTGGGCAAGAGCAATTACTTCCTGGGAAATGACCCCTCCCAATGGCACACCGGCATTCCTAATTACGGTCGGGTAATGGCGGCAGAAGTCTATCCCGGCATTGACCTCGTTTACCACGGGAACCAGGGCCAGCTTGAGTATGACTTTGAGGTTGCACCCCATGCCGATCCGCACAAGATCGGATTCGTACTCGAGGGCATCCAGGGCTTGCGTACTGATTCTCGGGGTGACCTGCTGGTGAAGGTCGCAGGCGGAGAACTGCGCTTCCGCCAGCCAGTGGCCTATCAAAAAGAAGGCGGCGCCGAGCGCCCCGTTCCGGTTCGCTACGTTTTGAAAGGCAAGAACAAGGTCGCGTTTCGTCTGGCTCGGTATGACAAGCGCCAGCCGCTGCTCATCGACCCCGTCCTGGCGTATTCGACGTACCTCGGGGGAAGCGACATTGATATTGCCTACGGCATCGCGGTAGCGCCGGATGGCAGCGCGTTCATCGCCGGCGGGACTTTCTCCAGTGACTTTCCCACCGCGCATCCTCTTCAACCCAATGCAGGGGGACCGAAGGACTTTCCACAGGATGCGTTCGTATCGAAGATCAGCCCCGACGGTTCCACGCTTCTTTACTCGACGTATTTGGGGGGCAAGCTTACGGACATTGCCTACGGTATTGCCGTGGATTCCTTGGGTGAGGCCTATGTAGCGGGCACGACGGATTCGCCGGACTTCCCGGTGACGCCGAATGCTTTTGATACCTGGTGCGGCGCCGACGGGAAATGCGGGGCCTCGTGGAATCCGCAAGGGTACACTGTCTTCAACGGTTTCGTCACTAAGTTGAGTGTCGAGGGGTCCGCACTGATCTACTCGGGCTTTGTCGGATTCTATGAAAACGTCGCATGCCTCGCCATCGCCGTGGACGGCGCTCAGAACGCCTATGTGACAGGCGACGTCGGGCCGAACATTGCTCCCACGGTTCCGATCATACCGCCTGCCACACCTCCCCCGCCGTTCTGCACATATAAAGGTTTCGAGACTACGTTTGGTGGCAGCGGCACGGACGCCTTTGTTGTCAAGATTGATGCCTCGGGCTCGGAGCCCCTCTATTGCAGTTACCTCGGCGGTAGCGACGAAGACGTGGGATATGGTATTGCCGTTGACAGTAGCGCCAATGCCTACGTCACCGGCGTGACATACTCGGTGGATTTTCCGGTGACTGCCGGCGCGCTGAAAACCACCTATGCAGGGGCCGGGGATGCATTCTTGACCAGGGTTAATACCAATGCGACGGGATCTGCCTCCCTCCGTTACTCAACCTATTTGGGTGGCAGCGGGCTCGACCAAGGCAACGGCGTCGCTGTGGACGCGAGCGGCAACGCTTACGTCGCCGGGCTTACGACCTCCAAGGCGAGCAGCCTCGGGTTCACTCCTCCGTCCGGCGCTTATCAGCCGAACTGCGCGTTGGATTCGCTCGGTGTGTGTGAGGGTGATGCTTTCGTGGCAAAATTCGCCCTCAGCGGCACCCCCTCCCTAGTCTACTTTACTTACCTGGGGGGCAGTCTGGCGGACTCCGCCAACGGCATTGCCCTGGACTCGAGTGAAGATGCCTACGTGACGGGCTCCACGGTTTCCACTGACTTCCCGACCTCCGGCGCCGTCTTCCAAACTACCTATGGCGGCGGCAATGCCGATGCTTTTGTTACCGAACTGAATCCCGCCGGCTCCGCCCTGGTCTACTCGACTTATCTGGGCGGCAGCGACACCGATAGCGGAAACGGCATCGCCGTGGATTCGGGTAATCCTGCTTCTGCCTACGTCGCCGGCCAAACGTGCTCGTTCGACTTCCCCTTGGCGAATCCGCTCCAGCCCACCTATGGTGGCAACTGCGATGCCTTCATCTCCGAGGTCACTATTTTGGAGGGAATTGCTCTCAATCCTTCCGGCCTCTTGTTCCCGACCCAGAGCCTCGGCACCACGAGCGCGCCGCAGACCGTTACGCTCACCAACGGTGATAACTCGCAGACCATCTCCAAAATCAGCGTCACGGGTGCCGACGCCGGGGACTTTGGCGAAACCAACAATTGCCCCGCTTCTTTGGCGCCGGGCGCCCAATGTACGATCACTGTGACCTTCACTCCCACGGCGGCGGGAATTCGAAAGGCATCAGTCGCGATCCAGGACAGTGCCCCTGGCAACCCGCACATCATCAATCTGAGCGGTAGCACGTCAACGGTCGGCCTGTCGGCCTCCAGCCTGGCCTTTGGAAATCAGCAAGTTAGTGTAGCGAGCAACCCCCAACCGCTCACGGTCACTAACAACGGGACGACCGCGTTGACGATTTCGACTATCAATGCCAGCGGCGCTTTCTCGCAGACGAATGATTGCACCACCGCCCCGCTCCAGCCCACCACCAACTGCGTCGTCAACGTCACGTTTACTCCCACGGCGCCCGGATCCAGCGTGGGCGCTCTGACCATCATCGATAATGCCCAGGGCAGTCCTCAGGTGGTGCTGCTGACGGGCACCGGGACCCCTGGTCCATTCGTGTCCCTCTCCGAGACAAACCTAACTTTTGGTCCTCAAAATGTGGGGACCACCAGCCCGGCGCAGGCTGTGACGTTAGCCAACACCGGCGGTGCGCCGCTGGAGATTACTGGGATCGCTGCGACAGGTGACTTCGCGCAAACCAATACGTGCCCTTCAACCCTCGCGGCAGGAGCAAGTTGCACTATCAACGTCACTTTTACGCCCACGGCTGCGGGGAACCGGTACGGGACCGTGAGCATCGCGGATAATGCTGCCAACAGCCCGCAGACCATCATTCTGGAGGGCTTGGGCCTTGGTCCACTCGTGTCCCTCTCCGAGACAAACCTAACTTTTGGTCCTCAAAATGTGGGGACCACCAGCCCGGCGCAGCCTGTGACGTTAACCAACACCGGCAGTGCGCCGCTGGAGATTACCGGGATCGCTGCGACAGGTGACTTCGCGCAAACCAATACGTGCCCCTCAACCCTCGCGGCAGGAGCGAGTTGCACCATCAACGTCACGTTTACGCCCACGGCTGCGGGGAACCGGTATGGGACCGTGACCATCGCGGATAATGCTGCCAACAGCCCGCAGACCATCATTCTAGGGGGCTCCGGCCTTGGGTCACTCGTGTCCCTCTCCGAGACAAACCTAACTTTTGGTCCTCAAAATGTGGGGACCACCAGCCCGGCGCAGGCTGTGACGTTAACCAACACCGGCAGTGCGCCGCTGGAGATTACCGGAATCGCTGCGACAGGTGACTTCGCGCAAACCAATACGTGCCCTGCAGCCCTCGCGGCAGGAGCAAGTTGCACTATCAACGTCACGTTTACGCCCACGGCTGCGGGGAACCGGTATGGGACCGTGACCATCGCGGATAATGCTGCCAACAGCCCGCAGACCATCATTCTAGGGGGCTCCGGCCTTGGTCCACTCGTGTCCCTCTCTGAGACAAACCTAACTTTTGCTCCTCAAAATGTGGGAACCACCAGCCCGGCGCAGGCTGTGACGCTAGCCAACACCGGCAGTGCGCCACTGGAGATTACTGGGGTCGTTGCGACAGGTGACTTCGCGCAAACCAATACGTGCCCTGCAACCCTCGCGGCAGGAGCAAGTTGCACTATCAACGTCACGTTTACGCCCACGGCTGTGGGGAACCGGTACGGGAACGTGACCATCGCGGATAGTGCTGCCAACAGCCCGCAGACCATCATTCTAGCGGGCACGGGGCTTGCCGCGCCTGCGGTATCGCTTTCGGCCTCCAGCCTGACATTTGGCGCCCAGGCCGCGGGCACCACGAGCGCTGCTCAGACGCTGACCCTAACGAGCAGCGGTACGGCCGCTTTGACCATCACCAGCATTGTAATTACGGGCGACTTTTCCCAGACGAACACCTGCCCGCACAGCCTTGCGGCCGGGGCCGCTTGCACGATTAGCGTTTCGTTCGCCCCCACGGTGGCCGGTACACGGACGGGTACGTTAACCATCACCGACAATGGACCCACCAGCCCACAGGTGGTTTCTTTAGGTGGTTCTGGGTCTGATTTCGGCTTGGCGGTGGCTCCGCTAACGGCCACGGTGGTGGCCGGGAATTCCACCAAGCTCACCGTGACGGTGAACCCGCTGTTTGGGTACAACGCCCAGGTGACGCTCGCCTGCAGCGGTCTACCCACGGCGGCGGCTTGCACGGCCTCGCCGTCCACACTCACGCCGAATGGGGTCAGTTCGTTGACTTCAACTTTGACGATCAGCACCACGCGACGGACCTCTGTCCCGCCCGGGGGCCAACCCCGGCCACGAGGGCCCGGGTTGCCCCTGCGCCCGGAGGTCTGGTTGATGTCGGCGCTAGCCCTGTTCGGGCTTTGGAGCTTGGTGGCGCGGAAGAATCGCTTGCGGTGGGCCACGGTAGCTTTGGCCCTCACGATGCTGCTGCTGATGGGCCTGGCGGCTTGTGGGGGTGGAGGCACGGGTTACGTGGATCCGACGGGCACGCCCGTAGGTACTTACAGAGTCACCGTAAATGGGTCGTCTGGAGCTGTCACGCATTCGGCAACCGTGACCCTGACGGTCCAATGAAATTGGCAGTGCGGTCCCAAGGGCGAGCCGGAAATTAACGGCTGGTGGTGAGACGCTGAAAATCCATCCTCGCACTGCGGCAAGGCGGGGTTCGCCCCGAGATTTCACACCACGGTTTTCAGTGTCTTTACGAGAGACTGTCGCCTTGGTTAATTACGCCAGTGAGGGAGAGACTTCATGCGAAAGGCTTTGATCTTCTTGGCGCTGTTGATTCCGCCTGTGTCGGCCCTGGCGCAACAGACACCCAAAGTGGAAGTGTTTGGCGGTTACTCGAATCTGACCCCAAATGTGGACCTCAGCAACATCAGTAGCAACTTCAATCTCAACGGCTTTCACGTTTCGGTGACGGAGAACCTCAACTCGTGGTTCGGCGGCGTTTTGGATTTCAGCAGCCACTACGGCACCGAGGCCGGGTTCAAGACCAATACGCAGGCTTTGATGTACGGCCCGGTGTTCGCCTATCGCAAGCATCCGACTTTTGTCCCCTTCGTCCATGGCATGGTCGGAGCAGTGCGAGGCGGGCCCGAATTCCTGAATATCTCGAAGCCGGAATTCCGGATTGGCCTGATCGTGGGTGGCGGTGCGGATCTGAAGGTCTCGCGGCGCGTGTCTTTGCGCCTGATCCAGGCGGATTACCTTATGTCCCGTTTCAGCTCCGCCCGGCAGGACAGCGTCCGGCTTTCCGCGGGCATCGTCCTTCGCTTTGGGACGGAAGCTCACCGCTGATCTCCTGAGTTAAGTTCTGATATCTCATGTGTTTGAGCGCGATTTTGCCCTCAAAAGTGTACACACGTATAATTTGAAAATATCTGCGTTTGTCCCTTGAGAAGACAATATCAGTGCCTTATTGTGTGTACATGCATGTAGCGCACGCCTTCTGGCCCAGACTTAGATGATATGTCCGATACAATTCCCGTGTGTATCGTAAGCACGGCCCGCGCTTAGATCGAAGAGGAGCGCTCCGGAGTCCAGCGACACAATCTTGTTATTCTCAATCTTTCCAAAGGCCTCGTGCTTCGTGTTGTAGTAGATGTTATCGACAATATACCCGACCCACTGTCCATAATAATAGTCATAAACATACTTTTTCGCGGCGGATTCCCGGGTGAATCTTGCGCTTTTCGGGAAGTTTACGCGAATGCGGTTCATGCCGGGGCCCAAGGCGCTCACGTAACGGACGGTCGCCGATGACTCGAATCTCTCCTCCGGGGCCGTGACTGTAACCTGATCACCCTTGCGTAACGCCACGGTCAGGAGAACGCACATTCCTGAGGGGCTGGCGTCGGCGGTGATGGTTTCCTCGTTGAACTCCGTGCCGTCCCTCCGAACGCCTTTAACGGAAACAGGAATGGGGATGTTCCAGCGCAGTTCCTTGCGTTCGTCTGGCTTTCGATTTCCATCCTCTAGTTCAATCCACATGGTGCGCCTCTGCACGTTTCCTTAAGATATTCAAAACTGTGTCCGGGACAACGCGGTTCTGGGTCAAAGGAGCAGACATATCCGGCGAGAATGCAAGGACTGTTCCCTCGGGGAACGTGAATGGATCTGAAGCACCGCAAACCATCTTGCTTCCCGGCGACACCGGGCCCTGCCAAGCCTTGTCCTAGGCTTCAAACGACTCCAGAGCTTTCTGAAGATCGTCGTAAATTCCAAACACGGCACTAAGTTCAGCGATCTGAAGCACGTCGTAGATTTGCTTCGTGAGGTGGAGAAGTTTCACGCCTCCACCCTTCCTCGCGGCCAAATTCAAAGCTTCAATCAGCGCCCCGACACCCGTGTTATCAACGTAAGTAACCTGCCCGAGATCCAGGATGAAATCCCTTTCGCCGGCCTCCAGTAATTCCTTCATCTTGTCAAGGAGCATTCCCCTGTCATTTCCCGCGACAATCGTTCCCCTGAGGTTCACGAGAGTGATCGATCCAACCTTTGAAGGTGAAATTTCAAGTGGCATGGCGACTTCCTGTCAAAAGTCAAATTGGAAGAGAAGGCCGCCTGACGAGCGGCTTGGAGATTCGCAGGAGTACATCCTGGGCCTCCTTTTTGTTCAGTGATGACGGTCGTTTATTGTTTGTCGAGTGCAAGCAGGTCAAACCTTTTGCCTGACTTGTCAAATCGTTCGAACCCCCTGGGAATGATCCGGAGACTTTCACCAGCGATTTCAGGATTTCTTCCGAGCCACCCTTTGCAATCCTCAAGCTTCGTGAGCCCAAGCTCCGGCAAACGTAAGCGACTACACATTGTAGGGACTCCTCAGTGTAACGTCAATCGTCATCCACAGGGGGCCGGCCTCTTGCCGGGTTGCGGCCAGTAGGGTATAGTGTACGATACAGGACCGGGCGGTTCTTCTCCACTATGTAATCCATCGTAGGAGGCAGTAACCAAATGAGCCAGAGGCGAAAGATTGCGATTGCCTATGCGTTTGCGGTGCCTGTTGTTCTGGTAGTCGTACTCTTTCTACATGCCGCACTGCTTGGAGTCTCAAGCTCTGCAAGTGGGATGGCGCAGGCGGCGAAGGTGATGCAGGAGACAGACGCCGCGCCCTCGCTGCTGACCGAGGCCGCCACCAACGCGCAGAAATATGTCACCTCGGGCGGCGATCAGACCTGGAACAGCGCCTACCAGGATTCCGTCTCGCAGCTTCGCAAGGTTCTTCAAGGGATTGATGATGAGACAAAGATAGATAAATCGGTTCAGGCAAAGTCCGCGAGCCTTGCGCCTCTGGTTGCCAAGCAGATTAACCTGTTCGAACAGTCGATGGCTGTCGCCAAGAAGAACCCATCCGCCCGGGATAAGACAGCGACGAATGTGGAAGACCAACGGTTGAGAGATGACATCGGCAAGTGCATGGCGGAGATCAAATCCGCACAGCAGACTCGCCTTCAACAACAAGGCGAGGCGGCGACCCGCAGCGTACGCCTGGCAAGAATGTTCACAACCTATGGCGGGGGGTTAGTCATCTGGCTCGTCGGGGTGGCAGCCTTCCTGTTATTCCATGACGAGAAGGCACGAGCTTGGGCGGGGCTGGAGCGACGAGTCCATACAAAGATCCTCCAGACCCTCCCTCTGGGGATCTCCCTAGCTACCGATTCCGGGACCATCCTCTATGCCAATGCTGCCGAGGAAGCCCTCCTGGGCTACGAGCGGGGAGAACTGCTCGGCAACAATGTAACTCTTCTGCACGACCTCGAAGGGCAAGGTGCCGCGCAGACCGTGAATGAGATTCTCGATCGGTTGGGCGCGGGGAAAATGTGGTCGGGAGAGCTTCCTGTCCGCAAGAAAGATGGAACGATTCAAAAAAAACCCTCCTGGGTGATGAATCTGGACGTGCCAGGAAAGGTGTATCGAGTCTTTATTCACAATAGAGATTGATGATACGCCGTTAAATCTGTCCTGCCAGGCAGTGGGTCAATTTGATGTAGAGGCGGCTTTACGCCGCCATTTGGCGAGGTAAACTCGCCGCTACAGCATCAAATTGACCCACTACCTACTGCCAACCCTGATTGACATTTGAGGGCAGTTTATGTAGAGTGTATCCAGAAGTTGGCGACGGTTCTTAGATGAGGTTTCTATGAGTCGTAATTGGCCAGAAGTCTCCCGCCGGGAAGAAAGAATCTACGTGACCCTTCCTGTTACTTTGCGAACCGGCTGGGAAGGGGCAACGGTCGTGAATGGCAACACGGTCGATTACTCGGAGCGCGGCTTGCGAGTGCGCGCGAACGTTCCGTTCCGAGTCCGCCAGAGTGTCGAGGTTGTCGTCACTAATAACCCCAGGGTCGTGAGGAACTACAGCGTGATGTGGGTGCACGAACTAGATGAGGGGCAGTCTCTCTACGAGGCGGGACTTGAAATTCAGTCTTGCTCCATGTCGGCCGCAGCATGAAACGATCAATGTCACGAGCTCGCTTCTCATTGCGCGGAAGAAATAGGAACCCCCAGCACAGCTTTGACAGCTACAGGCTTTCCATTCATAGTCGCGGGTCGAAAAAGCCACTGTTCGAGAACTGCAAGGAGTACTTCACTCAAACGGGCATTCGGGCTCTGTAATGCTTTCGGGTGCTGCATTTTGCCTTCCGCGTCGATGATGGCATAAACCACGATTTCCTGTCCCCTGTATCTCGTCAACAGGTCAGGGGGCCACACAGGTGTCTGCTTCTTGACAGCGAAAGGCGGCAAGAGGTCTTGCAGGGGGACCCCGGCTGTGTCCAGGACTGCATACTGCAATGGCCAAAGAGGAGCAGGATCATCTGCGGCTTTGGCCGGATTCAGGTAAACCGTGAATACGGCTTCGTCGTGAAAAACACCAAAGTCACCCACGCCCCCGCCGCTATTTCCAGTTGAGATAATCGTGATGCCGTAGGATGCTCCCTCCTGATCTTCGGCAGGCGGTTTGCTCGGGGCTGGAATCGCAATAGCTCCCGCAGGTCCTTCGCCCCCTTGAATGGTCATGCCGGCAAACGCTCCTCCGCCAGGACCCGCGCCCGCCCCGGTTCCGGTTCCGTGACCGGCTTCAGTTCCGTGCCCTGCGCCAGGCCCACTTCCCACGCCCACACCGCCGCCGCTGCCTCCGCCTCCATGGCCTCCGCCCCCGACGTCGCTGGCGCCTCCCCCCTTGCCTACCGCTGCGTTGCCACTCCCCTGGCCGCTAGCCCTCGGTCCCCCCGTCCCGTTACCTGGACCGTTACCCGCCGCCGCACCCGGCGAGGAACCCACGCCCAGTGCCCCCGCCGTGTTTGTGCCTGCGGCGGATCCAACCCCCGACAACGACCGCTCCGGATTCGCCTGGGGTGAAATGGCGAACTGACCTCGCGCTTCTCCTTGTGGAATCTGTGGTGATGCACTAGGCGGTGCGGATACGGGGCTGAGCACCAGCACATTGTGAGCGTTTCTGCTTTCTCCTGCGGGCAGTACCTGGGGGGGGCGCGGAGGCGCGGGCTTGGTTTCAGGCGCCGGCTTGGGAGGCGCAGATGGAGCAGGCGCAGGCGGTGGCGGGGCTTGAGCGAGGGTGGGACTCGTGGATGTTGGAGGCGTTGCGGGCAGAGTCAAGTGCGGAGCTTCGACCGGTCGCGGGCCTTCTAACGTCACTTCAGGAACCTGCACTCTCGGCGCCAGCGGCTCAACGGCTGCTGCCGGAGTCTCGACGGGTTGCGCCGCCGGCCGGGGCGGTACAACCGGGCTTGGAGGCGGCGGAGGTGGCGTGACAGACCTTGGAGGAGGTGGTAAGGGCACCGCCTGAGCGATAATCACCATGTTCGGTAGGGGAACAAACGCCTTCAAGGTGGGCGGGTTGGGCAGGTCGGGTTGAAGTATCGTTTGAATGTGGTTGGTAGGATTCGGCGGGTTCGAAATGATCTGCTGCTTCCCCGCGTAAGTCACGCCACGAGCGCCAGCCGCAGGGGCAGGGCTCTTGGGCACCGGGGATGCCTCGCCTCCCGCCTTTTCCGCACTCCCGCCTTCACTTCCACCTCCGAGTTGCGGCAGGTAGAGCGCCTCCTTGGGGATCATGGTGGTGTCCCACTGTTTTTCACGCCAAACGCGCGGACGGGGACCGGAAGGAGGGGGAATAAACATCAGGGCAACGATGGCGATTTCGTGCACCAGGAGGGAAAAGAGAAGGCCTCGCCTCGGCAACCAGCCTCGGCTGACACTGTAAGTCAGCCGCAGGTAGCGATCCGGGGAAGGCGACTTAGCCGGAGCCTTATTCCGCGAGGGCGAGTTGAGGTCGAGAGATATGAGCGACATACTCGTGCTCGGAAAGCTCCCCCCTTAGAACCCAAGGCTTTGTAATCTCCAGGCAAGGGTGAAGCCCTGACTGACATTCCCTCGCAGGCTACCCGCAGTTCTCGAGCCTAGAGCTTTACGGGAGCAAACTTGCTTTCAGAATCCAATCGGCGGCGTCGGGGTTAAGATCCACCGTAATACCGGGAGTACCGTACATTTCGATATTATCTGAAATTATGCTTCCAATAACATAAGTACCTGAACCTGTATTTTCACAAAACGACATACTATGGGTATAGTGAGTACCCGCCGCGCCGCAACTGACTCCCGTACCGGCGGCATTACATGAGTGAAAATACATGCTCCCGGCTAACAAGAACTGACCGCCACCGCCCCACCCTAGGTTAACATTTGTGGCGGACCGGTCCTGGGAAAAGAGCATACCACGTTGCAGACCTGCCGGATCAGTCAAACCCCTGGCGGCAAGCGGATCGCCATACGGTCCCGTGCAAGGAGCGAGCAGAGTTTTACGGTCCAATGTGGCAGGTATATTAGGCGGCAAGGCCGAGGTTGCTTGGCAGCGAAACCCAAAACCCGTGGGGCCACGTGTGGTCGTGTTAAAGGGCGCTGGACTTTTTTTGTCGGAAATCCGGGTTCAATCACTTAAACGGACTCGCCATACTTCGCGTCAGGCCGCCTGGACGTTTGGAACTGGCTCCATTTCGGCGGCCAGCTTCTCGTCAACGCTGAAATCGTCTTCGACATTTAATTGGTTTAAGAGACGGTGCAAATAACATCGGCTGATTTGCAGTTCTTGAGCCGCCTTGAGTTTGTTTCCGTTGCATAAACGCAAGGCCGACCGAACCATCTCGCGCTTGAAACTCCGAACCACTTCCTGAAAGGCTCCCCGGGAGGGTTCCGAAGCAACACCCAGCCGGCTGAGTTCGGCCGGCAAGTCCTCAATCCCCAGGCGCTGGCCATCCGCAAGAACTACGCTCCGCTCGACAACATTCTGCAACTCCCGCACGTTGCCAGGCCAGGTATGGCTCGCCAGTGTGTTCAGGAACCCCGAACTGATCCCCCGGATATCCTTGCCGTGCGCTGAAGCAAAGGTGCGCAGAAAATATTCGGTAAGAACCGGGATATCGTCGGTTCGATTGCGCAACGGCGGAAGCTCGATCTTTAGGACCGAAATCCGGAAGTAAAGATCCTGCCTGAGTGTACCCGCTTGAAGCATCTGCTCCAGGCTCCGATTCGTGGCACAAATCACACGAACGTCTAGAGGAACAGGGGCATTCGAACCCAGACGCTCAAAGCTCCGCTCCTGTAGAACACGCAGTAACTTGGCTTGCAAGGAAAGCGCCAAATCTCCAATTTCATCCAGAAAAATCGTCCCCCCTTGGGCTTCTTCGAATCGTCCCCGGCGGCTATGTGAAGCCCCCGTGAATGCACCCTTTTCGTGGCCAAAGAGTTCGTCTTCAATAAGACTCTCAGGCAGCGCACACGCAGAAAAAGCCACGAAGGGTTTCCGAGCCCTGGGACTTAGGCGGTGAATAGCTCTGGCAACAACTTCCTTCCCGGTTCCACTCTCGCCGCTGATCAGGATTGTCGTGAAGACGCCGGCCACTTTACGGATCATTTCGTAGACCCGCTCCATTTGCTTGCTGTTGCCGATCAACCCGTCAACACGCTGCACCGAAATCAGTTTGCGCGCCGCACTCAAGTCGCGGGACAACACCATTCGGCTGTGAGCGCGATCCAAGGCGAACTTCAGTGTCCGGACATCAAGAGGCTGAAGGAAGAAGTCCCATACACCCTGTCTCATGGCCTCCATCGCGCTCTCACGCCGCGCATCCCAACTGAACCCCAACACCGGGGGTGAGACTTCCAGCTCCTGGGACTCTTTCAATAACTCCAGACAGCCCGTATGGTCTGTACGACTGGGCTGGTCCCAGTTAAGCAAAACAACGTCAATCCCGCCAGAATGCAGGAATTGGGTTGCATCTTGAACGCTCCCAGCGTCCAAAAGCGTGTACCCTGGTCCCAGTACGTTTCTCAGGGTTGCGCCGAAGGCCTCGTCCGAATCGACAAAAAGAACTCGCTTGCTCAGTGTGTTCTCCTGTTCCACTGTCACCGTCCTTTTCTGCACCTAGCCCCTACATACCAAAAGGCGCCCAGCAACAAACTCAGCGTCGTCATTGCTGGTTAACATCTCAGGTCCGACCGATGAAAAAGGCAGTCCTGAAGCTCCCAGTCTCCGACAACGCCCGTCTTGGGCCAAGAGCACGAAAGTACTAGACTCCCTCCTCGTCAAACGCGATGAGGGAAACGGGGAAAACGAAGTGTTTCTTTTTGTGCAGAACCGCCACCGGGCATTTCCTGACAGCGCCCAAGACTCTCTCTTCACCGGATGTGGTCTCGATTCTTGTCAGTAGAGACCTGGACGCGTAGGCACCCACCTGGCGAATGGGATCGTCACTAGTATAAATAGAAAGCGCCGATTGTCAAGAGCAAAATGTCCATGCTGACCAATTTGTACACACCTCGAAGTTTGAGGGTCTTTAACCGGGACGACGCGTGTAAACAGACGGTAGCAGTTCACATCCTAGTAATGATACTGTCTTCGCTCACCTGCCGGGTGCAAGAACCTCTTCAATTCGTTATGACCGGATTAGCCACCCCGGGCGCAGAGGGCCGTGACGGGTTCATTTCGTCGGACGTCTCTGTCGATACACCCCGTGGGGGGTCTCCCAATTGGGGCCCATTTCTTCTCGTAAGGTTGGTTGGTAGGTCAATTGCTTTCGGTGAATGCGGAGTATACTCTCTAGGGAATGGATGGCGTGTACAAAACCGAAGTTGATACCGCGACATCGCAACTGCCGCTCCCTCCCTCTGGCCCTTCCCCACCCGCTCCCGCCCCTGGCAAGTGGACCATGGCGGTGCGTCGAATATTCTCCTTCCCTGCTCTCCTGGGGGCTCTGGTGGTCACGACAGTTTTCGAGATGGGTCGCAATGGATTCTCAGATCCCGATATTTGGTTCCACCTGCTCAACGCTGAATACCTCGTCAAGACCCACAAGGTGCCCCACGTCGAGATGTACTCCTTTACGGCTGGCGGTCTGCCATGGATGAATCCTGAATATCTTGCTGAGGTTCCTTACTACCTTGCGTGGCGCGCCTTCGGCTTGGTCGGCGTCAAGGCCTTCTCTCTGCTACTCCTGGAATTGATTTTCCTTGGGCTGCTTTACATGTGCTGGAAAGAAAGCGGCAACATCAAGGCGTCGGCCCTTGCAAGCTTCTTTGCAGTTTTTCTCGGGGTTGTTTCATTCGGACCTCGCACGATCCTGTTTGGATACGCCTACCTCATATTGCTCCTAATCGTGCTGCAGCGCTTCCGATTGCGGGGGAAGGCACCCTTGTGGCTTCTTCCTCCCCTCTTTTGCCTCTGGATCAACACTCACGGGTCATGGTCGCTGGGGCTTATTGTCTTCGGGATCGTCATTGCCGGAGGTCTGATCGAAGGGCGATGGGGCAGGATTGAGGCAGTTCGCTGGTCCACTGTCCGACTTCGCAAGCTTCTGGTGACGATGGGGGCATGTATCGTCGCCCTCTTTATCAACCCCTACGGATATCGCCTCGTCTTTTATCCCTTCGACCTGGCCTTCCGTCAAAACCTGGCCGTCGCTCATGTCGAGGAGTGGGTCTCCGTGGATTTCCATAGTGCGCGCGGGAAGGTCGTCCTTATACTCATCGTGGGCCTAATTCTGGCAGCCTTGCTCAGCCAGTACCGTTGGAAGCTATACGAACTCGGCTTGGTTCTGTTTGGGCTATACGCAGGTATGACGTACATTCGCTTTCTGATGCTGGCAGCGCTCCTGATTGCGCCGCTGCTGGCGAATCTCCTTCGTTTCGTACCCCCGTACCGGCCCGAAATCGACAAGCCCGTCCTGAACGCTCTGCTCATGGCGGCGATGCTGGCGTTCATTATTCGTGGGTTTCCGTCCTCGGCCACACTGCAGCAGTCCATTGAGAAGGACTTCCCGGCGGATATTCTTCCCTACCTGAAATCACACGAACTTTCGGGGCGAGTTCTGAATTCCTACGCATGGGGCGGGTACCTATGTTGGAACGACCGTAACTTCAAGGAATTTATCGACAGCCGGGCCGACATTTTCGTTTACGCGGGAGTTTTCAAGGAGTATATCGACCTCCTTGGTTTAGAGAACACGACTGCCATCTTAGATAAGTACAGGATACAATACGTCTTGTTTGGACCGAAGGAACCGGTCAGCGTGCTCTTGCGGCACGACCGCAATTGGAAAGTGGTTTTCAGCGGGCCTACCAGCTTGGTGTTCGAGAGGGTTGGTGATCCTCCTCCGACAGAGGTAAGAAAGCCTGTCCCTCCTGAGGCTCTGAAGGCGTGGTAGACAGATGATCGGGTCCTGGGTTCGATGGTACTCGGACAAGAAGCTCTCGTCCCCAGGTCAGGATGAGCTCCGTGCGAGGGCAGTCCGACATACAAACCTGAGTGATCGAGATGGTCCAATTAGAATCGCAACCAGCCCGGGCGCAAGCTGAGGGGCGAATACGCAGCCTCGGATGACGTTCACATGCTGCATAACCGCAAGCCTGGTCGGCTGCTGCTCTTGATTGTGCCAGCAGCGTTGTTCGTTTTTCTCTCCACTCGGCCCCATTTTCGGCTCCGAGCGAATATGCCGCCGCAGTTTGTGGATATTCCAGCATCCGCAGGCCCCAAGCAGCGGGAGGCGGAGGAACGGCTTGCGCGGGAGTATTGGAGTTGCGTACTGACAGTCATTCAGTGGAAGTACACGTACGGCTTACAATTGCCGGACTCGCCACCAGAGCAATTCCGGGTCTACACAGAGTTGGCTCCTGGATCTGAACCGGATTCCTCTTCCAGGGTCCGCTACTGGCATCGGCTCCAACGGGTCTGGCTCCAGCCCTCTTCCTGGGTGACTTCGCAAACATGGAGCACCGATTGGCTCACCAAGCCCATCGCAAAGACCCTGAATTGGATTGACAACTATTTTACGAATCTGATCCAGCGCGGGTAAGAAACTCTGCTTGTCTCGCCGGCCATATGGTGGCGGACAGCCCATGACTCGGGTGACATCTGGTATTTCCCCAACGAAAGATCGGGAGGATAGTGAGTAAGCAGCGGGCAAGCTCCCAGCCGCAACTGCAATTCTGAAGTGGCGAGGCCGCAAAGCAGGGTGACGCCCGATCGGTCAGATCATGGCAGCTTTTCTAGAATCCTTACTGGTTAGACAATCTGGTTGCATCTGGTGGGAAGGAGTCCATTCACCGCGATCTGTTCCACGACGGATATTTGGCCATTTTGAAAACGTACAGCGGGATTAAGGTTCGCCCTTCTGCGTCGGCTTGCGAGAGGAGATCAAGTTGAGCGAGTTCGATCAGTTCTCGGAAGGCTATCGAGAACTACTGGATCGGAACGTCAGCATCACCGGCGAAAAGAGCGAGTACTTTGCGTCTTACAAAGGTAGATTCATCGCGGACAAAGTCGCACCGAAACCGGATTGCAGGATTCTGGATTACGGCTGTGGTATTGGGCTTGTTTGCGGTCAAATGAAGCAGCACCTCCCCCGCGCTCGCATCGACGGCTACGACGTTTCCCGAGCGAGTCTGGATCACATTGACTCAACACTCCGGAAGCAAGGGACTTTTACTTCTGAGACAGGCGACTTGGGTCGAGATTATGACGTTGTCATCCTTGCGAATGTATTGCACCACGTTAGACTCGAGGCTCGCCAAGAGACAGTCTCGCGGGCAGCCGAATTCCTAGGCACGAACGGAAAGTTGGTTATCTTCGAGCACAACCCCGCGAACCCACTCACGCGCCGGGCAGTTGCAAGCTGCCCCTTCGATGAGGATGCCATACTGCTTCCGCCTCGGGAAACGCTTCGTTACTTCTCGCGAAATGAATTCCGGAAGATCCGGCTGGAATACATCGTGTTTTTCCCCCGCTTCCTCGGCTGGCTCCGCCCTCTTGAACCGTTTTTACATTGGTGTCCGATGGGCGCTCAGTATGTGGTCACAGGAAGCAAGGCATGACGGCATGCAAGCGCTTTTTTCGCTGGTTGAAATACCCTGCCGATGGCATACAATCTGAAGGGAAGTCACATCGCAAGGAGACTCGATGAAGCCAGCAGTTGAAGACAAAGACAACGCGCAAAACCCCGGCTCTGCCCGCGAGAAGGCCAACCCGCCGCTGCTCTCCGTGATTGTTCCCTGTGCCAACGAGGAAGAAGTCCTGCATGAAACCCATCGCCGCCTCACGAATGCGCTCGGCATGATCGGCATAAAGTTCGAGATCATTTACATCGACGATGGAAGCACCGATTCGACGATGGACGTGCTGAGGGAGATTCAGAGTTCCGACCATCAGGTTCGGGTCGTGAGCCTGTCGCGTAATTTCGGCCACCAAGTGGCGATTACAGCAGGAATGGAGCATGCCGCAGGGGATGCCATTGTGGTGATCGATGCTGATATACAGGATCCCCCCGAGGTGATCGCGGAATTTGTCGAACGATGGCAGGCCGGCTATGACGTTGCCTACGGAGTCCATACGGAACGCGAAGGGGAAACCGCCTTCAAGCGCTGGACTGCGAAGCTGTTCTATCGGCTCATTGGAAAATTGTCTGATACCCAGATTCCGCCGGACGCAGGAGACTTCCGCCTGATTGATCGCAAAGTGGCCGAGGCGTTGCTTGCCATGCCCGAGCGGGACCGCTTCATCCGAGGCATGGTCAGTTGGCTGGGGTTCTCACAGGTGGCTGTCCCCTACCGCCGAGCTCCCCGGCTGGCGGGAAGAACCAAGTACCCGCTGTTCAAGATGGCTCGCCTCGCGGCGGACGGCATTGTCTCGTTCTCAACCACGCCGCTGAGAGTTGCGACCTGGCTGGGCTTTGCCGTCTCAGCGTTCGCCGTGTTCGGGATCCTCCTCACCCTGTATGCGCGGCTTTTTGAAAAGAACTGGGTGCAAGGCTGGGCCAGCCTCGTGATCGCCATCCTTTTTCTCGGCGGGGTCCAACTCATCTGCTTGGGCATTATCGGGGAATACATAGGTCGGATTTACGGTGAATCAAAACGCCGCCCGCTTTACCTGATCCAAGAGCGCCTGGGATTTGCAGAGTCTGCCGAAACTGGCCGAATCCATAAAGTTCCACTCAAGAAAACAGTTGAATCGGGTGCGAGTTCTCGATAAGTACAAGATCCGATATGAGCTCTATCCGTTTCAGCAACACCTGAACTACGCGCTCAAAACGAGCCCGGATTGCAAGGTGCTCTATACCGGTCAGATCACAGCGTTGTTCGAAAGGGTGAGGCCAGGACAAAAGTGAGATAGAGCTGCAGTGAGGAATGGATGTCATTGCCGGTAACCCCTGCCACAACCGAATCCGTTGCAGGCCCGAAGATCGAGATCGGATTCAACGAAAACGGGGCGCTTTTTCTCAGTGTCGCAGTTCTTCTCTTGGGGGCTGTTCTCTGGGCTGCCACGGGCCCCCTCACGGAAAAGACCGATTTCGTGCTCACCTACCTCGGCGCGTACATGGTTCACCAGGGAGAAGGTCCGAAGCTTTACGACGTCCGTGAACAGGAAAGGGTGAGGAACTCCCTCTTTAAGCATCCGAACCCGCTCATTTACGAGCATCCGCCGTTCGAGGCGCTTCTCTTCGCCCCTCTAGCTGGGTTGCCGTTTCGCTGGGCGTACCTGATCTGGGGGATCGTGAATGCGGTAATCTGGCTGGTTCTCCCCTACGTCCTGCGGCCGCAGGCGCCCGTCCCCAAAGACGTGTTCGGCTACTTCGCGCTGTGGTTGCTCTTCGCGCCCCTGGGTGTGGCCCTGTTCCAGGGACAGACCTCCCTCGTCCTCCTGCTGGTATACACCGCCACTTTCCTCAGCCTCAAGCGCGGGCACGATTTGAAGGCGGGCTGGTGGCTGGGCTTCGGATTGCTCAAATTTCAATTCGTGCTGCCCTTCGCGCTCATTTTCCTTTTTCGGCGAAAGTGGAAGTTTCTCGCCGGATTTCTCCTCAGCGCCACGCTGTTGGGCGTTCTGTCGCTGATAGCCGTGGGGTGGCAAGGAGTACTTGGCTACGTCGATTTGATTTTGAACATCAGCCGTAAGCCGGCCAATGTATCTTACGGTTCGGCCGTCGATATGCCTACCCTTCACGGGTTCGTGTACGCGATCCTGGGAAACACAATGAGTCTCGGCGCTCTTACGCTCGTCGTCGCGGTCATCTCGGTATTCATGATTCTGCTCACAGCGTGGAGTTGGGTCCGGGCGGACCGACGAAATCCCGCCAGGGCTTTCGACCTGATGTTCTCTGCGGTCTTAACGGTTTCTCTGATGACCGGGTTGCATATGTTTACGCACGACTTTAGCCCTCTGATGCTCGCCATGCTTCTGGCTGCAAAGCATTTTCCGGGGCAAGGGAGGCCCGCTTTACGCCTGGTGCTCGCCACCGCGCTCGTGCTCTTGTGGATTCCGCCTGTTTATTTTGCTTTGGTGGCCTGGCATGGCCTCTACCTGATGTTCCCCATTCTCTTGGTTTTCGGCGTCTCGATGCTCTACCTGGCCCAAAGCCCCGCCTCAGGAATCCTGGCCGGAGGCACGCGTGCGCCGGCACAGTAACAACTCCTTGACCGGCGAGCATCGAGCATGGTTAACTTTGCCTCTCCCGCCAGTGTCCGCAGTTCACAACGGGAGGCGGCTGCTATGATCAACGGGAAGCGGGTCGCGGTTGTGATGCCCGCCTACAACGCGGAGAAAACGCTGGAGCAGACCGTCCGGGAAATGCCGGAGGCCGTAGATTTCAAGATTCTGGTGGATGATGGCAGCACGGATCGAACCGTTCCCATGGCCGAGAGCCTGGGGCTGAAGGTGTTCGCCCATGACCGGAACTACGGTTACGGCCGGAACCAGCAGACCTGCTACCGCGAAGCGCTGGCCGCGGGCGCGGATGTGGTGGTGATGGTGCACCCCGACTACCAGTACACACCATTACTGGTCACCGCAATGGCGGGGATGGTGGCCTCCGGGGTTTACGACGTCGTTCTCGGCTCGAGAATCCTGGGGGGTCGGGCGTTGAAGGGCGGGATGCCACTTTACAAGTACCTCGCCAACCGGTTTCTCACCGCTTTTCAAAACCTCTTCACGGGAGCCAAGCTCTCCGAATATCATACCGGCTTCAGGGCCTTTACCAGCGATGTGCTGCGCGCCCTGCCCCTGCTCGAGAACTCGGATGATTTCGTCTTTGACAACGAAGTGCTGGCACAGTGCATTTATTTCGGCTTCCGCATCGGGGAAATCTCCTGCCCGACAAAGTATTTCGAAGAGGCCTCTTCCGTTAGTTTTGGGCGCAGCGTGAAATACGGTCTCAGCGTTCTCGCCACCACACTCAAGCTTTGGCTGCAGCGCCTCGGCCTCGTGCACCTGCGGCTCTTCAGCCCCACCGGTCGGAAACTCGATCTGAGTTACTATCGTGAGCGGAAGGACGCGCCCACAATCCCGGCATCTTGAACCGCCTGTCCCCTGCGCGCCACCTGGCCTGCACGCAGCCAGCTTGGAGGGGGGATAGAGGCAAAGGGGGCCGCGGCCAACTGGGCGTTCGACGTTGGGAGCTATTTCAGTAAATGGTTGGCACAATTGGCCTGGAGTCTTTAATCACTTCGCTCGCCCTGTTGTTTGCGTTCACCTACCCGCAGCTCGGCTCGGGCTGGTTTCACGCGGCGGAGGAGGTGTTAAGTGGACTCGCCCGCCGGCGCGGAACGAGCGTCCTGCTTTGCGGTGTCGTTGCCCTCGCCTTGCGGGCTGCGCTGTTGCCGATTTTGCCGGTTCCGGCGCCTTCAGTGCAAGACGAGTTCAGCCATCTACTGTTGGCGGATACTCTTCTCCACGGGCGCCTCGCCAACCCGCCGCATCCGATGTGGATTCACTTTGAGACTTTCCACGAGATTTTCCGGCCAACTTATGCCTCCATGTACGCGCCGATGCAAGGCTTGATCCTGGCGGCGGGCAGACTCATCGGTGGACATTACTTTGTGGGGGTGTGGCTCAGCGTGGGGGTGATGTGCGCGGCCATTTGCTGGATGCTCCAGGCCTGGCTGCCGCCGGGCTGGGCATTACTCGGCGGATTGCTCCCGGCGATGCGCTTCGGCGTTTTCAGCTATTGGGATGACAGCTATTGGGGTGGGGCTCCGGCGGCGATTGGGGGAGCGCTGGTTTTGGGGGCACTGCCGCGGATCATGCGACGCCAGCGCGTGCGTGACGCCCTCGTGATGGGCGTCGGCCTCGCCATGCTGGCCAACAGCCGGCCGTACGAGGGGTTCGTGCTCAGCCTGCCGGTGGCGACGGCACTGCTGGTTTGGGTGGCGGGAAAGAGCCGGCCCCCCACGCGAGTTTTGGCCCGGCGTGTCGTGCTTCCTCTCATGATTGTGCTGGCTGCGGTGGGCGCCGCTATGGGCTATTACTTCTGGCGAGTTACCGGCAGCCCCTTCCGCATGCCTTACCAAGTTGATCGAGCCACGTACGCAGCAGCACAGTACTTTTGTTGGCAGTCACCCAACCCCCAGCCGGTCTACCATAACCAAACGATGCACGACTTCTATATCAATCTCGAGCTCGGTCGATTCCTCATGGTCCGCTCGGTGGGCGGCTTCATTCGGGAAACGGGCCTACGGATCATAGCGAGCTGGGTATTCTATATTGGTCCCGTCCTGTTAATCCCGCTCTTCATGCTTCCCTGGGTGGTGCGCGACCGGCGAATCAGGTGGCTGGTGATAGCCGGAGGCGTCTCCATTGCCGGCTTGGAGCTCCTCATATTCTTTGCCGACCATTATGCGGCTCCCATCACCGCCGTGATTCTGGCAGTGATTCTGCAGGGCATGAGGCATCTGAGGGCATGGCGCTGGGAAGGCAAGCCCACCGGGCTGTTTCTTGCGCGCTCAATTACTCTGATCTGTGTTTTAATGGTGCCGCTCCAGGCACGCATGCTGCCAGCGCTGGCCAGGTCCGGGATCTGGCGACCCATGGGCGGAGAGCGCGCGGAGATCCTGGCGGAGCTTGACTCTTGGCCGGGCCGTCACCTCGTTTTCGTGCGGTATGGACCGGATCATGACTCCCTGGCTGAGTGGGTCTACAACGAAGCGGATATCGACCACGCAAGAGTGGTTTGGGCGCGGGACATGGGGCCAGCCGAGAATGAGGAGCTGATCAAGTACTTCAAGGAACGTCGCACTTGGCTACTTGAGGCGGATGAGATGCCTCCTAGGCTATATGCATACCGGACCATCGTCAAGGAGAAGGTCGCAGCAGAAGATCACGGACATCCGGGCAAGGGGAGAGCCGGCAAATAGATGGCGTCCATCATGGGGACTGAGAGTCTGCTCACTTCTCTCGCGCTGTTGGTTGCTCTTACCCACCCCAACTCGGCTCGAGGTGGTTTGCCAGAGCGGAGCGAACCCTGGGAGCACTTGGCCGCAGACGCAAAACCAGCATTCTCATCTGTGGCCTTCTTGCCCTCGCCTTGCGGACTGCGCTGTTGCCAGTTTTGCCGCTTCCGGCTCCCATTTCCAGGATGACTTCAGCTATTTGCTGGCGGCTGATACGTTTTTGAGGGGACGGCTGGCCAATCCGCCGCATCCGATGTGGATTCATTCTGAGACTTTCCACGAGGTTTTCCGGCCAACTTATGCCTCCATGTAAACGAAGCGGGGATGTTCATGATAGTGGCGGCCCGTACTGGGGTCTTTCAAGTTAAAAGACCCCACTACCGTCGCTGGGCTCTCTCTTGCAGCCCTTCAATTCACGGTCGTTCTTTGGACCGGCTTTGGCAACTCGTCGAAGGGACAGGTTTTTCGCTCACCCAGGCCTGCGCGTAGATTCTTCAGCCCGGGCGCGGCCCGAAGCGTGCGACCTATACTCACCAAAGGAAGCTCTGATAGAATCCAGGCGAGTTTTGATCGGCATGATCCTCCTCAGTGACACGGCGCAGAAGACGTCGCCAAGTGCCCCTGCCCCAGGGGCTGGTCGGCAAACGCAACACTCGCCGGTCTATGTCTCCGAGTCATCCCGCCTCGAGGTGGGGATTGTGCTCCTTTTGTTTGTCGCGACGTGCCTCTACCTGCGGCTTTTCTACGATTACACCGATCTGAATGGGGACGAAGGAATTATCTTACAAGGGGCGCAGCGCATCCTGAATGGAGAGGTCCCCTATCGGGACTTCTTTTCCTTCTTCACACCTGGCTCCTATTATTGGATGGCTCTGCTGTTTAAGGTTTTTGGCGACTCGATCCTGGTGGCGCGAACGGCGCTGATCGTGTACGGCGGCTTGTTTTCTGTTCTCACCTACCTGCTGGCCCGGCGAGTCTGCTCGCGCGGCACGGCGCTCTTGACCGTCTACCTACTTACTTTGACCTGCCTACCGTACAGCTTTCTCGCTCTGCACAACTGGGACAGTACGCTTTGGGCTCTTCTGGCGCTCTATTTCGCGGTTCGGTTTCTGGAAACACCCCATTGGGGATTTGCAGCGGCAGCAGGCGTCTTTGCCTCGCTGACCTGCCTTTTCGAACAGTCCAAGGGCGCCGGCTTGGTCCTGGGCCTCGTCATGGGATTCGGAGCTATCATCTGGTTGAGTGGGCGTGACAAGAGAAGCCTTGGACTAACACACTTGTGGGCTTTCCTGGCAGGCTTCGCGCTGCCCGCCCTGATAACGGTGGCCTACTTTGCCGCACGGCACTGCCTACCGCAGATGCTGGTGGACTGCCTATGGCCTTTGCAGCACTACGCAGCCGTGAACAAGGTTCCGTATGGGTTCATGGGAATGCGGTACTCAGAACTTGATAAGGTCTTGGCACGGCCGTGGGGCTATCGCCTCGCCATTATTGTGCTCTTGAGCCCGTGCTTTATCGTTCCCGCACTCCCTATCCTGGCGGTCGGCGCTCTGGGCTTTTGGCTTCTCCGTCTCCGGCGGGGGGAGCAACCCAATGTCGCAAGCTATTACGTCCTGGTCTCCACAACGCTGGTGGGGTTATTGCTCTCCACCCTGGCGAGCAGGCCGGAATTGATCCACATACTGTTTCAAGCGCCCCTGTTTTTTCTGATTCTGGCGTGGGGTCTTGATGGATCGTGTTTCAGATCGCAGTTTGCGCAGAATATCCAGCGCCTACTGAAGTATTATATTTTCCTGTCTTTCACAGGCCTCGGGCTGGCGCTTCTCTGGCGCCCTCTCAACGCTCACACCGTGCTCGAAACCAGGCATGGCGCACTTAGAGCTGAAAGGTCGGACCCCGTCCTTCAGGAGCTGCAAGCCCGCGTACGGCCTGGCGAGAAGATCTTCGTGTATCCGTATCAACCCCTGTACTACTACCTGACTTCAACCTTCAGCCCCACTCATTATGAATACTTGCAGTTGGGAATGCACACGCCGGAACAGTTTGCCGAGGCAATTCGTGAAGTTGCTGCGGACCGTACCCCGCTGATCTTGTTCCAGCCGTCCTTTTCGGATGTGGTCGTGCTGAGCTGGCCGGCCACGCCGATAAAGGCCCTAGCGGAAAAAGACGCGCTCGCGGATTATATGCTTGCCCACTACCGGGCCTGCACCGCATTCACCTCCCTGCAATCCTGGCAAATCGTATTTTTGGTGCGGAAGGACTTGAGCTGCACAGGCCCGCTTTGACAATGCAGATGAATGAGAATGTCATTCCGGAGTTTCGAGGATGGTTGCCCATCGCGCAGACGGAAAGGCCCCTTGAGGTTTGGGCGCCCATCCGAGAAGATATTGAAGGGTCGCGCTGATGGATCTTGTCAAATCAAAGGAACGAGCGACCGGCCCTGCCCGTTCGGATGATGGTAAACGAGCCGGGCCGCCGGGACCGGAAGCCGCAGACCTGGGAGGCAAATCACTTCTGCTCCCCGAGAAGCTGCCCCTAGAGAGGTGGATTGCGCTCGGTGTCTTCACGATCTCGTTGCTTTACCTGTGCCTTTTCCGAAGATACACCTCGATCGATCCGGACGAAGGGATCATTCTGCAGGGCGCCCAACGAATCGTCCACGGACAGGTCCTCTACCGGGATTTCTTCTCCTTCTTTACCCCGGGTTCTTACTACCTTCTGGCGCTGCTCTTCAAAGTTTTCGGCAGTTCGATGTTGGTGGCGCGCACGGCGCTCGCGGCTTATGGAGCTTTCTTTTCTGTGTTCACCTATCTCCTGGCGCGGCGAGTTTGCTCCCGATGGGTGGCGTTAGCGGCCGCCTACCTGGTCACCTGGACCTGCCTTCCCTGGCGGTTTATGATTCTGCACAACTGGGACAGCACACTCTGGGCCTGTGCAACCGTGTATTGCGCCGTATGGCTTCTTCAGGCTCCGCGCTGGGGATGGGCTCTCGCTACGGGGAGTTTCGCGTCACTAACAGTACTTTTCGAGCAATCGAAGGGAGCGGGATTGGTCCTGGGGCTTGGCCTGGGTCTCCTCCTCCTTGTGCTGTTCGCCCGCAGCACCCTGCGGCTGAGTCGACGGGACTGGGTGACGCTGGGGATTGGCCTCGCGTGGCCTTTCGCCCTGACCATTGCATACTTCGCCGCTCACCACGCGCTGCCGGCTATGCTGGCGGATTGGTTCTGGCCGCTGCACAACTATTCGATAGTGAACAGCGTGCCTTACGGCTATCAGGATTGGTCAGATGAGGCCCGAATGAGGCTTTACGGCTCGGGCTCCTGGCTGGTGCGGGGGATTGCATTGTTCACGGTGAGCCCTTGCTTTCTCCTTCCGGTGTTGCCGATCATCGCGATCATGCTGCTGATCTACTGGCTGCTGGAAGTGAAAAGGGAGAGGCTGGCTGTGGACCGCGCTGCCTACTACATTCTTGTATGTTCGAGCATTGTAGGATTGTTGTTCTCGGTGCTGATTTCGCGCGCCGACATCATTCACTTCGTGCATCTGACCCCCCTCCTCTACCTCGTTCTTGCCTGGGTGATGGACGGCACCGACGTTCGCGGTCAATTGATGAGGTCTATCAGGCCTCTCGTTTCCTTGGGCATCCTCATCACGTTTACCACCCTCGGCATGGCTTTTCTGGTGAGAATCAGGAGCGCGAAAACGGTCATCGAAACGAGACGCGGAGTAGTGCTGGCCAAGTCATCAGACGACATCCTGGCGTACGTTCAAACGCAGGTTCCCGCGGGGTCCAGGATTCTGGTCTACCCTTATCTCCCGCTCTATTACTACTTGACGGCGACCTTCAATCCGACTTCCTTCGATTACTTGCAGCCTGGAATGCACACGCACCAGCAGGAGCAGGAGGTCATTCATCAAGTCTCCGCCGATCGAACTTCGGTGATCGTATTTCAGCCTTCATTTAATGACTCGATTGCCGCTTCCTGGCCGAAGACCTCTCTGGCGTCCCTGGCCAGTGACCCTGTGGCCGACTACATACTTGCGAACTATCGCCCATGTAGGGTTCTGGTCTCCGCGTTCGAATGGGACTGGCGGTTTGTGTTCATGGTTCGCAAAGACCTTGCCTGCCCTGACACGCCCCACCGCGACCAGCGCCTTCCATCTGGCGGGCAACCTCCGGCTCTAAAGTGATCCTGCTGGGCCTGTTGAAAAGAGCGCCGCTGGAGCCGGGGATCGCTCAAGGATAGCGTGTTTATTGCCCCGTTGCCTTTTGGGGACAAAACCACCGAATGTCGAGAGGCAATCGAAGCAGTTGCGAAACTCCCCTCGCGTCACGTTATGCGACACTCTGCCGCCATCTTGAAGGTAATAGTTTTACCAAATGTATACACCTCGACCCTTAGTCGTGTCTCCGGCCATTGAGCACCGAGTTGGATCCGCCAGCTCTCGCGGTCTCTTCGCCTTGTGAATCGCAGCCTTTTTGTCGATAAAGCCCCTAAGTTATTGATATTTGGAGGGTCCCTGTGGGTTTTGACCCCGCATCAAAAGTGTAATTATTGTGGCCCCCGACTTGCACCATTCTGGACGGTTTGAGTTTCCCGGCCACTGGGCGTCTCGTGGCTGGTGCGGCTCAGTTCAACATTACACAAGAAGGAGTTTGGCTATGGCTAATTCAGTTGTGAGTATCCTCGCCCGGTTGCACCGGGAAGAGGAAGGCCAAGGCATGGTGGAGTATGTGTTGATTATCGCCTTGGTTGCTCTCGCTGCCACCGCGGGAATGACTACCTTGGCAACCGCCATCAACAGTGCTTTCACCAAGATTGGGTCGCTCCTGAGCTCGTACGTTTAGTGGCTCCTGTGGTCTGGACGGCTCAATTGCACCTGCAGGTTCCCAGGGTCAGTCGGTTCGCCCACCGGGAGCGGCAGGTATGATACTTACTCGTTGGTCGGGCCGTCTGGCAGTTCGCGGCGAGGGTGCCTCCCCGAGAGGCCAGGTGGGCCCGGTTTTGTTTGTCAAGAGGGCAGAAGGGCCAATGGTTCTGGGCCCGGAAGCAAGAGCGGCGCGAGTGTGTGTTTCCCGTTCCCGCTTTGGTGTGTATTGCGCCCACTAAGCTGTACAAAGGCCAAGTGGAGATCTTACTGATGCTTGGAGCCGCGATTTGTGCTACAGCCGGCGCGGTGAGTGACGTACGTTCAAACCGCATCCCGAACTGGCTGACTTACGGAGGTCTCGCGCTTGCCCTCACACTTCGGGCCGCCTTGGGAGGGTGGCGAAGTTTGGAACAGGGAGTGGGCGGCATTTTGCTTGGAGGCGGAATCTTCTTTGTATTTTTCCTGGTCCATGGTATGGGAGCGGGGGACGTGAAGCTGATGGCCGCTGTGGGCGCCTGGGTGGGCCCTCATCGGACCTTGAGCGTGCTGATCGCCACCGCTCTGGCGGGCGGCGTCCTCGCCGTGGTTTACATGGTGTTTTACAAACGGGTCGGCAGCACTTTTCGGAATCTTGGTGTGCTTCTGCGCTTTCATCTTCGGTCCGGTGTCCGGCCCCATCCCGAACTCAACCTTCAGGGTTCCGAAGCCATGCGACTGCCTTATGGATTAGCTATTGCCATGGGCACACTTTATCTGCTTATTTCAGCAAGCCATATCTCGGGGGTGATCTACGGACACTAAGCGGCTTGGGTTGGCATTGTTAATTGCGCTCCTTCTCGCCGGCGGCATCACGTTTGTTGTATATCGCCAGTTGAGCAAAAACGCAGCTCGTCCCCAGATGATCCAAATCGTTGCCGCAGCCAAGGACCTGCCCGCGGGCGTGGCATTGGCAGCAACGGATGTGAATCTCATCCAGTGGCCGGCGAGCGTCCGTTTGCCGGGTTCCTTTACGAAAGTTGAAGACGTGGCGGGTCGGCCGCTGATCTACATGCTGGGCAAGGGAGAGCCCGTCATGGCCAGAGACTTGGCCATACCCGGTTCAGGGATTGGGCTCTCGGTCAAGATACCTGCCGGAATGCGGGCTACCTCAGTTCGTTCTAATGAGGTTGTGGGTGTGGCAGGTTTCCTTTATCCAGGCTCTAACGTTGATGTTCTAGGGACTTTCAACATTCCGGGCAACCCCAATCCCATAACCGAGACTTTGTTGCAGAACGTCGAAGTCTTGACGGCAGGCACGCAAATCGAGCCGGATCCAACGGGCAAACCCCAGACTGTCAATGTGGTGACTCTACTCCTCAGCCCCGAAGACGCGCAGAAACTTCTCATGGCCAGCACGCAAAGCACGATTCAGTTCGTATTACGCAACGGGGCCGACCAAGGGAAGGAAATCGTCAAACCCACCAGGCTGGACGAATTGATTGGCACGGCTAAACCTGCCGTGCCCCCGCCCGCGCCGGCTCGTCATACGAGAGCAGTCACGCCGGCGCCTCAAACTCCGCCACCCTCGATGTATGTGGTGGAGGTCATCCAGGGGCTGACGCGCAGTGAACAGAAGTTTTCACCCGGGACTCCTGAAGAGGGCGGTGGCAAGCGCCAATGAAAAACTTATCTGCAACTCGGACACTGGTACTTGTTTGGATCCTTGGTTTGCTCTTGGCGGGCGGGAAGTGCTTCGCGCAAGGGACCTCTGTTTCCCCGGAGGGTCAGCCTCTTCACATCCTGGTCGGCAAGTCCGTCGTTATAAACCTCCCATCACGCTTGAAACGTGTGCTGACAAGCAATCCAGCCGTGATCGAGGCTCTGGTCACGAGCCCTATGCAACTAGTGGTGGAGGCAAAGGCTGCCGGAAAGAGCAGCCTGATCCTGTGGGACGATTCAGGCAGCTCCCGAATGCTGGATGTGTATGCGGATCTGGATTTGACGGGTCTGCGGGCCGCTATACAGAGAGCGTATCCCGATCAATCAATCCAGGCGCAGGCCGACGAAGGCAGGATCATCCTGAGCGGAAGGGTGGCAGGTCAGCCGGTTGTGGACGACCTGACAAAGATGGCGGGCCTCTACTCCAAGGACGTCGTCGACTCGCTGACAACAGTTCAACACCCTCTGCGGCAGATCCTTCTGGAAGTCAAGATCGCCGAGGTCGACCGAACCAAGCTAGACCAATTCGGCTTCAACCTACTCAGTACTGGGACAACCAACATCGGCACGACCTCCACGCAGCAATTTGGCGCCATTTCAGGTTCATCAGGAGGACCTTTCAGTACCACCGCTCCGTATACGCCGACGACCTTCGGAATGACCAATCTGCTAAACATCTTCCTGTTTCGCCCCGACCTTAACCTGGGCATGATGCTCGAGGACCTCCAAACAAAGACCGTGCTGCAAATCCTTGCTGAACCAAACCTCCTTGCCCTCGACGGCAAGAAAGCGAGCTTCCTAGCCGGTGGTGAATTCCCCTTCCCGGTCTTGCAGGGAGGAACGACCATCGGGGCCGTCACGATCCAATGGCGACCGTTCGGTGTCAAACTGGATTTCACGGGGCATATCAGTCCCGACAATATCATTCGCCTGCAAGTTACGCCGGAGGTCAGCACTCTCGATTATACCAATGCTCTGACCATATCGGGTTTTACCATTCCGGCCATTTCAACCCGCCGCGCGGAGACAGAAATCGAGCTGAGGGATGGACAGTCGTTTGGAATCGCCGGGCTTCTGGACCATAGAGTGCAAGCTCTGATGAGTAAGATGCCGGGAATTGGTGACTTACCTATTCTGGGGCAGCTATTTCGGTCGAAATCGAGCACCCTGAGTCGAACGGAGCTCGTGGTTCTGGTGATACCCCACATTGTCGATCCCGCAAACACCGGGAAACAGATGACGGCGACGCCGAAGCCTCCGATACCCTATCTGCAAAGTCCGAAATACGACCGGGATCTACCAGGCCACAAGGAGCTTGAGAAACCTGCTCGACAGACTACACCCAAACAAGAACCGTAACCATGGACACTAAAGAGAGCGCGGGAATTCCTTTCGCCGAGGGCCCTTCCTCCCGAGAATGGCTCTCGCTCGTTGCAATCTGTCTGGATGGCGAATCTGGAGCGGAGTTGAGGCAGTTTGTAAGAGCAACCCCTTTTCTTCGGCTGCAAGCTGAGGTGGACAGCTATCTTGCCGAAGAAGACACCAGCCTCACGTGGATGCAGCCACCCGGGCCAGACATCTGCCTGGTCGACTTCGACCGGGACCACGCAAATGCGATCACCACGGCAGAACGAATTCACGAGCGATTGCCGGGCACCGCCATATTCGCGATCTCGTCGCACTCCCAACCCAACCTGATTATCGAAGGCATGCGCTGTGGCTGCAGCGAGTACGTCGTCAAACCTGTGGGCGGGGAGCAACTGTGGGAAGCGGTAGCACGTGTGGGTGTACGTAAACGAGAAAAGCACACACCATTCAGCGGCCAAGTGCTGACTTTCCTCGGGGCCAAGGGTGGGGCGGGAGTGACCACCATTGCCACGCATCTCGCGGCACTCTTGGCAAAGTCCTGTTCGCGCAAAACAGTCCTGATCGATCTTCATCCGGGCTGTGGTGAAGCTGCCCTTTTCCTCGGCCTGACTGAACATCAGTATCACTTTTACGAACTCGTCGAGAACGTGGACCGGCTAGACTCGGAGTTACTTCAGAGTTTCGTATTGCACCACTCGAGTGGCCTGGACCTGCTGCCGGCGCCGGAATTCACTGAACCGGCGCGTGACGTATTACCTGAGTCAGTCGGGCAGGCGGTCGCCTTTCTCCGCACCAAGTACGAGTTTGTGTTGATCGACTGCTCTCCAGGCCTGACAACTCAAAACCTCGCCGTGATCACTCACTCCGACCATGTTTACATCATCACCGTTCCAGAGGTGGCTGCCTTGCGGAACGTGGCGCGTTTGTTGGACTACTTTACCCGTCGCGAGTTCGGTCAAGACAAAGTAGACGTGATCGTCAACCGTCATAACGCGAAGAACAATGTGATCACTGACGACCAAATTGAAAAGGCCATTCGGAAGAAGATTTTCTGGAAGGTCCCGAACCATTACCAGCAGGTGATGCAGACCATCAACGCTGGTGATCCCTCCGCACAGTTATCGAACTCCGTAGTTGCACGCACTTTATTGTCGTGGGCGGAGGCTCTGGGCGCCAAGCCGGACGCCCAGGCCGAGAGAAAGAAAACGGGTAAATTTTTCCAGGGTTTGTTCGGGCGATAAAAGCCGGCTTCCGAAAAGGGTCTTGCTGACAGTTGGGAGAATCAAACCTCATGGGAACAATCACAAACCAGGCTGAGACATTATCGGGAAGTGACGAGAAGAAAAAAATAGGCATTCCCTTCAAAGTTTACCAGGAACTCAAGTCCGCGGTGCATCGGGATCTACTCAACAAAGTTGATTTGGAGCGGATTGCCTCAATGCGCGACGGCCGCATTCGAGGCCAGGTCTTTGTGGTCATCCAGGAACTCGTTTCGGGGCTTGGCACCCCGATGAGCGCGCCGGAGCGCGAGCAACTGGCTCGCGAGGTGCTTGACGAAGTTTTCGGGTTGGGTCCACTGGAGCCCCTCCTGCAAGATCCGACCCTTAATGACATCCTCGTCAATACCCACAAGCAAGTGTATGTAGAACGCCAGGGGATCCTGGAAGAAACCGCCGTAAAGTTTAAGGATGACGCTCACCTGATGCACATCATTGATAAGATCGTCGCCGCGGTTGGTCGCAGGGTCGACGAATCTTCGCCGATGGTGGACGCGCGCCTGGCGGACGGCTCAAGAGTTAATGTGATCATCCCGCCCCTGGCGATCGACGGACCCATACTGTCAATCCGGCGCTTCGGCCATGTGCCCCTGACGGCGGACGATCTGATAGTAAACCGAACCCTGACACCGCCCATGCTGGAGATTCTCAAGGGGGCGGTGAAAGCACGGCTCAGCATGGTCATCTCCGGGGGGACCGGCGCCGGTAAAACAACCTTTCTCAATGTGCTTTCCGGATTCATTTCTGAAAAAGAAAGAATCGTTACGATCGAAGACTCGGCTGAGCTGCAGCTCAAGCAACGCCATGTCGTCCGCCTCGAATGCCGCCCCCCCAACGTGGAGGGCAAAGGCGCAGTGAGACAGCGCCAACTCGTGATTAACAGCCTGCGAATGCGGCCCGACCGGATCATCGTAGGCGAGGTTCGTGGCGAAGAGGCTCTGGACATGCTCCAAGCTATGAACACGGGGCATGACGGCTCGCTCACAACTATTCATGCCAACAGTCCTCGTGATGCGATCTCTCGCATGGAGACCATGGCGCTGATGGCTAACTTGAATCTTCCTGAAAAGGCCCTTCGCCAACAGATTACGTCCGCAATCACTATTGTCGTCCAACTGGCTCGTATGAGCGACGGGACACGGAGAGTGACGCATCTGGTGGAAATCACGGGCATGGATGAAGACGTCGTGAGCATGCAGGAGATCTTTTTGTTTGAAAAACGAGGTGTGGGACCCAACGGACGTGTACTCGGACAGTTTACAGCCACGGGCATACGTCCGAAGTTCGCGGAAAAGCTAAAAGCCTCTGGCATTACTTTGCCAGCAAGCATGTTTGAACATTCTTATCAAGTCTAGATCTGCCGAGGTTTTCTTATGTCTCTCGTGCTGCTATTCGCTTTGCTTTTGGTCATGACGTTCGGTGTTCTGGTTTGGGTCTCAAGGCCGACCAAAGCCGAAGCCGATATTCAGCGGCATTTGTCAAGCATCGGAAAAACATACGGATTTGACACCGAGGATGCCACAATTCTGAGGCAGGAAGAGCTCAGTTCGATTCCCCTGCTGAACGATTTGTTGCAGCGTATTCCGGGCATTCTGAACCTGCGGCACCTGATAAGGCAAGCTGGTCGCAATTGGACCGTCGCTCCGCTACTTCTCGCGTCGCTCGTGGGGGCTATCGTGGCGGGGTGGGCAGCAAGCTTGTTCACACCAGCTCTTCCGTTAGATCTGCTCGTGGGAGTTGCTGTGGGCTCCGCGCCGTACGCATATTTGTTCTGGCAGAGGCAGGCCCGGTTCCGGCACTTCGAAGAATTCCTTCCCGACGCGATTGACCTGATGTCTCGGGCCCTGAGAGCCGGACATGCCGTGACTTCCGTAATTGAGATGGTTTCGCAGGAAACTCCAGAACCTGTCGCTTCAGAATTCCGCACCGTTTTCGAAGAACAGAACCTAGGGCTTCCGGTGCGCGAGGCGATTCTTAATCTGGCTAATCGGGTGCCCATTGAGGACGTCCGCTTCCTCGCGACGGCGCTTCTCGTTCAGAAAGAAACCGGAGGCAATCTCGCCGAAATCCTGGACAAGGCGGCGTTCATTATGAGGGAGCGCATGCGACTTAAGGGACAGGTACGAATCTATACGGCTCAGGGTCGACTGAGCGGTTGGATCCTGTGTGTGATGCCATTCGCCATGTTCTTTCTGTTGACTCTGTTGAACCCTGAATACGAAAGGAAGCTGTGGGCAGACCCTTTGGGGCTGCATTTCGTTTATGCGGGTCTAATTTTGATGGCAATCGGCATTCTTGTGGTCCGGAATATCACCAAGGTCAAAGTGTAATGCTATGAATCTCCTGATCATCGCCATTGGAATCGGACTTTCGATCACTTTTTTCGCAATCTTCTTGTTGTTTGCCCCCCCCTCTCGCCAGATTGAACTGTTGGGCAAGGTCACGTCTCGGGCATACCGATCAGAGGATGTGGGTCTCCAACGAGGGCGATTTAGTGCCGAGAGCCTGACCAGACCGCTGGGATCGATCCGCAGGTTATTCGGCGGCCCCCCCAATCCCGAAATTGTCCGCCGCCTCATGCTTGCTGGCTACCGAAAGCCCTTTCATGCCGACACCTTCTTAGGCGTGAAGTTGACTCTGCCAGTAGTCGCTGGAGCGGGGGTCGCCTTTTTCGTGAAGGACAATATCATCCTCTGGTTTGTCGTAGCTTTATTGCTGGCTTTCTTAGCTCCGGACTTTTGGCTCAGCCGTGCCATCAAGAAAAGGCGTGAACGCATCCAACTCAGCCTTCCCGACGCATTGGACCTCCTTTCGATCTGTACGGACGCTGGGCTGGGACTGGATCAAGCCATCGTGAGAGTCGCCCAGGAACTGCATCTCGGTCACCGCCAGTTGAGCGAAGAACTCCTTCAGATCAACCTGGAGCAGCGGGCTGGCAACCCTCGCATCGGGGCTTGGCGCAGCATGGCAGACCGAGTCGACCTTGAGAGCGTCCGATCCTTCGTCAACATGCTCGTGCAGACGGAACGCTTTGGAACACCAATCTCAAAATCGCTGGCAGTATTTTCCGATTCCTTGCGTACTCAACGAAGACAACGAGCGGAGGAGCTTGCCGCCAAGACGACGATTAAGCTGCTCTTCCCTCTCGTTATCTTCATTTTTCCCAGTATCTTCATCGTAACCCTGGCGCCGGCGGTCATAACTCTCATTAGGAATTTTGGCCAGTTTCTTAAGTAGGAGTTAACTGTACTGTTAAGGTGGGAGGTGGGTTGTGGACAACGTTACGTTGATTCGTGTGGTTGCGGCAATTCTCGCCGTGGCCGTGGCCATCATTTTGATCTATAGAATCAAGCGAAAGGCGCCTCGCTAAACTCGGATCGCGACTCGCGGACGGATGTGGCGGGGAAGGAATCATGCATGGCTGAGAAGCGCAGTACTGTCTATGTTTACAACCAAACGAAGGAAACTTTTTTGGCCTTCCAGGTCAAAGTGGCTGACTCGGTTTTGACCCGCATGGTTGGACTTCTCGGCAAGCGGTCCCTGGAGCCAGAGGGCGGTGTTTGGATCGTGCCCTGCAATTTCATCCACACGTTCGGTATGCTTTTCTCCATCGATGTGGTGCTGCTTGACAAGGACTTCAAGGTCGTCGGTCTGCACGAATTGCTCCGGCCATTCTCCATCACGCGGCCGTACTTTCGTGCCGAAAGCGTCATCGAGCTTCCGCCTCACACGATTTTCAAGAGCGGAACCACGGTCGGCGATCAGTTCGTGATCGAGCGCTACGGAGCCTGCCGGACCCCATTGGTTGACTCACTCACGGACAGCGCTCCCGTATGCAAACAGTGAAGTCTCCTGGCGACTAGCGCGATGGGATAGCCGGGAAACTGGTCGGCCGTGGATCGAATGGGATTGGTCGAATAGAAGCCTCTCTGAGACGAGAGATGAATTCGTGCGAAGCCTCGCCCGCGGCGCGCGTATCCACTCCGGTGGGGACGCCCAGCTTTGACTCACCGAGAGGTTTGGGTGCATTCGCCAGTTCCCGCAGGCAGGATACCGGATGCGCGGGCAGGTGGTGCCGCCGGGAGAACGGGGAGGCCATCCGCCAATTCCCAAACGAGTGGCGTATGGCAGATAAAGATGACTTGGTGGAATCCACCCAGGTCCATAGCTCGTCGAAGCATGCGCACGTACTCCTTGCCATTGACAGCATCCAGAGCTCCCACCGTTTCGTCCCGGAACAGCGTTTCGTAACGAAAGCCCTCACCTTGCCGCATGTTGTAGATCGCGATGCCTAGGTTCACGGCTTCGTTGACCAAAACGAACTGCCCACCCGAAAGCTCATCCACGAGGCACGTACGGTCCAGATCCTTGTTGCGGACCTCGACATCAAAATCGTCTACCAGCCCCTTGCCGTCCGCCCTGGGGCGTTGCGTCCTGAAGCGGATTTCGAACTTGTTGTCGAAGCACCCCTCAAGTCTCAGAAGAATGTGTACGGTCGTCGTGGAGACTTAGCTGTCCGGCATGCGATCTATCTCACTGCCAAGCCTCACAGCGTCGGTTGGTTTTCCCGCACTGTAGTCCAGAGGGAGTTGGCACTACACTTCTGCTGCCGGGCGAGTCGCCACGGCTTGATCTCGTGCTGGTCGACTCGACCGAAAGAAAAGTGTTCCACCACACCGCTATGGCAGCGGTGTTAGAAAACCTGCCCAGAATCGCTCCCGTAGAAACCCTCGAGATTGGGCTTGTTGATTTCCACTCATGGCGTTAGAAATGTGTAGTTTTCTAACCCAGTCGAACTGTGGGTTATAATGTTGGGTCACGACGAGCGGGTATTCGAACAACATGTTTTCGGGCCCGCAGAATAAATCGAAAATGACGAGGTGTTCGATGCATATTTCCTTGCACAGGCCCGGTTTCTTGATCGCCTTGGTTATGGCTGCGTGCGCTCTAGTTTGGCCAGTTGCCCTATCGGCCCAAACGGGTCTGGAGGGCCACTGGGAGGGCGCGATTGAACTACCCGGGACGGCCTTGCAGATCCGGATTGATTTCAAGAGCGCCGGTGCAGCGTGGCAGGCCAACATCGATATCCCGCAGCAAGGTGCTCAGGGAGTGCCGCTCCAGGCCGTGCGATTCGCGGCGCCACAGGTTCATTTCGAGCTTCCCGCTGGCCCCGGCCTGGCTGTTTTCGACGGCAAGCTAGAAGGCGACAAAGTCAGCGGGAACTTCTCGCAGGCTGGGCGTACATATCCTTTCTTTCTCGAACGCAAATCGGCCTCGGTACCAGCGCCCGCCGCGACGGCCACGCCGACAGCAAAGCCGAGCCTCGACGGGCTCGACGAATTCGTCACTCAGGCCATGAAAGATTGGAAGGTGCCGGGCCTAGCCATCGCAGTTGTGCAGGGCGATAAAGTAATTCTCCTGAAGGGCTATGGCTACCGCGACCTAGAAAAGCAGTTGCCGGTGACCCCGAATACACTGTTTGCCATTGGCTCGATCACGAAATCCTTCACCGTGACCACCCTTGGCATGGAGATGGACGAAGGCAAATTGGACTGGGACAAGCCCGCCCGCGATTTTCTACCCACCTTCAAGATGTACACCCCGGCGCTAACCGAGGAGATGGTGGTGCGCGACTTGATTACGCATCGTTCCGGCTTGCCGCGCCACGACCTGGTCTGGTACTCATCTGATTTCTCGCGCGAGGACTTGCTCAAGCGCCTGCAGTATCTTGAGCCAAGCAAGCCCCTCCGCACCAAGTTCCAGTACAACAACCTCATGTTCATGACTGCGGGATACGTTGCCGGACTGCTAAACGACACGAGCTGGGAGGATGCTGTCAACCAGCGCGTCTTCAAACCTCTGGGAATGACCGGCACGAATTTGTCCGAGCGGGATACCCAGAATAGCGCGGACTTTGCCCAGCCCTATCGCAAAGGCCGCGACTTAAAGGCCGAATTGAAGCATATCCCCTTCTATCCGCAATGCCCGGACCGTTGCGCCATGGGTCCGGCCGGCGAAATCAACAGTAATGTCGCTGATATGAGCAAGTATCTGCTGTTCCACATGAATCAGGGGAAGTTGGAAGGCAAACAGCTTCTTTCTGAAAACAACGCCGTGCAGATGCAAACTCCGCAGATGACCATACAGGGCGCGCCGCCCTACAAAGAACTCGGTGAGGGCAGCTACGGAATGGGCTTCTTCATTTCTTCTTACCGTGGGCATAAAACGGTCGAGCACGGCGGAAACATTGACGGCTTCAGTGCCGAGCTATCGTTCCTACCGGCCGACAAGATCGGCGTCATCGTATTCACCAATCTCGATGGAAATCCCCTGCCGAACATCGTCGCTTTTAACGTCTTCGACCGCTTACTCGGGCTCGACCCAGTCCCATGGAACCAGCGATTCCTGGAGTCCGAGAAGAAAGGGAAGGAGTCGGAGCAGGAGGCGAAAAACAAAGGCTACATTCCGCAAAAGCACGGCACGCATCCCTCCCGCGACTTGAAAGACTACGTCGGGGATTACTCGAATCCCGGCTATGGCATTGTCACCATCGCCCCCGACGGCGATGCCTTCAAGTTGACGCTCAACAAGGTCAGCAAACCTCTGAAGCACTATCATTACGACGTCTTCCAAGTACCGGAGGATCCACTCGACCCGTTCGAGAAAATTAAGGTGATGTTCCTTACGGACATCAACGGGGACATCTCCAGCCTGTCTATGCCGCTCGAAGCCAGCGTGAAGGACATCCTCTTCACGCGCATGCCCGATAAGCAACTCACCGAGCGCAGTTTCGTCGAGGCCTTCTCTGGTCAGTACGAGCTTCCCGGAGTTCCGGTACCGCTGACAGTTACGCTCCGTGGCGATCACACCCTCGTTGCCAGCGTTCCCGGGCAGCCCGACTACCAGTTAAACCCGAAGCGTGGCACCACTTTCCAGCTCGCAGACTTCAGCGGCGTTACGATCGAGTTCAAGCGCGATGCCTCGGGAAAAGTGACGGAGGCTGTCCTTGACCAGCTCGGCACCGTCATCATTCTGAAGAAGAAATAGGGCCCTGAACAAGCTGAAGAGAAGAATCAAGCTACCGTTTGTGGGGGCAAGCCCTGTCTTTCCGGCGGCTCGACGTAGCTTTGCCACACTCTTGACAACGTGAAACTCGGAGGAAATCTCCATGGTTGGCTGCGCCGCTGTTGGTGATCCCACCTGTGGCAGCCGTTGATTGCGTCACGTAACTGGCGGATAGTTGCTTCTTGGTCAGCTTCATTCTATTTCCACTAACTGTCTAAATGTGCGCAGCTGGCTGGTTCCTACTACCGGCCATGGGCCAGGATGCTGCTGGATACGCCGGCCCTTTGCTTACAAGCTTGCAGAGAAACCATTCCGGGAAAGATCCAAATGCGGTCAGTTGTTGATGGGATCGACTTACGGCACGCATTTAGTCTTCCCTTAATCCCCTGTTTCTCTGCCTCGGTAGGACGGAGGCCGGCTGCTATCACTACCGGCCCTGGAACAAGGGAAAACCAAACTTCTTTCATTCCTGGTTAGTATAGAGATTCCCAAGCAGTCAGCTTCGACACTTTCGCCTATTGTTCGCTTTTGGCTTGTATCTTACTGGAAACACACCAAATATAGTTGTAGTGGATTACGAGAAGAATACGAGGTCTCCCGCAGTGGAGGTATTGAGGTGGTCGGTAGGGTTGCGGACGATGTGTTCAACGAACCAGGGATTGTCAATGGCGTTGAGTTGGCACCCTTATTTGCCGGTGCGCGTGCCCACAACTGGTCTACGTTACCGCCGTTCCAATCAAATGAGCCTAAAGATCCGGTCGGAGCTTTGCGTAGCGCCGGGATGGCGGGTGAGCGGGGAAGAATTGCCCCGCATAGTTGGAACAGCGCCAGAACGAGGATCAAAGTTCCAGGAGGCAATCGGCGGCGGTCAGGTTGGCGAAGCGAACGGTGTTCACACGCTGGCCCACCACGTTGGCGAAGCACTGGAGAATCGCCGTCAGCTTCAGGAGGGCCGGTTTTTCACGCACTTGGAGCCAATGCCGGATGATAAGGGAAGCGAAGACTAGGCGGAAGTAGAACATCAATAACCGCTCTTTACCCGAATAGCGCTGGTGCACGTTGACGGCATTCTTGAGCAGGTAAGTAAGTGCTAGGAAATCGCACTTGAGCATCATGCGCAGCCGGGGGTAGTCGACGGGCGCGTTGAATTCTCCCAACGTCCGGCGCACCGCAGGGAACTCCAGGCTACTGGCATTGACAACGGCTAGGAAGTACTCTCGGTCGAATTGCTGGCGCAGGATGCGTTGGCAAGTGGCCTGCATATAGAAAAAGAAGAACGCGGTGGAGAGGATCAAGATCAGGGCGGCCAGGACCATCGTTTACCTCACTCAAGTTTCCACTTCTGCCGGAACCACGCTCGCGCCCGGAGCCATTTAGGCCCCGGCCGATGCCGTTCCAGCCTTCAGCATCTTCTCCAGGTTAAAGTCGAGTCGCACGGTTGGCAATAGTACACGAGTACCGGCCTGCCGCTATCGAGGCGGGGCGCCCAGCGATCCTGGTGGAAGCGCGTATCCTCTGGGGGCACCTGGCTCTGGCTTGGGAAGTCACAGTTCCGCAACGTGCAGAGCGGCGAACTGTAAGGTGAGGAGGAGGTAGGCTTGGAAGCGGAGTACCTACCCTTTGACAAGGCTCTCTAGGCGTCAGTCGACTTTTGCGGCCATTCTACACCCGACAAAGTTTTCAAGCGGGGGATTCTTGCTGGGCTTTCACATGGGCCACGGCGCACGCAAGCTTCGCGGGTAGTTCCCACGCCGGAACGGCGCGCCGGCCGGCTTTAGGAACCATCTCGAGATAGAGGACAGTCAATGCCAGATATCGAATGCTACTCGCATGCCGGTACCTTCGGGCTATAGACCAGGCTCGTTGCCCTTGGTAGGCTCCTTTCGCAGTTCATACTTTTTATTCGGCTGGCGTGGTCATGGCGGGAACCTTATCGCAGCTCTCTGAGTGGCACACTTCTATTCTGTTCCTATTGTGGGCTCTCCTGGTTGCCTCCTTCATCCTCATACGAATCCAGCGACGCAGCGCGATTGCGCAAAGGAACTCGCTCATGGGCTGGTTCTCAAACCTGAATACCCTCAGCAAAGAATTGGACAAAGGCAGTGACCCCCAGCAGATCGCGGCATCCGCCCTTGCCGGCACGCTGAGCATTTTCGGTGCGAAGGATGGTTATGTAGTCCTGCAGGGAGAAGCAGAAGGAGATTCGAGGCACACGACCGCCCAGGGATTCTCGGCCCATACGGTGGAATTACTGGGGTCCGAGCCGATGCGGACCTATCTCGCCTCCTCGGCTGAGAGGTGGGCCGAACTGTTCGTGGTTTCAGATTTATTCGGGCTCGAGGTGGAGACTGCTGGGCAACGCCAACCTCTCTTCCAGAACTTTATTCATCTGCTGAGCATTTTCGGTGCGAAGGATGGTTATGTAGTCCTGCAGGGAGAAGCAGAAGGAGATTCGAGGCACACGACCGCCCAGGGATTCTCGGCCCATACGGTGGAATTACTGGGGTCCGAGCCGATGCGGACCTATCTCGCCTCCTCGGCTGAGAGGTGGGGCGAACTGTTCGTGGTTTCAGATTTATTCGGGCTCGAGGTGGAGACTGCTGGGCAACGCCAACCTCTCTTCCAGAACCTTATTCATCTGATGAGGGCCGACGGGATAAAGACCATGCTGGTGATTGGACTGGCTACTTCGCGGAGGAGATACGGGGCGCTGCTGGTGGGTCGTCGCCACAACGCGGGGCGCTTTAGGTTCGAGGAACTCAAGTTGTCCATCGCCATTGGCAACCAGGTGAGTGCAGCGCTTGAGAATTGGTCGTTGAACCGCGCGGCGGAACAGCACAATGAAGAAATGCAAGTTCTCTACAGCGCTGGGCGCGAGCTGCGCGACACTTTCGACCTGAAAGCACAGGTCGATATCCTCCGGCGGAGCATGAAGGACCTGCTGGCGGGCAGCGACTTTTCACTGGCCATGCAGGAGTATCCGGACGGGCCAATCGAAATCGTCGTTCCCTTCCAGCAGGAAGATGGCACGCCGTCAGCCACCGGAGCGCATGCGACCGAACTCGAGGGGCACGTGGTTCAGACCGGTTCTCCGCTTCTGATCAGCGAGGACTGGCAGTGGGCGCGATACCGCGTTGAGCCTGGTCCCACAGGCGCGCGGATGGGCACTTGGTGTGGAGTACCCATTCATTTCTCTGACGGGACCATGGGCGTGTTTGCTGTCGCCAACTTGCAGCGCGAGGGCGCCATCACTAAAGGGCAGTTCGAGATGATTCAGGTGCTCGCCAATGAGGCCGCGGGGGCGTTTGAGAATGCCCGGGTGCTCCAGAGAGAACAGCGACGCGCGAGCCATTTGGCAATGCTCAACGAGACAAGCCACAAGGCGAACACCGTGCTTGACCCGAAGGAGCTCCTGCCCAGCATTTGCTCCCAAGTGCGCAGCGGTTTCGGATACGACTTGGCTCGCATTGAAGTCCTCTACCGCGAGCGCGACGAACTGGTGGTCGAGGCCGAGGCAGGCTATGGAGACGAGGTGCTAGGCCGCCGCGCCCGGATCGGCGAGGGGCTGTCAGGGGTCGCAGCGAAAACCGGCGACCCCGTGCTGGCAAATTCCGTTGCGCGCGAGCCGATATACATCGCGCTGCATCCCCGAGTTCGCTCCAGCCTAAGCCTGCCGTTACGATACCATGATGAACTGCTGGGAGTGCTGAGCTTCGAGAGCTACCGTGAGCACGCCTTCGCGCCCCAGGACGTACTGACGCTTCAAGCCCTGGCAGACCAACTGGCCGTCGCGTTTTACAATGCGCGCGCTTACCAGGATGCTCTGGAGGAGGCCATCACGGATGGCCTCACCGGCTTGAAAACCCACCGCTACTTCATGGCAGAGCTCGAGCGGGAATGGCGACGCTCGATCCGTTCCGGCAACCCTTTCTCGGTGATTATGATCGACCTAGACGAGTTCAAGCCCGTCAATGATCAGTACGGACACCTGCTGGGTGACCGGGTCCTACGTACCGTGGCCAAGTTGCTGAGCGACAGGGTGCGGCGGTCAAGCGTAGTGGCGCGCTATGGTGGGGACGAGTTCTCGATTCTGGTGCCCGAGGCCACAACGGAGGAAGCCAAGGCTCTGGGTGAACGCTTACGGTCGAGTATCGAGGACGATCCCTTCCTGTCGGAGCATCGTGTGACCGCGAGTTTCGGGGTTGGATCTTTTCCTGAGCACGGGCATACGCAGGAAGCGATCCTGCACCTCGCGGACGCCGGCATGTACCTAGCCAAGCACGAGACCGGCAACCGTGTCCGAGTGGCCTCACTGACCTCCGAGTCCGGACAAGTCGAAGCGTACTTGGGGGTGGAGTTCAAACGAAAGTTCTCCACCGGGCCGGAAGCCTTCGACCAGACTCTGAATCGTATCCAAAAGGCAATCCAGAACGCGGACGGAAATATCTCGGTGGTCGATACCGTGACGTCGCTGGCACGCGCCCTCGATTGCTCTGACCACTATATGCGGAACCACAGCCAAGTTGTTTCGCGATTGGCCGGGCAGATCGCCCGCCAGTTGGGTATGCCAGGCGACGAGGTTGAAGAGATTCGCCGGGCGGGCATCCTCCATGACATCGGGAAGATTGGTATCCCTGATATCATCCTCTACAAGCCGGCGCGCCTGACAGCGGAAGAGTTTGAGATCATGAAAACCCACAGCGTGAAGGGGCAGAAGATTCTTGAGCCGCTGCAGGTGGAGGCCATGCAACGCATCTGCCACATGGTACGGCATCACCACGAGATGTTCGATGGCCGAGGCTACCCTGACAAATTGCAAGGCGAACAAATTCTGCTGGGGGCAAGCATCCTGGCTGTGGCTGACTGTTTCGACACGATGGTTTCCGAGAGGGCTTACAAAACTGTCCGCAGTTATGAAGAAGCCTTGGTCGAACTGCGCCGCTGCTCCGGCACCCAGTTCGACCCCAAAATCGTGAAAGCCTTCCTGGAATCGCTTAGGATTTACGGTGATCCTCGCAGGCGCCCGCCATTGGAGGAAGAGGATATGCCCATTGAGATAATGGTGGGCTGAGCTTTCTCGCGGGATGCTTGGCACGGAATGCTGTTGCTGGCCGGAAGGCACCTGGGTCTGAAACTGATCGCGAGCACGCTGAGCATGACTACGGTGCTCCCCGTCCCGGACAACGGGTGTGCCCTCCCATCTAGCGGGTCTTTTGGGCGGCGCAGAAGAAGATGGCCTGGCCCGAACCCAGTTTGATGCGGGTCACGTGGTCCGGAAGCGGGAAAGGCTTGCTCAGGTCAAACTTGCAGCGCGGCTGGAGGTAGTTTTCCACCAGAAATCCCACCAGCCGTGCCGGGAACGGAGTGATCCCTATCGTCATGGTCTCAATCTTGACCTTGCCCAGGCCGTTTTGAGTTTCTAGCTTCCCGGCGGCCATTACTTTCTGCTTTCCCTTGAACATCATGGCGAGGACTTTGGGTCCCCACTCGCTAGTGCCGCTCGGAAGCAATCCACTTGGTCGTAGAACGCCCTACGCATAGCAGTGGCCCTGCCGCGCAAGGCGAAACTTCCTGTGTTCAATTGCGGCAGGAGATAAGCGAAGCCACTCAATTGTGGGAACTGCCGGGGGAGCCCGTCAGACCGGGATTTCTTGATCCCTCATCTCGCTTCCCGGCTCGTTGAATGGGTTGTCGCTCTCGTCGACGGGCTGCGCAGCCTTCGAGGATTCAGCGGCCTTTGCACCGTCTCCGTTCTTTGGAGCCCGATCCAGAATCCTCATCTGGTTGGCCATGACTTCGATTGTCGTGCGCTTTTCGCCTTCCCGGTCTTCCCATTTCCGAGTCTGCAATCTGCCTTCGATGTAGACGGAGCGACCCTTGATAAGCCATTGACCGCACACTTCTGCCAAGCGGCCAAAGCAGACGATCTGGAACCACTCCACTCGTTCACGGCGGGGCTTTCCTCGTGTACTCCATTAGTATATCCTATTTGGTTACAGGAAGGAAGACCGAAGACGCTTGCATTCGTGGGCAATTCCCTTGCCAAATCCCGGTGTCCCGAATTCAAACGAGGACACTAACGTACTATTTCAAAACTTGACAGCCACTGTTTTGGGGAGTTATACTTACTCACGTACTCGTCTCACTGGAGGTCGCTCATGCTCCCGCGTCTCAGCGTTTCCAACCCATGGGAAACCGCGACAAAGCGCATGGATATTGGAACGGAACAGTGCTCCTCAAATTGCGAATTCGGGATAGAGCTTACAGCGGCGTCACCAGGAGTGCGTGTCGGAACTCGGTCCCTGGGCAAACGTGTCCGCGCCCGCCTTCGCACCCGCAAGGAGGGAGGCCAGGCGGCGGTTGAGTTCGCCCTGGTCCTGCCGATTCTGCTGCTCATCGTGACGGGCATATTCACGTTCGGGATCGCCCTCCACGACTATCTGGAGTTGACGGATGCCGTGAGCATCGGCGCGCGGCTTCTTGCGATTAGCCGACAGCAGACCGCAGACCCATGCGATTTGGCTGCCAAAGCAATTGAAAAGGCAGCGCCGTTCCTCAATCAGTCGAGTATAACGTTCACGTTTGTCCTCAATGGGAACACGAACTCTGGGGCATCGTGCACCAGCGGGGCAGCAGAGATGGTGCAGGGCACGGCCGCCACGGTAACGGCCAGTTATCCTTGCAACCTCTCGGTCTTCGGAGCCAACTTAGCGCCCAACTGTAAAATGTATGCGCAAACGACGGAGATAATGCAATGAACCAGCACAATAAGTCTTTTTTACGCCGAGCGCACAAGGACCAGCGCGGGCAGGCGCTCGTCATGGTGGCGTTCATGATGGTCGGGTTTTTCGCAATGGCCGCTTTCGTGATCGACTTCGGTCGTATCTATTTTAGCTTTCGCGAACTCCAGTCTTCTACAGATGCGGCGGCGTTAGCGGCTGCGGAGGCCCTGCCCGATGGCACAGCAGCGAAAAACAATGCGACGTTGTACAGCAGCGTTGCGGGAAACAAGAACGCCTATTCCAATTTACCCAACGTCACCATGGTCTACGGGTACCCTAAGCTGCGGTGCCTGACCAGCACCAGCATAGGATTGCCGTGTCTCGATTCCTCGGGCAATATCGTTAGTAGCGGCGGCGCCAACGCCATCCAGGTGATGCAGCAAGTAAGCGTGCCGTTGACTTTCGCCAGCGTGATCGGCACCAGTTCAGTTACGCTTACGGCAAGCGCGACCGCGTCCATGAGGGGCGAAGCCCGCGCCCCATACAACGTGGCGATCATCGTCGACACAACGCCTTCGATGACATACCAAGACACCGACGGCTTGGGCTGCAGCGGCACAAAAGAATACTGCGCGCTCCAAGGCGTGCAAACTCTGCTGGGCGAACTTTCGCCCTGCGGCGCGAGCCAATCAAGCTGCGGCGCGGCCACTAGCGGCAATGTATTATACCCGGTCGATGAGATTAGCCTGTTTACGTTTCCAGCGGTGTCGACGGCCACGGCTCCGGATGATTACTGCAGCACTAGTGGTACGGTTGTGACACCGGCGTACCCGTTACCAACAGGCCCACCTTACACCACTCTCACCGGCACCCCGCCATCGATGTACGAGATCGTGAATTTCTCGAGCGATTACCGCTCGTCCGACACAGCGAATTCGTTGAACACTAACTCGTACTTGACAAAAGGGGCCGGAGGGACGGGCTCGGGTTGCAACGGTTTGCAAGTCAAAAGCCCCTATGACCACGCTGCTAGAGACACGTACTATGCCGCCACAATCTATAATGCAGCAAGCCTGCTCCTCAACCAACAGAGCCTACGTAACCCCAACAGCCTAACCCCCGCCCCTACACAGAACGCGCTGATCATCCTCGGCGACGGCGACTCGAACTCTCAGAATCCTAATGCCTTTGGACAGCCCGACTTGGCGTCGAATGCGAGCCCGACTGCGACTACGTACCCCTCCTACAATTATCAGTGCCAGCAGGCAATTACCGCGGCGAATTGGGCTACCTCAAAGGGAATCACCGTCTACTCGGTCGCCTACGACTCCGACCCGAGCTACGGATGCTACAGTGATCCCATTCTCACCCCATGCCAGACGATGGAGCAGATGGCCTCCACCCACTCAAAGTTCTACACCAGCAATAGTAGTTGCCAGCTATCAGACGGTAACACTACTATGAGCCTGAACGCGATCTTCACGGCCATCAGCAACGATATGTCGATCGCGCGCTTGGTCCCCGACAACACGAACTAGAAATCTTGAAGTGAAAAATGTGGTGTAAATGAGTCAAGTTTTGGGTTGGGGAGCGCCAGCAGACAGTACTCCCCCTGATCGCCAAAGGCGACCGGCAACGGTATTCGGATTCGGCGGAGTCGGGCTGTATGCGCGAGACGGCGGTTGCCTTGGAAGGCAGTGTCCCGGGAACGGGAGCTAAAGTGTGGTCGCAACTGGTGCGACTCGTTGTGCCGAAGTGGTGCGCTTTACCCCACGCCGAATCTCGTCGTAGGTTCGAGGGCATCATAACATGCTCGTCGGGCTGGGGCGAAGCCCCGTTAGTGTCCTGAATCAGAAGTTCGCTTACAAAGTCTTTCTCATGCGGGCGATCTTTTCGCAGCCCCGCTAGGGGCGGAAGACAGTAGCCCAGGGCGCAAGCCCTGGGGGAGGGCCCTCACCCTGCCTTCGGCACCCCTCTCCCGCCCGAGCGGGAGAGGGGACGGGGGTGAGGGAGGGCTGGCCGACCCATCCCGCTCTGCGGGACCGTGGGCTACATTCTTTCGCCCGTCAGTTGACGGGCTGATTTATTCAACGAATTTCTGACTCAGGACACTAGCGGGTAGCCATCTCTGAAGTGGCGATGCCTCGTCAAGCCATGTTTTGAGGAAGCGCCTCAGACCGGCCTGACCTACCATTTTCCAATCGGTTCAATGACAACGAGTTTCTGGTATGGACAGGCGCATCTTGCGCGAACTAACAATCCTCGTTCAAAGTGTGATTCTTCCTGGAGATCATTAAACCGGCAGCTTGACGCTCCGCGCCCCACCACAGAATGCGCAGGAGGGCGGAAGAGGAACCACGCTGGTGAGTTCAACTTCCGAACTTAGGTATTCTCGTCGAACCGGCTCCTCCTGAAGGAGGTCCGTACTGAGATACTTCTTGTTGTCATCGGCGAACACGGTCACAACAACTGCATCCCCACCCAAGGACTCCTGCACTTGCAATGCCGCCAGAAGGTTGCACCCGGAAGAGATACCCACACCCAGCGCGAGGCTCTTCGCCAGCTTTTGTGCCATCAGGATTGAATCTCCGTCGGAGACTGCGATCACTCCGTTTAATTCCGCCAAGTTGACGATCGCAGGAATGAACTCATCGGAGATTCCCTGAATTCTGTGCTTGCCCACTTTGCACCCGGTGGAGAGCGTTGGCGACTCGACAGGCTCTACCGGATGAATCTGAACGGCAGGGTTCTGGCGTCGCAGGAAACGCCCGACGCCCATGACGGTCCCGCCCGTTCCAACTCCGGCGACAAAAGCATCCGGTTTCAGCCCGGCCTCCGACAACTGCGCCCAGATTTCCGGACCCGTTGTGGTTTCATGGGCCTGGATGTTGGCCTGATTAGAGAACTGGCGGGGAAGAAACACGCTCTTGGGGTCGGCGCTGGCAAGTTCTTCGGCCATACGGATACAGCCAAGGAACCCTCCTTGTTCTGCTCCGACCAGGACAATGTCAGCGCCATAGCTCCGGATAAGATTTCTTCTTTCCTGGCTCATCCAGTCCGGCATGAAAATCGTTACTGGATGCCCCAGAGCGCGGCCGAGCGCGGCAAAGGCGATCCCCGTATTGCCGCTGGTCGCCTCGGCAATTCGTTGCCCAGGGCGTAGAGAACCGTCGGCGTACGCGCGCTTCAGGATGTGCAGCGCCATGCGATCCTTGATGCTGCCTGTGAGGTTAAGCTGTTCGCATTTCGCATAGATGACCCGGCGCTTGCCTCGGAACGTAAGCCCGATTCCCAAAAGAGGCGTGTTGCCGACCAGGCGGGACAATCCGTCAAGCCTCTGATCCGCAATTTCCATAATCGACCTCCGGCCCGACCGACAACATACGCCTGACCGCCGCCGAATGCAATTATCAGTCGGGTTTGCAGTGCGAGCGCACCCATTCCGAATGACCCCAGAAGCGCAGCGATGAGGATGCCGAGCGTCAGCCCAGCCTTGTTCCGAGGCACAGTGGGAGCGGGATAGGCCAGCCGCTCCAGAGCGCACAGCGCGGGCAGCCGGGCCTTGAGGTTGTCGATGGGATCGCCGGACTCAGTGGAATGCTCCTGAACCTTGCGGACGACCTCGTCAAAGAGTGTTTTGAATTCCCTCGAACCTGGCGGCAGGCCATTGGCTTCGTGGCCTTGCGCGGCTTCGGATGCGGCCACAACGGCCCGCCTCAGCCGGCGCCAGTGCCAGCCGAGCTTGAGGGATTTGTAGAGGCTGGCTCCGGCGCAGGAGCTATCAGGAGTGCTCGTACATTCCAAGCTCGTCTCTTTCTCAGCGTTCGGTTCGTCCATATAGGGGGCAGGCCAACCCCACGTGTCGCTGCTCCCTACGCGGTCAAGGCTAATCAGGACAATTACTTCACATTGTAGTATTAGGGTGATGGCACGGCCGCTGAAACTTGATTCGAGTTCGCACTCTGGGTGACATCATTCGA
>Ga0208321_1000049_pt1 | contig 154035 bp, 112 predicted proteins | sample June2015DPH_4_15_FD_184692 | JGI IMG/M metagenome (GOLD analysis project Ga0208321, IMG submission 184692) | Peatland microbial communities from SPRUCE experiment site at the Marcell Experimental Forest, Minnesota, USA - June2015DPH_4_150... | ecosystem: Environmental > Terrestrial > Soil >...
TGGGTGGACCCTGCCACAGACGCGTCGTGAGATCCAACGCCTGTTGTTTACCTGGACCGGAGAGTGCGCGTATTGTGGCAGCGTAATTCGCAAACGAAACCGCCCACCTTAACTTAACGTAGTAGTACTAGCACCTACTACCTACCACCTAACTTCGGATTCAGGCCCTTTTCGCGGGAGGCTCCCTTTTTGGGAAAGCGTGTGGCCAAGGCTTCCGGCCGACCAGGCTGGCGAATAGCCGAAAGGCTTGATTTGAGAAGGGCAATCTTGCGGCTGGCCCGCTTGCCGAGTTTCTGGTTCAAGAAGCGTCCTTTGTTCATGGAATGACGAGTGAAAGTCGGGAAGGCAGAATCGACGGAATCGCTAGGCTTTCGATTCCACACCTTCGCTCGGCGCCTCCTGATTCACGGGAGTTAAGAAAGTCCCAGATATCCAATCATGCCAGGTAAGGCCCTCACCATCCACTAGTGCCCAGAGGAACCCTATCATCAAGGCCGAGATCGACACTAAGTAACCAAAAGCGCGCAAGAGGGATTCCCGGGGTGCGGGTGGCCAACCTTCCATGTTCCGAACTTCAATACCCATCCAGATCAGGCCGGGCGTAGAGAAGGTGAGGGCCGTGAACAGCCCAAAATATGCCCAAACGAAAATGATCGCGATAAGCGCGACGATGGCAAGGTTCGGAGGGACCGGAGTCAGATGGCCGCCGGCCCTCCAAAAAATGAGCGCGAATAGTCCCGCCCCGAGCAGGAGAACCAGTCCATCCACCAAGCCCGCCAGGAACCTGCGGCCCAGGGGCGCCACGGGAAGGGCTTGGAGTTCTAGTTGTGAGGCAGCCGCTGGAGCGTCAACTTCCGGCGGCCCGACAACGATCTCCAAACGATTGCCTGCCGGCGATGCCGGTTCGATGGCGAATTCGTCTGCTTGAGCCAGCGCAGAATCGAGAATCTCCAATCCCTCGTCACCTTTTTCCAGGGTTTCCGCGTCCGAGTGTTGCACGTCATCCTCAAGCGCCGCAGGGGGGGTAATTTCCGCGTCAACGGTAAGAACGTTCTGCGGGAATTCCAAGATCTCTTCCACGCCCGGCTCCGGAGGCGGGCTCGCTTCTCTCGGTTCGAATTCAAAGTCGAGGGACTCCTCCCGGCCAGGTTCGTTTCGTAGACGGGCGCGACGCTGGCGAAAGCTCTGGACACGCTCTGAAAGCTCTTGCCTCCAGGGCGCAGGTTCTTCCGCTACGGGGGGGGTTGCTTTCTCTGCCAAGGGTTCGCGAAGATTCCTTACGAATTCAAGTTCGGCGTTATCCGGCATGGTCCGAGGTCCCTTGTCTTGCGGGGGTTCTTTGGTGGCTCTGCTCTGAGCTGGATCCATATTGGCGGGCGGTGCACCTATAGCTTTTCCCTCGAGTTGCGGCGCAGGCCCAGGCTGGGCGATGATGGTCGTTTTAGTGGCGACAGATGGCGGCTGCGGCGCGGGCACAAAACTGGCGCCGCACTTCTTACATTGTGCGAGTCCGGGGTAGCTGACAAAGCCGCACTTAGGGCACTTCACCGGGTGCTTAAAATCCTCCGGGCAGCGTTATACGCTCTCTACCGCATCTTAGCAAATTGATTCGTTCGAGCAAAGCTGCTTCGGGTAAAATAAGGCGTCTGTGCTTGCTCATGAACTCTGTGAACGTTCCCTTCTCCCGCCGGAAAAGTAGCGCGCCTGTTCCTTTGGGGTTGTTCGTCGCACTGGGCATGGCCTTGATCTCATCGGCGCAACAGCAACCCTCCGTGCCGCTGGAATTAGGGAATCCCGACAAAATCATCACCCTCCGCGCGGATTCCCAGGAGAAAGACAAGGATATTGACCGTTTTCGCGGGCACGTGGAGGTGACTTACCGTGGCATGAAACTCACGGCAGACGAGGTTACATACGACGGAGCGTCAGGAGAAGTCGTGGGCACGGGGCATGTGCTTTTCATCGATCCTCGTAGCCATATTGCGGCCGACGAGGTCCACTACAACATCCGAACACAGAAGGGATGGTTTTCAAACGGCCGCGGCTACATCCACACCACGCGCGCCCGGCCTAAGGCGCCTAACACGGAGAATCCCTATTACATCCAGACTGACCGGTCTAAGGTGCTTTATTCAGAGAATCCCTTTTACATCCAGGGAGAGGAAATTGAGCGCCTGGATGAGAATACGTACACGGTAAAACATGGCAGGTTTACGACTTGCGATTGCGAAGCCAAGGGTTGGTCCTTTTCCGCCAGCGACGCCAAGGTGGAGTTGGACGACAAGGCCATAGCGCGTGGTTCGGTCATCCGATTCCTGGGCGTCCCTCTTTTCTACCTCCCCTTCATGGGCACCTCCATCGCCCGCAAGCCTCGCCATACCGGCTTCTTGCTTCCACACATTGGGACTTCTTCGCAGAAGGGGACCGTCGTCGGCGCAGGGTTTTTCTGGGCTATCAGTCCCAGCATGGACCTGTTGCTGGGTCTGGAGGATTACAGCCTCCGAGGGGTTGCCCGAAGGGCACAGTTCCGGGCGACACCCAGCGATAGCACCAAGCTCAGGGTGGACTATTTCGGGGTAAATGACAAGGACACGGTTAAGGCAAATCGCGCCCCCGGCCAGAGCCTCAAGGCGGTCGGGGACGCTGAGGATTTCTTCGACGGATTTCGCGGCGTCGCGGACGTGGACTACGTTTCCTCGCTGGCTTTCCGCGAAACCTACTCGCCGACTTTCACCGAAGCGGTCAATTCCGAAGCCCACCAAATCGGTTTCGCAACCAAGGAGTTCGGCGCTTACAGCTTCAACATCTACGCATCCCGATACGAGGACTTCCTCTCCACGCAACTGGTGCCAGGGAACGCTGTTATCATCCGGCAAACGCCTGAATTCTCGTTCCTGGGGATGGACAAGCAGGTGGGTGAGAGCCCGTTCTACTTTTCGTTCGGGACTTCTGCTGGCGCCCTCGGGCGCACGGAACCAGGACTCGACCTTCCCTCACTCTCGGAGCGGCTGGACCTTCACCCCGAGGTCACCCTCCGTCTCAAGGAATTCTGGGGCTTCCACCTCACCCCTTCGGCGGGAGTCGAGGCGACCCGATACGGGACCAGCCTGGAAGCGAACTACGACCCCCTCACCAGGCTGCTGGGCGACTTCGCGCTCGATCTTCGGCCGCCTTCCCTCGAAAAAGTCTTCGCGCGGTCCTTGTGGGGCCGGCGCCTTAAGCATGTGATTGAGCCTGACATAGTCTATCGTCTGGTCAAAGCCAGGGATCCGGAAGAGCTTGCCAACGTTGTTCGGTACGATGATCTGGACATCCTCTCCCAAACCAATGAAGTTGAGTATTCGCTGACCAACACTATCCTGGCCCGCAAAGACGTTCCTGCGGGAACAACGGATACACCCCAGGCTCAGGAGCTGATTTCCTGGCGCATCTCGCAGAAGTATTATTTTGACCCCACGTTCGGCGGTGTCCTGGGACCGAACAACCCCATTGTTTGGGAGCCGACGCTCTCGCTCACGGGATTTCACTTCATTCCCGGCAAACGTTTGTCGCCGGTCGTCTCTGACCTGAAGATCGCTCCCTTCTCGTTTTACGACACCGAGCTGAAACTTGATTTAAGCCCGAACGGTCAAGGTATTCTTGACGCTGGCATTACTTCTCGTGTCAGGCACGGCGTTTATGGGCTGGCCTTTACCGACTTCTTCATCAATAAGAATACGTATTCTAACCTTCTGAGCGGGTCCACCAGTTCCCCCTCAACAACAACTTCCACTTCCTCCTACCACCTTTTGAACCTCCTCGCGACCTATGGGGACTTCAACCGCAAAGGGTTGAGTGGCGCGTTTGGCGTGAACTACAATCTTGTTCAGAAGATTGCGGCCGGCGGAGTCGGCCAACTCAGCTATAATTTTGGATGCTTCGGATTGAATGTTGAGTATCAACGGTTTTCATTAGGAACCATTAGGCAAGAAAACGTCTTCCGGGTGGCAATCTCGTTAGCCAACATCGGGACGTTCGGGGATTTTAAACCGCGCGACAGATTGTATTAGCTGAAGTGGCTAGTGGTTAGTGGCTTCGCTCCCCTAGCCACTAACCACTAGCCACTAGCAACTTAAACACAAGGAGCATGCCATGTCTTTCCCAATCCATCGACCCCGCAGGTTGCGGCGCACCGAGACCCTTCGCAGCCTTGTGCGCGAGAACCAGATCAACGCCCGGTCTCTTGTGTATCCGCTCTTTGTTTGTCCTGGATCGAAGGTTAAGGACGAAATCAAGTCCATGCCAGGAAATTACCGCTGGTCGGTCGATGGGCTGGTGGGCGAATGCAAGTCGGCGCATGACCTGGGCGTTCCTGCCGTAATCCTGTTCGGTATCCCGGAAAGCAAGGACGAAGTGGGCTCAGGCGCCTACGACCCCAATGGGATCGTGCAGCGGGCGGTGCGGGCGATCAAGAGAGAGTTGCCGGATTTGTTGGTGATATGCGACGTGTGCCTGGACGAATATACGAGTCACGGTCACTGCGGCCTGATTCAGAACGGTGAAGTTGACAACGATTCCACGCTTCCACTTCTGGCAAAGACAGCCTTGACCCAGGTCGAGGCCGGCGCCGACATCGTCGCGCCATCCGATATGATGGACGGGCGCGTGGGGCGCATTCGCCAGGAGTTGGACGCCCGCGGCTTTACCCAGACACCTATTTTGGCTTATTCAGCCAAATACGCTTCGGCGTTCTACGGACCCTTTCGGGAGGCCGCAGACTCGGCGCCAAAGTTTGGGGACCGCAAGGCCTACCAAATGGATCCCGCCAACCAACGCGAAGCCATGCGAGAGATTGCCCTGGATGTAGAGGAAGGCGCGGACATCATCATGGTGAAACCCGCGCTTCCTTACCTCGATATTATCGCGCTCGCCCGCCGCGAGTTCGATGTCCCCATCGCCGCCTACCAGGTGAGCGGCGAATTCTCCCTCATCGAGGCCGCGGCCAGGATGGGATGGATCGACCGCGACCGGACAATGATGGAAACCCTCACCTCAATCCGAAGGGCCGGTGCGGATATCATCCTGACCTACTATGCCAAAGAGGTCGCCCGCTTGCTGGGGTAGCGCGGACCCGTCAGCCGACGGGTCCGCGGCTTTTAGCTGTCTCGGGCCCGGACCATTGGGGAAAGGGGTCCGTCGCCCCTTTCTCTCCTTGACAGGCATGGTCGGTGAAACGAGCTTGTTTCAGAGCCGCGGGCCTCAAAACCGGAGGTTCTCGCCTGCTTTCCGTGACCACATGCTACCTATTAACAACCTTTATTTTCAACAACATTCCCGCTTTCAACGCGTAACTACCTTTGTTTTCTGTAACATTCCTGCTTCGTTCCCGAGTTTCGAAATCCGACCCTTTGTTTTCATAGACATTCCCGCGTCGTTCCTTCATTTTTAAAGAATTCTTTTTCTCTTCCGCTTCCAAGAACGGACTCGTAGTCCGCCAGTGACCGAAAAGTTTCCGGGCTTTTGGCCCCATGTGCGACACTTCCCAAAGCCGATCGGAGTCCGCGGCAGCATTCGCCAAGTGTTCCCGGGAGACCATCACCACCTCCATCTCTTCAACCCACAACTCTAGCCTATACGATTCGACTTGTCAAGAGACACGGTGTCCGCCTCGGTCCCCCGGAGGAAGTAAGGGTAGGGCCGCGCTTTGCTCACGGACACACGAGTGGGCAGCGCTGATTTTTCGTCCGAACCCCGATGGGGTTGAAGATGAGTAGCCGTGGGCAAGGGCACGGTTTTTGTGCCCGCCGCCCACGGATTGGGTCCCATCCAAGTTTCCCGACCCTGAAAGGGTCGAACCCGTCAACTGACGGGCCCCACCAGGCTGCGACGTTTCTTGCGCACCGTTCCCGTGGGCTTGACCCACAAGCTACATTGATGGCCTGCGAGGAGCGCACAGTCTCGGCCCTCAGAGACCCTGCGGCTTTTCCTTCAAATTCGCGCCCGTTCGCTCGCCGGCAACAGTACACGGTCAACGGCCAGAGTGCCACTCGCGCTCACCGCCGTGGTCATCACACTCCCCGTGTAGTCGTGCACACTCGACCACGGCCAGCCCTCGGGGCGTTTGACAGGGCACGCTCTCACGGGGTTGAGGCGAATGCATTCCACTTTATTATACGCGCGATTCCGCACGCACAAGCCGCAGAGTCTCTGAAAAACGAGACTCTGCGCTACCCGCTCTTTGGTCAGCCGGCGCGCGCTTATTTTTGGGCGTCAGCAAGCTCCCGAATCCAGATATTTCGGAAGCGGACCGGGTGGTTGTGGTCTTGCAGTTTCAGAGGCAATTTGGTTGGGGTTTGCCTGTAGGGCTCATGCTCACCATCTGTCAGACCGAGGACGGCGACGTGGTCCTGGACCAGCACGCCGTTATGCAGCACCGTGAAAGTCGCGGGGCGGACGACTTTCCCTGCCATGTCGAACCGCGGACCATGGAAAACGATGTCGTAGCTCTGCCACTGGCCGGGAGGCCGGCACGCATTGACCAGGGGCGCATACTGGCCGTAGATTGCCGCTGCCTGTCCGTCCGGGTAGGTTTTGCTTTCATAGGAATCAAGGACCTGGACTTCATAGAGGCTCATCAGGTAAACCCCGCTATTCCCGCGATCCTGATCTTGACCGTGAGGCGGGTTGGGAGCTGCCCACTCGACGTGGAGCTGGCAGTCGCTGAAAGCCTGCTTGGTTTTGATGTCGCCAGTGCGCGGAGCTACCTCGAAATAACCGTCTCCAACTTTCCATAGGGCAGGCCCGCCTTTGACCGATTCCCAGCCGGAAAGGTCTTTGCCGTCGAAAAGAATAATGGCGTCTGACGGGGGCTTTCCCGGTTGCTCTTGCGTACTTGCTTCTCCGGGCGTGATAGCAGGCGGTTGTGACGCGTTTCGATCGTGTTGCACCCACTGTTGAACCACGCCAGGGGAAGCCTGGCGTGAATAACTGCTCACATTCATCAGGGTTAGAATCACGGTCACTGCTGTGGCAACAAAACACGCACCGATAAGAACCTTGCTTCGCATCGAGTTCCTCCTCCAGGGCTATTGCCCGCGCTCCGGTGGGGCGCCTTCCGCTCACTCACACGGACCTTCAGAATCCCCGCAGGTTGGTGCTCTGCCGTTCGGGCAGGCCTTCTTTGGGGGTCCGTTTCAAAACGATGTATTCAATGCCGTGCTCTTTGCAAAAGGCCAGCTTTTCCGGCACATCACCATCTTCGTTCACCGCGTATAGGTCCGGCTCGATGAGGGCAACCTCCGGTTCGGCATCCATCCAGCCAAGTCCTGAAGATACCAGGGCCACCTTGACGAAACGCACGGACTGAATCATATAGCGGCGCTCGTCCTGTGGAAACATCGGGTGACCTTCGCCCTTCAGCAGCTTGACGTTGGCGTCGTGCCCCACCACCACGTAGAGGTCGCCCAACCCGGAGACTTCCTCGAAAAACCTTACGTGGCCCGAGTGAAACCAATCGTAGCAACCGGTCACAATCACGCGCTTTTGTGACGAGCGCGCACCCTTAGGATCGAACGGCAACGCCGGGAAGCCTCCCAGGTCTTTCTTCTTGAAAACACGATATTCAACACCGTGGGACTCGCCGTAGGCCCGCTTCCGGGGATCGTCGCTCGCCTCCTCCACAACCCAGATTTCAGGATTGATTCCGCCGACCTGTGGTATGGAGTCTTGGTGCACCTGCCCGGTCACCAGCCTTACATCTTTGACATACCTATTAGCCTGGAGCAGATATAACCGCTCCTCTTGAGGAAACTTCGGGGGGTGGCCCTCGAGGGCGCGCACGGTCTCGTCCGACCAAAGAAGAACGTGAACGCCCCCGAGCTTCGAAGCCTCCTCGAGAAAGCGAACGTGCTGGGACTTGAAATCGTCAAAACCACCGGTCACCACAACTGTCTTCACGTCAGCCATTCTTCTTTGAGTACCTGACCTTCACACGGATTCCCCCAGGCACCGGCTCGTCCGACACAACGTAGAGGTATCCGCCACCACACCCGGAGTACATGGCTCCGGCATACCGGGACTGGTAGTAACCCAGGATTCCCGCCAAGTCCACGGTGACGGCCGGGTGCCTGACGGTGTGGGGCAGAATCGTCTCCCAGCACTCCATGCACTCATTCATGGAGGCGCCCAGCGCCTTGCAGTCTTTCGTCACGATGGCATCAAAGCACTGCTTACCCGTCTCGCCCAGCCTCTGGATCCACTTCGGGTCGAGGTTCTTTTTCTCGAGGGGATTGTAGCCGGCAGGACGCGGTGCGACCGGCACCACGTGGACCACGTCCTCCAACCAATGGGCGACTTCGGGATCATTGTGGGACTCGACGTGGACGGGGAAGTGGCCGCCCTCGTAGCTGTAGTCATAGTCCAGTCTGTTCACTCCGGGGTAAATCAAGCCCGCCATGTCCTGCGAACCGGAAGGGTCCGGCTTGCCCTTGTTTTCTGCCTCGTACAGCTCGCGGGTAAGTTCCCTGGGATCTTCATTCGGCAGTTTGCCGTTCCACAGCTTGCGCGCAACCTCGCGCGTACTGGTGGCCATTCCGCAGCGATCCATGTACCGGAAGGTGGGCTCCAAACCGACCACCACCATGGAACCCGGTGGAGTGGGATTCAGTTTCGAAACGAAGGGTTGATCGATCCAACCGCCGGCAAATGCCATTCGATAGGGAATTTCGCTGATGATCGAAGTGATTTCGATCACCTGTTGTGTGTGCATGGACTTACGCCGCTTGATAGTTTTCTCGCACCGTGACTTTGCCGGCCTTTCGGTCCTGATACTGCTGTTCGATCCAGGCGTAGGTCTTCGCCAGTCCCTCACGAAATGGGGTCCTGGGCTCCCAGTTCAGGATGTTCCTAATCATGGTGTTGTCACTGTTTCGGCCGGTGACTCCCTTGGGCGCGGTCAAATCATATTTGCGCTGGAGCTTTACCCCGCCAATTTCTTCCGCGATGCTGACCAGGTCGTTGACCGAAATGAGCTCATTGGAGCCGAGGTTGATGGGTGTTGCGATCAGATCCTCGCAGTGTGCGATCATGTCAATGCCCTTGGTGCAGTCATCGATGTACATGAAGCTGCGGGTCCGCGTGCCATCACCCCAGACGACAATTTCGTTCTTGCCGGTATCCTTGGCTTCGATGACCTTCCGGCAAATGGCCGCAGGAGCCTTTTCTCGCCCGCCGTCCCACGTGCCGTTGGGACCGTAGACGTTGTGGAAGCGGGCGATGAAGGTCTTCAAGCCGCGCTCCGCCCAGTATTCCTGGCAGAACATCTCGGAGATGAGTTTTTCCCAGCCGTAGCCCCTCTCCGCCATGGCGGGGTAGGCGTCCGACTCTTTCAGTGCCCGACAGTGCGGATCTTTCTGGAGCTCGGTGTTGTAGGCGCAGGCGGAGGAGGAGAAGAAATACCTTTGCACGCCCGCCTGATAGGCCGCTTCGATCAGGTTGGTGTTGATCAGGATGCTGCGCAGGCATTCGATCCTGAACTTCTCGATGAAGCCCATGCCCCCCATGTCAGCAGCCATATTGTAAACCTCGACGGCGTCCTCGCACGCCTTTACACAATTCTCCCTCTCACTCAAGTCCATGCAGAGGCTTTCAACACCAGGCACTCTCTGGTACCAGTCCGGCAAAGGTTTCTTGTCAATGGCGCGGATCCTGGTGAAACCGCGGTCGTGGAAGTATCGGGTGAGCGAGCCGCCGATAAAACCGCCCGCTCCGCCGATAACGATCAAATCGTCTTTCTTCGTGGTCTGTTGCATACTCATTTCCATCCCCCTTTCGGGCTTCGGATATTCCCTAACCTCGGCCGGCTCGACCAGGTCAGGCCCAACGGTATTCCGAACGCCACGTTCTTTGCAATAAGATTTGCCGAATTGTTCCCTCGGGCAGGAGCGACCGGTTGCCGCCTTCAAAATCTCGCTGCGGTACCCCTGACGAAATAGGAGTGGCGCCAAGCCCGTTCACCTTTACCACTTCGCGCCTCAGGTGTTGTTTCGGACCTAAACAGAAAACCTCTGCCCACCACTTTGCCACCCATTGGATGTTGTTTGCAGAGGCATTTCGTTGCGGAGCGAAGGGACCGTCGCCGACGTGCCAGTGCGACCTTGCTATTCAACTCCAGATGGTACCGCGACAAAGATGTGATTTCAATTCATGCTTCACACCGCGGTACGCGACGCGGAAGTGAGGCTTCGGCAATTTCGTCCTCTGGAGCGTATTACCGAGCGTATTGAGTGCGCTAGGGAAAGGCCCGGAGGGCCGAAAGAGTTTAGCCCAGGGCGCCAGCCCTGGGTCCAGGAGGCCCTCCGGTTCGCGGGAGCCCCAGCGGGGCGAAAGAATGAGGTTTCGACGCGGGAACTCTGCCTGATTCTGCCGCCCCTTGCGGGGCTTGACCGGCGCTTGGGCTTGGTTTCCCAGGGCTCGCGCCCTGGGCTAAGTTCTATCGCCCGCTACGCGGGCTCCGGACCAGCCATCTGCTGCCGCCCTAAGCTTTCGCAAACATGTCATGCACCAGCGGCAGGACTCCCACTTTTATGTCGCATATGCTTCACACCCCAGCGGCGGCGCAGGCGCGCGATGCCTTCCACAACTCCAGATAAGGCCTGAGGTCGTTGGTCAAGGCCCGGAACTGGTCGAGGGTAAGAGATTGCGCGCCGTCGCTGAAGGCTTTTTCGGGAAAAGGATGCACTTCGATGAGCAGGCCGTCCGCGCCCACGGCCACGGCCGCGCGCGCCAGCGCCGGCACCAAGCTGCGCTTGCCGGTGGCGTGGCTGGGATCGACGATGACGGGCAAATGGGTTAGCTCGTTGAGCAGTGGCACGGCAGCGATATCGCAGGTATTGCGCGTGGCGGTCTCGAAGGTCCGGATGCCGCGCTCGCAGAGCATGATGTTGGGGTTCCCGTGGGCGGTAATGTACTCGGCGGACATGAGGAGTTCCATGATGGTCGAGCTCATGCCGCGCTTCAGGAGAACCGGCCGGGGACATTCACCCAGCGCCTTGAGCAACATGAAATTCTGCATGTTGCGCGCGCCGACCTGCATGATGTTCGCATGCTCGGCAACCACCTCCACGTCCTGCTCGCTCATCACCTCGGTGACGATGGCCAAGCCGGTAGCCTGCCGCGCCTTGGCCAGGAGTTTCAATCCCTCGAGCTCCAGGCCCTGGAAGTCGTAAGGAGAGGTTCGGGGCTTAAAGGCGCCGCCCCGGAGAATCTTGGCCCCGGTAGCCGCCACAGCCTCGGCTGTTTCCATGATCTGCTTTTCGCTTTCCACCGAACACGGGCCGGCCATGATGGCGAATTCGCTGCCGCCCACTTCCACGCCATTCACAGGGATGGTGGTACGCTCCTTCTTGAATTCCCGGCTCACGAACTTGTAAGGCGCGGATATGCGGACGGCGCTCTCGACTCCGGGCGCGGCCTCCAGGGACTCGAGGCAGGCGGTGACGTCTCCGACCCCCACGGCGCCGATCACCACGCGCTCCTCGCCCTGGATGGAGTGAACTTTGTAGCCAAACTCCCCGATGCGCTCACAAACGTGCTCAATCTCCTCTTTGGTGGCATGAAGTCTCATGGAAATAATCACCGCCAGCCTCCTTAAAATGAAAAACCCACTCTTTCGAGTGGGTTGGCTTATTACGACTTGTTTCCGGGTTCAGGCCAACACCACTCTACCCACTGGGGCTAAAGCCCCAAAAGCGGTAGCTAAACCAATTGGCGTAAGCGCTGAACATCGGCCAGGAGTATACCGCAGGTTGAGAACAGCCGCAAGGATAATTTCCGCTTGGGCTATCCAGCCTGTTTAGGAATGTCCTCCTTGCTTCGCTCTTTCCAGGTGTCCAGTTCCCTTGTGGCAACTTCAGGATGTGCAAACCTGAAGGCCGCCGATGCTTTCTTGACGGCGCCGCTGCACGAAACCCGAATCCCAAGAGCCTTTTTTCTGGTAGGATTCTAGCCGCTGGAGTCTGTGCAACTTGTCGCACGCATTTCCAGTCGGTCCACTTTTGACCTTGGACCGTTGACTCTTGACTCGTGTCGAGCAGCAACGAGAATTTTAAATACGTTTCATCAGGATTCCACCATGCGAACAACCATCACCGCTGTTCTCTTCTTTCTTCTTTGCGCTCCGGCGCGCGCCGCCCAGACTTTGCAAGTGTATTTCATCGATGTGGAGGGCGGCCAGGCCACGCTCTTCGTCTCACCTTTGGGGGAAACGATGCTGGTGGACGCCGGCTGGCCGGATGCCGGTGGCCGCGACGCCGACCGCATCGTCTCCGCCGCCAAACTGGCGGGAGTGAAACAGATCGATTACCTGGTTGTGACGCACTACCACGCCGACCACGTAGGAGGCGTGCCGCAACTCGCAGCCCGGATCCCCATCCGCACCTTCGTGGACCACGGGCCGTGTGTCGAAATCGGTGTGGAAGCTGATCAGCTTTTTTCGGCGTATTTGACAGTGCGCGACAAAGCCAAACATCTTCTGGCGAAACCCGGTGACTGGATTCCAATCCAGGGGATCAACGTTCAGGTCCTGACCGCCGCCGGCAATGAGATTTCAGAGCCCTTGGCGGGAGTGGATGCGCTCAACCCGCTATGTGCCGGAATGAAACGAAAGGCCAATGACCCTTCAGAGAATGCCCAGTCGATTGGGATGCTCATCACCTATGGCAAGTTCCGCATGGTTGATCTGGGGGATTTGACGTGGAACAAGGAACTTGGACTGGCTTGTCCGTATAATGTGATCGGTACAGTCGATGTGTACCTGAGCACGCATCACGGCCTCGAAGTCTCCGGCGCACCTCCTTTAGTACAAGCTTTGCATCCCCTGGTAGCCGTCATGAACAACGGCGCGAGGAAGGGTGGCTCACCCGAAGCGTGGCAAACCATGCGCACTTCGCCCGGCCTGGAAGACATCTGGCAACTGCATTATGCGCTTGAAGCAGGCAAGGCGAACAACGCGCCCGAGGCCTTCATCGCCAACCTGGAAGAACATTGCCAGGGGAATTGGATCAGGCTTTCTGCGGAACCGGACGGCCAGTTCACCGTGACCAATGGCCGAAACGGAATGACGAAAGCCTATAAGCCGGCTGCCCAGTAAAGGCCTTGCCGAGCCTACGCCCAGAGGCGGCGACACTCCAAGGACGCCTCCTCGAAACGGCTGTTGGTGGATTTCATAGTCGGAGCGCACGCGATCTTGAAGGCAGATCGTTTGCTTGCTCCGGACGCGGCGCGCTACCAAGTCGCGTTCCCCAAGCTCGTCACGGTGCCGTAGCAGCGAGGAGAAAAAGGCCTGTAACGAGCAGGTAGGCACGGTCGGCGCGGGTCTCCACCTGATAGAGCCCGGCGAGGTCCGGGCTTAACATCACGTTCTCGTCACGGATGCAATAGATGCGGCGTTCGACGAGTTCCAAAGGCACCGGTCTTCATGTTGTCCCTCCTCAGGAAGATGTGTTTCATCGGGAAGCCAGCAGGCTTCCGGTGGCGCCATCCCTCGCCGGTTCGTGCGCTTTGCGTCCATACACCCGTTCGTAGGCTTTGCAGTAAGGGCAGACGCTGCCTTCGACGCACCGGACGAACCAGAACGCCAGCCCCCTTTGAGTCTTACGCGCGTGACCGCAGACGGGGCATTCAAGACATCTCTGGGCCATTGCCCGGTCTCGTTCCGTGATGGTGTCGCTAGTCATGAATTTCGCCTCTCATCTGCCCTGCTGACGCAACACCACGTAATGGCTGATGGCGTAACCCAGCACCGCGCCTGCGAAAACATCAGAAGGAAAGTGGGCCTGAGGAGGAACGCGCGAGAACCCGACCAGACCCGCCAAGCCGTAAGCCAGCCAAGGGACCCAGCGATGCTGGTGATAACGGTTCGCAAAAACTGTGGCAATGGAAAAGGCCGCGATGGCGTGACCCGATGGAAAGCTGCCCGCTCCACTGATGAGAGGGCCACGAGATTTGAACCATGTATGGGCAAAATCGCCATGAGGAATGTCGCTGGGGCGCAGGCGACGGTCAATGTCCTTCATCACTAACGTGAGGATTTCCGCGTCGGCAACCGCTTCCCCCGCCAACAGCGAGGTTTGCTGAGCGTATCGGTCGTGCCTGGTCAGCCCCACAGCGTAAAACGACAGCGGGCCAATTGCCATAGCCAGCGCAGTATTCGTGCCGCTGAAGGTATTATCGAAAGCCTTGAAACTCGTAGTGCGACGGAAATACGGTGTGTCGTGCGGATCGAGGGCCACCAGCCCCGCCGTGGCCAGGGTCAGGCCCACAACCGGCTTCAGGTCTTGTCCCTTAACCACCTTTGCCGGAAACAGCCAGATGGGTTTCTGATCGTGAACGATGTTTGGGATGAGGAGCTTCCACGAGATGGGGCGCTCCGCATTTCGGACAATAGAAGGTCTGCTCGAGGAGGAAGCTGCGTCGTTCCCGGTGGCTGCTGGCGTTGACTGCCCCCAGGCTCGCGGCAGCGTTCCCGCAAGAATCAAAGAGAGGTATATTCCGAAAATCTTGGAACAGCCTGTACTCACTGGATAATGGCCAGATTTATTAGTTTCACCCGATCAGCAAACCTTGTTGCAAGATTCCTCGCCTGGATAGGGATGAAGAAAGTGAGCCAAAGGTTGGTCGCTGGGGCTGGCACGAAGCTGCGGGACTTGATAAGCTCCTTCCTGCCATTCAAATTGAAACCTGTTCAGCCTTGATTCGCTCCGGCCTCAAGGGCTGGCAAAGGCAGACAGGGCTACACCAAGATGGAGGCAATATCCTATGATTAAACGACGAGAATTCCTGAAGGCGGCGGGTGTATCTGCTGTTGCAATGGGCAGGCCCCACGTGCTGAACGTGGCGCAAAGCAGCGCACCGGCTTCGGTCCCGGGCGACGCCAAGTACCCGAAGCTGGCGATTAAAACGCGTTATTCACCCCAAAGGCTGGCGTTCGCTGCCTCGGCAGGTTACGAAGGCGTGGTCGTCGACTTGGATGATTTCTTCGATCCCGACAAGCTCAGCGACAATCAGATTGACCAAATCTTGGCCACCGTGCGGGATACCGGAGTGCGCATTATCAGCATCGAATGTATGCTGAACCACCTTGCGCCCGATTCTGTGGAACGGCGCCAGACACGCGCCCGCTTCATCCGATGCCTGGAGTTAGCCCATCGGCTGGGGTGCAAGTTTGTGGGCACTTTCAGCGGGGGCAAGAAGGGCGCATCCGTGGATGAGCAGGTGAAAGAACTGGCGGAAGTCCTGAACGAGCAGTACCTGCCCGTGTGCGAAAAGCTGGACCTGGGAATAGGTCCTGAAAATTACCCCTGCGATGTGAATTTCGCCACGGCCCCGGCCACCTGGGAGAAGGTGATGGCCCTGGTTCCCAGTCATCGCTTCGGCCTGGAATTCGACCCCTCCCACCTCGTTCGGCAATACATTGATCCTATCCAGACGGCCTGGGACTTCCGCGACAGGATTCTCGCCGTGCACGCGAAGGACACGGAAATCATCCAACCGGTTCTCGCGAAAGTCGGCATCCACGGAAAAGGCTGGTGGCGTTACCGCATTCCCGGCCAGGGGCTGATTGACTGGCCCAAATTCATTACGGTGCTCTTGCAGGCGGGATTCCAGGGCGGAATGGCGGTGGAACACGAAGATGAGTTCTGGGATGTTCCGCACGGCGACAATGGTCCGGAAATGGCGCAGGGACGCAAAGATGGGTTTATTCTGGCCGCGCGGTTTCTCAGGCAGTATCTACCAGGACGACTGAGCTGATTCGAACGGGTAATGGCGCGGTGCGAAAGGCGCGTCCGCAGCTTGCTGAAAAAAGCCATTGGAGTGCCATTCTGAGAGGAGTATGACGTCCAGATGAACAATCAACCCATGTCCAATTCAAATCCGCGCCGAAGGCGAAGGTTGGTGAACTGGATTCTGGCCGCCGCGTGTCTGCTGCTGACAACCGGGCTCCAGGCCCAAGCACCCCCAGAAAAAGAAGCACCGGATATTCTCCGCCAATTAAGCGACTCCTTCGAGGCGCTGGCCAAGCGAGTTTCCCCCTCGGTGGTGCAAATACTTGTGACGGGTTTCGGACCTGTGGAAGAGGATGGGGCAACCGCTACCGCGTTGATCGCCAAGCAGCACATCACCGGCTCCGGCGTGATCGTTGACGCGAGTGGGTACATCATCACCAATGCTCATGTGGTGGAAGCGGCGCAACGGGTTCGGGTGATCATACCCTCGCAAACGGCCAGCGGGTCACCTCGCTCGACGACCAGACCTCCCGCCCCCGCTATTGATGCGCGCATCATCGGTTTGGATAAAGACATCGACCTCGCACTTCTGAAAGTTGAGGCTGAGGGATTACGGGCGCTCCCACTGGGTAACTATGCCGCGCTCCGGAAGGGTCAGTTGGTTCTGGCTTTTGGCAGCCCCGAGGGGCTAGAGAACTCCGTGACTATGGGGGTGGTCAGCTCCGTCGCCCGCCAACCCGATCCCGACCGCCCGATGGTGTATATTCAGACGGACGCTCCCATCAACCCGGGCAACAGCGGCGGCCCGCTCGTGGACGTGGAAGGAAACATCGTGGGGATCAACACATTCATTCTGACGAAGGGTGGTGGAAGTGAAGGCTTGGGCTTTGCCATTCCGAGCTCCGTGGTGAAGTTCGCCTACCCACAACTGCGCAAGTATGGGCACGTGCATCGCGGCGAGATCGGCATCAATGTTCAGACCGTCACCCCTGCACTGGCTGCGGGGCTGGGACTCGCGCAGGATCATGGTGTCATCGTATCAGACATCGCCCCGGGAGGCCCGGCGGACTCAGCAGGCCTGAAAATCCAGGACGTAATCGGGGCTGTAGACGGCAGATCGGTGGAAAGTCTGGCTCAGTTTGGCGCCATCATGTATCTGCGCAAGGGTGGCGAAGCCGTGAAGTTCGACGTCATCCGAGGCTCGCAAAGACTTATCTTGGAAATCCAGGTCGCTGAGCGCCGAGACGAAGTCCACCGCGTGGCGGACCTGGATCCCGAAGGGAATTTGATAGCCAAGCTGGGAATCCTGGGGGTCGCAATCAACAAGAATATTTCCGAAGCGCTGCCGGGACTTCGCATAGCCTCTGGGGTCATCGTGGCCGCCCGAGCCGCCTACGCCGCCACCGTGGAGGCCGGTCTTCAATCGGGAGATATCATCCACGCGCTGAACCGCGTCGACATTATCAGTCTCGACGGCCTTCGCCAGGCCCTGGACAAGCTGAAAACCGGCGACTCCGTCGTCCTGCAGATCGAACGCCAGGGTGAATTAATGTACCTGGCGGTCGATATGGAATGAGGATCCGCTGATCCGACGGGGAGAAGATAACACAGCCAGCGTAAGCCAAAGCGCAGGACCAGAATCACCGGCCCTCGACGGCTCTCGTGTTTACCATGCCCAGAGGCGCAGGCCGATGATGTGCCAGTAAGCGAGGTAGGCAGTCACCCCGCAGCAGGCGAGTGCCACCAGCAGCGAATGCAGGCGGACGGCCGGTTTCATCTCGAGTGAATACGAGCGCAGCCCCGCCACCAGACCCCAGATCGAAAAGATTGCGAAGAGCCAGGTGAGGGCGCAGAAAGTCAGGCTGGAAGGACCTCGCAAACCCATGTTCGTCGTACTCATCGCCTCGAAGAATGGGACGACGGCGACAATCAACGAGACAACAGCAAGTAAGGGGAGCATCCTTGAGTGTCCAGACGCTGTCTTCCGCTGACCTTCTTGATGGCCACAGTTTCTTGTCTTTCCGCCCACGCGGAGGAGGAGCTTTTACGACCAGTGAATTTGCGCTGCGAGCATCACCAGAACCCGCTCGGCCTCGATGTGCGGTGGGCTTCCCGTGCGGCAAAGGAGTCTACAATGAAGAGTCCAACTCTTGCGGGGGCGAAGACTAACTTGCGGTTTGCCATCTGCTGGGGAACAGCATTCGTAGCCGCTGTTCCTATCCTCATTTGGATTTCGAGAGGTTCAGGAGGCCCTTTGCGAAAAGGGGAGAGCACCTTATCCGCCGTAATCCCCCAAACCTTTGGGACCGCCGGTAAGGAAGGACTGCTTTACCCTGACCGCGAGGTAGTGCTCTTCCAGCATGAAGGCGCCGGATATTTGACACATATGTGGTTTGGCGGCGACTGGCCGGGATATGACCGCACCCGAATTCGCTTCTATGTCGATGGAGAAACCAAACCCTCGATTGATATGGAGCTTTTTCTTGGCCACGGAATCGGCTGGGGCGATCCCTCCGCCCCCTGGGGTTCCGAGCGCCTGGGAAAGACCGGCCATCCCAGCGGTCTCTATAATACTTACCGAATCCCCTTCGGTAAGAGCATCCGGGTTACCGGGCAACTCGGCGCGGGCGTCGAGAAACCGCAAGTGTTCTGGTGGATCATCCGGGGAGTCGAGAACCTCCCGGTTTTCCTTGGGAATATCCGCCTGCCAGATAACGCACGGTTGCGGCTCCAAGTACGCGACAATGTCGAGTTAGAGCCTCTCCAGTTTTTCGATATCTGCCAATCATCGCGCGCCGGCGCCCTTTACCAAGTGACCCTGGCAGTCGCCAGCAAGAATTTCAACTTTCTCGAAGCCGTCCTTAGGGCCTATTTGGATGGCGCAAAAGAGCCCCTTTTGCTCTCCTCGGGAACCGAGGACTACTTCCTTGGCACCTATTACTTCAACCGCGGCATGTACCACTTCCCTATCGCCGGCCTAACGCACAAAGAGCAAGACGCCGACGGCACTTGCCGTTTTTCTGCCTACCGTTTTCATGAGGAGGACCCGATTCTCTTTCAAAAGGGGCTTCGTCTGGCCTGGCGAAACGGCGAAGAAAAAGGCGGGAAAGCTTATGGAATGCCGCAGCGCAGCCGGGCCACGAGCTATGTCTGGCTCTATGAATGGTGAGCGACCTTGCTGGGCAAAGCCCCCCAACTCATGGGAGGGCAGATTGGCGAAGTTGTAGCCGCCAGAGCCCTGCGACTTCCACAGATCTCCCCAGGGGTAAAATAACATATCCTCTCTACGCGGCGTCTCTGCGGTCGTGCAGCAACCCCTGCGCGGCCAGCACCTTTTCAAGCTTGGCGCGGTTTTCGGGTTTCATGGGAACCATGGGCAGGCGGTAAACTTCCTCGATCATGCCCATCATGGCGAGTGCGGCCTTGACGGGAATGGGATTGGTCTCGATGAAGTTCACTTGCATCAGGGGCAACAGGCTGAAGTGGAGTTGGCGCGCTGCCTCGAGTTTTCCCTCCAAAAGCAGGTGCGCGAGTCTGGTCATCTGGCCCGGGATTTCGTTGGAGATGACGGAGATGATACCCACGCCACCCAGCGCCATGAGCGGGAAGGTGAACGAGTCGTCGCCTGAAAGCACGCGGAAGCCCGGCGGTACGGCGGCAAGGACTTCCATTTGTTGCACGATACTCCCGGAAGCCTCCTTGATGCCGATGATGTTTGGGATTTTCGAGAGGCGGGCCACGGTGGGGGGCTCGATATTCGACGAGGTGCGTGCCGGAACGTTGTAAACAATGATCGGAAGGTCGGTAGATTCCGCCATGGCCTGGAAGTGCTGGTAAAGGCCTTCCTGGGTAGGCTTGTTGTAGTAAGGGGCTACGGAAAGGATTCCCTGCACGCCCAGCCCGCGCACCTCGGCGGCAAGATCGATCACTTTGCGGGTGTTATTTCCGCCGACTCCCGCAATCACGGGAACCCTCCCCGCCACTTCCTGGACCACGGCGCGGACGACGGCGAGGTACTCAGCGTGCTCGAGCGTGGGGGTTTCTCCCGTTGTACCGCAGGGGACAAGGAAGTCGATGCCGGCGCGGAGTTGGAACTGAACCAAACGCCGCAGGGCATCAAGGTCCAGGGAGCCATCCTTCCTGAAGGGGGTCACCAGCGCCGTGCCGCAACCACGAAGTTCCAGGCTCATAAGACCTCCTTGCCACAACCGAAAGCGGCGGCTTCTGCACCTTATAGTAGTTCAACCTAGGCCCGCCGCAACTCCTCCTGAAACTGCTCCGGCGTCAGTTCGATCTCGCGGAGGATCTCCCGAAGCAACGGACGCGCCAGGTTTCTTCCGGGGTAGTTGGGAACTGTCGTTGTCCTCCCGTCGGGCTGGCGGTAAAAGACGTGGCTGCCTTTCTGGCGAACGGCCTCAAAGCCCAGACGGAAAAGAACCCTCTCCATCTGCCGGAAGCCGACCGTTGGCAAGCGGCTCACGCCAGGACCTCAATCTGCTGCAGCCCCACGAAGTGAGGGAGCTCGTCGAGTGAGCCTTTGTATTCCTGGAGGCACAATTCCAGGACCTCTTTCAAATTCTTCTGCAACTCGTCGAGCGTAGCAGCCTGAGTATGCGCCCCAGGAATGCCGGGCACGATCCCAACATACAGCGCCGATTCAGGGTCCCATTCGACGTACGCTGAAAACGTCTTCATAAGCCGCCTTCTTCCTCCTAGCCTTGAGGGTGAATTCAAACTCCGTCAGGATCGCAAAATGGAAATCCTCCATGAAAAGGCTCAGCCTTTAACTGGGCTTCAACACCTCCGCGAAGCTGAAAAAGCCCTTCTTGCCCACCACCCAGCGTGCCGCGTAGAGGGCGCCTTCAGCAAACCCCTGGCGGCCGCGGGCCGTGTGCCGGAGGATAATTGTATCCGCCTCGGAGTCGAAGCCCAACTCGTGCGTGCCGGGAATGTAACCCGCGCGCACGCTGGTCACGGGAATCTCGCGGCTTTTGAATTCGGGTTGAATCTGGCGTTTGATTTCGAGCGCCGTGCCGGAGGGCGCGTCCTTCTTGAACTTGTGATGAGCTTCGGTGAGGTAAGGGTCGTACATCGCGAAGGGGGCAAAGATTTCCGCCGCCGCGCGGGCCAGCCGGTAGAACAGATTCACGCCGATGGAAAAATTCGCGGCGTAAACCATGCCGACGCCGGCGCTCTCGATGATCTTCCGCACTTCCTCCAGCCGGTTATGCCAACCCGTTGTCCCTACCACGAGATTCACACCCAGCGCCGCGACACGACAGATGTTCTCGAAAGCCGCATCCGGTGTGGTGAAGTCCACGCAGACGTCGATACCCTGGAATCTCTCGCGCGTGATGCCCCGGCCTTGCGCGTTGACGTCAATATCCATCACCAAGCGCACTTCGAAGCCCCTCTGCGGCGCAAGCTGCGCCAGCGTCTTGCCCATTTTCCCGTAGCCGAGCAGTGCGAGGTTGATCATCATTCACCACCGAGGGGCCTGAGACGGATGCGGTTCCTCAGCAAGATACGCAGCGTACCGCAAAGCTTCGTCGATGTCCCCAGCCTCCAGGTAAGGATAGGCCTTGAGGATCGATTCTTTGCTCTCACCGGAAGCGAGTAGCCCGAGGAGGCGGGAGAGCGGAAAACGAAGTCCGCGGATACAGGGTTTCCCGGTGCATACATTGGGGTCAATCGTTATGCGTTCAAACTTCATTCGCTTCGTCCTCCCATTTTCTCCACTTCGGCAGCAAATAAGCTTCAGGGTGAGGGGGGTTGACCCACAACTTACCGCTCGCTCACGAAACTCGCCTCTGCAACCTTGCGGGGCCTAATCCAAATACCCCTCGGACTTCATCAACTCCGCATTCAGTAGAGCCGCGCCGGCAGCGCCGCGAATGGTGTTGTGGCTGAGGGCGGTGTACTTGAACTGAAGCACTGGGCATAGCCGCACGCGACCCACCACGATGGCCATCCCGTGCTCGACCGCGAGGTCAAACTTGGGCTGCGGGCGGTCCCGCTCTTCGCGCACGATAATGGGATGCTTGGGGGCAAACGGCAAACCTCGCTCCTGAGGAAGCGAGCGAAATTTCCGCCACACCCCAATTAATTCCTCCACTGACGCCTTGCACTTCAGAGAAATCGATATCGACTCGGTGTGGCCGTCCTCGACCGGCACGCGGTTGCAGTGGGCGCTCACCACGAAGTCGCCGGGCTCGACCGTTTCATCCACGAATTTCCCCAGCAGCTTGCGCGTCTCGCGCTCCACCTTTTCCTCTTCCCCCGAAATATGAGGGATCACGTTGCCGAGAATATCCAGCGTGGGCACGCCTGGGTAACCGGCGCCGGAAACCGCCTGCATGCTGGTCATCAGCACCTTCTCGAGGCCGAAAGCCTTTTCTAACGGAGCCAACGACATCACCAGACCGACCGCCGTGCAGTTCGGGTTGGTGACGATCATGCCCTTCCACCCGCGCCGTTTTCTCTGGATTCGCACCAGGGCCAGATGCTCGGGGTTCACTTCCGGAATCAACAAGGGGACGTCCGGTTCCATGCGGTAATTGCTGGAATTCGAGACCACCACGTGGCCCGCCTGCGCAAATTCCCTTTCGACTTCACCCGCAACCTTGGAATCAAGCGAGGAGAAGAGCAACTGCGGCGCGTGGCCCGGTTTGCATTCATGCACGGGAAGCTCGCCTGCGGCTTTGGGCAGGGGTTCGCGCAAGCGCCAGTTGCAAGCCTCCGCATAAGTTCTCCCTGCCGACCGTTCCGAGGCTGCCAGCCACCGGGCTTCAAACCAGGGATGGTGTTCGAGCAAGCTCACAAAGCGCTGGCCGACCATTCCCGTCGCGCCCAGGATGCCGACTTCAATCTTCTTCATAGCTAAATTCGACCGCCTTTCTGCCCACGAGTCGAGAGTCGAAGGTCGAGGGACAAAAGTGAATCGTTCCGCCGGGACCTGTCGGGCCAACTCGGCGGCTTCTCACCGGCCCATCTCGAACGAATTGCGAACCTACAAATCAGCTTGGCGCTATCTCACTGTCGACTGTCGACTGTGGACTGTAAACTGTCTTTTTCAGCTCATGGACAAGCCGGCAATAAAGGTCGACGGCCTTGACCAACTCAGCCTTTGGAACACACTCATGCTCGGTGTGGGCTACCAGGATCGAACCCGGCCCCAGCAACACGGGCCGGCCCCATCGGGTCAAGGCCGGCAGGTCGGTGGTGAAGGAAACTACGTCGGTCTCGTAGCCGTCCAGTTTCTCCATGCGCAGGGGCGGCGTATCGCGGACGAACTCAAACTCACACCGCCCTCCGAGCAACTCCGAAATATTGCGCCGCAGCTCCTCCGAGCCGTTGACGGTCCGAATCAGGATCTGGGCCGCGGCCTGGTCCGGCACAACGTTTGCAGCCCTGCCGCCGGAGATGACCCCGATGTTCAGCGTGGCAGGGCCCAGCAAGGGATCGTGGGGCAGCGGAACCTTCCGCAAATCAACGAGCACATCGAGCAACTTATCAATTGCGGATTCACCGAGGTGCGGGTAAGCCGAGTGCGCCATCTTACCTTTGGATCGAATGTCCAGCCGTAGGTTACCTTTCGACCCCACCACCAGTTTATTTTGCGTGGGCTCACCATTAATAATGTAGCGGGAGCCGGGTGGATGCAGGTTCGCCTCTCGCGCGCCGTCGCTCGTGGTTTCCTCTCCGACCAGGCAGAGCAGGCCGAAGTCAGTCACCCCTTCGCTCACCAGCCGTTCAGCCGCTACGATCTGCGCGGCCAGGATCCCCTTGGCGTCACATGCTCCGCGCCCATAAATGAACTCCTCGTCCTCGCGGGCAAGAAGGAAAGGAGGGACGGTGTCGATGTGCGTGCTCAAAACAACATCCGGCTTTCCTGTCTTTGCGAACACGTTGGAGCGCTCTCGTGAGACCGGCTGGAACTCCACTTGGAAGTTTCTCGCCACAAGATAACCACGCAGGAACTCGGCGCAGGCGCGCTCGTGGCCCGTCACGGATTCGATGTTGATTAAGGCCTTAGTGAGCTCAAAAATCTCCATCACATTTGTCTTCCGCTTGTTTGATGCGGGACGCCGCTCCAGGTCTCAAGTTTGTCAGGACGCGCCCGCAAATAGGCCCTCCGCTAGACCTTAGCTCACAAATGAAAAGAGCGTCAAGGCCATTCGCAACGAGGGTAGTGTAGGAAGTTGGGTCAGAAAGGCGTCTCCGATGCGCGACGCGAATTCGGCTGGCAACCGAATTGCTCGATCCATGAGGTGCTGTGAAATCCCACCATGATTGGGCGGGGGGCTCGGACAAATGGTATGAGTCTCAGAGGCCAAGAGCGTCTTTTGGTCACTGTCGGCACTGTTGGACGTATGAGGTGCTGTGAAATTCCGCCATGATTGCGTGGGGCCTCGGACAAATGGGATGAGTCTCAGAGGGCAAGAGCGTCTTTTGGTAACTATCGGCGCTGCTGGCCTCGCTGCTTTCCTCCTTGCTGTGTCCCTGGAAGCCCAGCAGCCCAAGCCCTTGCCGGGAAGCGAGCCGTGCATGGGTTGCCACGAAGCCGGCCCTCGCACAGGCAAGCGGCAGCCGGGAATGCCACCCCCCTTCAACGAGGCTACCCTGCGGGCCTCGCCGCACGCTACACTCGAGTGCACAAGTTGCCACGCTGATCTGGCTGGAAAGGAGTTCCCCCATCCCGAGAAGCTCCAGCCGGTCGACTGCGGCGCGTGCCACCCCGATGAAACAAAGCAGTATGGGGAAAGCTTGCACGGGAAGGCGGCGAGGCGCGGTGACGCGCTGGCCCCTCGCTGCACGGATTGTCACGGAACTCACAACATCCTGCGGCCTTCCGATCCCGGTTCTCCCACCGCGACCACCCAGATCCCCTTTTTGTGCGGCCGCTGTCACCATGAAGGCACTCCCGTCCAGCTTACTCACAACATCCCTCAGGACAAGATCCTGGAAAACTATACCGAAAGCATCCACGGCGAGGGCTTGTTGCGCCGTGGCCTGATCGTCACGGCGGTTTGTACCAGTTGCCATACTGCGCACTTCGTTTTGCCGCACACCGATCCCCGGTCTTCGATCTCCAAACAGAACATCGCCCGTACCTGCACGAAGTGCCATGCGCTGATTGAGACGGTGCACCGCAAAGTCATCCGCGGCGAGTTGTGGGAGAAGCGGCCGCACCTGATCCCCGCCTGCGTGGACTGCCACGAGCCGCACAAGATCCGGCGAGTCTTTTATGCGCAGGGGATGTCGGACTACGACTGCCAGCGCTGCCATGGCAACCCGGAGTTGAAAACCGCTGGTGGTGGCCACATGCGCTCGATGTTCGTCAACGAGCAGGAACTCTCCGCCTCGCGGCATGCCCGGGTAGCTTGCGTGCAATGCCATACAGGCGGTGACCCGTCCCTGCTCCGGCCTTGCGCCACTATAACAGCCCGGGTCGATTGCTCGATTTGCCACGCCAATGAAGTCGAACAGTTTCAGCAGAGCATTCATGGACAGTTGTTGGCCAAGGGCAGCCCGGATGGGCCCACCTGTGCGGACTGTCACGGCACACATGGGGTCCTGAGCAGGAACAATTCCCGCTCGCCGACCTTTTCCCGCAATGTTCCCGCTCTGTGCGGCAAGTGCCATCGCACGGGGCAGCGGGCGGCGGTCCGTTATAAAGGCACGCAAACCAACGTGGTGGAAAATTACGAGGAGAGCATCCACGGCAAGGGCTTGCTGCAAAGTGGCCTGACCGTGACGGCGAACTGTGCCGACTGCCATACGCCTCATGATGAGTTGCCCAGTCGCGATCCACGCTCCAGCGTGAATCCCAAGAATGTGGCCACGACCTGCGGTCGGTGCCACCAGGGAATCTACGAGGCCTTCACCGCCAGCGTCCATTCGGCAGCAGTGACCAAAACGGCCAAGCCTCTGCCGGTGTGCAGCGACTGCCACTCCGCGCACACCATCAAGCGGACCGACCTCTCGGACTTCCGCCTCCACATCATGGAGCAATGCGGTCGTTGTCATGAGGCCATCGCCAAGACCTACTTCGAGACCTACCACGGCAAGGTCTCCAAGCTGGGTTACGTAAAAACCGCCAAGTGCTACGACTGTCACGGAGCTCATGACGTCCGCGCGGTTACCGACCCCGCCTCCCGGCTCAGCCGAGCGAATGTCGTGAAGACCTGCGGCCAGTGCCATCCAGGCTCCAACCGCCGCTTTGCGGGATACCTGACGCACGCCACTCACCACGATCCCAAAAAGTATCCCATCTTGTTCCTCACCTTCTGGGGGATGACCTCGCTGTTGATGGGCACACTGGTCGTGGCCGGTATGCATACGGTGGCTTGGCTGCCGCGCTCGCTGAAGTACAGCCGGGAATTGAAGGCGAATGGCAAGGCGAACGGCGCGGCCTACGTGCGCCGCTTCCGACCGTTCGACCGCAACCTGCATCTCATGGTCATCGCCAGTTTCTTGGGCTTGGCCCTGACGGGCATGACGCTGAAGTTCTCCTATACGCGCTGGGCGCAGGTGTTGTCACACTTGCTGGGAGGGTTCGAGGCCGCCGGGGTCATCCACCGGTTCTGCGCTGTGCTCACCTTCACCTATTTCGGCTTGCACCTCTGGGACGCGGCCCGCCAGCGCCGGGCGAGCGGCAAAAGCTGGCGGCAGTTCCTCTTCAACTCCGAGAGCATGGTGTTCAATCGGAACGACGGGCGGCAGTTTATCGCTTCGCTCAAATGGTTTATGGGCAAAGGGCCGCGCCCCGACTACGGCCGCTGGACGTACTGGGAGAAATTTGATTACTTCGCGGTGCTTTGGGGCGTGGCGGTCATCGGCGCCACTGGGTTGTTACTCTGGTTCCCGGAATTCTTCACGCGGCTGCTGCCCGGTTCGATGATCAACGTGGCAACCATCATCCACAGTGACGAGGCGCTGCTGGCCGTGGGATTCATCTTCACCGTGCACTTCTTCAACACGCACTTCCGGCCGGAGCGATTTCCCATCGATACGGTCGTGTTTACGGGCGGCGAGCCGCTGGAAAAGTTCAAGCTCGACCGGCCGCGCGAGTACCGGGAACTGCTCGAGCAGGGTGAACTGGAAAAACGTCTGATGCCCGCTCCGCCGCCGGTCGTCGTTCAGTTTTGGCGACGTTTCGGCTTCACGGCCCTGACGATCGGGCTCGGCATTATCGCCCTCATCCTCTATGCCGAGATCTTCGCTTACAAGTAAGGTCCTTGCTCATACATTTTCCTCTCGTGCGGCGTTGCTTTCCGGGCCGAAATGATGCGAATCACTTCCTCGCCCTCCTCCTCGTAGAAGGTATGGGCGGCGAGGAGCACCACAATCCCGCTGACCACCCGCAGTGACATCCGTGCACTCCTCCGCCATGCTGTCATTCTGAGCGCAGCGGAGCGGAGCGAAGAATCTCGCCCTGGACCCTTGCTGCCGGCCACTGGCGTGCGGGGGATCGTTGGGCCAGGGCTTGCCCTGCACCGTACGGCACAGGGCTTGCTGTTCGGTATCATGACATCCTTTACGGGTTGTATCAGGACATCCTTTGCAGGTGGGGATAGAGTATCTCCCTGGTCTTTACCCATATCTTGGGCTGGACACAGGGGGCAGAAGTCAGGAACTTAGCCCTCTCCCTTGGGGAGAGGGTGGCGATCCCGCAGTCGCGGGAGAGCCAGGTGAGGGGTTACTTGGTTGTGTCGGCCCATCCAATCCCTCCCCGCCGTGCAAGTGACCCCTCACCCGGCCCACGTCCCGATGAAGTGCGTCGGGATCGCGGTCCACCCTCTCCCCTTGGGAGAGGGCGGTTTTCCTAACTTCAACGCGCCCCACAAATGAGAGCCCTCTCCCATGGGGAGAGGGTGCCCGACGGAGGAGGGTGGGTGAGGGGTTATTCCGTTCAATAAAACCAGGAACCTCGTCCAACTTACGAATTGGGGCTTAAGCTCTCTGGGCTGGAAGTCGACATCGAAGAAACGTCGCCGGTTTGGGACGGGATCACAGACAGTTGCTTACGAATAGGCCATCATTCGGGACTTGATCGGTACGGTCAACACTGCGGCGTTTATGGGGAGTAATCCGCCCGCGGCCAGTCCCAGTTTCGTGGCCGGCGCCTTGGCTGCTGCCAGCCCTGACAGTACCTGCTCCCGGATCGGTTCGCGCTAGTGGAAAGCATTCCCGGCAGTTGGGTGGTTTCACGCCGTTGTTGAACTCCATGCCCGAGGCATGGACACCGCGTCGAAATTGTAGTAGAAATTGTGGGTACGGCTGTCATCTTGGGTATCGCATGGAGGATATCGGGATTTGCAGCAACCGCGAGCAGGGATTGTCAGACTGCAATTGCTGACCGAAAAATGAAATGAATAGACAGTTTAGCGACCTCCTACAGTCAGTGCGTCTGAGACCTTCACGCGTAAAAAAGAAGCGCGATTTGTCGGAGGAAGTCCTAAGTGACTCCGGTCGTATCATCCCATCGCCGCCATTTCGACGCCTTCAGTCGAAGGCGCAAGTCTTTTCACTCGAAATCAATGCTGGCGTCAGAACGCGCCTGACTCACTCAATGGAAGTAGCACTCTACGGCCGGATACTCGCCGGACAGGTATTTAGGAAGCTTTGCGAAAGACAGATGATTGCGAAAAAGCTTCAGGTCCCTTTCATCAGCACGGTGGAGAACGCCTGTCTCCTGCACGACATTGGAAATCCTCCGTTTGGTCATTTCGGTGAGTTCACGATACAAGCATGGTTCTCAGATAGAGAAATAGGAAGACAGCTTGCAAAGGTCCCAGAGCCCTACTTCTCAGATCTGCAGAAATTTGACGGCAACTCACAAGGATTCCGAATCATCAGCAGGCTGAGCTGGGCCGAAGATGAATATGGGCTGAATCTCACTTGCAGTCTTCTCCTTAGCTACCTGAAATACGGGAGCGATGGATTCACGAAGAAACGGGGCTTTTTCACGGTAGACAAAGAACGGGTCAAGGGGGCGAGGGACAAACTGGGCCTGCAAACACAGCGCTTCCCTCTTACCTTCCTTATGGAAGCGTGCGACGACATTGCATACTGCCTGAGTGACATTGAGGATGGCATCGAAAAGGGACTAACCGATTTTCGAACAATGGAAGAATACTTGGATGATCGAGTTAAATCCGAGAGCCAGGGCGAAATGCTATCCACGCTCCTCTCAACAGCAAAAGATATCGATTCGTCAATCTGCGGCACTTCCCTCCGACAAAAAACGAAGTTCCTCAAATTTAAAATCGCTCTAGTACGAAGCCTCATCAACATGGCAGAAACGGCCTTTGTGGACAATTGTGGGGCCATCTTGGACGGGTCACATCGCAGACCCCTTCTCAGCACCGACGAGGGAACTGTTTTGGGCGAGCTCAGGAATTTTGCCAAGGATTACCTCTTTTCTTCGAAGGAAGCTTATGACCTGGAACTCCTTTCAAATGCCGTCATCAAAGGGTTGCTGGAGAGCTTTCTGCCTTTGCTAAAGATGAGAACATACGATTTCCAGAGAGTGCTTGAGGGCAAGACGGAAAACGGAAAACGGGAGCTGGAGAAGCGGCTCTGCATGATGCTACCAGGACGCCATGTTCAGAACTACCGCTGGCAGACGAGTGAAATGGCACACCCCGAGCCTGCCCTGCGGGCACACTTGCTTCTCGATTACATCTCGGGAATGACGGACACCTACGCGCTTGAAGTCTTTCAGATTCTGAATGGAGTCAAAGCGACAGCGAGAGCTTAGTTATGAGTGAAAGCCACCCCGCCGAGGTCGTCGAGAAGCTTGCGCATGATTATGGCGACGACATAACTCTCCAATTTGGAATCTACATCCATGTCCCGCAAGCTCTTGCAGACGAAAGAAAGATTCATGACATCCATTTTCACGACATGAAATCTTGGTTCAGAAGTGCTAGTCAGGGTCTAGCACCTCGTGAGGAAATTGCGCTGCAGTCGATCGTTCGGATTGGACGAAACGAGTCAGCGATGCATCTTCCAATGGTGGACTTCGACGTGTCCGCTACCTTGGACGATCTAAAACGGACCATTGGCAAGCTACGCGACTACGGCCTTACGGAGTTTTTTGCGTATGATTCCGGGCGGTCATTTCATCTCTACTGCCTCCCGCTCATCCAAGAGGAAGAGCTTTCTAGGTTTTTCGGACGCCTTCTGCTTCTCAACGAACCCGAGCACCATCCAACGATAGATTCGCGATGGATCGGCCATCGCCTCATTGCCGGATGTGCTGCTCTACGGTGGACCGCAAATAGCTCCCACTATCGAAAAACGCCGACCCGAATCGTGCTCTGAGCAAGCTTGCCGGAGTCCAATTAGAATCCATAACCCTGCCTTTCCACTCCCTTTATTGGCTAGAAATGCACACCTGTTTTGTAGGTCTGCGGTTCGTTCCCAATTGACAACAAAAAGCTGCAGATCTTGCGGATAGGCCCGCGCTACGCTTGCTAATGGCTTCACGCCCGCAGGACCGGACGCCCCAACCTTGCGAATAGTGTTTAATGGAGAGGGCGCGAGTGGATCTCCGCATTAATCTGATCGTCAAATTCCACAACCGCTCGGGCGACATCAATTTCTAGTGGCGCAAAGCGTTTGTCTACGGCCCAGTATTGGACCAGCGCCCTAGCTGGATTTTCGTAACTGGCGATGCCGAAAGCTCTTTTCTTCCACCGCTTTATTTTGTAGAGAGTGAACTTGGCACGCCCCTGTGCCTGCCATTCATGGTAGGCACGATCTAGGTCTGCCCCCCTCATGCCATCCTTCATAAGTTCGGCGCCCTGCTCCCGCCAGAACTGCGTGTGTTGGAGGTTATAGTCAATCTTTTCTTCATCGTCAGTCTCGCCGAGATACCCAAGGCATTCGACGGTCTGAACAATGCGGTCTACAAGGTCCTGTGACAATACTCCCACCAATTCACGAGGGTTGCTATCTATACCATCAATCAATTTTCGGCGCAGCTGATTCAGAGACTCCTCCGAACCAAATGCAAGGACCGGATCGCGCATTTCGAAGCGCTCCAAGAAGGCCGTGTCTTCGTTGTGCACGTTCGGAGGGAAAATTACATAGGACCTGAACCTCAATTTGACTGTAAGGTCGGCAGCAGTAGCATAAAGCAGCTTGCACACAGGAAGCAGGATTTCCCTGCGGAGGTGTTCCCGATGGAATGCCTCACAGCGCATCTTATGGCAAATGCAGACAATGTCTCGCTCGTCGGCGGTGATCCGGTTAAGCCGGAACTGGAGAATGCGCGCCTTTGGCTCGAACTCTTTTTCGGCATCTCTACGCTCGTCGTCTGAGTATTTCGGCCCAAGGCCTGCTCTGTACCATTCGTCAAGAGCAGGCTGGTATCTAGGTCGCCAGTAATCGTGGTAGGCAAAATCTTCCTTGAGCTCGCGACACATCATCAGTTCAACAGCATTGTCGAGAAGGATTAGAGCGAGGCGTAGTTGCAGCAAGGAGCCGGCGAGGATGTATTTCCTTGCCTCCTCGATCTGTTCGTATATTAGGCGGACTCGCTCCATGCAGACGATTTTATCACTGTCGGACACTTCCATCGCAGGTCGCCTCTCTGGCGTCCAACCGTCCACACGATCGGAGAAGAGGACCTGGAAACAGCGAGTTGCCGCACGGTTGGCAGATCTGTCCTCCGTGGTCGCCTTGTGTTTATCAACGAATCCGCAGGGGCAATCCGAAGCTCTGGCCGGGCGACGGCGAACTCGGAAGCACTTTTCCCTTAGGTTAACGCTTATGGGGGCCTGCCCTGGCCCTGGCCAATCCCGCACGGCGGGATTGGCCCTACGGCGCCGTGTGTGAAGGCGGGTTCTTGCTCGCGGCCTTTGGCTCCGGAGCAGCTTGGGGCGCGGCTTCTTCCTCTTCTTCTCTCACCTCGTGTTCAGGCGCGCGGCCGCCCACGAAGGTCCACTTCAAGGGGTAAACGTCCGGATCAAAGATGACGGCGTAGAAGTGCCAGATGACAATGGCGAGAGTGGCCAGAATGGCCTCGTAGTAGTGGACGGCCGTGGCGATGTCGAGCCAGACCTTGGAGAGGTATTCAAGCACGAAGTTGTGCGCCCAAAGCAAAATGCCCGTGACCGCCATGACCACGGTCCCCCAGACCAGCGCTCAGTACTCGAGCTTCTCCGCGTAATTGAATTTGAAGTAAAGCGGAGCCTCCCGGCGGTACCCCAAGTTATAGCCCACGGTCTGGACCGCCTCGCGCACATCTCGGACCTTGGGCAAAATGGCACGCAGGTTTCGCCGCCCCTCCGGAGTGAAGACGAGATAGAGAAGGTGATAGAAGCCCGCGCCGATCAGCACTACCCCCGCGATACGATGCACGAGGCCGCGTATCGGCAAGCCCCTCTCCCACCTCACCAGCGGCGCCGCCCAGAAGCTTTCCGGGAACTTCAACATGAAGCCCGTAATCACTAACGTCATGAAGCTGATCAGCAGCAGCGCATGCTGGCGCTGGCCCCGGATACGCACGCCAAACTCACCCAGTTCCTTTTCGAATGGGCCGGCAAGCACGGCCAGGCTACTGCTGACGGTCTGCGCATCACAGTGCACATGACCCATGAGGAAATCGCTCGCAACATTGGCGCCTCCCGCGAAAGCGTTAGCCGCATCCTCAGCGATTGGAAGCAACGGGGAGTAATTCGTGTGAGCGGCGGAACCATTACCATCCCCCACCCCAAAGAATTTCGCGAGGCTATGGCTCCCGTGCGCTCAAGATAGAACCTCTTGTCCCACTCTGCTTGCACGACGAAAAGATGCTTGCGGTTCAGATACCCTCTGCCAACCTGTCCTCCCGCAGAAAACCGGGCGCGAGACAAGATCCAGATTACGGGATTGTGAGTAGCGGCTTGCCGGCAGATCCGGCGGGTGCGGGTTACACCCCCCCATACACCCACACGCCTGTGTCCGCCGCGCCATCGCCTTAGTTCTCACGCCCTTCCCTGAAAATGGGACGAGTGCGCGTTGAAAGCGGACGAGACTCCCGTCGGCTTGGCATCAGAAATGAGTAGTCGCCATGTGATTACGGATGATTGCGCCTGTTCGGCCAGATTCCGCCTCATGCCCTGGTTGTCATGTGCCGTTCCATCCAGCTCATCATGGGCCAGCGGATAAGGAGACCGCTAGCCATGAAGAGTAAAAGCCCAAAAAAGAAGGTGGCCCGCCCAAAACGAATCCTTCGCCTTCCCGATTTGGACCATGCCAAGGTAACTGTCCTCAATACCCTAAGCTCGCCCGATTCTCAACGCTCATACCGATTCGCAATTGACGATTTCATCGCTTGGTACTGTTCCGAGCCCAGACTGGCCTTCAATAAGACCGTCGTCCTACGTTACAGGCTACAGCCGGAAGCCCGTCGCTTGGCTTCGTCCACGATTAACCTGCGACTAGCTGCCGTGAGAAAACTGGCCTATGAGGCCGCCGATACCGGCCTGCTTAGCCCCGAGTTGGCGGCTGGCATTCGCCGCGTGAAGGGGGCAAAGAAACTAGGTGTCCGGCTGGGCAATTGGCTCAGTTCTGATCAGGCCAAAGCGCTGCTGGGCTCTGCCGACGTCCAAACGGTCCGTGGCAAGCGCAGCCGAGGCATCCTCGCGGTCTGTCTCGGCTGCGGCCTTCGCCGATCGGAGTTGGCACATCTTACGGTCGAGCATCTGCAAAGAAGGGAGGATCACTGGGCCATTGTCGACCTGATAGGCAAAGGAGGACATATTCGAACAGTCCCCATGCCGAATTGGGTCAAAGCTGCCCTGGACGTATGGATGGAGGCCGCCAGCATATCCAGTGGGCGAGTCTTTCGCTGTGTGAATAAGAGCGGATTCGTATGGGGGACAGGAGTTACTGAAAAGGTCGTCTGGTCTGTGGTGAGGGAATGCGCAGCCAAAGCAGGAATTGTTAAGCTGGCGCCTCATGATCTTCGCCGCACGTGTGCCCGGCTCTGTCACGTCGCGGGCGGGGAGCTTGAACAGATCCAGTTTTTGCTCGGCCATGTGAGCGTACAGACGACGGAACAGTACCTTGGGTGCAGACAGAGGTTGAAGAACGCAGTGAACGACTGCATCGGAATTGAACCCGAGGAAGAACGCATTGGCGGATGAGCATTGAGTCTCAACGAAAGTGGCGAAGAGGCGACTTCCCAGGACGAATCCCCTACAGGGCTGGAACTATTCGCGTAGCCGCAACTTGCAGTGAAACAAGCCAACAATTTCTTCCGCGACCTGCCGGAAAGTAACCTCCGAGTGGGCGACGATTGGGGCGGAAAAGGTCTAACCCACCCAGACATCCGATGACCGCATTAAGTCGGGGCTCTTCCCTCCTGCGAGCTGAGCAATTTGATACACACATGAGCATGCTGCCAATTGACAATCATAATCGCTACCGTTCGGCTATGGCGTGGGGCCTGCTTATTTGTAGCTGACTTATCGGCTGTCAATCGAACTCGACTTCGGGGCGTCTGCGGGGGAGATTTGGCGGACTGGCATTTTCGAATTCCGCCCCAAGAGCTGGCGCAGTCCACACCGGCACTTCGATAACAGCTCAAATTCGTATTTCCGAGAGTTACGTTCGAAGCATAGAACGATCAGACCCCCAAAAAAGAGCCGAGGGTAATTAAATGACGACAGCCACACTTCAGAGCGCGCCCGAACATGCCGACCAGAAAAAGCAGGCAGTCGCAGCCGATATTGCGAAGCCAGGCGCACCCGACGTTGCCAAGCCGGGCGCACCCGATGTTGCAAAGCCGGCTGCGAAACCTAGCTGGGCGCGACGACACCGAATCGTGATGATCGTATCTGGCGTGGTCCTCATTGCGGCGGCGATTCTTATTTGGAAAGTCTTTTTCGCTGTACCCGCTATCCCGGACAGCATTGTTGTGGTGAGTGGCCGGATCGAAGGCGATGACTCCGCCATTGCTTCCAAAACCACCGGACGCTTTCTTGAGGTTCGCGTGCGTGAGGGTGACAGCGTCAATGCCGGAGACACGATAGCCATTCTCGACGACGCGCAGATCCGGGCGCGTGAGGACCAGGCTCGTGCAACTCTTCGGGAAGAAGAAGCAAAGGCTGATGCCGCAGAAGAGCAGATCGCCGTCCTTCGGGAGCAATTGGAGCAAAGTCGATTGCAAGTGGGCCAGTCGAAGTTCGATACAGAAGGGCATATGGGGCAAGCGCAGGCCAATCTGGCAACGGCGCAATCCGAATTGGCGCAGCAGCAGGCGGCTTATCAGCTTGCCGCGTTCGATAAGGACGCCTATACGCGCCTCGCGAAATCCGGAGCGGTGTCGGAGCGCCAGGGACTGCAGGCCGCGGCCACGGCCGATCAGCAGGCCGCGGTAGTCGCTGCTTCGAAGCGCCGTGTTGAGGCGGCACAAGGCGCACTGACCACAGCAGAGGCAAGTCTGTCAAACCCTGGTATTCGCGAACCGCAGGTTGCCTTGGTTCGAAGACAAATTGAAGAGCAGGAGACCGAAGTCGCGAGTGCAACCGCACAAACGCAACAGGCTCGCGACGAACTTGCAGAAGCGGAAGAAAACCGCCAGGAGCTGACCGTGAAGGCGCCTTTTTCCGGAACGGTGATGACGCGTGCGGCGGAGCCAGGCGAAGTGGTGACCGCGGGAACCGCAATTATCACACTCTTGGATTTGAGCAAGGTGTATCTGCGCGGGTTTGTGCCGGAAGGCCAAATCGGCAATGTTAAAGTGGGGCAGACGCGATGCCAACGCAAAACGGTGTCGGGCGTAACTATGGTTTCGATTTCCTTAAGGGCCTTCCGACCCAGTACTTTTCCTTTGACGGCCAAGCGACGCCGCTGGTCATCGTTAAGCAGAATCCGTTTCTTGCCGAGCTTATGCTTGAGCGCTTGGTTCTCTATTAGCAGGTACTCGATGATATTTTGCTGTTGGCGGTTGATCCAGCCTGCCAGGATGAAAAGCAGCAGTTGCCAGGGTTGAAGGACAAGGTTCATATCTCACCTGATGTTGAGCTCGTCCAAAAAAAAGGCGGCATCGGATATCTTCAATCGCGTGTCAACCATAAGACCTCCAAGTTCTGGCATTGGCTCTACTAACAACTCGGCTGAGTATTTTGCACATATGCGCGGCCAATTCAAGGCGGCGATGGAAAGCCACGTCTCGGCCTGGGGAAGCGAACGTACCGCGATGGGCCGGCGGTCGGCCATGGGGAAGCGCACCAGAGCTTTCCCCGATAAGCGCACGGAAAAGGCAGGTCCGCCATCCTCTACTGCCGATGGACAGACATGGATGTCCCGCGGGTCCACGAGATGAAAGGCGCAGCCCAGGGCCTTGGCGACGGCTTCCTTGATAGACCAGAGCAGCGCCGCGGCCCTGGCCAAGTCTCCGCCCGCCAACTCCAATGCCTGGTGAAGCTCTTGTACGTGGAAGACCCGGTGCACGGGGTAGCCTTCCTGGAATTCGGCGCTCCCGGCCACATCGATGCCGATATCCGACTCGTCGCCACAGAGGGCGGCCCAGACTTCTTCGCCCGCCGTGCTGAAGGAGATGGCCGGGCCCCGGCGTTCTCCCAACAGGAGATGGGGCCGGCCCAGCGTATCGTGGACTATCTGAATCGGGAGTGCCGCTCTGTTGGAGAAAGGGGAGCGTTTCCAAAGGGGACTTTCCTTCGCCCGCAGGTATTCCCAGAGGATGGTGACGAGCTGGCGGCGGTTTTCCGTCCGACTGGCCGCGCACCCGGTGGAGGTTGCGGAGTTCCCTGGCACGGAGGCATAGAAGACGACGCCCCCGCAAGGAACGAGACACACGGCCTGAACGATTACTTCCTGGCGATCCTGTGCCACGGCTGCCCCCATCTGTTCGAACCGCGTCATGCCGAAACCCAGTGCATGCGCATCGTACGAACCTGCATTATAGTGCGGCCTTGATCGTCAATTCCCCTGGCGTCCCAGGCGAGAGATTCCTCGTCCTGGACCCGCAGGCGGGCCTCCAGGGTTATCTCTTCGCCCGGCCGGCATTGGCGCAAAAACTGCATCTCGCCGATCTCTGTGGGCAGCACCAAGCGGCGATCCTGTGGGTCTATGGCCAGCATGTGGAAGCCGGCCAACTGCATAAGCGCCTCGAACAGGTAGGGAGAGTATTGGTAGCGAGAGGCGTGCAGATGCGCGAAATCACAGGTCTCCCGGTAAATGGTTCGGCCCCGTATCAGCCCCGGACCGGCACCGTCAATGACCTCCAGCACACGATACCTGCCCTCGAGTCCGGTGCGGTCTTCGTACCATTTGAGCACTTTCTCATGATTCACGGGCTGAGTCCACAGTTCATCCGGACGGACAGGAAAATCCTGGAACCATTCGGCGAGTTCTCCACGCCCGCCACCGAGGAGCACTTGGCCCGTGCAGTGCGGGATGAAGCGGTCGGCCAGCCGGCCCGTGGGGGAGATCTCTTTTACGGATAGGGAGGCCTCGCATACTACCTCCCGAGGGTCGGCGGCGGCTCGTTGGCAGGAGATTCTGGAAGACCGGGGAACCTCAGGAGGACAGGAGATCATGTCCATGAAACGCACCTGGCGCACCCCCCGCACCTGGAGGTGGGGATAGAGGATGCGGGCGGATTCCATGAAGGTCTCGAGCATCATGGAGGCGGAGACCAGAGGATGGGCGAGGGACTTGAGTGGCCGGTGATCCGCGATCCACAGATCGTTCTGCCTGGAGAAGGATCTGGAGGCCTCCAAGTGTTCCCTGCGGAGGTCCAGGCAAGAGAGGCCATCGATCATGGGGAAGTCCCGAGGGCTGAAGGCCATAGGGCCGCCATCCAGTTGTCCGCTGAGCGCGGGATGGCTGATATCACCGATTGGTGCCGTTTTCACGGCGGGCAGGGTCCTGATGAACATGACCCAATCGTCGTCGGCCGGGGCGACGAAGAGTTCCCGGCAGAACAGGCCGGCAAGTTCATGGACATGGACGTAGGCCACGCCTCTGCGTCTGAGCAAGTCCCGGACCTCCGGGTCCTCGGCCATGCCCGTCCCCTCGACCGGGGGCAGCATCAACGCCTTGAAGCGGATGGCGCCGTTCTTGCGGCGGAGGTATCGGAGGAGCGCCGACATCATGCGGTTGGCGGCAGCGTAGTTGGTCTGGCCGGGATTTCCCTGGATGGCCGCCACCGAGGAGAGGCCCACGAAGAACCTCAAGCCCGCCCCCTCTGCCACCGAGAATAGATTCCAAGCTCCCAGGAATTTAACGTCCGTTACCAGAGAAAAATCCTCGGGGGTCATTTGGTCGAGGAAAGCGTCGCGGAGGACGCCGGCGCCGTGAATGATGCCGTCGATCCGGCCATAGCGGCCGGCCACCTCGCCCAGGGCAACACGAACGGCCTCGGGGTCGGTTACATCACAGGCCAAGTACGTGGCTTCGATCCCTGAGGCATGCAAATCCGCCAGGGTCTGGGCGATCTCGCGGGTTCGGGATTTGTCAGGAGCAGATGCAGAAGACGAAGGTTCGGAGTGCGGCTCCAGGGGATGGGTGCATGGATCTACTTGGGTCCTGCCAAGAAAGACCAGGCGAGGCGCGAAGGGCACCAAACTGCGGGCCAGGTGGGCGCTGATCCCCGTGGCGCCTCCAGACATGACTACAACGTCTCCGGGGTTCAACTTCAGACTTGGCGGATCGCCGAAGACCGAGGGGGCCAGGTGTCCCTGCGAGGTGAAGAACTTGCCTTCGCGATGAATGAGCTCCACCGCGGCGCAGCCCTTGTCCAGAGCGGCGCGCAGGGCCAGGGGCAGGTCGGCGTCTTGGTCGATTTCCAGCGTGCGAAACTGGACCGCGGGGTGTTCCTGGGCGGCGCTCAGGAACAGTCCGAGCAGCCCCTCCGTCAGCAGCCGACCAAGAGTGTCGGTATCCTCGCGTGCATGAATCAGGACGACGAATTTCCTGGTTGGTGATTGGAGAAAGGATTTCAGGAGTTGAAAGAGCCCAGTGAGCAGCCGCGAAACATCCGCCATGCCGGCCAACCGTTCCAACCCGTCTTGAGGCAAGGTGATGACCAGCCCCGCGAGGGAGGCGAGGCCCGAGATTCTCTCTGAGATCGTGGTGACTCCCGCGGCGGTCAGAATGTCGTGGCCCTCTTCGCCCGGCCCCAAGTGCTCTGGCATGAATGGCAGGGGAAATGTGTCAATACCATAATCCTGGCGGAGCAGGTCGCCCGCACTCTTGGCCAGTGCGTCATCCTGGTCGGGCGAGAGGAGGAGGACGCCCTCGCCGGGGCTCAATTCCAAGGGCATGGAAGCTGTCGGCTCCACAGGGGCGAGGTTGAAAACGAGCCGCTTCAGACGCGCCTCATCCGCTGACGGCTCCGGGATTCCGGCCGGCGCCGCGCCGGGGTCAGCCGCCTTGGCGGCGGGCCGCTCGCCGACGCCTTCCTGCCGGGCGACGATTGCGGAGATCCGCTGGCCGATGTCCCTTACAGTGCGGACATGGATAAAGTCCTCCAATTCAATGGTGATCCCGAAGTGGCGTTCCGCGGCATCCATGATGACCGGCAGACGGCTGGAGCGGATGGAGAGGTCCCTTCTGAGATCCATATCGAGTTGGATTTCGTCCCGGTTGAATCCGGTGGCATCCATGATGATACGAATAATCGCCTCCAGGTGGTCCTGACGCTCAGGCTCTTCGGCAAGGGCCGGGGCGGCCGGGGGGCGATCGAGGGGGCGGGGGGACCGTTCTCCGGCTGGGGCGTGGCGGTGAGACTCGGGAGCCTTCCTGAATGCCGGGAGGGAGACGAACCGCGGTTCTCCCCGAACCTGTAGATGCCCGTGGACGAAGAGCTGCGCCAGGGCGGTCTGGTACGTGTGGCTTTCCGCGGTGGGCAGGCAGGTCTGGAGGCATAGCGGTTCATGGAGCGTGTCGGCGATGAGATTGCTCAATATGTCGCCGGGGCCCACCTCCACGAAGAGCCGGACCCCGTAGCCATTCCAAAGGGTCTGGACGTTATTCATCCAATGGACGGTAGATTCCAGGTGAGCCATCAGAATGCGCCTGATCTCACCGGGATCTGATGGATACGGTGCCATGGTTGTGTTGGAGATGACAGGGACCTGCGGGGAATGAAATGGGATGGAGGCAACGTACGCCTCGAGCTCATCATGGATAACCCTCATGATAGGAGAGTGGAAGGCCATGCTGACCCGCAAGAGGGTGAACCGGTAGCTCAAGTGCTTCAGGTCTTGGCCGAGATTTTTGATGGCCTCGGTGTGGCCGCTGAGCACCACCTGGTTCGGGGCATTGATGTTGCCAATATGGACATCCTTCCGGCCATGGAGCATCTTCCGCAGCAGATCCATGGGGGCGTCCGTGGCCGCCATGGTGCCGGGGTCCAGGTGTCCGGCGGCGGCCTTGTCCATGCAGAGGGCCCTCTTATTCACAATTCCAAACCCGTCCTCCGGGGAATAGACGCCAGCCAGGCACAAGGCGGTCAGCTCGCCCAAACTGTGGCCGGCCATAGCCACAGGGTGGATACCAAGAGAGATGAGGTATCGAGCCATGGCGTATTCCACGGTGAACAGGGCAGGTTGTTGCCACCGGGTCTTTTGAAGGTTCTCCTCTCGATCGTGGAACAGTAGGTGAAGGAGGTCGAAGTCCGCTGCAGCCGCAGCCCGATCCATCCACTCTTTGATGATGGGAAAGGACTCGTAGAGCGCCTGGCCCATGCCGGCATAGTGGGCCCCCTGTCCGGGAAAGACCAGAGCAAGCGGCGGCACGGGCGGATCCTCGGGGCTGAGGAAGAGGCCCCGCAGCGCCAGGGAACGCGCTGCCTTGGATGAGGCGACCGCTGCTTCGGCCAGGGAGGCGGAGCGCTCGATGACCGTGAGAGCCTCTTCGGCAGATGGTGCGACAACGGCCATCCGGAAGATGCGGCCGGCCATCTCGGTCCGGAAGAAAGAGACGCCCTGGAGCGCTGCAAAGCCATCGGCTGTCTCCGCGGCGAGACGTGCCTCTCGGCCCGTGGAGACCAGGATCGTGTCCTCACCATCCAGGGCCTGCTCCACCTGGACCACGTAGTTGGAACCTCCAAACCCGAAGGCGTTGACCTGAAGCCTTCTTGGCAGGCCGGCCCGGCGCTGCCAATCAAACGGCTCTGAGGCGACACGGAAGCCCGATCCTTCCAAGTCGATTTCGGGGTCTGGATGGCGATAGTTGAGGGTCGGGGGGAAAACCCCGGCCTTCATAGCCATGACTCCGCGAATGAGGTCGTTAAGGCCCGAGGAGCCCAGGGTGTGTCCGATTTGGGACTTCAATGAAGTGATCACCGTGGTCTTGGAGTGATCGTAGACCGCCCTCAGGGTCCGCACCTCCTCCGCGTCTCCTTGTCGCGTACTGGTGCCATGGCATTCCACCAGGTCCACGGCCTCTGGCCCATAGGGCAAGCCGCGGAACGAGGCGCGCATGGCGATTTCCTGGGTGACACTGGAGGGCTCGACCATGCCCAGATGGTCGTTGCTTGCGCCCATGCCGGTGATGACCGCATGGACCGGGGCCCCTCTGTCGCGGGCCAAGCTCTCGCGCTCGATGACGATCATGCCCCCGCCTTCGCCGAGGACCATCCCGTCTCTTTCGGCATCGAAGGGGCAGGAGGCTTCGTGAGGCGGCCGCGGCCGTCCCGACAACCCGTAAAGAGCGCCCAGGGCGGAGAATTCCAGGAAATGCAGATGCGTGAGGTTATCCTCGCCCCCGCCGACGATGGCGGCGTCGATGATGCCGTTGCGGATCATCTGCAGGGCGCTGTAAAGCGCGACCAGGGAGGTGGCGCAGGCGGCGGAGACCGAATAGCTGGGCCCCATGAAGCCATAGCGGTTGCAGATGAAGCCGGGGGCGGTGCAGTTGAGTCGGCCCAGAAGCGTGGTGTCGTCCGGGGCTATGCGACCGGACTTCACCTCCCGTTCGATAGCGCTCTCCTGATCCGGGGTGAGGGGAATGGCCCGCTTGATGGCGGAAAGGATTTCATGCACGTACTCCCTGATAATCATATCGGTGAGGGTGCCCGCCGCCTCTCCGGAGTTCTGGGAGATGAGGACCGCGATGCGCTCGCGCGGGATACCCGACTCCAGGATGCCGGAGGCCCGGATGGCCCTTTGCGCCAGCCACATGGTGATCCTGGTGGCCGAGGTCATGGTCCGGAAATCCTGGGGGGGGATCTCTAGTTCATTGCGTGAGACATGAAAGTCCACGAAGGCGCCCACCTGGCAGTAGGTCTTGTCCGTGACGCGCGGCCGCGGATCATAAAAGCGGTCGTGATTCCACCTGGAAGACGGCACCAAGGTAACGCCGCTCTTCATGGCCAAGCTTGCCTCCCAGACCTCTTCCGGACTCTTGCCGAGGGCATTGAGGACGCTCATCCCGGTGATGGCCACCCGGTCGCGATCGTCTCTCAGGCGGGCGACGCCCTTTGGTCTCCGGCCAACCCCGGGGGTTGGGGTTTCCGCGGGTAGCGGCGCGTCGGGTGAAGGTGCCGCGGTTTTTGCGGTCGACGTCGCAAAGGGCTGATGGAGCAAGAGCGGGCCTTCGGCCAACTCGCGATGAAAGGACTCCAGCTTCTGGACTTTATTGATCAGTCCGGCGCAGGATCCGCTCATGAATTGCCCGCGTTCCAGACACGCCTGCTCATCCAGCGGCCGCCCGCTTCGGCGGTCCACGCCTCGGGCCGCGGCGAAGAGGCTGCCGGCGGTCATCTCCTCCATTTTCTCGCGGAAAGACTGCTCGTCCTGGTGGCCCGCGGCAAACTCCCTTTCCAGAGCTAAGATGGCGGTCACTCTCGGGGTTCTCAAGGAGCGCACGCGAAGTCCGGTGCTTTGGCCCGAAACGACCGTTCCCCCCGGCGGCGATTCCACGATCATCCGCTGATAGAGGGCCGCCAGGGCGCCCGTTTCAACGATCTCCTGAGTGGCCAGATAGGCCGTGCCCATCTGGATGGCGTCGGCGCCGAGCAGGCCGGCCATGAAGGCGGTTTCCCGATTGAAGATGCCCCCGGCCAGGATCACCCGACAGTCCTGGAACAGGGATGGCTGGCGACGTTTGAGGTCCAGCACCATTTGCGCCAGGGTGAGCGTGCTATGTTGCCCCACGTGGCCGCCGGCCTCGTAGCCCTCGCAGACCACGTAGCGGACACCCGCTTCCAGGGCGAGCTTCAACAGGGCCTCATCAGGGGCGATATACACGACGCCAATGCCGCATTGCAGCAATTCTCTTATGGGGGAGAGATCTCCTCCGGCGATCCAGACAAAAGGGGGTCGGTGTTGCTTTATCCAGTCCAGATGCGTTTCCCGGAACAGGTTCTCGGCCAGGGAGACGACATTCACCGCATACGGGCGTCCGCCCATGATCTCTGGTAAGCGTCCCAGCCTGCGGTCACGGGCCTGGGCATCCATCAGGCCGAGGGCAATGGTGGGCAGTCCGCCGGCATCAGCAATCTCGGAGGCAAACTCCGGGATATCGGTGATCGAGGACATGGCGCCCTGGATAAAGGGGTACTTGATGCCCATCTCCCGGGCTACGGCGCTGTTCAGGAAGCAATACTTCTTCGCCTCGGCTGTGCCGCACAAGTTCAGCATCTCCCCCATGAAGGCTTTCACAGCCTTCTCGGTTCCGGTGCCAAAACGCTCGGCAAACGACGCGGCAAAGGCCGCCTCCACGCCCAGAGGGATGACCTCGCTTTGGGTGAAATGGCTGTCCAGGGGGTGGAGGGCGCTGGCCTGCACTTGGCCGACGAAGGCACGACGGCTTTCGTCCGTGATCTCGGAGGCGCACAGCGAGTCCTCGAACGCCTGGATCTTCTTGAAGGCCAGCGAGTTCCCCTTGTTGAAAAGGCGACACGGAACCTGCAGGTCCAAGCCCACCAGAGCAGTGGAATCCATGCGGAGTCTGGCGAGTTGCTGGCGTTGGCGATCATCCATGACCACCAGATCAGTCAGCCAGTGGACGCTCTCGAAGACGATGCCGGCGGCTCCGGTGGACAGGAAGGCCGCGGCCGCCTCGGGGGTGGAGACGCCGCCCCAGATGAGGACGTCCAGAGACTTCGCATAGGCGTGCAACATTTCCTTGGCCACCGAATAGAGGACCAAGGTCGTCTCCCCGCTTACGAATCCTGCGGCCTCGCAGCCCTTTAGGACGATGCACCCGATGCCCGAACCATCCTTGACCATCGCGGCCAGGAGAGGCACGTCCCCGACAATGGGAAAGCAGCGGTAGTCTTCCGACAAGGTCCGCAGTCGCCGTTGAAAGGCCGAAGGATCCCCCGCGAAGAACTGGGACTGGCATTCTACCCAGAGATTCCGGGCGCCTGTTTCCTTCAGGAGCTGGCCGACGGATGGATTCATCAGGGCGGAGGTGGAAATCCTGATGTCGCTGACATGGCCAGCAGGGTCGGCCGTTCGTAAGAACGAATGCAGTGCTTCCGCCCCCATCGTGGAAAAATCGAAGATGGCCCGGCTGCCCGTGCGTTGCGCCATTTCGGACACCGGCGCACTTATCTCGCCAGGTCTCCAGACAAAAGCAATGATGGGAACTTGCTCCTCAGCCAACATGCCCAGACCTCCAATGCAATGCCAGACGCTTACGTGACGCGGAATTACAAAGACTTTCTGAATATGCGATATCTCTTATATGGTCTTGCGCCCGCTTCCACGGCCAAGGTGTTGACGGCCGCATTGTCCTCCAGGGTCCAGCCCAGCTCCAGAGAACGGTATTTGTCCTTTTGCCGCACAACCTCAAAGATGTGGTGGAAGGCCAACATGGGGATTCCCAATTGCCGGTACTTGTCCTTGATCCCGAACAACAAACAACGCAATCCGGTGATCTCCCGGCGATAGAGGAGCGCCTTCAGCAAACCCAGCAGGCCGATCCGCCCGTTGAGACGCTTGAGCAATGGGTTGATGTCGGGGAAGATTACACAGACCGCCGCTGGTTCGTCCTCGTAATAGATGAAGAAAGCCAGGTCGGGATCCGCGAAGGTCATCACGCTCTTCTGAATGTCCCGAATCTCCTCATCGCTCAGGGGGACGAAACCCCAGTTAGCGGACCAGGAGTCATTGTAGATCTCCTTGATCAGGGCAAACTCGGCGTCCTCATCCTTGGGACGAAAGGGCCGGATGCGGATGCCTTTTTTTCGAGCTATCCGCCCAGCCAGACTATCCATCCACTCGGGAAGCCGGTAATCGCCATCGATCAGGAAGGCGAGCAAGTCCTTCTCTTTGGCGAAACCGCACGATTCGACCAAGCTGGAGTAGTACGGCGGGTTGTAAGGCATCATCAACGCCGGCAGATAATCGAAGCCCTCGACGAGCAACCCGAGCTCGTAATTGGTGGACGGGTTGAGCGGCCCCCTGAGGAAGGCCATGCCCTTCAGGCGAGCCCACGTCTCCACGGCGGAAAAGAGGGCTTTGGCCGCCGCTGGATCGTCAGCGCATTCGAAGAATCCCCAAATGCCCATCCGTTCGCCGTGGAACTCATTATAGCGACGATCAATTATGCCCGCGATCCTGCCCACCACCTGCGAACCGCGCAGGGCCAGAAAGAGCCGGCGCTCGGCAGACGACCAGAAAGGGTGCCGGCGGGGATCCAGCAGCCGGCGAACCTCCTTCTTAAGGGGAGGAACCCATCTGGGGTACTCGGCATAGAGATTCCAGGGGAGGTTGATGAAGTCTTTTAGTTCCGAACCTCCTTCAACAACAACGATCTCGATGCCGGCCGTGAGCGTTCCGTCTGAGACGGGATTTTCCATATGACTGTCACCGCACGATCATCATGGAGGAATTCTACTTCATTATCTCTCGTTCGCGTAGTACCGCAAGCCAAATTTGGGCGATGAAAACCGCCTGTCCCGACCAATTTTGCAGAAGCCTTTTCAATCGTTGGGCCGGCGCCGCCCAGCCGCAAGTATTGGTCTTAAATGGAGAACCGCGTATAATCCCGACAAGAGTCATGGTTGGTGATTGTTGCCGCCCGGCAGAGGTACGACGATGAAAACCAGGGATGCAGAATCCGTGCTGGTCACCGGGGCCAGCGGCTTTATCGGACAGCACCTGGTGCGCCGGCTGATCGAGCGTGGCGACCGGGTGTCGTGCCTGGTGCGGGCCACGTCGCGCATCGACGAACTACGATCATCAGGCGCCCAACTCATCGTGGGCGATGCGACCGATCGCGCTGGCATTGAACGCGCGCTGGCGGAGTCGCAGGCAGGCGTGGTGTTCCACTTGGCGGGCCTGGTGAAGGCCCTGCGGACAGAAGATTTTCTACGCGTGAACGCCGGCGGCGTCGAATCCGTCGCGGCTGCCTGTGCGGACCGCGCCCAGCGGCCGGTGTTGGTCGTGGTTTCCTCGCTGGCCGCGGCGGGGCCTTGCGCCGGCGACCAACCTCGCGTGGAAGGCGATTCGCCCGCGCCTGTTTCCGCCTACGGTCGCAGCAAGCTAGCGGGCGAGTTGGCGGCGGCCAGGTATGCCACCAGGCTGTCGATCAGCGTGGTGCGTCCGCCGATCGTCTTTGGTCCCGGCGATAGGGGCGTGCTGGAAATGTTCCGGCCGATCGCCCACTCGGGGCTGCATGTCGTGCCCTGCTGGGAGGAACGACGCGTTTCGCTGATCCACGTGGCCGACTTGGTCTCACTCCTGCTCCTGGCAGCCGAGAAAGGCGAGCGTCTGCACCCCGACAGAGCGCCGGGCCAGGGTGTCTACTTCGTGGCGGCGGAACACGATCCGACGTATGCCGAACTGGGGCAGGCCATGGCTAAGGCATTGGGAAAGAAGCGGGCCATGGTAGTGCACATGCCGGGACCGCTCGCGCGACTGGTCGGGCTTTGCGGCGACGCGCTGGGGCGCGTGCGGCAACGTCCCGGTTGGGTGAATAGCGACAAGATGGCCGAAGCCCTGGCCGGGTCGTGGACGTGCTCATCCGCCAAGGCCCGTATGCAGTTGGGTTGCTCCCCCGCGGCCACGTTGGCCGAACGCCTGGGCGAAACGGCCCAATGGTATCGCCGGGCCGGATGGCTCTGAGCCTGCGCGGCAGTTTGGATCCTGCGTCTGGCCGATGGCCCGTGCGCCCGTGTCGGTCAGGCCTGGAGATTCCCGACAGAGGGGAAGAATCGCAGATAAAGCCCGGCCCAGGCCGCGCCCAGCGCGATACCGGCAACCAAGTCAACCGCGACGTGCTGCTTGGTGGCCAACGTGGCATACAGGATGCCGAGGCACCAGAGCCAGCTCAGGCTGCGAGCCAGACCGCGATCGCCGAGGCTCCGGGCCAGGCGATCAATGCAAATGGCCGAGAAGACGGCGAAGGCCGCGTGAAGTGAGGGGCAGGCGTTGCCCGGCCCGTCGATGGCGATGAGGGGCCGGTAGGCGGCGCTGTCCGGTCGAGGAATGGCTGTTGGCCAGAAGAGAAAGATGCCGAGTCCCACCAGGCAAAGTCCGCTCACGGCCAGGCAGCAGGCGTTCAGATCCCGCTTGTTTTCCAGCAGCCAGGGAGCAAGGGGAATATATAGGTAGAGCGACAGGTACAGCGGCAAAGCGCCGGGCTGGAAAGCGATCAGCCGGTCCAGGGCGGTGGTCGGCATTTCCCGCACGGGGAAGACGTGGAAGCCGAGCAGCAGGAAGTAACCGATAAAGAAGGCGATGACATTGATCGCCCCGGCCATCAGTTTGAAGCGCCAATGGGCCTTCAGCCTTGCGCCAAGCCAGGCCGTTTCTTGAGTGCTCCGGGTCGGGGTCATGAATCTTCTCTGTTTCGCGGCACGAAAGGGAGGCGGCTACTTCGGTATGATCTTTTCGAAGCGCTTCCCCCCCGTCTGCACGTCTTTTCCGTAGAGCTCGAGATAGTGGACGGTGTGCCCGGAGGCATCGATGTACATCTTCTCGAGAATGGCCGGCCGGCCGTCGATGACGATCTCGGCACGGACGGCGCTGCCCACCTTCTTTACGGTGATCGACCGCTGGGGGGCGGCCACGATAGTCATTTGGTATCCGTTCACCGACGGGTACGGTTTAATGTTGATGCCATAGGCCATCTTCTTCTCGATCCAATTGAGATTCTCCCGGTGGCCGTCCTGGGCGAGCATGACCCAGTAGGCGATCACCGGTTTCTTGCGATCCAGTTTGCCGTCGGCGGTGAGCTGGGCATCGTAATGCACGACGTTGGCGTTCTTGTTGCGCTCGATGATGAAGAGCGGCTGAGTTCCAGCCTGGGCAGGGGCCGATGCGGGCTGACTTTGCTCGACGCCCGGGGTGGGCTTGCTCTGCTCGGTGCCGGCCGGGGGCTGATTTTCCGGCTGGGCTGGGCTGGGCGCGGCACTGCTCTGCGCGATGGTGAACAGCGGCAGAGTTTCTGGCTGGGCACAGCCCAGCGCGGCCAGCAGGGCGAGAATGGCGAACCACCACAGCGTTTTTTGCATGAGGCCTCCTTCCCAGGTTTCGCGGCTCACCTCAAACCCGCGCAGGGCGGCGCTATAGCTTGGCCAGTTCGTCGGCCGTGGCGTGGACCGTAGCGCGGATCTGTTCCTGGCTGTGATTGGTGGTGATGAAGAAGCGGAGGCGGGCGGAGTGGTCGGGCACGGCAGGGTGCAGAATCGGTTGGACGTTAATGCCGCGCTCAAACAGGGCGCTCGCCAGGCGCAGGCTCTTGACCGAGCTGCCGACGATCACAGGAATCACGGGCGTACCGGCGGCCGAGCCGGTGTTGAGGCCGCGCTGGCGGGCCAGCTTCAAGAACAGCGCCGCCAGCTCGCGCAGCCGGGCCACGCGCCGCGGCTCGCGCTGGAGGACCGTCAGGGCGGCCAGGGCCGCAGCGGCGTTGGGCGGGGAGAGGCCCACGCTGTAGACGAACCCGGGGGCGGTGTACTTGAGGTACTCGACGAGCTCGGTCGAGCCGGCGATGTACCCGCCGCAACTGGCCAGCGACTTGGAGAGCGTGCCCATCCATAGGTCGACGTCGGAGCGGGCCACGCCCCAGTGCTCGCCGATGCCCCGGCCGGTCGCCCCCATGGTGCCCAGCGAGTGCGCTTCATCGACCAGCAGCAGCGTCTTGTGTTTCTTCCTGAGTTCCAGGAAGCGTGGCAGTTCGGGGAAGTCGCCATCCATGCTGTACACGCCCTCGATGGCGACCAGCACGCGGCGATAGCGGTGGCGCACTTCGGACAACAGGGTGTCGAGCGCCTGCCAGTCGTTATGGGCGAAGGCGCGACGCGTAGCGCCGGCAAGGATCGCACCCTGGACGATCGAGTTGTGGGCCAGAATGTCGTGGAGGATCAGATCGTCCGGTCCGACCAGGTGGCCGATGGTGGTGACGTTGGTGGCATGGCCGGAGACGAAGACGATCGCGCCCGGGGTGGCCAGGAAGGCGGCCAGGGCCTGCTCGAGATCACGATGCACCTGCTTCTCGCCGGAGACCAAGCGACTGGCGCCGGCGCTGGTGCCATAGCGGTCGATCGCGGCCTTGGCGGCGGCGGCGACCTCCGGATCGTGGGCCAGGCCGACGTAATCATAGACGCTGAAGTTGACGAGCAGTCGCCCCTCGATGCATGGTGCGCTTCCGGCTCCGCCCTGGTCGACGCGGAAATACGGGTTGTCGCCGGCCGCCAGCAGCAGGTGTTGCTGACGCTTCAACTCGCCGTACTCGGGGAAGCGAGCCAAATCGTAATATTCGGGCGGGATCTGGCCGGCGGGAACATCGGGCCTGGGGGCATCGATCAGGTGCTTCTGAACGGCCTGGACCAGATCCTCTAGCGTCCGGGCCTGGCTGAACACCGTGTCGGGCAGGCAGATGGCGAAGGTTTTCTCCAGCCTGGCCACGAGGTCCAGGCTCTGCAGCGAATCCAGGCCCAGGGCGGCAAGGGGTGTGTCCGGTGTCAGGTCGGGCAAAGCTGCGCCGGTCAAGGCGCGGGCGTGCTGGCGGATGGCGGCCAGAGCGGCTTGCCAAAAGTGCGGGGCGGGATGCGCCGTGGAAGACCCCGCGTTTTCGGCGCCAGGGCGGATGGCGGCGCTCGGGCCGGCATTGTCGACCGGCAAGTCGCAGTATTCGGCGAGGGCTTTGAGTTCGCCGGCCAGGAAGGCCGCGTGACAGGCATGGCGCTGGATCTTGCCGCTGGAGGTCCTGGGAATCGTACCGCTGCGCACCAGCACGACCGCGTCCAGGGCCAGGCCATGTTCATCGAGCACCGCCCTGCGAACCGCATCCAGCACGTGCGCGAAATCGACCTCTCCTTTGCGCGCGACCTCCTGCACCAGAACCAGGCGCTGGCGGCCGTGATTGTCCGCGACGAAAGCTGCCCCGTAGCCGGCTACCAGCAGCGGGTGGCTACCGCGGGCGGTGGCCTCGATATCCTGCGGATAGCGGTTCAGGCCGCGGACGATGATCAGGTCATCCAGCCGGCCGGTGACGTAGAGTTGGCCCTCGCGCATGAAGCCCAGGTCGCCGGTCCGCAGGAACGGGCCTCCGCCCGAGTCGCTCAGGCGGGCGTCGAAGGAACGGCGAGTCTGGCCGGGCTTGTGCCAGTAGCCCTGACCGACCGACGCGCCGGCAACCCAGATTTCGCCCACGCGGTCGGGGGCGGCCTCTGCGCGGCTGTGCCGGTCGACGATCACTACGCGCAGACCGCCGACGGGCGATCCGCAGGCCACCAGGCGATGAGCCTGCGGCGCATCGCTGGGCACGGGCTCGACGCGGTTCTCGGCCAGCGCCGGGTCGTGGAAGGTCCCGACGGTCGCGCCGCTGTCGCGCGTCGGGCCGCTGACCATGAGCGTCGCCTCCGCCAAACCGTAGCAGCAATAAAGGGCTCCGGGTTTGAAGCCGCAGGGGGCGAACGCGGCGGCAAAGCGTTCGAGCGTTCCGGGCTCAATGGGTTCGCCGCCGACGAAGGCCAATGCCCAGGAGGAAAGGTCGAGGGTGGCACGCTGCTCCTCGGTGATCTTGTGAATACAAAGATCGTAGGCGAAGTTGGGCCCGCCGGAGATGGTGGCCCGGTACTTGCTGATGGCGGCCAGCCAGGTGATGGGGCTCCGGAGGAACGTGGCCGGCGAGATGGAGACGTTTGTCACACCGGCGAACACCGGGACCAGAACGCCACCCACCAGCCCCATGTCATGGTACATGGGCAGCCAGAACACGCTGCTGTCCTCGTGCTGTATGCCGAAAGCCTGATGGATGGTGTGGATGTTGGCCATGAGGTTCGCGTGACTGAGCATGACGCCCTTGGGCCGGCTGGTCGAGCCGGAGGTGTACTGGAGCATGGCAAGCGTGTCGGGGGCGATGGCTGGTTCTTGCCAGCGCTTGGCCAAGGCGTCGGGAATCTCGTCGGTGGCGAGCCACGAGAGCTGGGAGGAAGTGGCCGCTTGACCGCTTTTTTCCGCTTCCATTCTGGCCTGGAACTGAGCCGCGCCCGAGGTGTTGCTCAGGGCGATGCGGGCCCCGGCATCGGCGGCGACGGCCTGGAAGCGCTCGAGTATGCGGTGGCGATGCGGCGGGTAGGTCGGCACCGCTACGCAACCGGCGTACAGGCAGCCGAAGAAAGCCGTGATGAAGTCGAGGCCGGGCGGATAGACCAGCAGCACGCACTGGCCGGCAAAGCCCATGTCCTGCAAGCGAGCCGCGATGGCTCGGGCTCGCCGATCGAGCTGGGCGTAGGTCAGACTGGCGTGTTCGCCCTGGCCGTCGAGCAGATGGACGAAGGCCGGTTGCCGCGGGCGTTCGTCGGCGTGGCGGCGCAGCACGCGGATCAGGTGGCCGGGAAGCTGATGCGGACTAACGTGGTTTTGAGCGTGAACCGACATAATCCCGGGTTTCCCAGATAACTTTGGCCCACGACCGGCGCGGGCCTCCACTCGTTTATAACTCCGGCCAAGTTCGTTTTCAAGGACTTTGTCCGCGCCCGGTCATGGCCGTGATGGGAAAACCCGGGTTGAAAGTAGTCAGAGTCGCCGTAAAATGGGGACATCTCTGGAGGCGCACTGATGCTCAAACGACGCGTGGTCATAACCAGCCTGGGAATAGTTGCTCCCAACGGTATAGGAACGGAATCTCGGTGTCTTCGAGAACAAATTCCCGGTACGGTTCGCCCTTGTCCACACTGAACCCCGCGAGTGGCTCCCCGTTGTCGTTGGACAGCCAGAGGCTCGGGCCTTCTCTCAACCCTGTTTCCAGACTGCGTCTCAGGCTAACCTTGAACGCGAGTTTACGCGAGTCATTCTGCCCCGGTAATAAGCGAGCGCAAGAAAAAACGACCTCGTCGTAGTGCCCGATTCCGCGTATTATGGACTCCCTGTGACCGAGCCCAAAAAGGTCGAACTCGGTTTTTTCCTCATCGGCAGCATCGTCGTTGCCGCCGCGGCCCTGTTATTATTCGGCTGGCTGGCGGAAGAGATGCTCGAATCAGAGACGCAGACATTCGATGATGTCGTGCGGGCAGCAATCCACCGACTCGCTTCGCCGGCAATGACCAGCGCGATGCAAGTTTTTTCATTTCTCGGTTCGGGAACATTCCTGGTGGCGCTGAGTCTCCTCACGATTGCAATATTGTTATACATCCATCGCCCTCGAGCGGCTGATTTGATGGGCATTACCATGGCGGGTGCGGTCGCTCTTGATCTGGTGTTGAAGCATGCATTCCACCGTGGTCGTCCCGTCCCCTTTTTCGGGACGGCCCCAAGCTCGTATAGTTTTCCGAGCGGCCACGCTTTCGCATCGCTTTGTTTCTATGGGGCGTTGGCAGGAATTCTTTCCGCGCACGCTTCAACGCCGAGGGCACGATTGTTTATCTGGACATGCGCTGCACTGCTTGTCGGGCTTATCGGATTTTCGCGCATCTATCTGGGAGTGCATTACCCGAGCGATGTCGTAGGCGGCTATTGCGCCGCCCTTGTTTGGGTGGGAGCGATTGGTATTCTGGACCATGTTCTTAACAACCGCGCGGGGTGAGGAATCGAAGCCCGGCGAACGCAAGCAAAACCCCGTAAATCTTACGATGCAGGCTCGACACTTCACCGTCATACTTAACAATGCTACCGGCGCGGAAAACCAAGGCAGCCTGCGCGACCGTCTCATCGAAATTCTCAAACAGCACAACATCAATCCCGAGATTCACTTAGCTAAACGCGGCGATGGGATCACCACGATTGCAGAAGCGGCGGCGCGAAACGGCTGTTTCGCGATGGCCGCCGGCCGAGGCAACGGGACAGTCAACGCAGTAGCATCAGCTCTCATCGACTCGGAATGCTGTGCATATTGAAAACCTCGTTCTAATTGAGTTCTTTGATGTTATCGGCTCCCATTGATAAACTCTTTGCATTCCATGTGCAACCTTATCTTCTTTCTGTTAGCGTCCTTCCGTTCCTGGTTCCAAGGCCTGTGGCTACCAAAAACCCCGTTCGCATTGAAATCCATGGATGGCCGTTCGCCGCCGCTGGTTAGCTCTCATTCCTATGTTCAGGCCGCTTGTTTCCGTATGTGCTTCCCTCTGTGCCTCCTTCCGGACTCGGGCCGGCTTGCAATTGGAGATCCTCGCACCGTACCGACAGATCAACTTGCTGCAGGGGTCGCAGCGTGGGCGTGCTCACCTGACCTCGGCGGAGCGATTGTTTTGGACCTGGCTTTTGCGCCTTTGGTCAGGTTGGCGCTCCGCGCTCGCCATCGTGAAGCCGAAAACGGTCGTTGTCTGGCATCGCCAGGGAATCCGCCTGCTAAGGAACACTTTCTGTTGGAGCGAGACGCTGGCGTTGTTCGTGCGCCGGGGTTGCGAAAAGGCTTTCACGTATTGCGGGCATCGGTTTGCCGGATGACCATATCCAAATGGCCTAGTATGAGGCGTCAGGGTTTCGCGGCGGGGTTGGGCTTGTCGTGTTTGATGATTCCTGTGCCCTCCTTAATGGTGAGAATTGATTGGCGGCGATGTTCGTAAATCTCTCCACCTTCTGGTGGTGGGCCAGTGGACCTCGATCAGGTCCACCAGCGGAGCTAGTCCCAAACCAAAATGGAGGCGCAGGTCGCTCTGCGACATCACGCTCGTGCCGGCATGGACCTCATCGATTTGCGCATGCTTTCCGGTCACCACTTTTACGCGCGCGCCGATGGCGGTACGATTACACTGGGTGCCGAGCAATTTGATGGTGATCCAATTGCCGCCGTCGTTCCGCAGAAGCGACGGGTAATCGTTCATGTTCAGGACCAGCACGTCGATGTCACCATCGTTATCGTAGTCGCCGAAGGCGCAACCGCGGCTGGAAAATTCTGCCGTTGCGCCTGGGCCCATTTCCTTTGAACCGTCCTTGAACTTGCCATTTCCGAGGTTGCGATAGATGAGCCGGGGGGAAAGAAAGTGCGCGTCCATATGGTACTCTTCGATTTCCGGATAAACCTGGCCGGTGACGTGGAAGATGTCTGTCCACCTGTCGTTTACGGTGATAGTCTGGGCGATAGGAACCTTGGCGTACTTGTCCGCGATCGCTGTGTGCGGCCAAAAACGCGCCCAGCCATAACTGATATCGGGAAGTCTTGGCTTTTGATCCGTACGGAAAGCGACCTTCCGGCTGCGTTCAAATCTATAATGGAAGAGGTCCGGTGGACCAGTCTGTGCTGATGAGCATGTGGTCGGTACCGGACGACGAAACCCAAGAACTGATGAGTCTGTTTTGCGAGAAGTGGCTTAGCGGGAGAGAAAAACACGATGCGTTGCGTGAGGCGCAACGCGAGATGAGAGACAGGGTCAAGGCACGCTGGGATGGACAAGATCGTTCCTACTACTGGGGCGCCTTCGTCCTCGTAGGGCCTTACGCAAAAGTTCGATGAAACTTATTCGCTCGTCTAACCGCAAGTTGTGGCCGCTCAGAAAGGTCCGGCGCTGGTGGGGATTTGGCCTGAGTCGGCAAACCGTAGATGTGGTGCCCACGTTCGCCTGCTGATCCTGGCTAACGCACTCGGAAACTAGGATGAGTGGGTACTTCCGCGGATTCGGCCCGATAAACGCCCTACCCGGAAAATGGGACGACTGCGCTTTGAAAGCGGACCGGACTCCTACCGGCCCGGCATCAGTAACGAGTAGTCGCCTAGCATTTATTGACGACTCCGCAGGGGCAATCCGAAGTTCTGGCCGGGCGAGGGCTAACTCGGAAGCACCTTTTCCTTTTCCTTAGCTCAACATGGGGAAAAAAGGAAAGATGCCGACCCCGCAGGCGCGGGGTCGGCGCTACTTCAGGCCAGCGGCGTGCGAGGGATCGTAGCGCCGGGGCTTGCCCTGGCCAATCCCGCTTGGCGGGATTGGCCCTACGGCGCTGCGGGCGAAGGCGGGTTCTTGCGTTCGGCCTTTGACTCCGGAGCAGCTTGGGGTGCGGCTTCTTCCTCTTCTTCTCTCACCTCGTGTTCAGGCGCGCGGCCGCACACGAAGGTCCACTTCAGGGGGTAAACGTCGGGATCAAAGATGACGGCGTAGAAGTGCCAGATGACAATGGCGAGAGTGGCCAGGATGGCCTCGTAGTAGTGGACGGCCGTGGCGATGTCGAGCCAGACCTTGGAGAGGTATTCAAGCACGAAGTTGTGCGCCCAAAGGAAAATGCCCGTGACCGCCATGACCACGGTCCCCCAGACCAGCGCCCAGTACTCGAGCTTCTCCGCGTAATTGAATTTGAAGTAACGCGGAGCCTCCCGGCGGTACCCCAAGTTATAGCCCACGGTCTGGACCGCCTCGCGCATATCTCGGACCTTGGGCAAAATGGCACGCAGGTTTCGCCGCCCCTCCGTAGTGAAGACGAGATAGAGAAGGTGATAGAAGCCTGCGCCGATCAACACTACCCCCGCGATGCGATGCACGAGGCCGCGTAAGGGGAGGCCGTTTTCCCACCTCACCAGCGGCGCCGCCCAGAAGCTCTCCGGGAACTTCAACATGAAGCCCGTAATCACTAACGTCATGAAGCTGATCAGCAGCAGCGCATGCTGAACCCGCTCGCTCAGGGTAAAGCGGAGAGGTGTATGGAGCAGGCGGTACCGGGCGACGTGGCGGCGCACCTTTCGCAGCCAGTCCAGAAGATTGTGCAGCAGCATGAACCCTACGACGGTGGGAATGGTAAAGAGATAGAACAGCCGGACGTAGTAAAGCCAGCGACTCTCGGCCGCCGAGGCCGGCTGCACGTGGACAGGCCCGAGCGCAAACTCTTTGCCCGCGTCCGGGTGACACTTCCCGCAGGTTTGGGGCAGATTGGCCTTGGCGATGGTGGAACGAGGGTCGGCGGAGGGCAGAATGTTGTGTACCCCGTGGCAGGACGCGCAATTGGCAACCGTCTGGGAACCGGCCTGCGCCGCCAAGCCATGGTAGCTGTTTTCATAGCTTGACACGCGGCCCGCGGGGAGGGCAAAGCGCGCATTCAACCGCTGGTCCGCGTGGCAGTGCGAGCAGGTTACGCGGGAAATGTTGGACACATAAACCGGAGAGTTGGGGTCGTTCGGAGCCAGGATTCGATGCTCACCGTGGCAGTCGGTACAGGTGGGAGCAGAATCAACGCCCGCCGCCACGGCGCGGCCGTGAATGCTTTCCTTGTATTGACCAAAAACCTGCGTGTGACACTTCCCGCACGTCGAGGCAACCCGGGATTTGTAAATCGGCGAGCGCGGGTCATCCGCCGGAAGGATGTCGTGGACGCCGTGGCAGTCATTACACACCGCGGCATTCATCTTGCCGGCCTGGATGGCGCGCCCATGCACGCTCGACTCGTAGGCTTCCACGGGCTTGGCCACCGCGAACATGTATCTGGCTGCCAACGCGGGGTTCGAGTGGCATTGTCCGCAGGTCCGAGGCAGGTTCAGCTTGCTGACCGGCGAGTTTGGGGCGCTGGCGACCACCACTTGGTGCGCGAGCCCGTGGCAGCTCTGGCAGGTCGGAGCATCCCCGTTCAGGCGAGCGTGCGCGCGGCCATGAATGCTGGACGCGAATTGTTTGACTTCATCTGCGTGGCAGGTGGCGCAGAAGGCCGTGCCGCGAGTGGCGGGATCCACTATCTCGTGGGCGTTGCCATGGCAAGCCACGCAGGTTTTGGAATTATCCGGCTTTCCGAGCGCCGCGTGAGCGCTGGCCACCAACTCCCCGGAGACTTCTCCGTGGCAGGCGAGGCAAGAGACCGATGCGCTCTTTGCCGTGTGCGGGAACTTGGCTGCCCCGGCATGGCAATCCACGCAGCGAACGTCTTTGTGGACGCTATGCGCCAGCGCCTCCGCCTTGACTGTGAGTGGCTTGCCTTGCGAGTTCGTCAAACCGGTGGAGGGTCCGTGGCAGGAAAGACAATCGTCTGAAGCCCGAAGGCATGTACTGCCTCCAAGGAGTAGAATGACCGAACTGAGAATGATCAACCTGCCCAGACTCATTTGAAGGGCCTTTCCGCGCAACGATTCCAGCCCCAAGCCATGTTTTGACCCCACATCAACCACGGCTAGCGATGAAACATCAAACTGCGAATTTCCACCCATGAAGGCGAGCTACATGGGACACTTTGGAACTCCGCACACGCTTTCCCAACACTTACGGACATAGTGTTGCAGTTATCATGCCGTGGACGAGGAGTTTTTCAATACCGCAGAACTGACACAGTGTCACTTGTCAGTGACATGTCATCCTGAAATTCGAGGGCGCGCGATGCGCCTTGCTCCATTATTGCGAGACTTGGAAGCTGAACACGGCGTCCGAGCCGATCTTGCTTCCAGCGGCAGGCGATTGCGTGAAGATGATGCCTCGAGGGCCGCTTTCGGTGGTAATGGAGGTAACACCTGCCACTATGAAGCCTGCCTTCTCGAGGCTGCGACGGACTTCCGCAATGGGTTGGCCGACGAATCTCGGGCACAGGTATGCTTCAGGCGCTTCCCCGACAGAAACCAGAATGTCCACGGCGGGGCTCCTTACCTCGGCGCTTTCCGGTGGCGGATCCTGTGCCACGACTTGATCGGGTTCAGACTGGGGCCAATGAACTCCCACGATATCGCCCAGCGTGAGGGTGCGCTGAATAGCCGTGATCCTTGCGGCGCGAATGCTGGTCCCCAAAAAGTTGGGGATGACGACCTGGGGGGGGCCCAGGCTCACCAGGACGTGCACATGCTGGCCGATCTTGATGCGGGTTCCTGGGGGAGGCATCTGGGACACTATCGCCTGGGGAGGGTATTGGGTGTTGAAGAGCTTATCTTCGACTTTCATTTCAAGACCTAATCCGGTGGCCATGCGTTGAGCATAGTCGAAAGATAATCCGACCATGTTCGGCATGGTCTCCTGGTGGCCCCGGATGGTGAGCCGGATGGTCATGATGGCGCTGACCAGCGCCACAGTCACCAGGACCGTAAACAACAGAAAGAGGCGGAAAAGACTCCGAATGCGTCCCCGAAGGCTCATGTTGACGCCTCCATTCTATCACGCATCTTCCCATGCGGCGCAGATTGATTGGTCACAGAGCGCTTCGTCGCCCACCCCGCGGTTGGAGTTCACCGCCCTCCAAACTCGCCTTGACTAAGCTCGACGCAAACAAGTAGTATGTGGCCCCAGCCCGAGGGAGGTGAAGCTTGCCGAAAGACGCACGCCAAGAAACTCTGTGGAAGAGTCTAGACACTTTCCGAATCGAAACACCGTCCTGGGGATTTGCCAACACTGGAACCCGTTTTGGCAAATTCATCCAGCTTGGCGCGGCAACCTCCACCCAAGAAAAGTTTAGCGATGCCGGACAAGTTCATCACTTTACGGGCATCTGTCCGACGGTGGCCGTGCATGTCCTCTGGGACTTCCCGGAAGGCCTCAAGAGCACGCATGAAGTGAAGGCGTACGCCGCAAAATACGGCGTCGGAGTTGGGGCCATCAACCCCAATGTCTTTCAGGACCAGATTTACAAGTACGGGTCTCTGGCCAACCCCGACCCCGAAGTCCGCCAAGCCGCCTTGCAGCATATCCTGGAGTGCGTAGAAATCGGGAAACAGACAGGGAGCCGGGACATCTCTCTTTGGTTTGCGGATGGATCGAGTTACCCCGGCACCGCCAACATTCGCCAGCGGAAGCAGTGGTTTGAAGAGGGTTTGAGGAAAAGTCACTCCCAGCTCTCACCCACCCAGCGATTGTTGGTGGAATACAAACCCTTCGAACCAGCCTTTTACCACACTGACATTGCCGACTGGGGCATGGCTCTCCTGTTGGCCCGCGCTGCCGGTCCGCGCGCTAAGGTCCTTGTGGATACAGGCCACCACTATCAAGCGCAGAATATCGAGCAAATCGTGACCTGGCTCCTCAGCGAAGACATGCTGGGGGGGTTCCACTTTAACGACCGTCGTTACGCCGACGATGATTTGACGCTGGGTTCGATCGATCCCTATCAGGTCTTCCGCATCTTCCACGAAATCCTCTATTTTGAGTGGGAGGCTGGCCGGCGCGCGGACATCGCCTACATGATCGACCAGAGCCACAACTTGAAGGGCAAAATCGAGGAAATGATCCAGACCGCAGTGGCAGCCCAAGAGTTGTATGCCAAGGCTACACTCGTGGACCACGGGCGTCTGGCTCGCCATCAGCAGAAATGTGAGCTCGTGGACGCCGAAGAGTGCCTCAAGGCGGCCTTCGCTACCGATGTGCGACCTTTAATCCGGGAGTGGAGACGCTCGAAGGGTCTGCCGGAAGACCCCTTGGCGGCTTTTCGCGAGTCCGGATATATGCAGCGGATCAACCGCGAGCGAGCCGAAAAGAACCAATCCGCCGGAGGAAGCTACGCCTAGTATTACAGCGCGGCTGTTGGCCGAAACCAAAACGAGACTCTCCGTGTCCTCCGTGCCTCTCAAGCTTTAACACAGAGCACACGGAGCCCCGCACCGGATGGTTCAGGGCGGAGCATCTCAGTGATCCCGCGCCTGCGGGACTCTTCTGGACACGGAGGACACGGAGCCCCGCACCGGATGGTGCAGGGCGGAGGCGCTAACGACCGCAGCTGCCTGCTTCGATATCCTTCAGCAGGTCCTGGACATGGGGTTAAGGGGGAATGGCGGGAATGAAGAACGGCGTTTATATTGCCGCAACTGATCTGGGAGCGGAAAGCGGCCGTGTAGTCCTTTGCCGCTGGACCGGGGCGGAAGGAATCCTGGAGGAGGTCCACCGTTTCCCCAACGGCGCACGCCAAGAGGCGGGTCACTTGGTGTGGGACCTGGACCGTCTATGGCAGGAGGTCCTCAAAGGACTGCGCCATGCCGCATCCAAAGCTGGGGGCCGCATCGCCAGCGTGGGGGTCGATGGTTGGGGTGTGGACTACGTGCTGCTCGACCGCACTGGAAACCGCGTCGGTCGTTCTTACTGCTACCGGGACGCCAGAAACCTCCCCCAAATGGAGCGTGCTTTTACCCTCCTTCCCCAAGAACGCATGTACGAAATCACGGGGATTCAGTTTCTTCCTTTCAACACCGTTTTCCAGTTGATGGCGCACGCCGCCGAATTCCCTTCGGAATGGGAGCGTGCCGCAAAGTGGCTCACGCTGCCGGAGTATTTCCTTTTCCGGTTCTCGGGAGTCGCCATGGCCGAGTATACGGAAGCCAGTACTACTCAACTCCTCGATGTCCATAAGCGGTCTTGGTCGGAGGAACTGGCCCGCGCCCTGAATCTCAATCTGGAGAAATTTCCTCCCATCGCGCCACCGGGGACGCCCCTCGGAAAAATACGGAAAGAGCTCGCCACGGACCTTGGTCTTTCCAATGTGCAAGTCATTGCACCTGCCTGCCACGACACCGGTGCGGCCGTGGCGGGCATTCCTTTCCCACATGACAAACTGGCTTTCATCAGCTCCGGGACTTGGTCCCTGGTGGGTATGGTTCTTTTGAATCCCGTGGTCACAGGACCGTCCTTTGAGCAGAACTTCACCAACGAAGGTGGCGTGGCAGGGAGCATCCGGTTCCTGAGCAATGTCATCGGGTTGTGGCTGCTCCAGGAGTGCTTGCGCGAGTGGAATGCGCAAGGGCTTCAGTTGACCGCTGCCGACCTGGCGCAACAATGTTCGGACACTCCCGCTGACGGGACTTCCTTCGAGGCGGATGAGAAAGCCTTCCTTGCCCCGGGCAACATGATTTCCCGGATCAATGTTGCTCTCGCAGCGCAAGGGTTTGAGGAAGAGACCCGGCCCAAGGAACTTGCCGCCATCATCTTCCGCAGCTTGGCGCGACGCTACGCCAAAGTTATCAGGGAGCTTCAGAAGATTGCCGACAAGCCCATCGAACGCATCTGCATCGTCGGCGGGGGTGTCAAAAATGAAACCCTTAACCGCCTCACTAGTGAGTTGACGGGCCGTGAAGTCCTGCGCGGACCGAGCGAATCCACGACGATCGGGAACATTGCGATGCAGATCGCGGCGCTCGAGAAGACTAAATCGCTTGACCAGATTCAATCCATCAGCGCTCGACTCAAATTTCCGACGCCTGGTTAACGGCCCGTAACGCCCACCCATTCTCCAAGTCTGCGGCATTTGCCGGGCATTGACCCCAGATGGATTTTCGAATAGCGTGAGGCATTCACGAGGTTTGATATGTCCAGAGTTCGAGTGGCGCTCTTTGTAACTTGTTTGGGTGACCAGTTCTTTCCCCAGGTAGGGGAGTGCGTGGTTAAAGTGCTTCGGCGGTTAGACGTCGAGGTCACTTTCAATCCTGCGCAAACCTGTTGCGGTCAGCCTGCCTTCAACACGGGTTACCGTGATGAAACTCGAGCGGTGGCTTCAAAGGTCCTCAACCTTTTTGACGATGCGGACTATGTGGTGTGCCCCTCGGGTTCTTGCACCTCGATGGTGCGAGTGTTTTATCCCGAACTCTTCGCCGCTGACCCTGACCGGCTTCGAAAATGCCATCAACTACGCAACCGCTTCTTTGAGTTCTCGGAATTCCTGGTGAACGTTTTGAAGGTCGAGGATGTTGGGGCAAGCTTCCCCCATCGCGTGACGTACCACGATTCCTGTCATCTTCTGCGCGAGTTGGGCGTTGAGGAACAGCCGCGGAAGCTGCTGCGCAAAGTGCGCGGCATCGATTTCGTCGAGATGGAAGGGTACAAGGTGTGCTGCGGCTTCGGGGGAACTTTCGCCGTCAAATTCCCCGAAGTCTCAGTCGCCATGGGTCAGGACAAACTCCAATTTGCCACCCAAACGGACGCCGAGTACCTTGTAGCCAATGACTCGGGATGCCTGATGCACCTTGCAGGGATGATTCATCGCCAGAGATTGCCACTCAAGACAATGCACTTGGCGGAGGTGTTAGCGCAGAAATAGTATGTGGTAGGCGGTAAATGGCTGACATGGGCGTTTACAGCGGGTAGCGCAGGCTGGCGATCCCCTCACCCGGCCCGCCTCCCGATGAAGTGCATCGGGACGGCGGCCTTTTGATTTTTGACCCTCGACTCTCGACTCTTGACTAGAATGGCTGACACAGGCGTTCACAGTAACGAAGTTCACGAGCTCGGCAATAAGACTCTCGCCGATGCGCATCTTCAGGAAGCCTATCGCTCTTCGACCCTCCGCCTTTACACCCACCGCTTGGAAGCGGTCGCCGAAGTCCCTGGCTGGGAACGGCTGCGCGAGCGCGCCCAGGAGCTCAAGCGCGAAGTGATGGAGCACTTGGACTTTTACATCGGGCAGTTTGCCGACAACCTGGAAAGGCGCGGCGGCAAGGTACACTGGGCCGCGACGGCCGAGGACGCCTGCCGGATAGTTCTGGAAATCGCGCAGCAATGCGGCGCCAGGGAAATCGTGAAGGCGAAATCGATGGTCGCGGAAGAAGTGGAGCTGAACCATGCACTCGAGGCGCGGGGGATTCGCCCCGTCGAGACCGACTTGGGCGAGTTCATTATCCAACTCGCCGGCAACCGGCCCGCGCACATCGTGGCCCCAGCCATCCACATGACAAGGCATGATATTTCGGACCTCTTCGCCACTCACCTTCACTCCGAGCGTACCGCGGTGCCGGAGCGCCTGACGGCGATTGCACGCCAGGTCCTTCGAGAGAAATTTGCCAGGGCGGGCATGGGCATGAGCGGCGCCAATTTCCTGGTGGCGGAAACCGGTACCGTGGTGTTGGCGGAAAATGAGGGGAACATCCGTTTCTGCACGACGGCGCCACGGGTACATGTGGCGCTGGTGGGAATCGAGAAGATTATCCCGCGTTTTGCGGACCTCGGCGTTTTCCTGCGACTGCTGGGGCGTTCGGGCACGGGACAAAAGCTGACGACTTACACCTCCTTCCTCACCGGCCCGCGGCGCCCGGGTGAAGACGGTCCGGACGAGATGCACGTGGTGCTGGTCGACAATGGGCGCGTGGACACCTTGGCGGACCCCAAGATGCGGGAAGCGCTTTATTGCATCCGTTGTGGCGCCTGCCTCAACACTTGCCCGGTTTATCGCAAGATTGGCGGGCATGCCTACGGTTGGGTTTACAGCGGTCCCATCGGGGCGTTAATCACTCCTCAATTCACAAGCATCGGGCAGGCGCGGGAGTTGCCCTTCGCTTCTTCCCTTTGCGGAGCCTGCCGCGAAGTTTGTCCCGTCAAGATCAATATCCCCGATCTCCTGCTTCACTTGCGGAGTAAGGCGCAGGAAGTGGCCCCTGCACCCAGACCGAAAGGTTCGCTCTTGCGCGAGAAGACCATGATGCGCCTGTTTGCCTGGGCCCTGTCGCGCCCCTGGGTTTATGCGCTCGGCGGGCGCACGGCGCGCTGGGGCCAGTTCCTGCTCGCTCGTTCCGGCTGGATTCGAAAAGTTCCCCTTTACCCGGCGTCCCGCTGGACGGATGCACGGGACCTCCCCGCGCTGGCGCGAAAGTCCTTCCACGACCGGTGGAAAGAGATTCGCTAAAAGGTTGTTGTGTCCGTCGTCGAGAGTGGCAGGATGGTATGCCAGCTACGGCGCTGTGCCGCTGGCGGACGCGCCCGTATCTCTCGTGCTGCCGCTCGCGACAATTGAGGTCGCGCTTGAAAAAGCGGGGAAATACTGAAGTGCCTATCAGCGCGGCGTGCAAACTTGCGAAGGTAGACTCCCTCCCCCATGCTCAAATTCCTGATTGACGAGAACCTGGACCATCGTATTCTGCGAGCGTTATAGGATACATTCCCAGCGTAGACATGGGCCTGTTGCCCAAACGGCGCTCGAAAGCGGACTTTGAGACGTGTGCCATGTTTACCCCTTTGCTATTTACCCTATCACATAGAAAATAGGCGGGATGTCTCTTGACTTCGCCCTCTGATCGGCGTTAGGCTTCGTCCGACGCTGACCCGGCGAAAATCCACGCCAAAAGGGAGGTCCCTATGAATAAGCGACTTGCATTGTCGGTACTTGCCCCTCTCTGCCTCGTGTATCCCATAGTAGCTCAGGCCCAGAGCGTCGTGCTGACGTGGGAAGACGATGCAACCATCCAACTACTCCAAAACTTGGACGGCACCTTAATTGTACCGCAGCCACCTGCCGAGCCAGTGTCGGGAAGTCTGGCTGCAAGATTCTGGACGTACGAAGCAGACTATGGCGGCGGGCCTGCCAGCTTCTGGCTTGGTACGGATGTCAGGCTTCAAAGCAAGTCCTGGTCGGTGACTTTGAATCCGCACCCCTGCGGGGGTCTGCTTAGCGCCGACCTGTCCAACGGCGTGCAAATTGATGTTACCATAGCCTCCCATTTGCCTGTGAACACAGCTTTGTTCACGTCCGTCTTAACTACATCGTCCGCCAGGAGTCTGGGATGCACAGGGTTGGACACGGCCAATGTCGTGTTCCAGGGAACGTACTACACGGGGATGGTCGCCTTCGCCAATGGGGAGCCATTTACTGGCACGACGATTGATGCTCCTGGCGAGGTTCGCAACGCTGAGGGATACATATTTTTTGGCGAGCCGAACCCGTCTGGGCTGATGGGCTACGCCATGATTCGAGGAACGTTGCGGGCAGAAATCTCCGACGGCACCGCCACGCTGGTGAAGTTGCGGCAGGGAATCCCCGCAGGTCCCTCTCCGAATCAAACTTTGCAGGATTGGAACCCACCTTGGGAAGACTTCCAGTATGATTCTGACACAACCCATCCGAAAAACGGCGAGTTGGAAAACAGGATTTACAACTACGGATGTAAACTGACCTCCCTCTCCATGCTGCTGAATTCGGTTGGGGTTCAGACGTTGCCGGTGGCAGGCACCAGCACTTTCGTGCCGAATGACCCTGGCAATTTGAACGCTTGGATGGTAGCTAACAATCTCTACGACAATGAGGCGGTCCACGCAGTTCCAGTTGTTGCTAGCTTAGTAAAACCTCCAAACAACACGAAGCTCGCATTTAACGTTGTAGAACACGATTCGCAGACGGACTTATCCGGTGCGCAACAGTTTTTGGATGACACCTTAAATGTTGCTAACCTGCCGAATGTCGTTGGAAGTCCGGTTCTTGTTGGGGTCGACGACAATTGTGCGCAAGAGAACCCGCCGCAGAAGTTTCCATGTCACTACGTCGCCGTGTGGGGCAAGCGTAACGGAGAATATCTGATTGCGGACCCGAAGCCCACCAATTCGCCCGTTTGCTTGCCAAATTGCGTCAGCAACGGCATGATAGGAAACTCACAGATAGGATACTTACAGACCTACACTCATCTCAAGCTTTCCGACTACGACCACTATGTGACGCTTGGGTACGTCACCGACCCAACAAATCTATCGGGGTTGACTATCTCGACCCCAAGCAACGTGAACCTGGCACTCACCTCCCAATCTGGTGCAGTGACTGGCTTTGACGCCAGCAGTCAGACAGTAATTGATGATATTCCTGGCTCTGGATACTTCGTTGAAAGTATTCAGAACAACGAGGACGCCTCGCTCTCCACCCCTCCGGTCACGGTGGTCGAGGCTTCCGACTTTTCCGGCGGACAGTACACACTAACAGTGACGGGTGCGTCCTCCAGTACATATGCGGTGAACATTATCGTTGTTTCTGAGGATGGCTCCATACAACCGAAGCTCACTGTAAACGGAATCACAGGTCTTGGGTCTGTTTCTAACTTCAAAGTAGGATTTGACACCGGCCCTGGGGCAACCTCCGCTGTAGTCCGCTCGGCGACGCCCGCAAGCGTACTGAACGACCTCAACAACAGCCTGAATTTGGGACTAATCAAGAACCGTTTGATAGCGCTTTTCCTGTCCATCTTGCTTCACAACGCGGAGAGAGCTCAAGCGAGGGGCAACTGTTGGGAGTCACGTGATATTCTCCGACTTTTCATGGCCGAGGTAAAGGCCGTAGAGGGCAAGGTAATCACCCCACTGGCCGCACAGGTGCTGCTTGAGGACGCGGCGTACCTAATTGCGCACTGCGGCAGCTGATGCCTCCGTTAAGTAGAGTGGCCCGATCTCCGGCCACGCCAAGTTCTCACGGTCGTCAGAGGCCCGAGACGGTCGCTTACAGAGCTCCTCCAGAACCACGAATCGTTCACGACGAGCGCAAAGTTCGAAAGGTTCCCCTCTACTCGGCGTCCCGCTGGACGGATGCGCGGGACCTCCCGGCGCTTGCGCGAAAGTCCTTCCACGACCGCTGGAAAGAAATTTCTTAGCGTCCACACCGCGAAGGAGGAGTTAGCATGAACATAAGTGGCATTGTCGGCGCACTCTCAGCGGCGAGGTTCTTTGCTCCTTTGCGCCTTGTTTCCAACCTCCCTGCCCAACACTCCGCAGGTTCCCATTTACGGCCGGTCATATGTCCTCTGGCGCTTGCGGGGGGTCTTCTGCTGGTTCCACTCTTGAGTATGGCGAGCGGTGTGCCGCGAGCCAAGGAGCGATTCGCGAATCTGGATGGCCACCGCATTTATTACCGCAGCTTCGGCTCCGGCAAGAGAGCCATGATTTTCCTATCCGGCTGGGGCTGCGACACCTCGCTGTGGCGGAATCAGGTGCCGGCGCTAGTGCCTTATACTCGTGTGCTGCTAGTCGACCTCCCAGGCCACGGGCGCAGCGACAAGCCGGACATCCCTTACACACTCGACCTGTTTGCGCGAGCGGTTAATGCCGTGCTCGAGCACGCGCGGGTGCAGAAGGCCGCTGTTGTAGGCCACAGTATGGGCGGGATGGTGGCGTACGAGTTCGCACGCCGCTGGCCGGAGAAGACCATCGCTCTGATCTGGGTTGATGGCACATTCGCTATTCCGGTCGACGTCGACCAGCAGATCGCCGGGCTCCGCAAGCGCGCGGAAGATTTCCGCTCGCCGGATTATCAGGAGAAGGTCCGACAGTTTATCGATCAACTCTACGTCCCGCAGACCCCCGCGGCGGTGCGCGACGAGGTGGCGCGCTCCGTCCTCGCCACTCCCCAACACGTGCTGGTAGGCTGCCTGGACGGCCTTGCCGACCGCCGACTCTACGAGCCCCACACCCCCCTTGACCTTCCGGCATTCGCAGTCTTCAGCTCCTTCTGGAATCCCGAGCGCTTCATCGATATCTTCAAGAAGAGCCTGCCGCGATTCCAGTACCAGGTGCTCACCGGCGTCGGCCACTACCCCATGCTCGAGAAGCCGGACCAAGTCAACGCGGCGCTGACACGCTTTGTAGCGAGCATTCAGCCCGAGTTGCGCAAGCAGTAATGCGCGCACCACCCTCCCCGCCCACTTGACCAGGCGACTTTTGGGTGGATGAGCGAAGCGGGTAGCGCAGAGTCTCGTTTTCCAGAGACTCTGCGGCTTGTCCGTGTGCAATCGGCCGTATAATTCGGCTCGCTGTCCCGCTTGCGCCGCCCGGTATTATCCAAGCGACTCCTCATCCTCACCTGCCGGCTCGTATCCCACTGGCGGATGCTTGAGGAAGCCGAATTCGAGGAAAAGCCGCAGAGTCTCTGGAAAACGAGACTCTGCGCTACCCGCTCAAGCGCTTAGATAATCCGTCGATCATTCAACCCAAGCCAGGGGGATTCCTCTCATGACCTTTTCCTGTGAAGTTGGGCCTGAATCAATCAAGCAGAACGGCCTCCAGAGGGTGCGAGGTGGAAGCTGCGGGGTGGCGGGTTCCGCACCCGGAGGGATGGCGCGCCGGCGAAGAGTGTCGAGGTATGGAGCGATCTTATTTGCTTCGTTTATTAGCTGCGCGGTATTCCTGCCGGCAGGCACGCCCCGAGTTGGTGGGCTTCCAAGCCTCAAGTTGACCGGACCTTTGACGATCACCCAGAGCACGCGGATTGAACCGGGCCAATATCACGTGGATGTTCAAGACGGGCAGGCCGTAATCGAGATCGGTGCGGACAACGTTATCTTGGAAATGACCGGGGTCACGCTTGAAAGCACAGCTCGCCGGCCCTGGGAGCGGGTCGGAATAGGAATTCATGCCAAGGGGTATAGTCATGTTTGCGTGCTCGGCGGCGCCATCCGAGGCTATCGGATCAATGTCTTCCTGGAGGGGGAGGCGGGGAGTGGTTCCGGAATGCAAGTCGTCGGAACCGATGTGAGCGGCAGCCGCGCGCAGCGCCTGCTCTCAACCGACACCCATTTCGAGGCGCAGGACTGGGTGAACATCTTCGATCTGGATGCCTGGGAGGCCTATGGGGCGGGGTTGTACTTGAAGAACATCGACGGCGCCTGGATCGAAAACGTGGTGGCGCATGATGCCCAGAACGGAGTTATGCTGGGGCATACCACGCACGCGACGGTCTATAAGTGCGATGTTGCGCGTAATTCCGGATGGGGTATCGCCTTGTATGGTTCTTCCGGGGACGATCTCTTGAACAATCATGCCGACTGGGATGTTCGCTGCGAAGGCAAGACCTACTCCGCAGGGTGTGATTCTGCGGGAATTCTCTTGATGGAGGGAAGCAGCCACAACCGCATCATCGGCAATACCTTTACGCACTCGGGGGACGGATTCTTCCTGAGCAAATCCCCCACCGGCGCGTCGAGCGACGCGAATTACGTGGCCTTCAACGACGGCAGCGACTCGCCGCACAACTCCTTCGAGGCGGTCTTCACACGTGGCAACCAGTTCTACCACAACCTCGCCGATCACAGCGATTATGGCTTTTGGCTCGGTTTTTCGCAGGATTCGGCGGTGATCGATAATCACATCGAAGGGTCCAAACGTGATGGTATCGCCATCGAACACGGGGAGCGCAATCTCTCCGCCCGGAACCAGATCCGCTCCAATGGCGCCGCCGGCATCCACTTATTCCAGAACGCGCCTGTCCCCGACCCCAGCCGTGATTACGTGCTGCTGCAAAACGCTCTGGAGACGAACCGCATCGGCATACTCATCAACCGCACGGAGGACGTTACGATCACAGATAATACCTTTACGAACGATCAGATCGGCATAAAGGTCGAGGAGGGTAGCAGGCTTGTGAAGGTGCACGACAATCATTTCTCGCCTGCCTCGGCAGTCACCGTCGAATCTCGAGATCCAAAAGCCGTGATCGCAGACCAAGGACCATCCCAACAGGTGCATTAATGAAACGAAGAACATTTCTGCAGCATGTCGTGGGCTTCAGCTCCATAAGCGCTAACTTAACTGTCACAGGTGCTTGAAAACCCGCTCGGGCGGGCATCATAATGTAGCTTTCGGAGGTGACTACCGCGAATAGCGCCGCAAAACGCGGTTCTGAATTAAGATTGGGGGAATGATTTATGCTGCGAAACCCCGAACTTTCTTCATTCAGCTCTTGGGCTCCCTTGCTGATTCTTACCGTAACGTGCGCTGTTTCCGTGCAGGCGCAGGGCCCGGCGGCGCCGCTCATTACCGAGGCTACCGACGAAACGCAAGTCGTGGTTCTTCACGGCAACGTGCATCCGCTGGCGCAGGCCCGCTACGACCTGGGAGCCGTCAACGCCCCCGATGCCGTCCAGCGACTATGCGCAGTTCAATGCGGAGCGATCGTTCCTGACTGTCCTTTTGGCGGCCGCTTCGTCAGGGCGATCAGGGGAATCAGAGTGAGAACCAGCAGGCCCAGATACTGAAAAATCCGGATCAACGCAATCATCGTGGCTTCGCGCTGAACCAGGCCAAAGAGGGCAGCATAAGCTTGCTGGTCGGCCAACACAGGGCCGGAACCCGCAAACAAACCCCTCAGCCCCCCGAGCAGACTCAGCACCGAAGGGGAGAGCGGTGTGATATTGGCGACCAGCAAGTTGGTGTGCTCCTGCCCCATGCGGGCGAGCATCGTAGCAACGATGGAAATCCCAACTCCCCCGCCGATGTTCCGCATCATGTTGAACAAACTTGTAGCGTTGCCCATCCTCTCTTTGGGAATGGAAGCCATGGTCAGGATCGTGAGCGGCACAAACTCTAACCCCATTGAAAGACCTTGAATGAACTGCGCCCAGAACACATCCCAGTAACCGACGTTCAAGTTGAACCCCATGAACCGATAGAACGAAAAGCTGGAGATCAATACTCCGCAGACGAATACCTTGCGAGGGTCGAACCTACTCACCAGGGAGGAGGCCACAGGCATGGAGAGAGCCGCCCCTAGCCCCATGGCTAGCATGGCTACGCCCGCTTGCACCGACGGATAACCAAGAAGCGTCTGCAGCCAAATGGAGATGGTGACTTGGCTGCCATACATCACGAAGCCTACGAGTGCCATCACTGCAGTGCCGGCGGCAAAGGGCGCCTGTCCGAACACGCGAAGCTCGGCAACCGGATCTCGTGTAGTTAATTCGCGTGTCACCCATGCCAGGAGCCCTATCGCAAAGGCCACTGCCAGGACCACGATGAATCTTGAATTGAACCAATCCTCTTCCTGCCCCTTGTCCAACATGATCTGGAGCGCGGCCACCCAAAGAACCAGTGTTGCCAGTCCCCAGGAATCGACCGGCGCCGAGGAACGCCGAATGTACGGGGGGTCCTTCACAAACGCTTTGATCATGAGGACGGAGATCACACCCACCGGCAGGTTGATGTAAAAGACCCAACGCCATGAGTAGTTGTCAGTGAGCCAACCACCCAACACGGGTCCGAGTACAGGCGCCACAATGACCCCGAGTGCGAAGATCGCCATGGCTTTGCCGTGTTGCTCGCGAGGAAACGCTTCCAGCAATACCGCCTGAGATAGCGGTTGCAGTGAACCACCGCAAGCGCCCTGAATAACGCGGAAGGTCACCAGCAGACCCATGCTGGGGGCGATGCCACAGAGCAAAGAGGCGACGGTGAAGCCTGCGGTGGAGATAAGGAGCAGATTTTTCCGTCCAAAATGGTTGGCCAGCCATCCTGAAATCGGAATGACAATACCGTTGGCCACCAAGTATGACGTGAGCGCCCACGTAGCTTCGTTGGGTGTGGCCGAGAGGCTCCCGGCAATGTGCGTCAAGGAAACGTTGACGACGGTGGTGTCCAGCACTTCCATGAAGGTCGCGAGCATTACGGCCGCGGTGATGAGCCACGGACCCTCGGCAAGACTCGCGGCGCGCCTGGTTACCGCCGGCTGCCTACCCTGCTCAACTTGGGTAAGGGCGGTCATCAGCTGTCCCCCTCGACGGGAATTCCCAGGTGCTCACAGAGTGCTCGCGCGAAGGGAAAGGTGCAGCGGAAACGCCCATGGGCTCGCGAGAGGGAGAGAAGGGCTTGTTCACCGGCACGGTCTACACAGGTGATACCATCCAGATCGATCTCAACAGCGTCTCGGGTTGAGCAACAGTGGGCGACTGCTTTGGGTAGACATTCTGCCCATTCTGCCACCAGTTGCCCCTTTAGAACAACCTTGGTTCGATCTCGCAGATAGAGGATCGTGGTTCGCAGCACGCCCAGGATAAGTGCAGCTTCCTTACCAAGCGTCGTTGGCGCGTAATCCTTTGTGAATTTGATACTTACCGGCATTCGCGGGGCGTCGGGGGATGTCGCGAATGCCCGCATGATGGCGATTGCCCGGTAGATGGCAATGATTAAGCTGATTCGGAAGGCTGACGAGACAGGCCAATGTTTAGGAGGCGCATTCTAGATTGGAGGGTTGTCCGCTTGAGACCTAATAGTGCCGCCGCGCCGCCCGGGCCACCGATTCGCCCATTCGTTTTCCTCAAAGCTTCCAGGATCGCCTCGCGCTCGACTTCCCGAAGGTTGAGACTCCTGGCTGTTTCCGTAGGGGCTTGCTGAGCTTGGGGCGGCTTCAGTTCCTCAAGGGGCACTTCGAGGCACTCCCCCGTGGTAAGAATCACCGCCCGCTCGATAAAGTTCTGCAATTCCCGTATGTTCCCAGGCCACGTCCACTCGGTCATGGCCTGCAACGCCTGTGTCGGAATTTCTCTGATTCTTTTCTTCATGCGGCTTGCGTATCGGGCGACGAAGTACTCAACCAGAACGGGTATGTCTTCCCGTCGTTCGCGCAGGGGCGGCAACTGGATGGGGAAAACCGCTAGCCGGTAGTAGAGGTCTTCACGGAACTCTCCGCTCGCGACCATTTGGGAGAGATCCCGGTTGGTGGCGGCAACCAGACGGGCGTCGACCTTCAGCGTCCGCGTGCTTCCCAGCCGTTCGAATTCCTTTTCCTGCAAGACTCGGAGAAGCTTGGGCTGAAGGTCCAGCGCGATGTCGCCAACCTCGTCGAGAAAAAGACTCCCCCGGTGCGCCAACTCGAAACGCCCGACTTTCGTCGCCACGGCGCCCGTGAAGGCGCCCCGCTCGTGTCCGAAAAGCTCACTCTCCATGAGGCCGGAGGGAACCGCCGCGCAATTCAACTTCACAAACGTACGATCCCGGCGCGAACTCTTGTTGTGAATCAATCGCGCGATAAGTTCTTTTCCGGTTCCCGTTTCGCCCATGAGCAGGACGGTGGCGTCGGTCTTGGCGACAACCTCCGCTTTGCTCAGGGTCTCGCGCAAGGCACGGCTCTTGCCTACGATGTCTTCAAGGTTGTGGTCGTAGCGGATCTCATCTTCCAGGTAGGTTTTCTCGGTGTTCAGTTGGTTCCGCGCCTCCGCCACCTTCTCATAGGCCAGGGCATTTTCCATGGCCAGGGCCACCTGGTCGCCAACCTGCAGAAGTAAGCCAAGTTCTTCTTGCGCGAACGTGGATTCTCCCGTGCTTCCGAGTGTCAAGATGCCGAGCGGCTTGGAGCCTAAGACCAAGGGAATGGAGACCGCGGAATGGATGTTCTCCGCCTGCGCCGGCGAAGCGAACTTGGGAGGCAGTTGCGCGATCTCCTCGCGGTTTATGAGGCGAGGTGAGCGAGACCGAACCTCCTCAACCTCGGCAGGCGTCAAATCCAATGATTGTATTTTCTGTATGAACCCACGATTGCTGGGGAAGTCCATACCCACGCAACGTAGCTGGCTGGTGCCCTCTTCAAACAGCCATAACCCGGTGTATTCGTGATGAAAGCAATCTCGCAGCGCGGAAGAGACGGCCTGGAAAAGATCACCTAGCTCCAAGTGAGAAATGACGCTGTTGTTCACTTCCAGCAGCAGCCGCAGGCGGTCGCGTTCACGGGTCAAGAGTTGCTGATAGGAACGAGCCTCCTCGAAATTCAGCGCATTTTCCACGGCCACCGCCACATGGGCGGCAACCGTCGTCATGAGCTTCAAATCCTCAGCGTCATAATCTTTCTGGTAAGTAGTTCCAAAGACCAGTACCCCGAGCTGCCGTCGGGGAGACGTAAGAGGGAGGAGGCACATCGACCGAACCCCGTAGGACCGCGCCCGTTCAACGATGTCGGGAAACCTTGTCTCCTTCTCGATGTCATTTAGAATGATTGGTTTCTGCTCTTCCAGTAACATCGTGCCTGCCGAGGACTCGGCCACAGGAATTTCCGTCCCAATTTCTGTGCTGCCAGCCAAAGTGCCTCCAAAAGCATAGAGGCGAGAGACACGGCGCTCGGGATCGTGAAGAGCCACGCCGAGGAACTCGAAACTGACCACCGAGGGAAGAAAGCGAGCGAGATCCTCCAGCACCCCATTTAGATCTGCCTTTGAGGCAATAATGCCGGATGCCTGTTGCAGTGCCTCGTAACGCGTTCGCTGATCTACCCCTCCGTCATGGTCTTTGAATTCCATGCGACCCCCCTGTGCCTACCAAGACCACCATTACTCTAACATGGGAACAGGGTGCAACTCCAAACGCTGCGTGCGACCAGCGCGTCCCCAATTCACCGATAAGATTATCGAAAGCAGTAGACACTGGGTTCGGAGCGCGGGAGGTTAGCGCCGACGGGCCATGCCGGCTTGTTACAATCCGCAGCTTCCTCAGATGACACAGATTACTATCGACAGCCCATCCGACACCACCTCCCCCACCGCAGCCTGACTCTTCTCGGCGAATTGGGGATATGATGCGTCTTAAATCTTGACCCGCGGCCGGAAATCTGGTAGCCTACTGTAGTTGACGTATGCTGAACGCACCGCCAGACCGCTTCCGGGGGATTTCAAATCGGCCCCCGGGCGGCGGGAGATTGGCACAAAATGCAAAAAAGATACTAAATAGACGGAACGAAGCTAAGGATCCCTTGAAAACAAAGGGGTTAACGTTCTGCGAGGCTCAAAAACGAACCGAATTCTGAGTGCGAAAAGCGCCAATCAAAGCGAAAAAACGCCCCAGAATCGACGAGTTGTGCGACATTGAGTGAATCGAGAAACTGGAAATTGGAAAATGGAAAATGGAAATTGGAAACTAAGCCTGCCAGTTTCTAATTTCCAGTTTCTGATTTCCAGTTTCTGCTTTCTCCGTGCCATGCACACCAAGATTCGGCGCCGTAAGGGGCAAGACCATGCAGGGTATCACTTCTACGCCGCGCACCCGAAAAGCTCCCGATCGTTGCTCGCTGGTGGGATTTCTAGTACACTCCTCGCGCCTAAACCAACACGTTTTATTTCTAGCAGTGATGCGAGTCGTCTTTCAATCCGCCGATCGGTTTTCGATGCTCTGGACTGAGGTTTCCAGGTTATGAGGCAGATGATCAAGCGCCTGCTCATTGCTTTGCTGATTCTACTCCTGCTCATCACCGTGGGCGGGGGCGGCTGGCTGTACTGGCGGATCCGCGCGAGCCTTCCCCAACTGGATGGGACGATTCAAGTTGCCGGGTTATCAGCGCCCGTCGAGGTCTTACGCGACGCGCGCGGCGTTCCTCACCTTCGTGCCTCCTCGCTCCAGGACCTGTTCTTCGCGCAAGGTTACGTGACTGCGCAAGACCGCCTATGGCAGATGGACCTGAGCCGGCGGTTGGCGGAAGGAGAACTCTCAGAGGTTTTTGGCGAACGGACGCTCCGGCTTGACCTCGAGAACCGAACATTGGGGTTCCGGCAAGTTTCTCAGCGCGCCCTGGCAGAGCTCAGCCCTGAGGCGCGCGCTCCACTCACGGCGTATGCCAACGGGGTCAACGCTTTCATCGCCAGCCACAGGGACCGCCTGCCCCTGGAATTCCTCTTGCTCAATTACCAGCCTCGGCCATGGGGCGAGAGCGATTCCCTTGGCGTGGCACTGAATATGGTCAAGACGCTCAACACAACTTGGCGGACGGATTTGATGCGCGAACGCATCCGGGCAAAGCTTGGCTCTGAACTTTCCGCCGATCTCTTCCCGGACCACTCGCCGCTGGATGAGCCGGTGGCTGAACTTTCCGCCACTCCTGGCAGGATGCCGAAAAAAACCGCTAGTCCGTCAGCCGACGGATCATTCCGAGGAGTCCCGCAGGCGCGGGACGACGAGGAATCTCGCACGTTCGTTACTTTCAGAGCGAGATTCCTCGCTTCGCTCGGAATGACAGAGGACGTACAGCTCGGAATGACAAGGGAGGTAGACGACCCTACCTTGGCGGCGCTGCTTTCCGCAGGTGGCGACAGGAATCCAGGACTGGGAAGCAACAACTGGGTGGTTAGCGGCGCTCACACTCAGTCGGGCAAGCCGTTACTGGCTAATGATCCTCACCTCGATCACAGCGTTCCCAGTGTCTGGTACATGATCCACTTGAAGGCGCCGGGGCTGAATGTGATTGGGGTCAGTTTGCCTGGCTTGCCGCTGGTGACTATTGGCCACAATGAGAAGATTGCCTGGGGCATGACCAATACGGGTCCGGACGTCCAGGACCTGTACACGGAAAGCTTCGACTCCGGCGCTCCCAACAGGTACCTCCACAACGGGGCATGGGTTGACGCCGAAGTCCGGGACGAGGTGGTCAAGGTCCGCAGGAAGCGGGATTACCGATTCACTGTGAAGGTAGCACGCCATGGCCCTATCGTTGCCCATCCTGGCGGCCGGGACCTGGCCTTACAATGGACGGCGCTCGAACCACACGCCCTCTCGGCTCTGTTCAACGCCGTATCCAAAATCGGCTTGGCGCAGAATTGGGAGATGTTCACGGCCGCCTTGCGCGACTACACGGGACCGATGCAAAACTTTGTGTATGCCGATACGGATGGAAATATCGGCTACTACGCAGCGGCATGGGTCCCCATCCGGAAACAGGGCACCGGCGCTGTGCCCATGCCTGGCAGTACGGATGATTACGACTGGACGGGCTACATTCCGTTCGAGGACCTGCCGCATTCCTACAACCCTTCAAGTGGCATCATCGCCACGGCCAATGGCCGCGTTGTGCCTGACGATTACCCCTATTTCATTACCAGCGACTGGGAATCCCCTTTTCGCACCGCGCGCATCTTTCAACTACTCCGTGCCGGCAAGGCGCTCACCGTTGACGACATGCTGCGCATTCAGACCGACATTGTCACTCTGGAAGACAGTTGGCTCGCCGGGCAACTTCTGAAAGCGGACTTCCACCATCACCCGCAAGACCCCGAGGCCCAGCACGCCATCAGCCTCCTGAGGCATTGGGATGGCGAGGCCAGGATGGATTCTGCCGCTACCTTGGTTTGCGAAGTCACCCGCCAAGCACTGCTCGAACGCATCCTCAAACCCAAACTGGGCGACGACCTCTCGGGCTACCACTGGGGAATGAGCACGACATTCCTCGAGAACGTGTTGGCGAACAACTGGACGCGCTGGCTGCCGCGCGGCGATTCCTCTTTCGAGGAAACCTTGATAAAGAGTCTTGAAGAGGGTGTGAAGCAAATCCCCAGCCGGGTGGGCAGTCGAAGTCACGACGCCTGGAAGTGGGGCAATACCATCCCCCTGACTTTTTACCATCCGCTGGGTCAAGGTTTTCCCCTTTTGGGCAGGCTGCTGGATGTCGGCCCTTTTCCGCAGGCAGGGACTGCCACCACTGTAAAAGCGACAACCACCCGTCACGGTCCTTCCATGCGCATGGTCGTAGATCTCTCAACCCTCGACCATTCGGTCCAGAACATTACTCTCGGCGAATCCGGCCAAGTGTTCAGCCCTTACTACCAGGACCAGTTCGACGCTTGGTACACCGGCCGTAGCTTTCCCATGTCCTTCAGCGATGATGCGGTTGAGCAGGCCACCGTCCACAAACTGGTTCTCGGACCCGAGAGGATGTGATCAGGATGTTTTTTGCCATCCGGATTGGTGGGCGAATCCAGCCGGGGACTGTCGATAAAACCATTCGCCTGATCCTTGAGGTCGCGATTGACCAAGCCCAGCTTGGCCGACCGCCTCCCGACACCTTTCTCCCCATTGGTAACAGGAGCCAACGTCGCCGTCGTAAAGTCGAAGAGAGGGAATTGCCGATTAGACAAAACCGGGCAGTCTCCTTCCACGCTGAACCCGAAGGAAATGGAAAAGACGAAGAACCCACTTGCAGGAGAGAATCATGTCATATCCGACGAACGTCAGATGCGCAGCAACGCACCGAGTGGTCACAACGCTCCTCTTGCTCACTCTTGCCCTGCTGCTTGCGTCCGCACCGGCACTTGGTCAGCAGATGTATGTGTCACGTTACAACCTTTTCGCCGGATACACTTTCCTCGATAGCCCTCATGTGAGCCTTTTTGAGAACGGATTTCATTTTCAAGCGGGTGTCAATCCAAAAACCTGGTATGCGCTGGGCTTCGACTACAGCATTTCGGGTGGTGATTTGACGCTGACGCCCAACCTGCTGACGACCGCGTGGCAGCAACAACTAGGTGGTCTATTGCAGCAATTAGCGGAGGCGGGTCAACTCCCTGCCGGGTATACAGTAGCGGTACCAACCAATTCCAGAACCCAAACCTTTGCGGGCGGGCCGCAATTTTCGTATCGGCACTTCAAGAAAGTGACCCTCTTCGTTCGGCCTTCCATCGGAGCGATTTATGAGGACGCAACCCCCCAGCCCGCGGATCCGATTGCAAAAATAATCGTCGCAGCGTTGGCGCCCAGCGGCAAGAAAACGGACTGGACGGCCTTCTATGGGTTTGGAGGCGGCGCCGACTTTCTCTTTTCCAAACACCTAGGCCTGCGCGTGCAGGCTGATCTGGTTTACGATCATCTCTTCAGCGATATCCTGAAAGATGGCCGGCTGACCACCCGCTTCTCCATCGGGCCCTGTTTCAACTTCGGGAAGAACATCTTGAAGTGACCGCCCCATCGTCGGCGCGCACCTGAGGGGGTTACTTGGCTATGTTGGCCCGTCTTTGGAGTGCGACAGCTTGCTGCCGCTTTTGCGTCTCGAGCTTGCTCGAAACGCCGACGGAAGCAAGCTTCCGACGAAGGAAAGCGGCAGCAAGCTGCCGCACTCCAAAGCGTGGTCCCTCTTCGCCGTGCAACTGACCCCTCACCCGGCCCGCGCCGGCTGGTGAAAGCGCCGGACGCGGTCCACCCTCCCCCCTTGGGAGAGGGCTGAGAAAGGATCTCTTGGGAGAGGGCGAAGACGCAATTTCCTCCCTTTCTCGTCAAGGCTATACTAAGGTTGGGGGATTCGAGAGAGTTCAATGCGCGCCAGGATATCGGAGAAGGTAATCGCTCGGACTCGGGTGCCAACGCACGTAGCGCCGGGCTTTAGCCCGGCATGTGCCGCCCTAAAGGGCGGCGCTACACTATACTCATCGAAGAGAGCAACCGAAGGTGGGCCCGGATTGCGCCGGGTGGCTCTACTCATCATCTTCCTGCTGGCCAGTGCGGCTGGCGCGCTGGGGGCGGCGGAAGAAACCGCCTCCCCGGCGTTGCAACTGGAATATCACCTCGTCCTGACGCATCCCAACTTGCACCTTGTGACCGTCGAGATCACAGCCGGCAAGGTCTCGGGCGATTCCCTCGACTTCGTCATGCCTGCCTGGTCGCCAGGCCGTTACGCTATTTACGACTTCGCCAAGAACGTGCAGGAATTCGAGGCCACCGGCGCGCAAGGCCAGGCGCTGGCTTGGACGGACCTCGACAAGCAAACCCGGCACGTGGACGTGCGCCAAGCGGGCGGAATCGTCAAGGCGCGCTACCGCGTTTTCGCCAACGACCTTAACGGTTCCTTCTCGCAGTTTGACAACACGCACGCCAACTTGAATGGCCCTTCGATCTTCATGTATATCGCCGGGCACAAGTCCGACCCGCTCACGCTGACCGTGGACGCACCGCAGGACTGGCAGTTGATAAGCGGCTTTTCCGAATCCACGAGCGCGCGGACCTTCCAGGCGCCTAATTACGACCGCTTGGTAGACACTCCAATCGAAGCTTCCACCCACACGAAGCTGGCGCAATTCCAGGAGCAGGGGAAGACGATCCGCGTCGCTGTGCACGCTTATGACCAGGATGACACCGACACGTCGAAGCTCCTCGAGGGCCTCAAGAAGATTGTCCATGCGGAAATGGCACTGATGCCTGCCCCGGATTTCGAGCGCTATACTTTTATTTTCCACTTCGCCCCCGATATTTCGACGGGTGACGGGATGGAGCATCTGAACTCCACGCAGATCATCGTGCGGGGAAGCCTTGGCAGCAGCCTTGACGAGGCGCTCGAGACCGCTGCGCACGAGTTCTTTCATCTCTGGAACGTCAAACGCCTGAGGCCCGCCGAACTCGGACCCTTTGATTACACGCGCGAAGTCTACACGCCATCCCTCTGGTTTGCCGAGGGGGTGACCACCTATGTTGGTTATCTCAGCCTGTTGCGTTCAGGCCTGTGGACGCGGGAGAAGTTCCTCGGCCGCCTGTGCGATGAGATCAGTGTCCTGGAAGAAGAACCGGGACGGACGCTGATGTCCGCCGAGAGCTCCAGCTTCCACGCCTGGTTCTACGACCGCTCTCCGCAAATGCAGGAGACCAACTTCGCCAATTCCACCATCTCCTATTACAACAAGGGTGCGCTTCTCGGCATGCTTCTGGACTTGGAGATGCTGTCCCGGACACAGGGCGCAAAATCCCTCCTGGATGTGTTGTCGTCGCTTTACCACAAGTTCTACGAGACGCCGCCCGCAACTTATTACGGCCCCGGCCGCGGTTACAACGAGCAAGACATCCTCGAAGCAGTGAATGAAGTTGCGGGGAGCGACTTCACACCGTTCTTCGAAAGCTACGTTCGAGGGACTGCGCCGCTTGCGTGCGGCAGGGCGCTCGGTGTGGCCGGACTCGCTTTGCGGAGCAGTGTTCCCGAAGGAGCGCCGCCGAAAATCGGCATAACTGCCCTGCCGGACAACCGCGGCGTCAGGGTCTTCGCCGTCCGTCCGGGTGGGGCCGCTGACCGCGCCGGGGTCGGTCGCGATGACCTGCTAATTGCAGTCGATGACCAATCTCTGGCTACGGCGGATTTGAGTGAACGCCTAAAAGCCTATCCGCCGGGGGCAAGCGTCCTCTTCACGGTCGAGCGCCACGGACGACAGGAAATCATCAATCTGACTCTCGAGCCGCCGATTCCGAACTCGTACTCGATCCAGGAACTGCCCGCCGCCACGCCCATGCAGACCGCGATCCGCGATCGGTGGCTCAAGGGGAAATGAATTCAAAGATGAAACTAGAAACTAGAAATCAGAAACTAGAACACAAGGCATTGCAGGAGAGGCTAGAAACTGGAAATCAGAAACTAGAAGACAAGGCCACGAGCTTCCAGTTTCTGCTTTCTAGTTTCTGCTTTCTGCTTTGCTTGATTTTGGTCTCGACCATGCCCCTCGAGGCAGGTGCTCCCTATCTGGACTCTGCCGAAGCGTTGGTCGATGCCGGCCACTGGAAACGGGCGCGCGCAATTGTGGAGCCGCGCGTCGCCGCCAACCCGCGCGATGCCCAGGCGGCTTGCCTGCTCTCACGAATAAAGCTGGCTTTTGGCGATTTGGATGGCGCGCTGAAACCCGCCCAGCAGGCCGTGGCGCTCGAGGACGGAAACTCGAACTATCACTTCCAACTTGCGCAAGTTTACGGGGAGATGGCGGATAGAGCCAGCATGTTCGCGGCCGCAGGTTTGGCCAAAAAGTTCAAGGGCGAGTTGGACGCTTCCCTCGCCCGCGACCCCAAAAACCTGGAGGCGCTGGAGGCTTTGATGCAGTATAGCTTTCAGGCGCCCGGAATCATGGGGGGCGACAAGGGAAAGGCCCGCGCCATTGCTGAAAAACTGGTGCAACTCAGCCCCGTGCGCGGATACCTGGCGCAGGCTGAGCTGGCCCGAGAAGCAAAAGACTTTGTCAAAGTCGAAGAGTGTTTTCTCAAAGCCGTCAAAGCTGATCCGAAGAACTACGAGGCGCAGACCGCGCTCGCAGGCTTTTACACGCAGCCCTCTTACAGGAAGAACGAATGGGCGGAAAAGCATGCGCGGGAAGCCGTGCAGCTCGATCCCTCGCGGGCGAAGGGCTATTCCATCCTGGCGAAGGTTCTTGCCCTCGAGCAGCGCTGGGGTGAACTCGAAGCCGTTCTCTCCACCTCCGAAAGAAATGTCCCCGACGACCTCTCCCCCTACTTTGAGGCTGCGAACGCTTTGCTGGAATCAGGAGTTGAACTCAAACGAGGCGAGACCTATTTGCGGAAATATCTTGCGCAGGAGGCTGAAGGGGAGGAGCCGGACGCAGCTCATGCTCACCGGCTGCTGGGACTGATTCTGGAAAAGCAGGGCCGAAGCGCGGAAGCCGTTTCCGAGCTCGAGGCTGCGGTTCAGATGGATCCCCGCTTCAAAGCGGCTAGAGAAGATCTGAAGAGAGTAAAGAGCGGCTTGCGATAAGGCTAGCCACTTCTTGCGCGCCGCTTCAAATAGACGATCAATCCCACCAAGGCGAGCACAGCAACCAGGCCCAGCGTGACGCGGTGGAAATCCTTGATGACGTGAGCCAGGTCGTCCCAACTGTTTCCAAAAAGAAAACCTACGCAACCAATCGCCGTGGCCCAAATCACCGCCCCCGTGAAATTGAAGAGGAGGAAGCGCAGGTAGGGCATCTTGAAAAGCCCGGCTAGCGGTCCCGCGAATACCCGCAGCCCGGTGATGAAGCGGCCGGTAAACACGGCCCAGTGACCGTGCCTCAAAAAGAGCGCCCTGGCGTTCTCAAACCGGCGCGCCAGGAACTTGAAGCGCTTCACGTAGCGATCGAAGAAGGCGTTCCCTCCATAACGACCCAGCGTGTAGCCGAGGCTGTCGCCGAGCGTGGCTCCGGCAATCGCTACCCCGATCGCCCAAACGAGGTGAATTTGGCCTTGGTAAGCGAGGAACCCCGCAAACAGCAGGACGGTTTCACCCGGCAAGGGCAGGCCACCGTTTTCCAGCATCACGCCGAAAAACACCACCCAGTACCCGTACCGGGCGAAGAAGTCCGTTAAGGTCTGAAAGATCGATTCAATCACTAGTTATGGAATTATGCACGAATGTCGCCTCGGTGGGGATACTTTTAGCGGTTTCGGCCTTCGCGTGGCAAAATCCTAATCGGTCAAAGCGCATAATTAATTCACAGCCGTTTCGTTTCCAGCAGTTCGTCGTGTTAAACTAATGGAGGGATGCGGGAACCCTTCCTGGAAAAAATCGAAAACCGGCCCATGGTCTGCGACGGGGCGATGGGGACGATGCTGTACTCAAAAGGCATCTCTCTGACACGCTGCTTCGATGAATTGAATCTGAGCTCGCCGCAGCTCGTGAAGGAGGTCCACCTCGCCTACGTGAAGGCCGGAGCGGAAATCCTTGAAACCAACACTTTTGGGGCCACGCGGCCGCGTCTGGAAAAATACAATCAGGGCGACAAGCTCCGCGAAATCAACCTGGCCGGCGCGCGCCTGGCTCGCGAAGTAGCGGGAGAAGATCTCTATGTCGCGGGCTCCGTCGGACCGTTGGGAATCCGTCTGGAACCCCTGGGGGCGACTTCCCTCGAGGAAGCGAGGGAGGGGTTTCGCGAGCAAATCGCAGCGCTGGCGGAGGGCGGCGCAGACCTGCTCATTGTCGAAACCATGAGCGACCCGAACGAAGCCCACCAGGCCTTGCTCGCCGCACGTGACGTGTGCTCCCTGCCCGTGGTTGTGCAAATGACGGTGCAGGATGACGGCAGCACGTCCATCGGGGCATTGCCCGAGGACTTCGCCCGCAAACTGGACGAGTGGGGCGCGGACATCATTGGGCTCAATTGCAGCGTAGGTCCGGCGGCCATCCTGGAGGCGCTCGAGATCATAGCAGCAGTGACGGGCAGGAAGCTCTCCGCGCAGCCCAATGCGGGAATGCCTCGCACGGTCGAGGGCCGGAACATTTACCTCAGCTCGCCGGAATACCTGGCCAGTTACGCTCGCCGTTTCATCCAGAGCGGAGCGCGGCTTGTGGGTGGTTGCTGTGGGACGACACCGGAGCATATCAAGGCGATCAAAGCGGCTGTCCGCTCCCTGAGCCCGCAGCGCGCGCGCGTCGCGATTGAGGTCTTGGAGCGGCCAGGGCGCACGCTCGAACCCATTCCAGTGGAGAAGCGCTCGCGGCTGTCTGAAAAGCTGGCGCGCGGTGAGTTTCCGATTCTAGCGGAGGTTGTTCCTCCCAAGGGCTGCGACGCCACCAAGGAGGTGGAAGGCGCGCAATTTCTCCTGGCAAGGGGAGTGGACGCAATCAACATTCCCGACGGCACGGGGGTAACGGGCCGCATGAGCCCGCTCACGCTCGCCGCCCTCTTGCAGCAGCAAGTGGGCATCGACGTCCTCCTCCACTACAGCGCCCGCGATCGTAATGTGCTGAGCATTCAAGCCGACGCACTGGGAGCGCATGCGCTGGGGCTCCGGAATATCCTGGCCATCACCAGGGACACTGCCCAGTTCGCCACGCTTCCGGAACCCGCCGTCTTCGAAGTCGATTCCATTGGCTTGGTCAACCTCCTGAATAACCTGAACCAAGGGCTGGATGTGGGGGGCAACCCCTTGAGTAAGCAAACGGGATTCCTAATCGGCGTGGGATTGAATCCTTACGCCGTGAATACGGATGAAGAACTTCACCGCTTCGAACTCAAATTGAAAGCGGGCGCAAATTTCGCGGTCACACAACCGGTTTTCGACGTGAAGCAATTGGAGACCTTCCTGAAGCGGATGGAGTCCACCGCGGGCCGTATTCCGGTGGTCGCAGGGATCTACCCGCTCACCAGTTACCGCAACGCCGAATTCATGAACAATGAAGTGCCTGGAATTTCTGTCCCGCAGGCCGTCATGGACCGGATGAGAGAGGCGGATACGGGAGAGCGCGCTCGGGCGGAAGGTGTTAGAATCGCCCAGGAGACGCTGCTCTCAATCCGCGGCTTGGTCCAGGGCGTGGAGATCGCCCCTCCCTTCGGCCGCTACGCCATGGCGGTGGAGGTGGCGGAAGTCCTGGGGGAACGCACTGCAACCACAGGGGCCGTCAGCAGTCAGCACTCAGCTCTCAGCGAGCGCAAAGACAACTGACGGCTGATGGCTGAATGCTGAAGGCTCTAAAATGACTCCAACACCAAAACCTGCTAAATCCGACTCCTTTGAAAAGAACCTGGAACGCCTGGATGGAATCGTGCATGAGCTCGAGGACGCAGACTTGCCGCTCGAGAAGGCCTTGCAGCTTTATGAGGAAGGAATGAAACTCTCCGAGACTTGCCACAAGCAACTAGAAGAAGCTGAAGGGAAAGTGGAGATCCTCACAAAAAAGGCCGGGGGCAAGGTGGTCGCTGAACCCTTCGAGCCAGGCGAATCGGAGCCCGCGTAGGCAGTGGCGAGTGACGAGCGAGATGAGACGTAGCGCCGGTCCCGCAGGCGCGGGACCGGCACCTGCCGACCCCGCGCCTGCGGGGTCGGCGCTACACCGTCCAGCTAATTGCGGGACACTACACTAGGCAGTGACGAGCAAGAAGAGGCTGTCAGCTATCAGCCGTCAGCTATCAGCTCCTGGAATCAACGGGTTTGCTTCTTGCTGATGGCTGATAGCTGAGGGCTGAAAGCTGATAGTGCTTCCCCTTCGAGCCAATTCAGGTCACAATTAGGGTTGTCAGGCGGTGAGCGCGAGCGGGAATCTGCCGCCAAACAGAGGACCTTGAACACAGTTTCTACAGAAACCATCCAACAGTATCTCGAGACGGTGAGGGTCGACATCGATAAGGAACTGGACCGCCTGCTCCCGACCGCTGACCACTTCCCGCCGAGCATCCATCAGGCGATGCGCTACTCAGTGTTTGCGGGAGGGAAGCGACTGCGGCCGATCCTCTGCCTGGAAGCGGGACGCTTGTTGGGCGGTGACGAGCGCACGCTGGTACGCCTCGGGAGCGCGCTGGAGTTAATCCACACCTACTCTCTGATCCACGACGATTTGCCGGCTCTCGATAACGACAACTTGCGGCGGGGCAAGCCTACTTCGCATCGCGCCTTCGGCGAGTCAACTGCCATCCTGGCAGGCGACGCACTTCTGACCCTGGCTTTCGAAGTCCTTTCCTCTCCGGGTCCGCCCCCCGAAGCGTGCAAGCTGCGGGTGATCCATGAACTGGCTCACGCCATCGGGACAGAAAGAGGCATGATTGGTGGCCAGGTGATTGATCTCCAGATGGCCGGGCAGAGGGTTGACAACTGCACACTGGAATATATTCACTCCGCCAAGACGGGTGCTTTTATCCGCGCTGCCGTAAGGTCCGGAGCTCTTTACACGCAGGTCGGGAAAGAAGACTTGGCCCGCCTCACCACCTACGGTGAGAAAGTAGGACTGGCTTTCCAAATTGTGGACGACCTGCTTGACGTGCTGGGCACCCAGGAATCATTGGGCAAGAGGGTGGGCAAGGACGACCAACAACACAAGGCCACTTATCCTGCCATCCACGGAATCGAAGAGTCGCAGCGCATGGCTTTCCAGCTTGTCGAAGAAGCCTGCGAAGTTCTCGGACCCTATGGAGACCGTGCCCACACCCTGCAAGGCATCGCTCAATACCTGCTCGTGAGGAAGAACTGATGGAATACAAATACCTTCCCCGCATTGATTCACCCGCCGACCTAAGAAAAATCCCGCGCGAAGAACTGCCCCTGGTGGTGGATGAACTGCGGGATTACATGGTCTCCGTGATCTCGAAAATAGGCGGCCACCTCGCCTCCAGCCTCGGCGCCGCCGAGTTGACGGTGGCGCTCCACTACACCTTCGACACGCCCAAGGACAAGATCGTCTGGGACGTTGGCCACCAGGCTTACGGACACAAAATCCTGACGGGACGCCGCGACCGCTTCCCCACGATCCGCCAGTACGGAGGAATCTCCGGCTTCCCGGCGCGCGAGGAAAGTCCTTACGATACCTTCAACGTGGCTCACGCCGGCACGGCCATCTCCGCCGCGTTGGGCATGGCCGTAGCTCGCGACCTGAAGGGCGAGGATTACCATGTCATCGCCGTGGTGGGAGACGGAGGTCTGACCGCAGGTGAGGAGCTGGAGGGAATCAACAACCTGGGCACCCTGCAGAAGAAAGTCCTGGTCATTCTCAATGACAATAAGATGTCGATTTCGCCCAACGTCGGCGCGCTGGCCGGGTATCTGAACCGCATCGTTCATGGCCAGGCATATCACCGGTTGCGGGAAGAGGTTGAGAAGTTGATGTTGTCGGTTCCACGCTTGGGACCGCGCCTCTTGAGGATCTCCAAGGACATGGTGGAGTCCATGAAAACGGTGCTGATTCCTGGCTTGGTATTCGAAGAGCTCGGTTTCGAATACATTGGGCCCATCAACGGCCACGACATCCATGAACTTCTGGCTGTACTCGCCAAGGTCAAGAACCATGCCAAGCCCACGCTGGTTCACATCGTTACACAGAAAGGCAAGGGTTACCCCATCGCCGAAAAGCTGCCGGTGAAATACCACGGGGTGACGCAGTTTGACGTCTCCACCGGCGCTTTCCACAAAGCCCCCGGCAAAGCTCCCACGTACACCGCGGTCTTTGGCAAGGCCCTGTGCGAGCTGGCGGAAAAAGACTCCCGCATCGTCGGCATTACCGCCGCCATGAGCGAGGGCACAGGCCTTGATGAATTCTCCAAGCGCTTTCCAGAACGCTTCTTCGACGTTGGCATCGCGGAACAACACGCTGTGACCTTCGCCACCGCCCTGGCCTGTGAAGGAATACGGCCCGTCGTAGCCATCTATTCCACCTTCCTCCAGCGCGCCTTCGACCAAGTGCTGCACGACGCCTGCCTGATGCGAGCCCCTGTCACCTTTGCCCTCGATCGCGGCGGCATCGTGGGCGCCGATGGACCAACCCACCATGGACTCTATGATCTGGTCTTCCTCTCCGCGTTGCCCGGTATCGTGGTGATGGCTCCCAAGGACGAAAACGAACTGCGCCACATGCTCTACACCGCGCTCACGGTCGCTGGCCCCAGCGCGCTGCGCTACCCGCGAGGCAATGGCATCGGCATTCCCATCGACCCGGAGTTCAAGAAGCTGGAGATCGGTAAGAGTGAGATACTCCGGGAAGGAGGAGATATCGGCATTCTCGCCCTCGGCAGCATGGTCTATCCTTGCCTTGAGGCCGCCACGCGGCTGGAGGCGATGGGCATCTGCGCCACCGTCATCAACGCGCGCTTTATGAAGCCGCTCGATGAGGATTTGATCTGCTGCCTGGCGGCTGAGAAGCAATTCTTGGTGACTGCCGAGGAAGGGACGGAAGCGGGTGGCTTTGGCGCTCAGGTGGCTGCCTTGCTCCATGACCGAAGGGTTCCCGCCAGCATCTTGCGGATCGCGGTGCCCGACCGCATCATTCCGCACGGCGCGCCCGCCCTGCTGCATGCCAAGTATGGGTTGGACGTTGACGGCATCGTGAACCGCATCAAGGCTTTCGCGGACGAGTGGCCCGGGCGCGCGCCCATGAAGTATCGCTCCATCCTGCGTGCTTAGCAGGATGCTGAGAAACCAGTCCAGCCTGTCATTCCGAGCGAAGCGAGGAATCTCGGAAGTCGTTTGCTTCCAGAGCGAGATTCCTCTCCGTCAGCGGACGGATCGGAATGACAGCCCAGACGGGTTTTCCAGCATCTTGTTAAACCTCAAGGGGAATATTTGCGGACTGTGACTTTCGACTGTCGACTGTTGACTGTCGACTGCTTTCCATGACCCTACCGAATGCCACATTGCTCTTTATAGCTGCAGGACTCGCAGGCGTAATGAATTCGGTTGCCGGTGGTGGCAGCTTCATATCGTTTCCCGCCCTGATTTTTACGCGCGTGCTTCCCATCCCGGCCAATGCCACTTCAACGGTGGCGCTATGGCCGGGCACCGTAGCCAGCGTGGGCGCATATCGGAAGCGCTTTCCCAAAGACTTTCGAATTCTCCTGGAGATGATCGCAACCAGCCTGGCCGGCGGAACGCTGGGCGCCCTGGTCCTGCTTCGAACCCCTCAGAACACCTTTATGCGCTTCGTACCCTATCTCTTTCTGCTGGCCACGCTATTGCTCATCTTTGGCAAGAAGTTGGCGACGTGGATGGAGGCCACTTTCAGGACCTCCAAACAGCCGCGCTGGCTGATGGTGGTAGGGACGAATTTCTTCCAGTTCTTGATTGCCCTTTACGGCGGTTTCTTTGGCGCGGGCATCGGAATCATGATGCTCGCCTTGCTGACCATGTTGCGGATGGAAGATGTTCACGCCATGAATGCCTTGAAAACGCTCCTCAATGCCGCGATCAATGGCGCTGCCGTGGTTACCTTCATCGCGGCAGGCGCAGTGCTGTGGCCACAGGCCCTGGTGATGCTCCTGGGTGCCGTCCTGGGCGGATATGGCGGGGCCCATTACGCCCAGAAACTCGACCCTCAAATCGTCCGTCGCTTCGTCATCGCCGTCGGCATTTCCATGTCGGTGTACTTCTTCCTGAGACATTAGCAGCCAAGTGACAGCAATTCCCCGTAGCCCAGCAGGTTTCATGAATGAAAGCGTGATAGGTGACGCGCCGATTTCCGCAACTGACGCCATGCAACATCGACCGGTCTCCCGCTCTCGCCTCCCACCCCTTAGACTTTCATTCCCTTCCTTTTGGCGGTACTCTCTTCCAGTGATGGCAACGACGCGCCCCAATAAGATTCGCCTGGACCGGCTGCTGGTTGAGCGGGGGCTGGCAGACACGCGCCAGAAGGCCCAGGCCATGATCCTTGCGGGTCAAGTGCTGGTGGATGAGCAGAAGGTGGAAAAATGCGGCGTATTGACGAGCGCGAGGGCAAAGCTTCGCCTGGTTGGCGAAGCGCTCAAATACGTGAGCCGTGGGGGCCTGAAACTGGAGGGCGCGCTGGCGCATTTCCGCATTGACCCTGAGACGAAGATCTGCCTGGACATCGGCGCCTCGACGGGCGGCTTCACGGACTGCCTTTTGCAGCACGGCGCCGCCCGGGTGTTCGCCGTCGATGTTGGCACCCATCAACTGGATTGGAAACTCCGCCGCGACTCCCGCGTGCTCTCGCTCGAGAAAACCAACGCGCGAAACCTGAGGTTTGACATGATCGGAACCCGTGTGGAACTGGTGACGATGGATGTCTCTTTCATCTCGGCAACGCTGATTCTTCCCGTGCTGCCGCCCTTGCTTGAAAGGCCCGCGAATGTGCTGGTGCTGGTAAAGCCGCAATTCGAGGTCGGGAAAGGGCAGGTGGGCAAAGGCGGCATCGTACGTGAGCCGGCGCTTCGCCAGGAAGCGGTGGCCAAGGTCTCACGCAAGCTGCTGGAACTGGGCTTTAGCGAGCTTGCCCAGGCTGAAAGCATCCTGCCAGGCGCGGAGGGAAACCTCGAGTATTTCCTGCATGCAGTTTGGCGAAAATCCGGCTAGAATAACTGCCACTTTCAGTCCAAATCGGCGCGCGCACCCGTTGGCTTCAGGCTGGCGACTGGAAGGGCGGGGTTATACAGGCTGCGGAAAAACTCGTTTGGCGTGTCATTCCGAGGAGCCGCAGGCGACGAGGAATCTCGCATTGTCTTGAAAACACTCAGAGCGAGATTCCTCGCTCCGCTCGGAATGACAGCCTGGAAGGGTTTTTCCGCACCCTGTAAAACCCCGTCCTTCTTACTTGTGGTGAGAATTTCGGGTTAGAGGACCCCGACGCCAATGAGCATCAAGAAGATTGGGATCATTTCAAAGCCGAAGAAGCTCGAGATCCGTGAGATTGTGCCACCGCTCCTCAAGTGGCTACGCGAACGCGACATCGAAGTGTGTATCGACAAGGAAACGGGAGCCATCATCAACACCTCTGAACCCTGCCTGACGCGCAACGAAATGCCCGGCAAGGTGGACTTGCTGATGGTTCTGGGAGGCGACGGAACGCTTCTGGCCACAGCGCGGGCGCTGAAAGGCAAGCCGGTACCCATCCTCGCGGTCAATCTCGGAGGCCTGGGGTTCCTGACGGTGATTACCCAGGAGGAGCTTTACTCAACCCTGGAAGGGGTGTTGCGGGGTGAGTACCGCAGCGAGCGGCGCGTGCAGATCGAAGGCTCATTGATCCGCGCCGATGAAGTGATCACCTCTTTCCTGGCGCTCAACGACGCGGTGTTGAACAAGGGCGCCATCTCCCGCATCCTGGATTTTGAACTGCGTGTCAATGGCCAGTTCGTTTCCTCGTATAAATCGGACGGGTTGATCGTCTCCACGCCTACCGGCTCAACCGCTTATTCCCTTGCCGCAGGCGGTCCCATCACCATGCCGAACGTGCAGGCGTTTATCGTAACTCCCATCTGCGCGCACACCCTAACGCACCGTCCCCTCGTCCTTCCCGACAGCGCCAGCATTGAAATAGCCGTGACAACTCAGCGCGAAGCGGCCTACCTCACCGTGGACGGCCAGGTCGGAATCGCCACTCATAGCGAAGACCGGGTGCGCCTGAAGAAAGCGGACTCTTACGTGGAACTCATCCAGTCCCCCTACAAGGACTACTTCAAAATCCTGCAGCAAAAACTGAAGTGGGGAGAGCGGTAAAGGAGGTCTGGCTATGGCGGCTGCTGCAAACAAAATCCGGGAAGTGCTCGCGGCCACGCGGCTGGCGCACGTTCGTTACGCCATTCGCGACCTGGCGGTGCTGGCCGACGAGGTTGCGCGGCAAGGCAAGGAAATCCTGACGCTTAACATCGGCGACCCGCTTCAATTCGACTTTTTAACGCCGCCCCACCTGATCGAGGCTGTGGTGAAGGCGATGCGAGATGGGCTGGATGGGTACGCGCCCTCGTTGGGAGTGCCGGAAGCGGTGGCAGCCGCCCGCGCCGAGGCCGAGCGCAAAGGCATCCGCAACATTCAGAGCGTCTTCATGACCGCAGGGGTGAGCGAGGCAGTGGATGTTTGCGTCGCAGCGCTCATCAACCCGGGTGAAAACGTTCTGACGCCCAGCCCCGAGTATCCGCTCTACTCGGCGGTGCTGGCGAAGGCCGGCGCCCCGCTCAACGCCTACATGCTGGACGAAGCGAACGGCTGGGAACCCGATCTGGAACACATTTCCACCCGCATATTCACCGGGACGCGCGCCCTCGTCGTCATCAATCCCAACAACCCCACCGGAGCGGTTTACTCGCCAAAGACCCTCGAAACGATCGCGGAACTTGCCCGGCAGAACAACCTGCTGATTTTCGCCGACGAGATTTATGACAAGTTAATCCTGGACGACGGCCGGCCGCACACCTCGATTGCCGCGCTGGCCCCCGACGTTCCGGTGGTGACGTTCAATGGCCTTTCCAAGGCTTATCTGGCTCCTGGCTGGCGCGTGGGTTGGGCGGTGGTGAGCGGCCCCGCCGCGGCGCTGAAGCCTTACGTCGAGGGGGTCCACAAGTTGCTGCGGGCGCGGCTTTGCTCGAACCATCCGCAACAGTATGCGGTGCGGCCGGCGCTCGAGGGCTCGCAAGACCATTTGGTGGAGGTGCGGCGGAAACTGCGTGCCCGCCGAGACCTCACCATGGAATGGTGCAACACCACTCCGCGGGTAAACTGCGTGAAACCTCTGGGGGCTTTCTACGCCTTTCCGCGGCTGGAAATCCCGGAGAGCGATGAGGACTTCGTGCGCAACCTGCTGGTCGAGAAACAGGTTTTTGTGGTGCACGGCAGCGGGTTTGGGCAGGCGCCAGAGACACGTCATTTCCGCATTGTCTTCCTGCCGGACGAGCCGACGCTCGCGCGCGCTTACGCAGGTATCGCTGACTTCATTCGTGAACGCTATCGTTGAGGAAATCCTTCGTTTCCCATCCCGCCAAGCCTGACGGTAAAACGGGACCTTGCTGCGCGAAGCAACGGGATACAAAATGGACTTGTCGTCCGCAGGTGTACCCGGTTCAATTGTCGTGCTGAACGCGACAGGGAAACTGGGTCAGTGCGTGGTATGATTTTTCCTAATCTCTCCCCGAGGTGCTCTATGAAGGCACGCTCCGCCCTCCCTAGACGAACCCACCTGTCGCGTTCTGCACGACTAGGTATACCTGGAACCGCCGACGTTCTGACGGCGGTTTTCAAAAACCTCGCCGTGGGTGTGGTAGTTTGTGACCCCGACGGGCATTTTCTCTTCTTCAGCCCAGAGGCCGAGCGGATACTTGGCATCGGCGCGATGCGCGCGGATCTCGCGGCGTGGCCTGCTACTTACGGTCTTTACAGGCCCGACATGGTGACACTGTATCCACCAGAGGAACTGCCGATCGGCCGAGCCATGCGGGGGGAGGAAGCGCTTCACGAGTTGATTTTCATCAGAAACCCGCAACGGCCCGCGGGGCTCTGGATAGAGTCCAGCGGGACGCCGCTGCGGGACAGTTCGGGCACGGTTTGCGGTGGCGTTGTGGTTTTTTCTGATGTCAGCGTACCTGAAAATCTGTTGCGCAACGAAGCAGCGGTTGAGGCATTCCTGACACCAGTCCGAGCCCCATGCGATCCGGCTGAGGATCGGCACGAACTGGTTTCTGAACGCTTCGCCCGGTTCCGGACGATTTTCGACGAGCTGGCGAGAGCGGTCGAGCAGACAGCCGACAGCATTCTGATTACTGACAGCCGGGGAATCATTGAATACGTGAACCCCGCCTTCGAGAAGATAACCGGGTTCTCCGCTGCCGAGGTGCTGGGGCGGAAGCCCAGTGTGTTGAGATCAGGACAGCACGACGCCGAGTTCTACCGTGACCTCTGGGGGAAGCTCACCTCCGGCGATTCGTTCAAGGGGACTATCATCAACCGCAAGAAGTCGGGTGAGCTGTTTTGGTCCGAACAGACGATCAGCCCGATCAAGGATCAGGCCGGGGCAACGACCCACTTTGTCTCCGTGCTGAAGGACATGACCGCGCTCAGGAACATACAAGAACAGGAGTTTCATATGGCATTGGCGCGGGAACTTCAACAGCGGTACTACAACACGACGGCTTCGCTGCCAGGCTTCGATATTGCTGCCGCGGCCTATCCTGCAGATAAGACGGGGGGTGACTATTTCGATTTCATTCCGCAACTCGACGGCTCGCTCTACATCGTCGTCGCTGATATCGCGGGTCACGGATTCGGATCCGCTCTTATGATGGCGCAAGTGCGCGCATCTCTGCGGGCCTTTGCGACAATGGTGCCAGACATTTCTTCTCTCCTCAACTGCGTCAATCGCTCCCTCACTGGCACCCTCGGTGGAAATCGATTCGTCACGATGTTCCTCGGCCGCATCGACCCACAGAAACGGTCACTGGAATATGCCAGTGCGGGGCATGAGTCGGGTTATCTCCTACACTCTTCCGGTGATATCGGAGCCGTGCTTGCCAGCACCGCGGTACCTCTGGGAATTTTTCCTGATCAGCAGTTCTATTCGGGTCCCGTCGTTCCGCTAGAGCACGGAGACACGATCCTGCTGTTGACGGACGGGATCACGGAGTCGACGGACGTTGATGGCGTCGTGTTTGGCACCGAGGGCGCGCTGGATTTCATCAAATGCCAGCAGCAGAGCACCGCGGGCGAGCTTGTACAGGGGCTCTACCGGGCTGCCCGCACCTTCGCCGGCGGAGCGCCCCAGATGGACGACATCATGTCGGTCATCTGTAAGGTCGAGTAGTCCAGCCTGATGCACCTCCGATCCACGAATGACTCACAGAAGACGTTGCATAGCGAAACGTGCTGCCGTTCGGGTAGCTGTTGTGAAATCCCCGTCCCACTTTACTTTCCCCAAAATCCTCTGTAGAATCTGGAACTTCCTGGCGCCGTTGCGGGAGGGCAGGACTAGGGTGAGGGCCGTGCTGCAACGCGGCTCGAGATTTCCGTCACACCGCAATGAGCCAGGTTTGTGCTCCGAAGAGGGCGCTCAGGAGGGGAGGCAAGCGAGTCCCGAGCGCGTTGCAGGGGGCGGGGACTGTAGGATGCATGTCAAGGAGGCCGATTATGGCGTTGCAATTTGTTGAGAAAGAAACCAACGGGGTCACGGTGCTGGAGTTGTCCGGGCGCGTGACGCTAGGCGAAGAGAGCAGTCAACTCCGCACGAAGATCAAGGATCTCCTGGCCCAGGGAAAGAAGCGCCTGGTGCTGGATCTTGGGAATGTCAACTACATTGATAGCGCCGGCCTGGGCACACTGGTCGCCGGCTACACTTCCTCGCAGACCCAGGGAGCCGGCATGAAGCTGGCAAACCTCACTAAGAGGTTTCGCGAGCAATTAAATATCACTAAACTTGTCACAGTGTTCGAAGTGTTCAATAGCGTCGCAGAGGCTATAACCTCCTTCGGTGCCTGAAGAGCAGTGGTCCGTCGTCAGTGGTCCGTTGTAAATGGCGCGTAGCGAGGCGCAGTTTGCACGACGGACAACGGACCAGCCAGTCCTCCGTCGTCCGTTGCAACAAGATATACGCTGTTGGCATCGTCTTCTACAACTGACCACGGACCACGGACAACTGACCACCTAACCCTGCGGACTGCCCTTTACAGTCCCGCCGGGTTATCCAGCCAGTAGATGGCGAGTCCCGAGAGTAGCTTGGGGTAAAAGTCAGTGGACTTCTGCGGAAGCACCAGTCCGGCCAGGGCATTGTCTCGCACAGCCTCCACCGGAGTGGGGTTCAGCAGAAGGCAGAGTTGCGCTTCGCCATTTACAACTTCCGCAGCCGCAGCGGGAAATCCCCGACAATAGGTCAGGTTCTTTTCCTCGCGCACAGCCTGAGGGTCGATGCCGAGGATCTGCTGGAGAATCAGACGGTGCAGCAGTATGACGTCGAGCCGGCGGAGGCTTGGGGGAAGGTCGTTCAGGGCGCCGTCCAAGTTGAAGTCGCTGCGCAGGCGAAGAAGGGCCAGCTTCCTGGGTCCAGCGTAAGCGCCGAACGCCGGCCCTTCGCGCCCCGCTCGCGCCAGGGTTTCGAAGAAACGCTCCGCCCAGTCGTGGATGTCGCTTTGGTCCGCGAACTCTTCCGCATCGAAGATCGAACGGGCCTGGGATAAGAACCCTGCCCAATTGAAAGCCGGTAGGCTGTGAACGAGGCGGTGAGTGGGCAGGATGGTGAGGCCGTCGGCCTCCATTCGGATGAAGGTCATCATCACGTAATCAGCCCGGCTATCGGAGATTCCCTGGATTCGGCAGTAATCCCGATAAGCGAGCGCGGTTTCGTACCGGTGGTGGCCATCGGCAATGACAAGTTTCTTGGCCGCCATCGCCGCCACCACTCGCTCGATTGCCCGCGGCTCAGTGATGCACCAAACGGAATGCAGCGTGTTGTGTTCGTCGCTGACTTGCTCCCACGGTTTCTGTTGCGCCTCCTCCGCCAGCAGGGATTCAACTAGTCCGGTGGGGTCACTGTAAAGCACAAAGATCTGCCCGAAATGGGCGCGAGTGGCCTTCAATAGCTCCAACCGGTCGGTCTTGGGCGCCGAGAGAGTCTCCTCATGCGGGTGGACGATCCTCTGCGCGTAATCCTCCAGCCGGCAAAGGGCGATAAAGCCGCGACGTACTTTTTTGCTTCCTGGCCAGCCCGGAACCTCATACTCCTGGTCGTAGGGGTAGATCGCGGGTTCCGCCTCCGAAACCAGGACGCGATCTTCGATCCACTGGCGGTAATGCCGCGCAGCACGGAGGTAAACGTTGTCCTGGGAATTGTCGTCAGCGTGATGCTGGCCCCGTATCACGCGTACGAGGTTGAAGGGGCTGCAACGGTAGTAGCGCGATTGCATCTCCGGAGAGATCTTATCGTAGGGCTGCGTCACGACTCTCCAAAGCTCCTGAATCCGTGATGGGTTGTAATGAAGCGCGCGAAAGGGATGAATCTCAGCCATGAGCTGTCTCCGTTTGTAAGATTGTGAAGTTATCACACCGGAGCTGAGCCGTCGAGAAATCTGTACTGTAGCGCATCGCTTTCGAGAATGCTTCGCAAAAGCCGCAGACTACCGTGAGAGGTGGGGCGCTAGGTCATTTGAGCAATTGCCTGCTCAACAGGGATGACGCATGGAACGTTTGGGACTAAACTAACGGGTTGCGAGCTTCTCGTCCTTACCGTCAAGGGTGCAACTTCAGGCCAGATACTGTTTCTGACTCTAGGGAAGAAACTCAACAAAGAGCCAACGACAATGGCTGAACTTCGACTCGACCCGGTTGCTCACCGATGGGTGGTGACCGGAAGAAGGCGGGTGATGGCGGATTTCGACGATGCGGAAGCCATTTGCCCCTTTTGTCCGGGAAATGAGCATTTCACGCCCCGGTCGATTCAGGAGCTGAGAGACGCCAATGGCGCCTGGAGCGCCAGGGTGTTTCATGATCGCGCTCCCATCTTTCTCGTCGAGGGTGGGGAAGACCGGCGGGCCGTGGGCATGTTCGACCGCATGAACCCTGTTGGCGCGCACGAGATCGTGGTTGAGACTCCGCGACACGGAGTGACGCTGGCGGAACTTCCGCTCCTGCAGATGGAAAAATGCATCGCCCTTTATCGTGATCGCATCCTGGACCTCAAGCGAGACTTCCGGCTTCGCTACGTTTCTGTTGTCAAGGACCAGGGGCTTGTCGCCCGGAATGAACATGGTCATAGCCACTCTCAAGTGTTGGCCTCGCCGGTTCTGCCGCAATTCCTGGAGATTGAATTCCGGTGGAGCAAATTCCATTTCCTGAGGAGAGAACGTTGTATTTTTTGTGACTGCATTCAACAGGAGATTCAGGATGGGAAGCGCGTCGTGGCCCAGAATGCGGATTTTGTGGCAGTCTGTCCCTTCGCTTCGCGGTCGCCGTACGAATTATGGTTGCTGCCGATACAGCACTCCTCTTCATTTGAGAAGGATCTGGCGGAGCCGGCCCGCGTGAAGTCGCTTGCTTCCTTTTTGAAGCCCTGCCTTCAGAGGATTGAAAAGATTTCTGTGATTTTGCACCTCGTCATCCACACCGAGCCCAACCTCGAAGCGCACAAGCCGACCAAGGATTGGTGGGACACGGTGCCAGACGACTTCCACTGGCACATCGAACTCCACCCTGATGTCGAGGGCGTACGCCGATATTTGGGAAGTGAGGGATTCTATTTCAACCCGATTTCAGCAGAGGAAGCGGCGCTCGTGCTTCGGGCGCTGGAGCCGGAGTCAGAAGCCACTCCGCTAGGGTCGTGAACGGACGGAATGATGATGACAACGTACAGGCGCACCCTGCCAGGAATCCAACTGGTCGTCTTCGACTTGGACGGCACGCTCGCAGACACCAAGAAGGACTTGGCCCTGAGCGTTAATGCAATGCGGGAGCATATGGGGTTCGGCCCTCTGCCTCTCGAAGTCGTCACGTCCTATGTGGGCCAGGGTGTGACCGTTCTGGTCAAGCGGACGCTGGGAGATAAAGCCCCCGACGGCGATGTGGAGATGGGGCTTGTATTCTTTTTGGATTATTATGGCCGCCACTTGCTCGATAACACGGTCGCGTACCCAGGGGTTCGTGAAGCTCTGGAGGAACTCGGGAATCGAAAGCTGGCCATCCTGACGAACAAGCCCGCTCGCTTCAGCCGCGCCATAATTTCCGGGCTGGGACTCGCCCCGTACTTTTTTGAGATCTATGGCGGCGACAGCTTTCCCGTGAAGAAACCTGATCCGACGGGAATTAAGACTTTGATGAGCCATTTATCGATTCCTACAGAGAAGACGCTCATGGTCGGAGATTCCGAAACGGATGTGCTTACAGGACGCAACGCGGGCGTTTGGACATGTGGCGTAACTTATGGGTTCGGACCGCAAGCGCTGGAAGAGGCCGGTCCGGACTTGCTCTTGCGGGACCTGCGCGATCTGCCTCCGATCCTGGATGACCGGGCTAGGGGCTAGGGACTGGGGGCGGCAGTTATTCCAACTCTTACGGGTCGCTCGGCATCCAAAAACTGGCAGACTGCGGAATGCACAGGGTGAAAGGCATCACGAACGGACCGAACAGCGGAGGTTGGCTTAGGCGCGTGTCGCAGAGCCTTCTGCTCGCGGCCTGCTGCCTTTTCCTCGCCGCCCTCTGCGTAGCGCAGCAGCCGCCCCCAAGTCCTCCGGGAAACCTCCCACCGGCGCAGGCTCCCCCGAATCAAGGCGGTGAGCAGGAGGAAGCGTGTATCTCCAAGGACTGGGCCGGGGAACTTTTGGACAGCATTTTGAGCTCCCCTAACCCTGAGGCGGCGGACTCGCTCTTTCGCGCCGCATTCGCGGCGGGGCGGGGCATCATTCCGCAACTGGCCGAGGCCCTCAAGGATGACCGTACCGCCGAGTACGCCGCACAGTCACTGGCGTTTATCGGGGGCGAAGAGGCGTTGCAAGTCCTCTGGAAACTTCAGGAGGACAAGCGCGATCTCAACTTGCGGCGCTTTTACTACGGCGCCCTGGCTGAGTACGACGCCGACCAAGCCACTCAAACACTCTTTGAGGTCATCAACAAGTCGGATTCGGAGCCGGACAGGACGGTGACCGAAGCAGCGATTCTGGCTCTCACGGTTCGGACCGACCCGAAGCTGCCGGACATGATTCGTCAGGCGGAGAAAAAGGTGAACGATGTAGTCATCCACGACGACCTGGAAAACGCCCTCGACGTCATCCAGATTCGTTCCAAGTACTTGGCCACCTCGGAAGGCAAGAAAGCAGGTGGCTCGATCGATGCAGCCGTCCGCACTTATTTCATCCCGGCGCTTCAACCCCCTCCTTCATCTCAGGTGGATGGCGAGCTTCATCGCGCCGCTCCGAAGCCGGAAGTCAAGGTGGAGATCCAGAACCTCACATTCTCGCCGGAAAGGCTTCGCGCGCTGGCTGCTGTAACCTTGGAAGACCCCTCTGCCGTCGCTAAATACGACTTGGTTCTGCAGAAGCGCCTGGGGAATTGGGGAGTGGTGAGTGTCTGGCTGGGCGCTGAAACCGAGAAGCCGGGGGCAACTCCGCCAAGCAAGCCGTCGGCCGAGAAGTGAACTTCCCCACTTGGCCTTTGCATCAGAGAGGCTTTCCAAAAGTAAATCTCAATCCCGTGGTAAGTATTCCGTCCGTGGTCTTCACTCCCGTGGGCGGATTGCTCAGGTATAGGCTCGCATAGGAGTCATCCAATTCTTGAATATAGGCACGGCTTGCTCCTACTGGTCGATCAGCTTCGCAGCGGTTGCCTCCAGGCCTCCTTTCTCGCATAATCAAAGAACCGATGCGACACCTGATAGTGGGGACAGCAGGTCACATTGATCACGGCAAGTCAGCGTTAGTGCTGGCGCTGACGGGCATTGACCCCGACCGCCTGGAGGAAGAGAAGAAGCGCGGAATAACGATTGACCTTGGCTTCGCCCACCTGGACCTCGGCGAGGGAATACGTGTCGGCTTCATTGACGTGCCGGGCCACGAGCGCTTCGTGAGAAACATGCTGGCGGGAGTGGGAGGGATCGACCTGGTCATCCTTGTTGTGGCGGCCGACGAGTCCATTAAGCCTCAAACTCGCGAACATTTTGACATTTGCAAACTACTGGGGATTCGCAAAGGCCTGGTGGCCATCACCAAGTCAGACCTGGTGGACAGGGAGATCATGGACCTGGTTCGGCTGGAGATGCAGGAGTTTGTGCGTGGTTCTTTCCTCGAGGACGCGCCGCTCCTCCAGGTGAGCGCCAAGACCGGCGAAGGTCTCGAGGCTCTCAAGGACGAGCTGCGACGCTTGGCGCTGGAGGTGACTCCCAAACCGGAAGAGCTTCCCTTCCGGCTCCCTATTGACCGCGCTTTTGTAATGAAGGGATTTGGCACGGTGGTGACCGGAACGCTTATCGCCGGAAGAATCGAGAAGGACGCGGAAGTGGAAATCTATCCTCTGGGCCGGCGGGTGCGCGTGCGCGGCATCGAGGTTCATAACGCTCCCGCCCGAACCGCCTTGGCAGGACAGCGGACGGCGGTAAACTTGCCCGGCATCGAGGCAAAGGAAATTTCCCGTGGAATGATCCTGGCGCCGCCGGGACTTTTCCAGGCGACATCGCGTTTGGATTGCAGGTTGAACCTGCTGCCCGCGGCACGGGCTTTGAAAAACCGCGCCAGGTTCCATTTCCACTGTGGCACAGCCGAGACGATTGCCGAAGTGGTTCTGTTAGAGGGAAAGGAGTTGGAGCCTGGAAGCAGTGCGTTCGCTCAACTCCGGCTCTCCGAACCAAGCGTGTTAATGCCGGGAGATCGCTTTATCATCCGCCAGTTCTCACCCGTCACCACCATCGGGGGCGGATCGGTCCTTGATAACCAGCCCGCCAGGCACCGCTTGGGAGATGCAACTGTCGTGCCGTTTCTCGACACCTTGGAGAAAGGCGATTCGGAAGTTAGGCTTGAACGGCTGGTGCGACAAGCCGGAGAAGCTCCCCTCTCTGGACTCGTGTCCCGCACCGGATGGTCTCCTGCTGAGGTCTTGCGCGTCGGCAGGGTGCTTGCCTCCACGAATCGGCTTGCGCTGCTGGGGCAGCCGCCGGAGTTGTTCGTGCACCAGGGACATTTCCAAGAATTGGCCACAAGGGTGATTGAACAGCTTGAGAAATTCCACGCCCAAAACCCTCTGGTTGCGGGGTTGCCCAAGGAAGACCTGCGCTCGAGAACCGACACCCGAAGTTCGCCGCACCCCGCATCGCCTTCAAACTTGCTATTCAACGCGCTCCTTCAAACACTGGCCGCTCAAGGCAAAGTGGATGTGCAGGGCGAAACGGTGCGGCTCGCAGGACGCAGGATTCAACTGACTCCTGAAGAGCAGGTTGCCAAGGATCAGATCAGCGCGGCATTTGAGAGAAGGGGGCTGGCGGTTCCCGGCGCGCCGGAGGTCCTGGCCAAGCTGCGCATCGACCGCCCGCGAGCCGAAAAACTGCTCCAAATCTTGCTCAAGGAGAAAGTGCTCCTCAAAGTGACCGAGGATTTGATTTTTCACCGCTCGGCGTTACAGCAATTGAAGGAGCTACTTGTCCGGCGCAAAGCTCAAAGTAACCGCATCAACGTCGCGGTTTTCAAGGAGATCACGGGACTGAGCAGGAAATACGCCATTCCTTTGCTCGAGTACCTTGACCGGGAACGGGTGACGAGGCGGGAAGGCGACGAGCGGATAATCCTTTAGCAGAATCCTGAAAGAAACCGTGACGCTGGCAACTACCTCCCGACTTCCGGCTTCTGACTTCTGACTTCTGCTTTCATGAGCGGTTTAAGGGTTTCGTAAACAAGCGCGACAGGCAAGCCCACAACGTTGAAGTAGCAACCCGAGATGCAGGTGACAAACCTGGATGCGAGCCCTTGAACCGCATAGGCGCCTGCCTTGTCCAGAGGCTCACCGCTTTCGACGTAACTGCGAATCTCTTCCTCATCCAGCTCACGGAAGGTCACGAAGGTTGTCTCGTGCTTGAGGGCTTCAATTTCGCCTGGCGCCCGTACCAGGCAAATGCCGGTGTGCACCTGATGGGTTCGACCGGATAGAAGCCGGAGCATGCGCGTAGCGTCCTGCCGGCCTGACGGCTTTCCCAGCGTCTCTCCGTCGATGACGACCACCGTATCCGCCCCTAAGACGAAGCTGCCCGCAGGACAGGAGGCCGCGACTTGCACGGCCTTCTCCCGCGCCGCGCGGCGGGCAAATTCCTCCGGCGACTCGCCCTGCTGGATCTCTTCAACGATATGGCTGGGTTGGACGTCGAAATCGAAGCCGGCGTTGCGCAACAATTCCCGGCGCCGTGGCGAAGCTGAGGCAAGGAGAAAACGCATGCGCTGGAATTATAGGAGACCTGCGAGCAGGGTCACAAGTGATTCCCTCGACTGGCCCCGATGTGCTAGACTGCCAAGTCTATCTGCCTCAGAAGTCCGGATCATCGGAGCCAAGCGATGGAAGAGATCGGGAACATTCTAACCAAGGTGCTCAAGCCTCAGTTGTCCCGCCTGGAACCCCCCGTGGTCGAAGTCCTGGCCCCTCTCTGGACTCGCGCGGCAGGAAAGGCGCTGGCCAGACAGTGCCGGCCAGTGGCGTTCAGCGCGGGAACTTTGACGCTGGCCACGGACGATGCCGGCTGGGCCGAACCCCTGCAACAGATGGCGGAGGAAATCCGGGCGCATGTTAACAACTTTTTGGGCAAGCCCGTGGTAAAACATCTCAGGATCTTACGCGTCGGCAAGCTCGGTCGCAGCGACAGTGCACAGTGGCGGCCAGGAAATCTGCCTGTCTCCAAACCCAACCGGAAGGATTGGGCGAGACAGGTTTCCGGCAAGGCTCCCGACATGGCGCAAGTGATTGGACGGCCTTACGCCAAATACTTCGGACCCAAGCGTGGAAAGGTAGACTGATGGCACTCGAAGAAAAGGACGTGCGCTACGTCGCTGAACTCGCCCACCTCGAATTGACTCCCGAAGAGGTGAAGAAATTTCTCCCGCAGCTCGATTCCATCCTCCAGTACATGCAGAAGCTGAATGAGCTAGATACCTCGCAAGTGGAACCGATGGCGCAGGTGACCTATCCCGCTGCGGCGAACCCTTCCTTGCGGGCAGACGAGCCGCACAAGACATTCGAGCAGGACGAGGCCCTCGCCAATGCTCCCGATCAGAGCGCGGGTTGTTTCCGTGTTCCTCGCGTCATCGAAAAGGAGGAATAGGCGCCGGTGGCAACCGCCACCTTAGGTGCCGTCACGGGATTACTGCTCTATCCCGCAGGGCCGGACCGAAGGACCCCCTCACCCCCGTCCCCTCTCCCAAGGGGGCGAGGGGAGAGTTAATTCAAATTCACTGCCCTCTCCCCCTTGGGGGAGAGGGTGGCCCGCGATCCCGATGCACTTCATCGGGACGCGGGGCGGGTGAGGGGGTCGGGCAGCAAACAACGTAGCAGACATATCGCGACAGCGACGGCCCCGAACGGCAGTCGAGCTTGCCGAATCTGACCGGATTTGTGAACGCCTATGAACCTAATTGAACTCACTATCGACCCACTCCATAACCTTCTGGTCAAGCGCGAAACATCTGCGGTGGAGGTTGCACAAGCTCACTTTGATCACATCGAGCGGCGCGACAAAGAGGTCCGTGCCTTTTTGCAGTTGTGCCCTGAACGCGCCCTCGAGCAGGCGTCAAAGATTGACCGGCAGCTTGCCGCCGGCGAGCCCTTGGGTCCGCTGGGTGGAATCCCCGTGGCGGTGAAGGACGTGATTCTGACGCGAGGCGTGCGGAACACCTGCGCCTCGAAGATTCTTGCGAATTACCTCGCCCCCTATGATGCCCCCGCCGTGGAAAGGTTGGAGGCGGCAGGCGCGGTCATTCTAGGCAAGACGAATTGCGACGAATTCGCGATGGGATCTTCAACGGAAAACTCCGGGTTTTTCACCACCCACAACCCTCACGATTTAACCCGAGTCCCCGGAGGATCGAGTGGCGGTTCAGCCGCGGCGGTCGCGGCGAATATGGCCGTGGCGTCTCTTGGCTCTGACACGGGCGGCTCCATCCGGCAACCGGCGGCCCTTTGTGGAATTGTGGGCATGATGGGGACGTACGGCAGGGTGTCGCGGTTCGGACTGGTGGCTTTCGCCTCCTCGCTCGATCACATTGGGCCGTTCGGCCGCTCCGTCCGCGATGTGGCGCGTCTGCTGCAGACGATTGCGGGCCGCGACCCGCACGACTCCACCTCGGCGGACATTCCGGTTGAGGACTACGTCGCAGGGCTGGATCAAGACGTGCGCGGCCTCAAGGTGGGCGTCCCAAGCGAGTATCTCAAGGGACTCAATCCGGAAATTGGAGATAACATCCAAAAGGGAGTTGACTTGCTGGCGAAGCTGGGATGCCAGGTCGTTCCCATAAGCCTTCCCCACACCGATTATGCCATTGGCTGTTACTACATCATCTGCATGGCCGAGGCCAGCTCGAATCTGGCGCGCTACGATGGCGTGCGCTATGGATTCCGCTCCGCTGAGTACGCGGATTTGCAAGAGATGTACAAGCAGACACGCTACGGAGGGTTTGGCGCCGAGGTGAAGAGGCGCATTATGCTTGGCACCTACGTCCTAAGCTCCGGCTACTACGATGCCTATTACCTGAAAGCCCAGAAAGTGCGCACCCTCATCACCAGGGATTTCCTGGAAGCATTTGACGAGGTGGACGTGATCGTCACCCCAACCTCCCCCATCCCCGCCTTCAAGCTCGGCGAGCGTATGGACGACCCCTTGCAAATGTACCTCGCCGATATCTACACCGTTACCGCCAGCCTGGCCGGCATCCCGGGCATTTCCGTTCCGTGCGGAAAGACCAAAGGGGAACCACACCTTCCGGTGGGCATGCAACTTCTCGCCAGGCACTTCGACGAGGCAAGGCTCCTGCGCGTCGCCCATGCCTTCGAAAAGGCCGGTGGATTTGACGTGGCTTAGCCTGTGCGAAATGGGAACAGGGCTGCTTGCGCTTCTGGCCGCGACCAACTTGAAGAGGCGGAGCGCTAGTGCAGCTTGGCAACGCAGCTAACCTCTAGACAGCGAGTCGAACTTCTTCTTGGAGTCGAGGCGGGTGCCGTATCGGAGATCTCAAATTCCAGATTCAAGAAAACAGGCGGATTCATCTCAAGGCTTTTCTGTTCCCGGGGCACTCCCCTTCCGAATCTGCTCCAATTTCCTCAGGAACTCCTCCCGCTCGTGGCGGGCCTGGGTCACCCGGCGCGTTTTTTCCGTGACGTAGCGCTGACCCTTCATGTCAGAGTCCCGTAGGGAGCGAATCCAAGCACCGAGCTGCCTGGAAATGCTTTCGATTTTGGATTTCAGATCAAGATTTCGGATTCCAGATTGCTGAAAGCGGGCATGCGTTCGAGCAGGCACAGCATCGAGCGTGTTTCTCCCGCGGAGCCGCGAGCGATATACAGGAAGGTGAGCAATTCCTGATTTGTACCCCTTTCGAACCCTTCAGCGATGTTGTTCGAAACGGAAAGCGTGGCACGTTCGAGCTGGTCACGCAGACTACGCTGACGCCGGAAGGCCGGCTGTGCGGTCATGTCGTAGGTCGCCAGAGCCAGTTCGACACTTGCTTGCCACACCGGAAGTTGCTCAAACCGTTCGTACCGCACCGCGCGCCTCTTGAATCTGGAATCTTGAATCTGTAGTCAGGGCGAGTCTATCAGAGAAACCACACGCTGTCATAGTTTCCGTGCAAGGCTAACGCCACTTCGTCAAATCTTGAACAGCGAGTCGAACTTCTTCTTGGCGTCGTCGGCCTTAGAGGCGGGGCGATCCGCGCTTGCCAGGAGGGTAGGATTAGGTCGGAAGTAGTCACAGTAGTTAGCGGCTTCTTTATCGCGGACCCATTCGGCCTGGGTTTCCGCGCACTGATTATGTTTGCCGGGGTCGTAGAATTGGCAATTGCGGCAGGCATGCAAGTCGGCGTCGCACTTGGGGCAGACGTCGAGCGTGCCCACACGGCTTCCGGATGGATACGCAATCTTCTCGCGGCACTTCCAGCAGTTGAAAGGCATAACTATTGGCTGTCTAGCGCGAAAAACCGTTCGAAGTTCCGGACCACTATTTCTCCGAACTCTTCTACGCCCAGGTTTCGGAGCGCGGCCAGCGTCCGGGCAACTTCGATCACAAAGGCCGGCTCGTTGCGCTTACCCCGGTGTGGAACCGGGGCCAGGTAGGGGCAATCGGTTTCTATCAATAAACGGTCCAGTGGAATCGCCCGCGCCGCCTCGCGGAGGTTCTCCGCTTTCTTATACGTCACGTTCCCCGCAAACGAAACCTGGAATCCCCAATTGAGAAACTTCAGAGCATCTTGGCGGTCGCCCGAGAAGCAATGTAGGATGCCGCCGAGCCCGCTCGATTCCCAGTGGGCCTGAATAATCTCCGTGAGGTCCGCCCAGGCATCGCGGCAATGAATGACAATGGGAAGTCTTGCTTCCCGGGCCAATTCCAATTGCCGGATAAGGGTCAGCTTCTGAATCTCGCGAGGGGAGTGGTCGTGATAGTAGTCGAGGCCAATTTCACCAATGGCCACCACCTTGGGACGTTGCGCCAGTTTGCGGATTTGCTCGGCGTGACGTCCCTCGAAATGTCTCGCTTCGTGGGGGTGAACGCCCACCGTGGCGTAAATCCATTCACGGCACTCAGCAAGGGTGATGGACCCTTCGAGATTATCCGGTCCCGTGCCGCCTCCCACCGCCAAGAGATAGCGCAGGCCGGCTGCGCGGGCCCGTTCGATCACCGCCTCGCGGTCAGCATCGAAGCCCGGATCGTCCAGATGGGCGTGAGAGTCCAGAAGGAATTTATTCATTGATTCATTTATTCATTGATCCATTGAAGTACCAAACCCCTGAATCAACGATTTCGCGATTCGACGATTCAATGAGTCAATGAACAAATGAATCAATGATTCAATTACCTGAGCCTCGCTCCGTTCGCTATGTCTTCCTTGAAGGTCACTAGGACGGGTCGGCCTGGCTCGTCGGCCGAAGCCGCAACGATCATGCCGTTCGATTCCACCCCGCGAAGTTTGCGCGGCTGGAGATTGGTGACCACCACGACTTTCATTCCAATCAGGCTTTCGGGCTGATAGTATTCAGCAAGTCCGGCCACAAGCTGGCGGACTTCCGTGCCGATATCCACCATCAGCTTCAAGAGTTTTGAAGCGCCAGGAACGCGCTCGGCGGCTTTCACTTCGCCTACTCTCATGTCCACCTTGGCGAAATCCTCGATGGAAATCAGCGCGGGGCTAGAGGTTGGGGGCTGGGGACCGGGGGCTGGGGACTGGGGGCTGGTGGCGGGTTTAACCTCTGGTACCTTGGTGGTTTCTGGTTGCATGGGTTTCGATTTCTCCTTTGGCTTATCTCGGTTGCGGTCGGCTTCGGCGGAGTTGGCTTGTAGGGGCGCTTCGCGAAGCGCCCCTACCGTTGGCTTGCCGCGCTCGCGGTCGCGCTCGGCGAGTTCGTCAAGCTTAGCGAGTGTCGCCGCCTTATCGAGTCGCGGGAAAATGGGCTCAGGTTTGCCAACTATTGTGCCGGGCCTTAGCTCGCCCCATTTGAGCTGGTCCAGTCGCTGATCTTCGATCTTCCCGAGATACTCCGTGCACCCTAACAGTGCCCAGATTCTCTCGGTTGCTTTAGGAAGGATGGGGTGAGCGAGCACAGCGGCGGCGCGCACAGCCTCCAACGCTATATACAGCACACCGTCAACAAACCAGCGCTGTTCAGGGTTTTGCGCGTGTGCCCAGGGTTGATGCATGGCGAGGAACTCATCGCCGTAATGAGCGACGACCCTCGAGACCTTTTCTGCTGCACTCGAAAACTCAAAGTTTTCGTACGCAAGAGATATTTCCCTCACAAATCTTTCGCGGCTCGCATTTGCTTCCGGTGCATCCCATATTCCTCGCAGTCGTTTGTTCAACTCTGACACATCGGGAACCTTGCGTTCGCAGTACCTCAAGATCATCGCGAGCGTTCGGCTCGTGAGGTTGCCGAGCCCATTCGCAAGATCCGAGTTGTAGCGCTGAACCAGCCCCTCATACGAAAAGCTTGTATCTTGCCCGAACGTAGCTTCGCGCAACAAGTAGTAACGCAGCGCGTCGTTCCCCGGCGCGCCGAAGGAGTCGAGCGCGTCGACGATGGGCTCGGGATAGACGACATTGCCCTTCGATTTCGACATCTTATCTTGCTCGTAATAGATCCATCCGTGCGCGAAGACAGTGGTGGGCAGCATCTCCGGCTGGTTGGGGTACGCGGCCATAATGAACGCCGGCCAATAGACGGCGTGGAAGCGCAGGATGTCCTTCCCAATCATGTGGACAAGTTCGGACTCGCCCGGTTTGTTGCGCCAGTACTTTTGGAACTCGGGGCTGCCGTTTTCACCCTGTGCGTAGCCAATGCCCGTCATGTAGCTGGTGAGCGCGTCGTACCACACGTAGAAGACCTGCTCGGGATCATCGGGCCACGGGATGCCCCACTTGAGGCGCTTGCGGCTTACGGAAATGTCGCGCAGCCCGCTCTTCACGAAGCTCTTGACTTCGTTCCGGCGATACCCCGGCTGCACGAATTCCGGATGCTCGTCGTAGAGTTCGAGCAGACGATCTTGGAAGGCGGAAAGCTTGAAGAAGTAATTGTCCTCGCTGATCAGCTCCGCTGGCCTCCCGCAGATATCGCAGTTCACCGGGTCGGTACCTTCGGAGATATATCGCTCGTCGGAAACGCAGTACCGGCCCTCGTAGCGGCGCTTATCGACGAAGCCTCGCTCGCGGGCGCGAACCAGCAGCCGCTGGACCGACCGTTCATGATCAGGGTGGGTAGTGTAAATGAAGCGCAGCGAATCCGGTTTGCAGTCGGGATAGACGGTCACGGGTATACCGAGCTTTTCCCAAAGCTGGACAAAGAGCTTTCGTTTCTCCGCGACAAACTGAATGGGCGACTGGCCTGCCGCGGCGGCAGCGCGTTCGAGCTTCTCCCCGTGCTCGTCCGTGCCGGTAAGAAAAGCCACGTCGTAACCGCACATGCGCTTGTAGCGTGCCAGCACGTCACAAACAATCGTTGTGTAGGCCGAGCCGACGTGGGGCCGGGCGTTGGGGTAGTAAATAGGTGTGGTGATGTAGAACTCTTTCATGCGCCCGTCGCCTTCTCGCCCTCGCCATCCGGGGTTACTAGCTCGGCGGGGGCTTCGGCCTCTGGCGCCCTAGCCGTGGTTTCGGGGGAGGGTTCGACCTCCGGCTTCTCGCCCCCTTGCAGGTAGGCTGCTTGCGCCGCAATGATCACCTGCTTGAGTGGGACGCCCTTCTCCGTCGCCAAGCGCTGGCAATCTTCATATTCCGGCGCGACATTCAGCGTTTTCCCGTCCCGCCTGGCCACTTTGACCTTGACGGCACCGTAAGGCGTCTCCACGCTGATGAGTTCGCGGTCGAGAACCTTACGCCGCACCTCGTAGATACGCACGCCGATGGTGGTGGTTTGTTCAAAGAGCAGTTGGGCCAGTGCGTCGCTGGTCTGAGGAGCGCAAAGCACACTCAACAGGATTCCCGGGCGGTTCTTCTTCATCTGGATGGGAGTGCAAGTCACGTCCAGCGCGCCTGCAGCCAGAGCCTGGTCAACGAAAAAGCCGTAAAGCTGCGGGCTCATGTCGTCCAAATTGGCCTCAATGACCGAAGCCACTTCATCTCCGGGAAAGCCATCGCGTGTCGTCACGACCTCAGCGCTCTGCCCCACCAGCAAGCGCGCCAGGTTCGGCTGCCCCGGAATTTCCCTTGCTCCAGCACCGTATCCAATGCGCTCCACTTTCATTGCCGGGATGGGTCCAAAGCTCGCGGCCAGCGTGGTGATGAGCGCCGCCCCGGTTGGAGTCACCAGTTCTCCCTCGACACCCGAAGAATAGATGGGGACATCCTTCAGTAGTTCGAGAGCGGCGGGAGCCGGAAGCGGCAACGAACCGTGCGCCGCATACACGCATCCGCTGCCCACATTCACCGGCGAACAGGTGAGCGCAGAAATATCGAGCAACTCGAGCCCGACACAGGTTCCCACGATGTCGAGAATCGAATCCACGGCGCCAATCTCGTGGAAGTGCACTTCTGTGGGTGGCATGTTGTGCAGCTTTCCTTCCGCCTCCGCCAAGCGGTTAAAAACCTCCAGGACGCGTTGTTTGACGCTTTCCGACAGTGCGCTCTGCACAATCAGTTCCGCGATGCCCCCAAGCTTCCGGCTGGGCTGCTTCCCCGGGATGCTGATCTCGATCCGGGTTCCCACCAGATGTCCCCGCACCGCGCGCGTGCGCTTGAACTCGTAAAAGCCCAGTGGAATCTTCCTCAGTTCGGCAAACAGCCGGTCCAGCGGCAAGCCTAGGTCCACCAATGCACCGACAAACATGTCCCCACTAATGCCAGAAAAGCAATCCAGGTATGCTTGTTTCATGTCGGATCACTCACAGGAATTCATCGCTAATCCCGAGCAATTCTGCCCCAAATTGGATACTATGCTCTACGCTCAGAAGTTGTCAACAAGACAGGAGTCAGGATTCAGGAGTCGGGATTCAAGGGTCGGAAGATAGGTCGTACATAGCGGGTGGTAGGTGGTAGATGGGTGCAATCCAAAATCCAAAATCTGAAATCGCTCCAGCCTCCAGGTCCCGGTTTCTCACCTGACAACTGGGTCCTGAGTCCTGAATCCTGACTCCTGAATCCTGTTTCACGAGGTAACCATTAATGCAAACACTCGACCGACGCCATTTCCTGAAAGTTTCCGCCGCTGCGGGGACCGTTGGGCTGATGCACGGACTTCCCGCTGCCCCCGCCCAAAAAGGCATGCGCCTGGGCTTGATTTTGGATATGGGAAAAGACCCCGATAAGGCGTTGCAAAAAGTACATGACCTTGGAATCCCAACCTGCCAGGTTTCGACGGAGGATCTCTCCAACGCAATGCTGGAGGGCATCCGGGAGGCGGCGCGGAAGTTCAATCTTGAGGTCACAGCCCTCAATACCAGTGGCCCAGGACCCCAAATCTATGACTTCTACCAGGGCCCGCTGACGATTGGTTTGGTACCCCGGCAATACCGCCCGCAGCGAATCGCCCACCTCAAGCAAGCTTCCGATTTCGCCAAGAAACTGGGGCTTCCCGCCATTCACGCGCACTTTGGATTCATTCCCGAGAATCCCAACGACCCTCTCTACAAGGAGACTCTGGAAGCCCTTCGCGAAGTCGCGACTCATCTCAAGGCGAACGGCCAGATGATGCTGTATGAGACGGGGCAGGAAACCCCCATAACTTTGCTCAGGGCCATCACCGACGTGGGACTCGACAACCAGTTCGTCAACCTGGACACCGCCAACCTGATCCTTTACGGCAAAGGGAACCCGCTCGATGCGCTGGACGTGATCGGCAAGCTCGTGCGCGGCATCCACGCCAAGGACGGGCTCTTTCCCACTGACCCGAAAGATTTGGGCGAAGAAGTCCCCATCGGCCAAGGGAAGGCGAATTTCCCCATGCTTATTCCACGCCTGAAGGAGCTCGGTTACGACGGACCTCTTACTATTGAAAGGGAGATTTCCGGTCCCCGGCAAATCGACGACATTCGGAAGGAAAAACAATACCTGGAGAAGTTAATCGCGTGAGCGAAGCAAGGGCGGTTCGCGAACCGCCCCTACTTGCTCGGCGTTACTTCTTGCCGTACACGGGACCAAAGGTGGCGCAGGCGCGATAATCCGCTCCCTGCGGGTCCTGAGCGCCGAAGGCCGTCCAGGCGCTGGGGCGGAAGACCCGCTCCGCCGGTACGTTGTGCATGCAGACAGGGATGCGCAGGATCGAAGCCAGGGAGATCAGCAGGTCGCCGATGTGGCCATAGCTGATGGCGCCGTGGTTAGCGCCCCAGTTGTTCATCACAGAATAGACATCGTGGAAGGGACCTTCACCCGTGAGCGTAGGAGCAAACCAAGTGGTGGGCCAAGTGGCATTGGTTCTCAGGTCAAGGATGTCGTGCGCCTCCTTAGGCAACTCCACCGTGTAGCCCTCGGCGATCTGGAGCACGGGTCCCAGACCCTGCACCAAGTTGAGGCGCGCCATGGTCACCGGCAATTCGCCCTTGGTCGCAAACGTGGAAGAGAACCCGCCGCCGCGGAAGTACTCGACAATCGCCGGGCTCCATTGTGTGGCGTCCAAGCATCGCCCGACTTCCTCCGCAGTGATCTCCCAGTACGGCTTCAGGACCCTCTCGCCATCCTTCATCTGTTCACCGGTGGCATCGAGGGTGGCCGCGCCGGAGTTGATCAGGTGGATGATGCCTCCGCTGGCCTTTCCGGTCAGACTCTTTCCGGTGACGCGTTTGACTGCCTCCGGACTCCAGTAGGTCCGCACGTCAGCGAAGATCTGTGCCGTGTCGGTCAGCAAATGTCCGAACAGCATGGTGGCGCCGTTGAGCGCATCGTTCTCGGTGGCGAAGACAAAAGCCTCCCGGATGCCGTTCCAATCGAAGGAGGAATTGAGGATTGCCTCCATGAAGTCCCCGTTGGGGAAGTGGTCAGTCCAATGCCGCTGACCCTGGAACCCGGCCAGAATTGCGTTATGTCCAAGAGCCTCTTCGCCAAATCCTATCTCCGCCAGCCTGCCATTCCCCACCATCAGGTCGCGTGCGATCAGGGTCATCTTCACGACTGTGTGCCAGTCGGCGTCCTTCTTGGCCCGCGGCATTTCCGGAACGTTATGATCCTTTCCTTCGGGGCAGTTCGCCTTGACCCATTCATAGGCGCGTTTGTACTCTTCCTGGTCATAGATTTTTTCGTCGATCCGCCGGACGAATTCCGACATATCCACATACTCATTGCGCATTCCCAGATAGTTCTGGAAGAAAGCCGGGTCAACCGTAGAACCCGCAATGCCCATGGAAACGGAGCCGAGTGAAAGATAGGACTTGCCTTTCATTTCCGCCGCTGCCAGCCCGGCTTTGGCGAAGCGCAGGAGCTTTTCCTGGACATCCCTCGGGATGCTCTTATCACCTGCGTCCTGCACGTCCTTTCCATAAATGCCGAATGCGGGCAGTCCTTTCTGATTGTGCCCCGCCAATACTGCTGCCAGGTAGACCGCGCCGGGCCGCTCGGTACCGTTGAAACCCCAGACCGCTTTGGGCGTCAGGGGATCCATATCCATGGTCTCCGAACCGTAGCACCAACAGGGCGAAACGGTAAGAGAAAGTCCCACACCCTGGCGCGCAAACTTATCCGCGGCCTCCGCCGCCTCCGCCACACCGCCGATGCAGGTGTCAGAGATCACACATTCCACAGGGAGTCCGTTGGGGTGCCGCAGATGCTCGTCAAAAAACTTGGCGGCGGACTTCGCCATTTCCATGGTCTGGTTTTCCAGCGATTCCCGGACGCCCTTGCGCCGCCCATCGATGGCCGGCCGGATTCCGATCTTCGGCAGGGTACCGCGCAAGCGCTGGGTCGGTTCGTTCACCTTTAGATCTTTAACCTTCACCATGATTCTTCTCCTCTCAAATCAAATAGAGTCCAGATGAATTGCCGGATACCCACAACAGGTTCTCCCCCTTCCGGGCGTCAACCTGGAGCCCAAACAGAGTAGCGCGCAAGCGGCAATATCTCAACCCGAAGTGAGACCCGCAGGCATCCGGGGTTAAGAGATCCTGCTGCGATTGGTATTTACGGGCGCGGTCCCACTGGTGTAAGTTGTTAGGATGTGCAGCGCGAGGCCACACCCTTCGGTGTCTTCCCGTTCTGAATGACGAGGGGCGCAGCATCTTGGCCGTCGGCGGCAGGATTGCTGAACGACAAACCTTGCGAGCAACCAACGTGGGCCGGTAGCTCAACGGTGGAGCACTGCCCTTTTAAGGCAGGGGTTCTGGGTTCGAGTCCCAGCCGGCTCACCAGGCAAGTGTTCCCGGTCTCTGATCCCATTCGTAGTTTCTGCATTAATAACAGTGAACTTCTTTGCGGCGCGCAAAGATTTTCCCTCGGAGGAGTCGTTGCCATGCCCCTTCTGGAATTTGAAATCTGAAATCTGGCTTGCGGCCGAAGGCCGCGCTGCGGCGCCGGTTCCAATTCCTTCTGACTCCTGACTCCTGTTGTTCTTGCTCGTCACTTGTCACTCATCACTCGTCACTGTTCTTAGGTCATGGCAATTCGGCGAACGGCAGCATGAGCGGTGGGCGGGCCATGAAGGGGAGGCGCGCGATTTCGGCCACGGCCTGCGCCACGTGCTTCTCGCGCCTGGGTTCGAGGGTCATGACAAAGGGGAGATGGTTCTTGGGCAGGGCGGGTTCCTGGAGCACCGAATCGATGTTGATGCGGTGGCGGGCCAGCAGGGCGCAGACGCGCGCCAGGATTCCGGGGCGATCGCGGACCACCAGGCGAAGGTAAGCGGAGATGATGTTTTCCGAGGCAGGAGCGATTCTGGACGGATGCCAGGTCTCGTACCCCAGGGGAGTCGAGCCACCTCCGCCCGTCGCCATGGCGCGGGCGATTTCAACCACGTCGGAGAGCACTGCGACGCCGGTGGGTTCACCCCCGGCGCCCCGGCCGGTGATGGTGGTGTTCCCGCCCTTGTTTCCCATCAACAGGATTCCGTTGATCGAGCCTAGCACGTTGGCCAGTTGGCTGCTGGCCGGAATCATCATGGGCCGCACGAAAATTTCCAGGCGGCCGCGAGCGCGGCGGCGGGCGGAGGCGATCAAGCGGATCGTATGGTTCAAGCGGCGGGCATAAGCGAAGTCCACTTGCTCGATCGCGGTGATCCCTTGCGCAGGAATCTCCTCGACGCGCACCGCCTGGCCAAAACATAACATGGCGAGAATGGCAATCTTGTAGCGGGCATCGTACCCTTCCACATCAAAGGTGGGATCGGGCTCGGCATAGCCTTCTTGCTGCGCTTCGGCCAGCGCTTCGGCGAAGCTGCAGCCGCGGCGCTCCATTTCCGTGAGGATGTAATTGGTGGTGCCGTTCAGGATGCCGTACACGCCGGCGAAGTGCTCGCCCGCCAGCCCTTCGCGAATGGCGTGCAGGATGGGCGTGCCTCCCGCGACGCAAGCTTCGATGCCGAGGCTCACGCCGGCGGCGCGGGCGTGCTCCGCAAGCGCCACCCCGCATTCCGCCACCAGTTGCTTGTTCGCGGTCACCAGGTGCTTGCCGGCGTCGATGGCCGCAAAGGCAATGGCGCGCGCCACGGACAGCACTCCCACCAGTTCCACGACAATATCAATTTCAGGATCGCGCACCACTTCATGCCAGTCCACCGTGGTTTTCACTTGCCTGCCGAGCCAGGACACATCTTTCTTGCGGATGCCGAGCGAACAGATGGTCTTGAGCTCCAGCTTGCAGCCCAGCCGCCGCTGGATTTCACGCTGGTGCTCGACCAGCACCTTTACCGTTCCTGTTCCGACAGTCCCCAGGCCGACTACTGCCAGCCCGACGGTTCTGCGCGGCTTTCTCTCCACCGCTGCGTGGTCCGCGAACTGAATTCTTGGTTGACTCATGTACCGTTTCGATGCACGTCAAAAGTGGGAATCTATTCAAATAACATCTACAGGGCCAGGCTGGCAAGAAGAATCCTCGTCAAAAATCCTCGTCAATGTGTAATCCCTTTGCCACCTATTAACCGCCTTTATTTTCAACAACATTCGCGCTTTAAGCAGCTAAGTAGCTGTGTTTTCATACACATTCCCGCATCGTTCCCGAGTTTCCCACAGCGGTCCTTTGTTTTCATAGACATTCCCGCATCGGTCGTTCATTTTTGAAGTCGCTACGTTCGTTCTTTGCCCGTCCCAAGCGACGTCTTGTCTCTGCCTGCTGCGCCTGCCAAAGCTCCTGCCAGCTACAGGGAACAGGGAATAGGGAAGAGAGAGTAATGGTGAGCTAATCGGGTGCTTTCTTGGCGTCCCCTGCTGCGTAGTCCATGTGATGGGAGCCTGTCCACCATTCCCTGTTCCCTCTTCCCTGTCACCTCTTCTCTGTCCCCTGTTCCGTGTTTTCTGTTCCCTGTTCCCCATTTTCTGCACTTTTTGCGCTCAAAATTGAGTTCGTTTTGGGTTCGTTTTTCGCTCAAAAAAACGCTAAGTGCCGTGTTTTCAATAAATCCTTAGGTTCGTTCCCTCTATTTAACATCTTTCCTGCATTTTGTTGTCGTCTTGCGTCCTCTGCGGGCCGCTTTCGAATCTCCTTCCCGCGCTCTCTGCCGGCGCTCTCCATAGGTCAACCAGCATAGGCTACCTTTTTCCCAGCCTCCTGTCAAGAGCAAAAGCGGGGGCGTGTTGGTGTCATTTGGGACTGGACGCCTTCAGAAGCACCGGTCATTCCCACGGGTAGCGCGCACATTGTCTTTCATGTGTGCGCCCATGAGCAAGGGCAAGTAAAATGTTCCCGCCAGCTGGCACAGAGCGCAGCTCTGCGGCCAACAGGCGATCACTCTCAAGAAGCTTGCTGCGGCGATAAGTGCTGCTGGTGAGGAATTGCAGGTCTCCAGGCACAGAATAGCGTTTGTGGGTGGGCATGACCTGCGCTAATCCAGCACGCGGAAGCGCAGAGCTGCGCTCTGCGCCACCCAGCGGTGGTAGAATTGTCCTGCAGGAGGCTCAGCCAGGAAATCATGGTATGAATGGCGTATGCTAACAAGAAGAGAAGGACTCATTCAGCCGGTCAAGGACTTCCTTGAGAGGGTGCATTCCGCCCCACCTTGTACACTCGAGGGGCAGACGCTCGAGGTTAAGGGGTGGTGTAGCAATCCAAAGGAGCTTTCGCGTGAGATCGCTGGGGCGGCAGCTTGCTTGGCGAATGCTGATGGCGGAATCATCGTCGTGGGCGTTTTGGATAAGAAGGCCGCCCCCTCGTGCTTCAAAAGCTGCCCGTATGAGGATGTGAACCCGGACTGGATTGAGGAGAGGGTGAGCGTCCTGACCAGACCCCCCGTCACGTGCCGTGCTTACTGGATAAGAGAGCTCATGCCGGAGCTAGCCCCCGCAACGGAAGGGTCACTCATCGTTGTGGGTGTGCCGAGGACAACCTCGCTTGAAATGCACAAATTCGGTGGTGTCTGCTACAAGCGTAAGGACGATGAGTGTCCAGTTGAGTATTCCACCTCGGCGGACGATTATAGTGACATTCTCATACCAAGCTTGACAGCCGAGGAAGTTGATCCCGGTAGCTTGGCGGAGATCCTTGGAAAGTTTCCCGCTTCCGTCCGGCATGGGATGACCGGGCTCGATTTCCTAAGAAACGCTGGCTTGGTGAGGCGGGATCCCCAATGCGAGCAAGACAAGGACGTGCTCACTGTCGCGGGTCTCTTGCTGCTTGGGAAGCCAGCCACGATTGCCAGGACTCTGCCGCACGCCCAAGCCGCGTTTTCCTTCTTAGACCATTCGGGTCTTTCCAAAGGTGGAAGGACCGAAACGCTAAACATATTTCAGGCCATCCCGCGGTTCGTAAAGGAGCTGCAGGGGGTGTGGCCACTTCATGCCGAGACGCTCCACGAGGTCCTCGTGAACGCCCTCATCCACAGGGACTATCGAGCAAAGGCCATTATGGAGATTACGGTATCGGACGAGCAGATTTCATTTCAAAATCCTGGGAGCCTGCTCGGCGGGCTGACTCCGCAGAACCTAATTAGGGCGCACCCAATTTACAGGAACTTCCGACTGGCCGAGGCTGCCCGACAGGTGGGCTTGTGCCGAAAGTACGGGGACGGAATCGACCGCATTTACTACAACTGCTTGTCCAGCGGCCTAGATTTCCCGCTTATTTCTACGGATGCGGACTCGTTCAGGATCAGCCTGTCCCCGAACCCCCACAGTGCTTTTGCCAAGTTCGTATCCTTCAGGTCCCAGGCGCTCGATAATCTGGACCGCATTATCGTGATCAAGACCCTGTACGTAAGAGCTAGGGCAACGCTTCAGGAGCTGTCGCTCGCTCTCCAGCGCACACCCGATGAGGCACAAAGAGTGCTCAACGACATGAAGAAGTTGAACATGATCGACGGCGACGACTCGGCATTCGTGCTTACGGCCTGTGTCCGTCAAGACATCAAGTCGTTCGAACCGGAAGCGCGCCAAACATCGCTATGGCCGGCCGCCTTGCACTAAAATGATGTTCCATGAAGCCGCCGGCTGGCACAGAGCGCAGCTCTGCGGCCAACAGGCGATCACTCTCAAGAAGCTTGGTGCGGCGATAAGTGCTGCTTGTGAGGAATTGCAGGTCTCCGGGCACAAAATGCGGTTTCTGGGTGGGCATGACCTGCGCTAATCCAGCACGCTGAAGCGCAGATCTGCGCTCTGCGCCAGCCAGCGACTCGCAGGCGTGGCTTCGCGGTGATTCTCCGTGTCTGTGCCCCTGTCCCGTACCCCCCCGCACCCCTTTTAATTCTTCCTCCGTGAGGCACCCCGTCGGGGGGCGGCTTGGTCGGAACGGACCGAATTGCAATTTTCTAAAACCACGGGTCTGCTAGAGACAGTTCGGGGTGAGGATGGATTGTGCGCTTAACAAGAAAGGCAAGCGTCGCCTTTTACATGGCGTGGTACAATTTCTGCCGGGTTCACAAGACCCTGAGGGTTACCCCCGCGATGGAAGCCGGAATCACGGATCATGTATGGGACATCAGAGAATTGGTTGGAGGTTAACAATGGCTGAACAGATTAAGTGTACGTGCTCTGCCAACTGCCCTCATCATAACCAAAGGTCGGGCTTGTGTGAAGGCACGACAGGAGTCACCTGGCCGGCGTTTTGGGTCCTTAAAGGCCAATATCTGCCAGCCGGTAGGGTAGGAATCTGTGACAAATGCTATGCCTATCAGAAGCAGAAAGTTGAAGGTTCTGGAAAAACAACACAAAATTAAGGCACTACCCATGGTTGGGTTGGCTCGCGGGTGGCGCCGACATTGGTTTTTATGTCGGCGACCAGGCAACCCGCCGGCTGGCGCAGGGCGCAGCTCTGCGGCCAACAGGCGATCACTCTCAAGAAGCTTGGCGCGGCGATAAGTGCTGCTTGTGAGGAATTGCAGGTCTCCGGGCACAGAATGGCGTTTGTGGGTGGGCATGACCTGCGCTAATCCAGCACGCTGAAGCGCAGAGCTGCGCTCTGCGCCAGCCAGCGGAGAATATAAACGTAGCACATATTCATGCTGGTGAGCCGTGAGGGAATCGAACCCCCAACCTACTGATTAAGAGTCAGTTGCTCTACCAATTGAGCTAACGGCCCATCAATCACTTACCGACACTCGCTCTGGCAGTGTTGCGAAAACAGCAGTGAGTATGTGTCTCGGACAGTGTAACACAAACTGGACGCATCAGAACGCATTCCGTAGGGGATTCACATCCACTTATCCGGCGGGGGGAGCCCGGCAGGAGTGAACCCGAACCCGGAAGTTGGGGTTGCCCAGACACGGCGCGCACTCCAGGCATGTCATCCTGAGGAGCCCCGCTCTTTGGGACGACGAAGGATCTCCCCAGTTCGCAGGAAACATTCACCGGAGGGCCGTTCAAGGAAACTGCAGGGATTCTTCGGCCCCCAAAGAACGGGGGCCTCAGAATGACAGGGGGGGCGGGTCTTTCATCCCCCAAAGAACGGGGACCTCAGAATGACACGGGGCCGGCTTTTTCATCCCTAAAAGGCCGATATGCTCGGAGAAGGAACTGCTGGGTCCAGAAACGACTCCACGCTGCTACAATGGCCGCATGTTGAACATCCGAAACGCAGGCGCAAACGACATTCCTCTTATCCTTCAATTCATCCGGGAGCTTGCCGAATATGAAAAAGCCCCGGAGCAAGCGGTGGCGACATCGGAAGATTTACGCCGCGACGGCTTCGCCACGAATCCCAAATTCCGAGTGTTAATCGCCGAATGGGAGGGCGAGCCCGCGGGGTTTACACTTTTCTTCTATCACTATTCGACCTGGGTGGGCCGGCCGACGCTGTTTCTCGAAGACCTGTTCGTGCACCCGCGATTTCGAGGCAAGGGAATCGGCAAAGCGCTCCTGCTGCGTCTGGCGAAAGTGGCCGTGGATGAAGGCTGCGGACGCTTTGAGTGGCAAGTGCTCGACTGGAAGACACCCGCCATCGAGTTCTACGAATCGCTCGGCGCCAAGGTCATGAAGGAATGGCTCACCATGCGCGTGAGCGGGGAGGAATTGAGAGTACTCGCCTCCCAGGCCAATAACTCAGAATGACATGCCAATGCCGTTTTCCGCAATCCGCCGACGCCGCGGGGGTGTGCGACACAAAAGTGGGAGTCCTGCCGCTGGTGCGTGACATATTTGTGAAAGCTTACGGCGGCAGCAGCAGGGTGGTCCGGAGCCCGCCTAGCGGGCGATAGAACTTAGCCCAGGGCGCGAGCCCTGGGAAACCAAACCCCAGCGCCGGTCAAGCCCCGCAAGGGGCGGCAGAAGCAGGCAGAGTTCCCGCGTCGAAACCTTATTCTTTCGCCCCGCTGGGGCTCTCGCGAACCAGAGGGCCTTCTGGACCCAGGGCTGGCGCCCTGGGCTATCCCGCAAGGCGGGATCGGCCCTCCCCCGGGCCTTTCCCTAGCGCACTTAATACGCTCGGTAACACGCTCCAGACGACGAATTTGCCAATGCCTCACTTCTGCGGCGCACACCCCGCCGCGGCTTTTCTGCTGATTTCGAATAAAAGACTCCAGGATCCACAACGCGGCACGGCCGCAACCCAAAGGCCAGGTTTTCATAGCCGATTGCCGATTGCCGATTGAAAAAATGGTGTGGCAACTCCTTCCAATGTCCATCAGCAAGCGACAAACGGCAATTCCCGCTACCATGGGCCAAACCACGATCGCAGAGATTCTTCTCAAGACACGAAGAATCTCGCAAATAGTACCGCAGCCCGCTTCAGTCTTACAGTGCGTATTGAAACGCCAAATGGCCCCTCCCCAAGAACCATCAATCTTTTCGGGAAATTGGCGCATCATTATAAATGGAGGTCTTTTTCCCTAATGACACAATTTGTAGCTGAATACCTGGGACAGGCGCACCAGGAACTGTCTCAATTGTTAAATGAACTTCAAGAGGAACTGCAAGTGCTCCGCCTGGCGCGTGATTTGGAATCGAGTTCTGAGCGCCTGCGGGGATTATCAAGGAAGATTACGCTTGTTCTTCATACTCATATTGAACAGCAGGAACAGATTCTGTATCCCGCGCTCGAGGGACACATGCAGGGCCTCGCGGCAACCTTGGACCGCATGCGGCGCGAGAACCACGCGGGCGGGGTTGCGGAGAAGGCGCTTGTCCAGTGCATCGAGCAGTGGGCGAGGAGTGGCAAGAACCGGCAGGAAGTAACGAAACGTGGTTGCAGCTATGTTCAGTGGGTGCGCGCGCATCTGCTGAGAGAAAACGGGCGTCTGTTCCCGCTGGTGGAACGCGGTCTCGATCCGGAAACTCAACAGAAAGTTCGCCGCGCCATGGAGGAACTGAGCCAGGAGACCTCTTCTGCTGTGGCGGAGGGGACGCTTTCGGCGCAGGCCTAGAACCCGTGCCAGTCGTTGCCGGCACGAGGCGGGACGAACCAGCCCGCGCGCGGTGAAGTCCGCAAGCAAAACAATAATTACGGAACGCCCTCAGCAACGCGGCGCAGGGGTTTTCCGGTCCAAATTACCGGTCGGGTCGGTAATAGCCATCAGCTCTCAGCTTTCAGCCTTCAGCCATCTGCTTTCAGCTCTCGTAGGTCATAAGTCCCAGTTTGTCCATTGCCCACCACCTTCTGCATGCTGTTGAGTTCCTTGGGTTTCTTGGTGTAGCCCGCGGCTCCCATTTCGTGTATGGTAGTGCCGATCCCTCGGGAGGTGACCCTTGCCGTCGGTGCTCGAATCTTCGCCGCTCGTACCAGAATCAATCCGCAGCCGCCAGCCGGTCGCGCGCAACGTCGCTGTGGACGCATATCGCGGATTCGTAATGCTGCTCATGATGGCCGAAGTGCTGCATTTTTCACGAATAGCCCAGGCTTTTCCGGGGAACTGGTTCTGGAGAATTCTGGCCTTTAACCAGACGCATGCCGAGTGGGCGGGCTGCTCGTTGCACGACCTGATTCAACCGGGGTTTTCATTTCTGGTGGGCGTCGCGCTGCCCTACTCGATTGCCAGCCGCCTGGCGAAGAACGCAACCTTCGGCAGGATGTTCGGGCACACGCTGTGGCGGGCGCTGCTGTTGATCGCGCTGGGAATCTTTTTGCGTTCCCTGCATAGTCCGCAGACCAACTTCACGTTCGAAGATACGCTCACCCAAATCGGGTTGGGCTATACGTTTTTGTTCCTGCTCGCCTTCCGTTCTCCGCGCTGGCAATGGACTGCGCTCGCCGTGATCCTGACGGGCTATTGGCTGGCTTGGGCGTTGTATCCTGTGCCGGGTCCTGGATTCAATTACCAGGCTGTGGGAGTGCCGCCGGATTGGGCGCATCACTACACGGGGTTCGCCGCGCACTGGAACAAGAACAGCAATTTGGGGGCCGCCTTCGATCAGTGGTTTCTGAACCTGTTTCCGCGCCCGAAGCCGTTTGTCGCCAACGAGGGAGGATATTTGACGCTCAGCTTTATTCCGACGCTGGGCACGATGATTCTTGGCTTGGTTGCCGGCCGCTGGCTGCGCGCCGCCGCTCCCCGAATTCCGATGAAACGCCTGCTGATCGCGGGTGTGATCGGCATCGCTGCCGGTCTTTTGTTGCACGTCACGGGCATCTGCCCGGTGGTGAAGCGCATCTGGACGCCGAGTTGGACTTTGTTCAGCGGTGGAGCGTGTTTCCTGCTCCTGGCGGGGTTCAGTTGGGTGATTGATGTGAGAGGGTACAAGAAGTGGTGCCGTCCGCTGGTGGTCATCGGGATGAACTCGATCGCGGCCTACCTCATCGCGTACTTGTTGGAGGAATTCATTGTCGATTCTTCCCACATTAACCTGGGCCCGCATGTTTTCCAGATTTTCGGGACTGCGCTCGAACCCTTGACACAGGGCGCGGTGGTGCTATTGACGTACTGGTTGATTCTTTGGTGGATGTACCGGCGGAAGTTATTCTTGAAAATCTAGGTGGAGGACAGGTTTCAGGTACCAGGTTTCAGGTGTCAGGAAACGGGTGCGAGTTCGCAATAAAATACCATGACGACCTCGGACCCACCCGGGCAGGACAACTGACTAATGACCCGCCGCGGCGGGACTACAGACAGCCCTTAGAGCCGCTAGCGCCTGGCCATGGCTGAGCAAATGACCATTGAAGAACCGCAGGACCGAACAGCGGGTCCTGCGCTACGACGAGCGCATTGAAGCTTTGCGCTATCCTTTGACAAGGCAAACCTCTAAGCCTAGAATGCGAAGCCGTCTGACTGCGGGAAGGTGAGGGGGAGCGAGCGAAGGCGTCGTCATGGAATTGCCGTTCCATGCTCGAATGGCAACCCCCTCACCCCCGGCCCCTCTCCCCCAAGGGGGAGAGGGGAGAGCTGATTCGAGTTTTATTGCCCTCTCCCGCCAAGGGTGAGAGGGGAGAATTGATTCGATTCCTACCGCCGTCTTCCCAATGGGGAGAGGGGAAAGCTGATTCGACTTCCGCTCGGCTCAACGCTTTCGTTCTTATTGATCGGGTCAAAGAGGAGGACATGATGAAAAGAGCTTGCTTGGTGCTCTCGCTTTTTTTCGTGTGGAGTGGGGCGTGCTTGGCGCGGGACGCGAGACCGCTCCTGCTTCAGAGCCCAACCGTGAGCAAGACCCAGATCGCCTTTACGTATGGGGGTGACATCTGGATTGTGGACCGCAGCGGCGGCGACGCTCGCCGGCTGGTGACTGGAACGGGGCTAGAAAGCGGTCCGATCTTCTCGCCGGACGGCACGATGGTGGCTTACACCGGCGACTATGACGGCAACCAAGACGTCTATGTGGTGCCGGTCGCTGGCGGCGAGCCGCGGCGCCTGACTTACCACCCTGGTACGGACGTAGCGGTGGGATGGACTCCGGACGGCAAACAAGTCCTGATCCGCTCTACGCGGAGCAGTTACTCACGGTTTGAGAAGCTTTTCACCATCCCGGTCGAAGGCGGGTTCCCAACTGAATTGCCTCTGCCCATGGGGGTGCAAGCCTCCTTTTCGGCTGACGGCTCCAGGATCGCCTACGTGCCGAGCTGGAACCGTCGCCTGGGGGCGGGGTCGAATTACATCGCTATCAAGCGCTATCGGGGCGGGCATACTGCGCCCATCTGGATTGCCAACCTGTCCGACTCGAGCATCGTCAAAGTGCCGCGCGACAATTCGAATGACTTCAACCCCATGTGGATCGGCGACAAAATCTATTTCCTCTCCGACCGCAACGGTCCCGTCACGCTATTTGCCTACGATACGAAGACCAAGGAAGTGAAAGAGTTGTTGAAGAACGAGGGCTTTGATTTCAAGTCAGCATCGCCCGGGCCGGGCGCGATTGTATACGAACAATTCGGGTCATTGCGCCTCTACGATCCGGGGTCGGGCAAGGCGAAGAGAATCGAGGTGCGCGTGGCGGGCGACATGCCACAAGTGACGCCGCATTTCGAGAAGGTAGAAAAGCAGATCCTCAGTGCCAACATCTCACCCACGGGACAGCGTGCCGTGTTCGAAGCGCACGGTGAGATCCTGACTGTGCCCGCCGAAAAGGGCGACATCCGCAACCTTACCCGCAGCCCAGCGGTGGCCGACCGCGACCCAGCGTGGTCGCCGGACGGCAAGTCCATTGCCTACTTCTCGGATGAATCCGGTGAATATGGGCTTCACATCAGCAGCCAGGACGGTCTGGGTCCCGTGCGCAAGATCGACCTCGGCCAGCCACCATCCTTCTATTATTCGCCGATGTGGTCGCCTGACAATAAGAAAATCGCTTACAGTGACAAGCGGCTAAACCTCTGGTACGTGGACCTGGACCACCCGGCCCCGGTCAAGGTGGATACGGACCTTTTTGATTCGCCACTGCACCGGTTTGATGTGGTGTGGTCGCCCGACAATCGCTGGCTGGCTTACTCCCGGCAGTTACCCAATCACCTGCGCGCCGTGTTTGTATACTCGCTCGACGAACACAAGGTGACTCAGCTTACCGACGGCATGAGCGATACGCTTTATCCCAACTTCGACAAGAACGGCAAATATCTCTACTTTGCGGCCAGCACCAATATGGGCCTGGCCACCGGCTGGCTCGACATGACCAGCATGGGCCGTCCCGTGACGCGCAGCGCTTATGCCGTGGTGCTCCGCAAGGATTTGCCTTCCCCGATTGCCCCCGAAAGTGACGACGAAAAGGCAGAGGAGAAGAAAGATGATAAGTCCGGCCAAGCAGCCGACCAGAGTAAAGACAAGGACAAAGATAAAGAGAAGAAGGAGCCCGTAAAGGTCACCATTGACTTTGAGAACATCAGCCAGCGCATCCTGGCTCTGCCCATTCCGGAGCGCAACTACCAGGGTCTGGCGGCGGGCAAGGAGGGCATCCTGTATCTGTTGGAGGGCCCGCAAGTGGACACTGAGGAAGGCCCCACGCGGTTGCTTGTCCAGCGTTTTGACCTGAAGACACGCAAGACCGAAAAGCTGCTGGAAGGCGTCCGGGACTTCGCGCTCTCGGACAACGGCGAGAAGATGCTCTATCGCCAGGATGAAAAGTGGTTCATCGCCGCTGCCGACAAGCCTCCCAAGCCGGGTGAAGGCCAGCTCAAAACCGCGGACATGGAGGTGTATGTTGACCCGCGCGCGGAGTGGAAGCAGATGTACCACGAGATTTGGCGGATCGAACGCGACTTCTTCTATGATCCGCACTTCCACGGACTGGACTTGAAGACGGTGGAGGAAGCCTACGCACCCTTCCTAGCCGCGGTCGCAAGCCGCGCCGATCTTGCCTACTTGTTTGACGAGATGCTGGGGAATCTCAGCGTCCTGCACATGTACGTCGGCGGCGGCACGCAGCCCGAACTCAAGACCGTGAAGGTGGGCCTGCTCGGCGCCGATTACACCCTGGAAGACGGACGCTACCGTTTGGCGCGCATTTACAGCGGCGAGAACTGGAATCCGCAACTTCATGCGCCCCTCACCCAGCCGGGTGTAAACGTAAAAGAAGGAGAGTATCTGCTGGCGGTGAACGGACGCGACCTGCACGCCACCGACGATATCTACAGCTTCTTCCAGGAAACGGCCGGCAAGCAGGTGGTGTTGAAAGTCGGTCCCAAGCCGGACGGTAGCGGAGCCCGCGATGTGACCGTGGTTCCGGTTGAGAGTGAGACGGCGCTGAGGAACCTGGCGTGGATCGAGGCCAACCGCCGCAAGGTAGACCAGATGAGCGGCGGCAAGCTCGCTTACGTCTATCTGCCCAACACCGCCGGCGCCGGCTATACGAACTTTAACCGCTACTACTTTGCGCAAGTGGGCAAGGAAGGCGCCGTCCTGGACGAACGCTTCAACGGCGGCGGCTCCCTTGCCGACTACATCGTCGACTGCCTGCGCCGCCCGGTGATGAGTTTCGTCATGACGCGCGAAGGCGAGGCTTACTCCGAGCCGCAAGAGGCGATTTATGGGCCCAAGACGATGATCATTAACGAGTTCGCGGGTTCGGGTGGCGACGCTATGCCCTGGTACTTCCGCAAGGCTGGGATCGGCCCCCTGGTCGGCACGCGCACCTGGGGCGGGCTGGTCGGTATCGGCGGCTATCCGCAGTTAATGGACGGCGGTTTCGTTACCGCCCCGCGCTGGGCCATCTACGGAACCAAAGGCGAGTGGGAAGTAGAGAACCATGGCATCGCCCCGGACCTCGAGGTGGAGCTTGATCCCAAGCTGGTACGCCAAGGCCACGATCCGCAACTCGAGAAGGCGGTGGAGGTGACGATGGAAGCGCTCAAGAAGAATCCGCCGCCGGCATATAAGAAGCCGGCCTACCCCAACTACCATCAGCACCTGCCGAACTCCTACTAACACGCAGGGCAAGGGGACGCAGGAATTGATCCATTGATTCATTGGTTCATTGCCTTTGTACTCTGACGCAACCCCTGGCCCTGGTTCCCTGTTACGCGTGGGAGATGGAGTTTGCTCAGACAGATTCTTCAAGGAGTTTGACGAGGGCGTGGAGGGTCTGATTGACGGGCGTCGCAACGCCCAGCTCCGCGCCACGCCGCACCAGATAGCCGTTCAGGGAATCGATCTCGGTGCGCTTTGCACGGGCCAGGTCCTGAGCAGTCGAGGAGGTAGCGTCGGCCATGGTTTCCGAAATTTTCAGCACGGTCTCAACCATGTTGACATCCGGCAATCGAACCCCGGCGGCGCCCGCCACGGCGATGGCCTCTTCGATAACCTTTACCATCACCGCGCGCGTCCAGGGATTACCCGTGGCGCGGTAGTATCGGGCGCGACCCAAAGCCGAAACCGCGTTATAGGTGCAATTGATAATCATCTTTGTCCAGAGTTCGCCTGCCACATTCTCTGAGACACGGCACGGAACACCGGCGCGCTCGAAGAGCGTAGCAATGCTTTCCAGTTGGCGCTGGCGATTCCCCTCTTCCTCACCGCGCCCTGGAAGATCCCCAAGAATGAGATCGCCGCGGCCGGAATGCTTCACGTGCCCCGGCGCGGTCATGGCGGCAGCCACGTAGACGACGGCTGCGAACGCATCGATTTTGGCCGCAGAGCGAATTCGCTCCACGTTGTCCACCCCGTTTTGAAGACTAATGACGGCGGCGCTCGGCGCAAGATGCGGCACGAGGGATTTCGCGGCCTCTTCGGTGTCAAGCGTCTTCACGCAAAAAAGCACAATTTCCGCGTCCCGAACGGCGCTGACCTGGGTGGAAGCCGAAACCGGAATCTGCAGTTGAAAATGCAGGCCGTCGAAAAATAAGCCGTTGCGGCTGACGGCTCCGACGTGCGGTGGGCGGCCAATCAAGGTGACAGGCGCACCCGCGCGCGCCAGCATCCCGCCAAAATAGCTACCGACCGCGCCCGCACCCAGTACGGCAATCCGCGGCCAGAGGTTTCCTTCCACTGTGCCTCCCCGCTCCGCAGTTGATAGAGAACATTGTAATCGAGTGCGAGAGCAGAAGTTCAGTTTGCCTTGAAGGGATAACCGTCCGGATCTTTGCCGCGAACGCGCCGCCACCACACCTGCAACGTCGGTACGTTGATGGTGATGATGAACAGCTTTCGCAAGCTTCCGGGCGGAGGCTGCAGCGGACGCACGCCGTGCCAGGAATGGTCCGTACGCTGGAAGAGCAGGCTTCCATTTCCCCGCGGGTCTATTTCGGCGCCGACTTGCAGGTCATCGAAGGCTGGGGCCGAATGAGGTTTGAAGCGTCCTCCATCGTCCAGAATCAGGATGTGTCCTCCCCAGCTCGGATCCCAATCTGCATCCGTATTGAAATAGAAAATGTGCGTAGCCAGCTTGCGCCGCGCGTCGCAGTGCGGCGAGACGGCGCAACCTTGCCAGGCGAAGTACCATTCCAGAGTCAGAATGAAACGCTTTCCGGCTTGAGGGCCAAACATCCGGTGAAGAAAGGACAAGTAGGTTTCCCCATAGAGCTCGGCGACGAAGTCCCTCCAGGGTTCCGCCAGCCCCAGGCCCGGGTGGTAATGCAGAAGATAACGGTCATGGCTGCCTTGCCCATAGGCACGCTTGATCCCCACTTGGCGTTCGAACAAGGATACATCCGGAAGGGTCCCACGGAGACGCTCGAAACCCTCTTGAGTCAAGGTGTTTTGGATGTTGATCCACGGGTAGGGTCGCTGCCCCTGGAAGGTTTCAGAAGGGATTCCCTCGATACATTTATGATCCAAGTATTCCATATTTCTCCCATCACATTTCGTCACTTCATCCTTAAGGTCGTAATCCGGGATTTCCCTTCTGGGTTCCCGGCGCACTGAGAGTATACACCTCGTCACCATCGTTGGGGCGGTTCCAGCCTGCTTTGCAGTGCAGGCCGTTCCCGCCGGTCGCCGCTGTCGCGCTCTACGGGACCGAGGGCAGAGTCAATTCTAATGCACCCGCCTCTTCCCTTTGGGGGAGAGGCGACAGGGGGTGAGGGGGCGCTGGCCAATGCCCATTCAGGGTCGATTGTAAAGAATCGAGTGGGACGCGACACTAGACCATTGGCGAAAGTTGCTTCTTCGTTGGGGACTATGTGCAGGCGAAGAAGACATTTCTGGCCTGCTGTCGGAGACAGATTTCGCCCCCCTTGGAATCAACAAGTTGGCGACTTGCTTACGTCAGCAAGTTGTTTATTCTTCGTCCAAGAAACCTTATTTCCGACACACCCCTAGTAGTAGTCCTGCCCGCCTTGCGCAGCCTCTTGCTGGACTTGCGTCTCGGTCTGGTCGGCTTCCTGCTGTTGGGCTTGCAGCGCGCCATCTACGTTCGCATCCGGCGGTGGCGTTGGAACTTCCCCGGCCGTGGTGCCGGTATCCGGAGCGGGTGGCAGACCACCCTGGCCCGAATTGTCCGCGAGCGTCTTAAGTCCGGAATCAAGCCGTTCATGGAATTGGTTTTGCATTTCTTGCAAGTCGTTGACGTCGACCATCAGCGTAGAACCCACGCCGCAATCCCCCCCCTTGCTGCTGGAGACGCTCACGCGCACCTTGTTGTTATCATCCGGCGTGTCATCGAGACGGGTAATGATATCCCCAGGGGTGAGTTCGCAATCCTGGCCGTCGATGGTTGACACAGCGAGATTGCTGGACACCACAAAAAGACGCCGAGCAGGATCCAGTGCCCCCGGTGGTGCTTCGGTGCTACTCGAAGCCGGCTGCTGAGGAATCGTCGATGCGCCCTGTTGTTCGGCTGCGAGCTGCGCCCTAACTTCTTCTGCAATGGCTTGCTTCAACTCAGGAGTGATTTGACTTGTGTATCCTTGTCCTTCCGCAGCGGGCGGGGGCGGCTGATTACCCTGGGCCGCCGCCGTATTGGCCTCGGCGTCCCTCTGGGCCTCATAGGCGAGGCTCAGGTTCTCAGCCAGGAGGAAATCTGTCAGCCACAATGCGGCGGTGGGATACATCGGAGCGGGTGCAAAGTAGCCACCGTAGTACGAATACCAAGGCGAGCCGAACCAGCCCCATCTGTAACGAATCGGCGCTCGCCACGGATTGTAGGCCCACCCATAAAACCTGGGATGGTAATAGTAGGGCGGCACGTAATGGTAGTAAGGCACGCCGCGGTAATAGTGACTGCGATATACCCGCGCGTAGGAGTGCCCACCGGCATAGTAAGTGCGCTGAACGTATGTCCGACCGCCGCGCGCTAAGTACGGACGCTCCAAGTAGCCCCGGCGCGCTCCCATGCTCACCACCCGGCTGTGGTCAGGACGCACGGTTTCGATTCGCCGCTCACCGCGCAGCCCATGATTAATCTGCATCCCACCTGCATGGATCGCGCTGACCCTACCATCCGGACGGAAGGCCGCGGTCCTGCCGCCGCTTAGGGAAACTCTTTCCACGGTTCCGTTCGGACGTACTTGGAACTGTCGCCCTCCGCTGGCAGCAATGGTTCGACTGCCATCCCCACGGACCGTCACTTGCCCTTGTGGCAAGGGGTTCCTGTTGATTCCTCTCATCGTTGCCCGGTTACGGTTCAGGTCTTGGATATGCTGCCGGGACTCCGTGGGCGTCAGCGTCCTTTGCGGCTGTTGCCTCTGCTGCTGGAACTGTGGTTGTTGTCCACGTTGCTGAAACTGCGGTTGTTGTCCGGGCTGCTGTAACTGGCGCTGTTGTCCGGGCTGCTGAAACTGAGGCTGTGGCTTTGGTTGCTGATATTGTGGTTGTTGTGCGGGTTGCTGAAACTGTGGTTGTGGCTTTGGCTGCTGAAACTGAGGCTGTGGCTTTGGTTGCTGATATTGTGGTTGTTGTCCGGGCTGCTGAAACTGAGGCTGTGGCTTTGGTTGCTGATATTGTGGTTGTTGTGCGGGCTGCTGAAACTGTGGCTGCGGCTTCGGCTGCTGAAACTGTGGCTGCGGCTTTGGCTGCTGATACTGTGGCTGCGGCTTCGGCTGCTGATACTGTGGCTGCGGCTTCGGCTGCTGATACTGTGGCTGCGGCCGCTGGACCTGGGGCTGTGGCCGCTGGACCTGGGGCTGTGGCCGCTGCTGGACCTGTGGTTTTTGTTGCTGAACCTGTGGTTTTTGTTGCTGGACCTTTGGAGGGGGCGGATTCTCCTTCTTCTTTTGGTCCTGGGTGCCCCAAACGAGCATCGGGACCATCAGCAGAACCAGAAATGCAAGCCCCTTCCACAGGGTATTTTGATAAGTTTTGCTTGAATTCATTGCGGCCTCCTGACTATTCGAAATGTTTCTCCTGGATTTCACTGATTGCGCTCAGCACCCTAACCGCCTTCTCACCTGCTTGACGCTGGGTGCTTGCCTTCCAACGCTGTGCATCGTAACTTCGCATGGCCGCAAGGCCATGCCAAGTCATGCCTCTGAACCACCTTCACGCCGTAGTGCTGCATTTCATGGCATCGACCACCACCCCTGACTGGCAATTGACCGGCTCTCGCCGCTCCGCACGGTCGATCCGGCGCAGGGAAGATGTCGAATCGAATCTCTGACCCTGAGCAGCAAATTGTGATGGAGTCTGAGCTCTCCGTAGGTAGTCCGACGCCAGATAATGGACGCGCCCAGATAATTGAGCGCCGCTGGCACGCTGACATTGGACCCCTTCCCTATCCGAGATCCGCGCTTGCGTGCTAGGGGGCAAAGGGTGCAGATCCCTCCCCGCGCAATGCATGAAATACACCAGATTGTCAGTAAGAAGTCAAGCGCGACTTCTTTTCGGTAGCGAGGTGAGAAGCTTCTGTTTTGTTTAGCAAAATAGAAAGTTCCTGTTGAGATAGGGCAAATTGGGGAGATGAATAACAACGGATGCTATGCGTGAGCCAGAATGATCGAGAGGGGTTGAAGGTATTGCGCGAGGCAGAGAAGGGACACGCCTGTCAGAAGCAGGCCGGGAAGCAGTTGACGCTTAGCAAGCGGTGAAGCAGCAGAAAGGGAGGAGTGTTGTATACTCACTCCGACCCAGGAAGCCCCAAAGCGGGGCCCGGGTGGAAGGTCCAAATCCCGAAAGGATCGCCCCAGTCATGAATCGCACCTTACTGCTTTGCCCCTTGCTTTTCCTCGTGGCGTCGATGGTTCTCGGATGGGCTCAGTCGCCTCAGCGGCCTCAGCCCCCGGCGCCGCTGATCTCGCCAGAGGTACACTCTGACAATCGGGTTACATTCCGCTTCCGCGCTCCCAATGCTAAGGTGGTCTTGCTTGCCTGCGAGGGTACAGAGCCCGTGCCCATGCAGAAAGACGAGCAAGGTGTTTGGAGTGTCACTACCGATCCGCTGGAGCCGGATTTCTACGGTTACTCGTTTGAGGCCGACGGGGTCCGCTTGATCGACCCCTCGAACCACCTGATGAAACCCAACCTGCTTAACACCCAGAGTGTCGTGCACGTGCCCGGACCGGCCTCCCTGCCGTGGGAGATCAATGACGTTCCACACGGCGCCATCCACCACCATTTCTACAGGTCGCGGATCGTGGGCGATGATCGGGACTTTTACGTTTATACTCCCCCCGCCTACAGCCCCAAAGCCAAGAAACTCTACGCCACGCTCTACCTTTTGCACGGTTTCAGCGATGACGCGAGCGCCTGGACCGCCGTCGGGCGCGCGCACGTGATCCTCGACAACCTGATTGCGCAGGGGAAGGCCAAGCCCATGATTGTCGTCATGCCCCTCGGCTACGGCGCGCCGGAGATCGTCTCCCAGGGCTTCGCGGCGTTTCACGACGCCAGCCTTCGCCAACGCAACTTCCAGAAGTTTCGTGACGCCCTGATGAACGAAGTCATTCCGCAGGTCGAGGGGGCTTATCGGGTCTCAAAGGACCGCAAGTCCCGAGCTGTCGCGGGGCTATCAATGGGCGGCGCCGAGTCCCTCTTAACCGGATTGAACACTCTGGACCACTTCGCCTGGATCGGCGCTTTCAGCTCGGGTGGACTTACCGAGGACTTCAAGGCGGACTTCCCGGCGCTCGACTCCAAAGCCAACACGCAACTACGGCTGCTTTGGATCGCTTGCGGCACGGACGACCATCTCATCGACATAAACCGCAAGTTCCGTGACTGGCTCAAGTCCAAGGCAATCCAGCACACCGATATTGAGACGCCGGGCGCCCACACCTGGATGGTCTGGCGGCGCAACCTTGCCAGCTTCGCTTCCCTCTTGTTCCAGAAGAATGCGCCTTGAGTGAGTGGATTCAAGCCCCGCTTTGCTAGGCAAGTCAGCGGCCCCTTTGACGGTATCGACGACTGAATCCACGGGCTTGCGAAACAACTCGACGCTGCCTGGGGAAAGCGTGTGCTGCCGGAAGGCGCATTCACGGCGGCAGGGCGCCCACGGCCACTTGGCCAGACACCCACGGCACGCCGGGGCAGAGGTCGGGGGCCGCGACATTGGCTTCCTGCACTAGACGCGGCAACAGTGTGGTGTGCAAGTCTCCCCCGGCGGCTGCGCGGAAGTCGGCGAGCAGGCTCTCCACCGCGGCGCGCGAAGCAACCTCGCCCTGCTCCTGTCCGCCGACTCCATCCGCTAGCGCAAACAGCCAGCCATGAGTCCTCACCTGCTCCGGTGTCGCGGGGACCACGTAGCCAAGATAATCCTCGTTGCGCTCCCGCACTCGCCCGCAATCGGATAGGTGCGCGAACTCCAAATCCAGCATGGAAGTTTCCGGTGTGCTGTGCCTTCTTGGCACGTTGCGGGTCTCCGCAGCGAGCAACCCTCGATGGGTTTGGGACATTGATCTTTACACCTCCACCAAGAAAAGCGGGCGGGCCCTTGCCCACCCCTACTTCACTCTTACTTGCCAATCCCGCTCCTGAACTCCAGCCGCTTCGGCGCGGCCTTCGACCAGCGTGGTTCGTCCCTTACCCTTGCTGGACATGACAAAGTAGATTCCACCGTAAATGGCCCAGACCAGTGCGATTCCCAGGGCCAGCAGCGGCTCCATCTTCGTTCCATATCCCATGAAGGGCCCAACCAGGTAGAAACCCATGCAGGCCAGGTTAGCGAGCAACCCAAACACCGGGATAATGAGGTGGCGCACAACCTTGAATTTCGGGTGATTGTGGAAAGCGACCAGGCAAATCACGCAGCTCAGACCGTAGAGCAAGAAAGTGCCGAAATTCGAAGCCAGGGTGACGGTGAGCAGAGAATTGGGCAGCGCCGCCATCTTGTCGTGGGTTAAGTACCCGAAGCTCGACCAAAAGCCCTGCGGCAAGGCCCGGATGGCAGCGTCCGAAGGCGCGCCGGCATCGCCAAACGCCATCATCACCCCTAAGCAACCGACCACCGCTGAAATCGCCGCCAAGGTCCAGATGGCGCGATGCGGCGAGAGGTTTCTTGAGTGCAGCATGCCGAAGTGCTCCGGCACCTCCTGGTCCTTACCCATGGCATAAGTAACACGCGCCCCGGTGTTTATACACGAAAGCGTGGTGCCGATCAGCGCCAGGAAAACCGTGACTGCCTCGCATAACATAAAGACCCGTCCCCGTCCTGGGCCGAAGAGAGCATCGCCCACCAGGACCATCATGTCGCCAATGGGCGCTGCGGAGCCGACCGCGTTTTGCATGGTGTAGCCACTGTTGAGAAGGTAATTGCCTGCGAAGTATTCGAACAGATAGCAAAACGCCCCCTGAACAAGCAAGGAGACGATGACCGCGATCGGAACGTCACGCTTAGGGTTCTTCGCCTCCCCGCCCAGCGAGGTTACCGATTCAAATCCCACCAGGATCAGGATGGCGACCGTTGCCTGAACAAATGCCCAGCCCCAGTTGTGCACCCTGACGACAGAGAGCGCATCAGGGTGGGTCAGGAAATTGCCGCTGGCGTCCTTGTCAGGGTAACTCACGTGGTAAGGCGCCGGCTTTCCGGATGAATCAAGCAAGGGCTGCGGCACCCCGTCCGAGTTACGCACAATCGTTTCAGTCGTCTGACCATTCGCGACCGTTTTTTGGGTTGCGAATTCGTAGCTGTAGGAAGCGCTCGTCTGGGGATCGAATTGGAAGGCCACGCTCCCCGGAGGATGGTTCATGCGGTAGCCCAATGCCATTACAGAGAAGACCACCAGCGCGGAAATCTGGATGACGTTGATGGCAATGCTGACCGCAGTCGATCCCGTCACGCCGCGGTGGGCAATATAAGCAATGCCAAACGCGGCGGCGATGGCGCAAACCATCATAAACGCCGGACCAGGAGTGGAAGCGGTCATGACATTCGGCCAGAGGGTCCCCACCATGTATCCGCAGAACACCCCGATCACCGCGCACATGACCCCTGGATAGATCCAGTAGTAAAGGTGCGACGCCCAGCCGACAATGAACTTCGAAAGGCGCGCATAGGGCCACGCCTTGTCGTGATTGAGGAAGGATTGCTCGGCAAAGTAATAGGAACTCCCCGTCCCCGGATATAGCTTCGCCATTTCCGCGTAACAGACAGCCGTGGCCAGGCACAGCACGAGGGCCACAATGATGCCGATCCACATCGCCGGTCCAGTCTGGCCCGTGGTTGCCTGAATCATGAACGTGAGCCAAAGGAAGGCGCCCGGTGCGATGAGCGCCATCGCGTTCATCGTCAAACCGGTCAAGCCCAGGGTCCGTTTCATCTCAGCAGTGGTCTTCTCAGCCGTGTACATTCTCCTTTTGTAAATTAGTTTTGAGACTTGGTTAGGCAAGCCGAGCTACCGCTCAAGCCAGCAGGATAACCTTCGCAAGTTCTGGCGCCAGCAGCCCCTGCACGCCTGAATTTACGGCTTCTTCTCGACTATATTGTTGCCAAACAAAAATCCTATTTCACCCACGGCCCGAAACTGGTTGCCATTCATGCCCGTGGAACCGAAGGCGTCACCCGGCGTGATGCTGCTTGCATTAACCCAGGAAAGATCTCCGCGAAAGAAGAAGCCTCCATATTGAAAGGTGGGCGTCAGAGTGACCGATGTGCCCGCGCTGCCCGGACCGAACATCAAATTGACAGATTTCTGAGCGGCGCTCCCCGAGCTCGAGATATATTCCCCGCGCCCCGCGAGCGAGAAGCCGTGTTTGAAGGCGTGACTCAGCAATATCGCACCGCCTGTCGTGTCAGCCCCCTTTGTGATGCCGATCTTCAGGTTGGTCGGAACGTCGGTGTACTGAAAGTAGGGCTGAATGATCCAAGGGCCCTTCGTGTACGTGTAGATGACGTTGTAAATACTGCCGTTGTCTTGCACAGGTGTGGCCGCAGTCTGATAGGCCGTCTGCCCGTAGTTTCCACCCCCCACGAATGATAAGGTATGCGGCCCATTGGCGTAGGTTAAGGAACCCGTTAGCCACGTGTAGCGGTTGGAATAAAAGCCGTCGTTCAAACTCAGCGAGGCGGTGAATTTGCCCATCGTCTGATTCAGTTGAATTCCGCGACTGATGGCGTTTTCCTGGTTCCACAAAAGGCCGCGCTCGATATTCATATTTTCGAAGTCGAAGGTGTACTCGGCGCCGATCAGCGTCGGCAACTCGCCGATGAGGATGGAGGTGTTCTTCCCCAGCACCAGTTTCAAAAAGGCGGTCGGCAGTGGGCCATAGAAGTCGGTCAACGTTTTGTTGGTGGAAAGGAATGGCGTCGCCAGCGCCGGAATAGTGTAGGCACCCGCCTGCAAGTAGAACTGCCACCAGCCATCGGTCTTTTGAATCCACACCTGCCCGTTACTCAGCGCCGGTTGCGTGGCGTTATCACCCGGGACGTGGTCGTCCTGCCACATGCCGAAGCCACTGAGAATGCCGTTCACGGCGATCTTGCCAAAAGGTCCGGCGTCGAAGATGGCTGGAGGGATTCCCGACAGCGGTCCCGTTATGGAAGGAGTTGGCAGCGCTGCTGGGGCGGCCGGCGCGGCGGGAGGCGGGGCCGCCTGGTCGGCCGGTTTCTGCTGGTCAGGCACCGGCGTGGCAGGCGCGTTCTGCGCGCGACAAACCGAGGTCAACCCAAAGCAAAGAGCAATCACTGCAAGGTTCTTCGCATGGAATTTCATGGCCCTCCTCGTTCTTTAGCAAATTGCCGAAGATATCTTAGATGCAGTGCTACACGCTAGTTTCATGGACGGTCTTCCCTCTTCGTCAGGATCAATTATGCGATTTTGAAACTCTTCGACCCTGTTGACCAACAAGATGACATTACAGTGATGATTAATTCCGGTCAAACAAATAGATTTTCTCCCATGCATAAAAATCGCTTGGCCAAAGACAATTTTTGGCGGCGATAAAAAATGCTTGCACGCGGAAGGTTCCTGCCGATATGAACAAGATCGAGTATAGGCCCGCGATTGCTCGACGGAGGCTGACCCGGGCATCAGCCACCTGATCGAGCGCGGCAAGAAGAACTGCCCTCGGTGAAGAATAAGGAGAAGGATCCTTCGGGAATGTCGCAGGTCCGTGCTGCCTGTTCACACGACCTGCCAGCGAGGTCTTGCAGCATGCGATAGTCAGTTCGACTTCGTGCCGCGGTCCGGAGCCGCGAGTTCTTGCGAGCTTACCGCCGCAGAGGGCGGGTTGCTGGTCATTGCTCGCGACGTCGATGGCATCGGGGATGACCTTGACCTGATTATCAAGAGCGCTCGATCGCTTGCTCCCGTCGGCGTTTGGATCAACGATCACCACGGTGGGTTCACCAAAGCCGATCCGAGCACCTACGCGCCGTCCATCTGGTTTGAACCTCCGCTGCTCGTCTCCGATAACCCACCCGAGTCGGTTCATCCGGCCGGTCTTCCGTCGCACCTATCGTGCATCAATCCTCCAGCTCGACGCTTCCCATTCAAACACGCAGTGGGCGAGATTCTTGTTAACTCGACGAACTTCGCGGCCCCGTCCCGCCTCACCACAGGACCGCATCAAACCAGGGCCCCGCCACTCCCTCTCTCAGCCAAGCAAAGCTAGCCAGCCGTTTCTCACACGCGAATATGTTATGCCCGCCGCAGACCTGCCTCGGCCTGCCGGCGGCGGAGCAACTGGGACTTGGGCGGTTGGAAAGCGTCCCGAGGTTTGGGACGGGGGAGTGTACTAGTTATGAAAAGCAGACGTTTCAGAATTGGTGTCCTCTTCATATTCATCTCGTCGCTCGCGACTCTCGGCAGCTGTAGCAGAGTGCATGGGGACGATGCGGCAGAGGCGCCACCTCCCGCCAATGTCGTTCCCGGCGTAGACGTCAGCCTGTTGACGGTGGACAATCCCGAGCAGTATCCACTCGTCGCCGCGGTCGCGCACGCCGCCGCTCCGGAGTTAGTCGTCACGGGCGCGGTGAACCCCGATATCGCCCGCAACGTTCCGGTCATCTCGCTGGCTTCCGGCCGCGTGGTGGGGATTTACGCACGGCTCGGCGATACGGTGCAAAAGGGCCAGTTGTTGCTCCGCGTGCGCAGCGATGATGTCTCCGGGGGCTTTTCCGATTATCGCAAGGCGGTCGCCGATGAAGCTCTGGCTCGTGCGCAACTGGAACGGACCCAGGACCTGTACAACCACGGCGCCGTGGCCAAGGCCGATCTCGAAGTGGCCCAGGATACCGAAGACAAGGCCAAGGTTGACCTCGAAACCACGGCGGAGCATCTGCGCCTGCTCGGCAATGACCCTAAGAAGTTCAACACCGTCGTGGACATCATGGCGCCCGTAACCGGTGTGATCACCGACCAGGAGGTTACCAATGCAGCGGGGGTGCAGGCATTAGGAGCGAACCCGTTCACGATCTCTGACCTGTCCTACATCTGGGTGGTCTGCGACGTGTACGAAAACGATCTGGCCACGGTGCGCCTGGGTGACCCAGCCGACATCCGCCTGAACGCTTATCCCAGCCAAGTCTTCAAGGGCACGATCAGCAACATCGGCGCGATTCTCGATCCCAACATTCGCACGGCTAAAGTCCGTATTGAAGTTCCCAATCCCGGAATGATGCGCATCGGCATGTTTGTAACCGCCACGTTCCGTGGCCGGAAGAAGGAAACTCACACGGAAATTCCGGCCAGCGCGATCTTGCATCTCCACGACCGCGCTTGGGTCTTTGTGCCCACCGAGGACAAGAAGTTCCGCCGCGTGGAAGTGGTCAGTGGAGCAATGTTATCGGACCAGATGCAGGAGATTGTGTCCGGTCTCAAACCAGGCCAGCAAGTGGTGACGAATGCGGTCGTCTTGCAGAACACGGTTGACAATCAGTGAAGGCTTCACGACTGGACTCTCGGTGAGGAATAACACGTGATTCGCGCTCTGGTCGATTTTGCTCTGAACAACAAATTCGTTGTGATGGCGATTGCGGTCTTATTGCTCGCTTGGGGAGCAGTTTCCTTTCACAACCTGCCGGTTGAGGCCTATCCCGAGATCTCGGACAACTATGTGACAGTCATTACCCAATGGCCGGGCCGGGCGGCCGAGGAAGTGGAGCAACAGGTTACGATTCCCATCGAAATTCAGATGAACGGAATTCCTCATCTGTGGCATCTGCGGTCCGAGTCGATCTTCGGTCTCTCCTTTGTATTACTCATCTTTGACGACAGCTCGGACAACGACTGGAACCGGCAGAAGGTCCTCGAGAGGCTCTCTCAGGTTTCGCTGCCAGAGGGCCTTCAGCCGCAAATGGGCACGGACTGGGGCCTTGTTGGTCAAATCTATTGGTACACGCTGAGAAGCACCAACCCAAAGTACGACCTCATGGAGTTACGGTCCATCGAAGACTGGGTTCTGCTCAAGGAATTCAAATCTGTGCCCAATGTCGTCGACGTTTCCGACTTCGGGGGCACGGTGCGCGAGTATCAGGTGCGCGTCGATCCGAACAAACTCGTCTCCTACGGATTGAACATCGGCCAGGTGGAGCAGCAGCTCGCCAGCAACAATATCAATGCCGGCGGCAGCTTTGTTGAAGTTGGGATGCAGCAGATGAACGTCCGCGCGCTCGGGCTCTTCAGCAGTGTGCAAGACATCGAACAAACCGTCTTAAAGACGCAAACCGGGACGGCCCTTCGGGTCAAGGACGTCGCGGAAGTGACCCAGGGCCCTAAAATCCGATTGGGCCACATGGCGAGAGCCAATCACATGGAGGACGGGCGCATCATCGACGAGCCGGATGTCATTCAGGGCATCGTCCTGTTGCGCAAAGGCGCGGAAGAGCAACCCACGCTAAAGGCCATCCACAGGAAAGTGGACGAGCTCAACAACGGCATCCTGCCCCCAGGCGTGAAGGTCGTTCCGATGTTGGACCGCTCCGACCTGCTCCATTACACCCTGCACACGGTGATGCACAACCTGACCGAAGGGATGATCCTGGTGACCATCATCCTTTTCCTTTTCCTCTTCAATGTTCGTGCCGCTCTGATCGTCGCGTGCACCATTCCGTTCTCTCTGCTCTTTGCCTCCATCTGGCTAAATTTGAGCAGCATTCCGGCGAATCTCCTCTCGCTGGGCGCGTTAGATTTCGGCATGGTGGTGGATGGCGCGGTGGTTATGCTCGAAAACATCGTTCGCCACGTGAGCCAGCGCAAAAACGGCCACGGAACCGGAACCGTCGGCGAAACCATCCGGGAGGCTGCCCACGAGGTTCAACGCCCGGTGTTCTACGCCATCGCCATCATCATCACCGCCTATTTGCCGATTTTCACACTACAGCGGGTTGAGGGCCGGCTATTCAGGCCCATGGCTTGGACGGTTGCCTTTGCTCTTCTCGGCGCCATGACGTTTTCGATTCTCATCGCACCTGTTCTGGCCAGCACGCTTTTCCGCAAGGGAGTCCACGAACGGCGCAACCCGGTGATGGATTATCTGACGGAGCGCTACCGGCGGCTGCTGCGATGGGCCGTTGAGCATCGTTGGGTTGTCGCCTGTGTTGGCGCCGCTGCCTTGGCTGGAACGATTTATTTGGGCTTTGGCGGCGTCATTGGAGCGGAGTTCCTGCCGCATCTGGACGAAGGCGCTATCTGGGCGCGTGGCACCCTGGCGAACAGTACGAGCCTCACGGAAGGCGAGAAATTCACCACCAACTGCCGTTACGTTTTCGCGTCGTTCCCGGAGGTCACCAAAGTTGTGTCCGAGGTCGGACGGCCTGACGACGGAACGGACACTGGGGGATTCGGCAACACCGAGTATTTCGTTGACTTGAAGCCGAAGGAGCAATGGCGCCCGGCATTCCATCAAGACAAAGAAGAGCTGATCGCCGCCATGAACCGCGCCCTGCAAAAATACCCGGGGGCGATCTGGAATTTCTCCCAGCCTATCGAGGATAACGTCGGAGAGACGCTCACGGGCACCAAGGGTGCGCTGGCGCTCAAGATTTTCGGGGATGGCCTGAAGCTTCTCGAGCAGAAGGGCGAACAGGTCACCGCCGTCTTGTCGGGCATCCCGGGCATGCATGACGTGAAGCTCCTACGCGACTTCGGCCAGCCGAATCTAGACTTAACCGTTGACCGCCGGCAAGCGGCTCGTTTTGGAATCAACGTGGCAGACATACAAGATGCCATCCAGACGGCCGTGGGTGGCAATGCGGTGAGTCAAGTGCTCATCGATCAGCAACGCTACGACGTGGTGGTGCGCTACCAGGCATCCTATCGTAATACCCAGCAGGCCATCGAGAGGGTTCGCCTGCTTTCCCCTACCGGAGAGCGGGTATCTCTGGCGCAATTAGCCAAAGTGGAGGTTAAGGACGGCGCGTACGACATCTACCGCGAAGGCAACACCCGCTACGTGGCCGTCACCTTCAACGTCAGAGGTCGGGACCTGGGGACCACGGTCGAAGACGCAATTAAACAGATCAAGGAAAAAGTGAAGATGCCGCCGGGCTATACCGTCGGTTGGTCGGGCGAATACGAAAGCGAACAGCGGGCTGAGGCGCGGCTGGCGGTCGTCGTCCCGCTGACGATCCTCGTCATCTTCATCATTCTTTACACCATGTTTCGCTCGTTCAAATGGTCCCTGCTCATTCTGTTAAACGTCGTCCTGGCTCGTGTCGGAGGCTTCCTGGCGCTCCTGGTTACCGGAACTTACCTCAGCGTGTCCTCGGGCGTCGGCATGTTGGCGCTCTTCGGCGTATCGGTTCAAACGGGCGTCATCATGCTGGAATATATCAATCAACTTCGTGCTCGCGGCTATATTATTAAGGAGGCCGCGATTGAGGGAGCAGTCCTCCGACTTCGTCCCATCATGATGACGATGCTCGTGGCAACTCTCGGACTCCTGCCCGCGGCGCTCTCCCATGCCATTGGTTCAGACTCGCAGCGGCCCTTCGCCATTGTCATTGTCGGAGGGCTGATTACGGATCTGGCGATGAGCATCTTCATTTTGCCCACGCTCTATGTGTGGGTGGCGAGAAATACGGACAAGCTTCCGGAGCCGGAGGAATCGATTGCGAAATAAACTTGTGAGTTCCCGTGGATGGAAGGTGTGGTGGGGTGTACTCGGCGGCTTGACAGTCGCGTTGATGTCGGGCACGGCGTTCGCTCAAGGCCCCGTAAAGATCACGCTGGACGACGCCATTCGACTGGCGCTCCAGCACAACCATAACTTGCTGGCGGCTCGCACCACCATTGACCAGAACAAGGCAGAAGAAATTACCGCCAATTTGCGCCCCAACCCCTCAATCTTCAGCGATTGGGATTACCTACCGTTGTTTTCGCCGAGCAACTTTACGAGTACTTACCTTCACGACTCGACGGAGGGCGACGTGGGCCTCAGCTACCTGATCGAACGCGGCAAGAAGCGCCAGCACCGGCTTCAGGCCGCCAAGGACCAGACGGCAGTAACCACCTCGCTGGTAGCTGACAACGAGCGCACACTAACCTTTCAGGTGGCCACTCTGTTCGTCAACGTGCAGCTTGCCGAATCCACCCTGGACCTGGCACAGGAAGACCTGAAAAGCTATCAGAAGACGGTGGACCTCAACGATTTGCGTTACGAAAAAGGAGCGATCAGCGAAGATGACAAATTGAAGATTGAATTACAGCTCCTCCAGTTCCAGAATGACGTTGCGCAGGCACAGCTCGCGAGAGTTCAGGCACTTTCCGATCTGCGCAATTCGCTTGGATATGAATCCGTGCCGGCGACCTACGATGTGGCGGGGATATTCGACTACATCCCGATGCACGCCAACCTCGAGGATTTTCAATTGAAGGCTCTCCAAACACGCCCCGACTATCGCGCCGCGCGGCAGAGCGTCACGGCGGCGAACAGTCAATACCTGCTGGCCAAGGCGGACGGAAAGCAGGATGTCACCGTGCAAGGGAACTACTCACACGTCAACGGCATCAACGCCGCTTCTCTATATGCGAGCATCCCGCTCCCAATTTTCAACCGAAACCAGGGCGAGATCGCCCGCACGCGATTCGCCATTACGCAGTTTCAGGAACAGGAGAAGGCGGCAAACAACCAAGTGATGACCGACGTGCGCGATGCGTACGAGAGCTTCCAGACGAGCGACGAGATCGTGCGACTCTACCGTTCGGGATATCTCGATCGGGCGAAGAAAGACCGCGACATCAGCGAATACGCTTACTAGCGGGGTGCCGTCAGCCTGCTCGATTTTCTTGACGCCGAGCGCAGCTATCGCGCCACGCAGCTCGCCTACCGCCAGGCGCTGGCCTCATGGCTTCTGGCGGTGGAGCAGTTGCGTGAGGCAGTGGGCGCCAGGAACCTGCCATGACGAAACTCGAAAATCGAAGCTCGAAAATCGGCCCGAGTTTCGAACTTCGATTTTCGAATTTCGGTTTCTCCGCGGTCTTTGTACGCTCTGTGGTAAGTCTTTTCCTTGCCCCAAAGGAGGCAATTAAGTGAAAAAACACGAAGTGAGGGGCTGGATCGAGGAAACCGGGGTTATTGCCGCGGTTCGCGTGTTCTCGGAGGAGGACGCCCTTTTTACCGCCCAGGCGGTGGCGGAGGGCGGGATTCCCGTCATCGAAATCACCTTAACCGTGCCCCAAGCCACCCAGGTCATCTCGCACCTGGTGAAGAACCATCCCCGCATGGTCGTGGGGGCGGGCGGTGTGAGGAAGGTGGCAACCGCGCGTCAGTGTCTTGATGCGGGAGCGCAGTTTTTGACCGGTGACGGACTTCATCCGGCAGTGACCGAGTTCGCGGCGCTAGAGGAGATTGTGACGATTCCGGGAGCACTGACCCCGACGGAGGTGATGGCCGCATGGGAGGCGAGGTCGGATTTCGTCAAGGTCGTTCCGTGCGCCCAGATTGGCGGTGAAACCTACATTGGATCCCTCCATCGGATGTTCCCTCACATTCCGCTGATCGCCTCAGGGGGCGTGAATCAACAGAACGCATCCAAATTCATCCTCGCTGGGGCCATAGCGCTCGGGGTAGGCCGTGAACTGATCCCTCCTGACGCCATCCGCCGTCGCCAGCAGGACCGGATTGGCGAACTGGCCCGCCGGTTCCTGGGCTTTGTAAAGCTCGGCCGGGACCATTTGGCCGCGCGCGCGGCAAGAAGAACTGCCCTCGGTGAAGAATAACGAGAAGGTTTCTCCGGGAATGTCGCAAGTCCGTGCTGCCCGTTCACACGACCTGCCAGCGAAGTCTTGCAGCACGCATTAGTCAGTTCGACTTCGGACCGCGCCCCGGCCCCGCGAAGAAGTCCATCGCGGCGATTGCGCTGCGGTTGTGGTCCTACTTCCAGCGGGCACCGTGTTCCTCCAGTGCAATCCGGACGAGCTGGCTGCGGGTTCTCACACCTGTTTTCTGGAACAGTTGTTGGAGAGCGGCTTTCACCGAACTCTCCGAGAGGTTGAGACGCGCGCCAATTTCCTTATTGCTGAGTCCCTCAAACACCCCGTGCAACACCTGAGTCTCTCGTTCCGTAAACGGTTTGGTCTGGTCCGCCCCTTCGGGGTGTTTTGACGCCCTGACCAAGGACTGAATCGCATTTTCGTCAAGCCAGGTTTCTCCTGCCATGACCTTGCGAATGGCCTGCTTGAGGAGCGCTGGCGAACTGTGCTTTGGAAAAATCCCTCCCACGCCCAGGCCGAGCGCCTGTACGGATTCAGCATCGCTCATCCCTGCGGTGACCATGAGGAACCGTCCCTCAAAGCCCCCCTGCCGGGCTTGGGTAATGAACTCAAAGCCGCGCTCTTTCCCGAGGTCATAGTCCAGCAAGACAAGATCAATAGGCTTCCGGCGCAACACCTCGGTGGCTTCACCGACCGATGCGCAAAGAGCTGCCATCACCAAATCAGGCTCGCCCGCCAATAGCCGGCTGAGGCCCTCTCGAAAGAGAGAGTGATCGTCCAGTAAGAGAATCCTGATTTTATCCATTCACTTCTTGCGCACCGTCCTCGTCCCGCCGGTCTGCGAAAGGCACGAGGTCCAAAGCGAAGCAGCACCCGGGGGGTCCTGGTTCGTACCGTAGGTCACCGTTAAATGTCCTCACAAAAGCCCGCGAGAGGTACAACCCCAGCCCGGTGGCTTCCGCCCCTTCCTGAAACGGTTGAAACAGACGTTCAGGGTTGGGAATGCCGTGACCGGTATCGCGGACTCGCACCACGACCCGCTCACCTTCTACGCACGCGCTGACTCTGAACTCCTTCTGCTTCTGGTCCTCCATGGCACGCTGGCTGTTCTTGGTGAGGTTCAGGAGCACCTGCAAAAGATTATGGCGCTCCGCCCACACCCGGGGCAAGGTTTCGGGCACGTGCCAGCGAACGAGCACACCCGACTCTCGCAACGAAGGCTCGGTCACAATGCGCAATTCGTCAAGTACCGAGCCAAGGTCCACGGGAGCCAGATCCTCGCTTCCCGCGCTTTGCCGAAGCTCAAGGGTTGCAATTTTTCCCAGACCTTCCACTAGATTCCCCAGGGCGCGGAAGTCCTCGCTTTGTGCCAGCTCGGGACCGTGCGAAAGGTTTTCGTAGACCACGGAGATGGCGCCGCATACGTTGCGGATTTCGTGCGATACGGCTCCGACGGCCAAGCGTGACGCGACCAGGAGGTGATGGAGGCTGGATTCCTCCTCGTCGCGAAGGTCCTCGGAGCTATCGACGAGCATGGCCGCCAACCTTGGTCCGGCGCTTGTCTTGTAAGTGGAAAACCAAACGTCCGCGAGAAACACATCCCCGTCTCGACGCCGGCCACTGCACTGCATCACGGTACGGAAGCTGGGCGTGGATTCGTCGGCCGGCGGGACTCTGGCCAAGGGCGGTAGAAAGTCCTTGATGGGTTCGCCCGGCAAGCTCTCAGGCTCAAAGCCCAGCAAGCGATGAGCGGCCTGATTGGCCATCAGGATTCTACCGGCAGAATCCACAGTCAGGATAGCTGCGGGGCTGCTTTCGATGAGTGCTTTCAACTGGTGTTCAGCGTCGCGCCGCAACAGAGCCTCTTGCTCGACCTCACGGACGTGCTCCGTGGAGAGCTTCCGGTTTTTAGCCGACTCGTGGGCAAATAGGCCTGTCCCAAAAAACGCGGCGAACATGAAGATGTCACGGGGAACTCCTGCGGCGGCCTCCCACGGAAAGGGATCAAACATTTGAGCCAGAAAAGTACATAATCCTCCCACCATCGCCACCTGCCAGCGCGGCAGGCAACTGCCCACGATCAGCATGGGAAAAAGATATAGAAAGCCAAAAGAGACGTTCAGATCGACACGCCAATCGATCAGGGCCACGATCAAAATCATCATCGCGGCGACGAAGAGAAGTTTGGTGCGGCCTAACCGTAGGAAGAATGAAAGCATTTCATCATCGCGCGCTTACGACCTGATAACGATCTTCTTGTCCGAAGGAACCGACTCTCTGCCCATCCATTCTACCAGAAGCCTCACCCCTAATCGCACATGTTGGCCAAAAGATAGCCTCGTTCTGGCCGAAAGATAGCGTCCAACAAATAAGCTGGGGAGTAAGATGGCGTCGTCGCTGGCTGCCAGACGGGTCTGGGTGCCGACCCTGGTGACGCGCAGCCTCGTCAGAAGATACAGAAGGCCAAGAATGCCAAGGCGGCGGGGAGTTCTGTGCCTCAGTAGCGCAATGGCCGCGCCTTGAGATTGCAGTCACAGGCCGGGAGGAGGATCGGTCCGGATGGCTAAATCCTCACGTGTTGTACAGATTCTGGTTTCGGTTCTGGTGCTCTGTGTCGCTGCCGGAGCGGAGACGCCTGTCGCCGTAGTGCCTATCGATATACCTGGTGCCGGCACAGTGCGGGAGAATCCGAAAGACGGACTCAAATATATCTGGATCCCGCCGGGGACGTTCATGATGGGCTGCTCGCCGGGAGACGACGAGTGCTCGGACGAGGAGAAACCCGCTCACCAAGTGACGATCAGCAAGGGCTTCTGGATGGGGCAGACGGACGTGACGGTGGGCGCTTACAAACGCTATGTAAAGGCTGCAAGGGGAAAAATGCCACCAGCTCCGGACTTTAACGGGCGCTGGGCGGCTGACGCCATGCCGATTGTGAATGTGACTTGGGACGAGGCGCGCGATTTCTGCAGTTGGGCGGGAGGGCGCCTGCCCAGCGAGGCGGAGTGGGAATACGCGGCGCGCGCCGGCAGCGCAGAGGCGCGTTACGGCAAGATTGACGAGATCACATGGTATCGCAATAACAGCGGGAACCAAACGCACGCGGTAGCTGGAAAGCGCCCCAATAGTTTCGGGCTGTTCGATGTGCTGGGGAACGCGTCGGAATGGGTGAACGACTGGTACGATAAGAACTACTATCAGCATAGCCCGTCTCAAGACCCCTCCGGGCCCACGAGTGGTCAGGAGCGCGTTGTGCGTGGCGGGTCCTGGGTCAACGATCCCGGAGACGCCCGCGTTTCGGGCCGCGACAGGGGCATCCCCAGCGCCAGGAGCAACGGTGACGGGGTTCGGTGTGCGCGGGAAGCGGATAGTCCTTGATGCTTTTCCCCCGACACATGGTTGGGCGCGGGGCCGGGATTGCTGGCCACGTCGCCGTCAGCAAGTATGGCGATCACCTCCCCCTGTAGCGTCAGGAGGGAATGTACCAGCGCCAGGGGGTGACCCTGTCACGCCGGACGATGTGCGACTGGATGCCGCGCGTGTCGCAGACCCGCCGCGGCGGGAAGATTCTACTTCTTAAATGACGTTTCGCTCCTGACCATGGACCCGATGCTGTGACCCACAGGTCGCAGACATCAACAAGAAGCTGTGAAATAATCCAGAATAGACATATCCCAACGCCGATTATTCAATAACTTACGCCGTGCGAAGGCCGCATCTTCGGTATTATTTCACAGATTCCAACCGATGTCTGCGCCACCCGCCACACAATTGTGCCAAACCACCCGCCGGCCGCTGCACCGATAGCCAAAAGGCAGGCCCAACTTGGCCGAACGATAGTGTCCGGGAAACAGGGTTAGGCTGGCCGGAAGATAACTGCAATACGGCCGCGCCGGAGCCTTAATCTTGTAGCTTGGTCGGACGGCAACGCCGTCTCATGGGTCCACACTACTATGCTCAAACACCTCTGTGCTGCAGGTCGCCGCCTGATTAAGATTGTGCCCAGATCCACTGCATTACGAGACGGTGCCCGAGGCCTTTGAGCGTAGAGAGTTGAGAGGGTTAGCAGGTTGGGAGGCCTGACGGTCGGAGGAAAACGATGAAATATCCGGTTCACATCAGCAAGAGATTTGCCGTGGTGCTTGTGACGGCCGCGGCGATAGTTGTCGCAACGGGACTTCTGGAATCCGGCCGCAGTCGTGGTCAGGCTACAAACGCAAAGACGCCGCAGGAAGCAGGTGCAAAATCCAACACGTCCCCGTCCGAAGCGATCTTGGACCTGTCACCCAGCCAACTGAACTCGATCAAGATCGAACCGGTGGGAAGCTACCTGTTTCCCGTTGAGAAGGAAGCGGTGGGCAACATTGATTATGACGAAGACCTGTCAGTTCAAGTTTTCCCGGCTTACCAGGGAACCATCATCCAGGCTTTAGGGGAACTTGGCGCCGAAGTTCAGAAGGAACAGCCCCTCTACACAATTAAAAGCCCTGACCTCATCCAGGCTGAGTCAACGCTGATCGGCGCGGCGGCGACTTTCGAACTGACCAACAAGGAACTGGCGCGCGTCCAGGGTCTGGGCGGAATTGCCGAGCGAGAGAAGGAACAGGCGACCTCAGATCAACAAACCGCTGAAGGCGCGCTCAAAGCCGCGCGCGATGCCGTCCGCGTCTTTGGCAAGAGGGATGCCGAAATTGATCAAATGATCGCCTCGCGCAAGATCGATCCCGCCCTGGTCGTGCGTAGTCCAATTCTCGGCAAAATCACCTCGAAGAACGCGCAGCCTGGATTTTGGGTGCAACCGGGAAACCTGCCGGCGCCTTACTCGGTGGCTGACGTCTCGATCAAATGGATGCTGGCGAATGTCATCGAAAGTGACATCCGGCTTTTTCATTTGGGCCAGCCGGTCCAAGTCCGGGTGATGTCCTATCCTGACCGCGTGTTTAAGGGGAAGGTTGCGAAGATCTACGAGACGGTTGATCCGAATACTCATCGAGTAACGATCCGTTCCGAGATCGCGGACCCCAACGATGAGCTGCATTCCGGAATGCTCGCTAACTTCGTCATTCGCGTCCACGACCCGGTGGAAGCCACCGCCCTACCCGCTAATGGCGTGGTCCGCGAAGCCGACGGCACGATGACGGCTTGGCTGACAACCGATCGCCACCGTTTTGTGCAAAGAATCATCAAGACCGGCCTGCGAAAGGATGACCGGGTTCAGATTCTCGATGGTTTGCAGCGCGGAGAACTGGCCGTGGCAGACGGCGCCGTGTTTCTTAGCAACATGCTTGAGGCGCCACCAAGCGACTAGGCCGTACTTCTCACGACGCCTGGACGTTCTTAGGAGGCCGCCGCAACGGCGGGGCTTCAGCGCCGCCCCTGGAGTTTCTATATTTTTGCTGACATTTTCCGGCCTTGCGCGACTTGCCCTCTCCCCCTTGGGGGAGAGGGTGGACCGCCGCCGGCGTTCTCTTCAGCCGGGGCGGGCCGGGTGAGGGGGTGGTGGGCTTGCGCCCGTCCGTTTGCAGTTCACACCGCGTCGCTGAAAGCATTGGGCAACGACCACGCGACGTCCCGCACCTTTTCGAGAAATCTGGGGACAGCGTTGCGTTGTTTGTGGTTTCAGGGCATTGACCCCCTCACCCCCCGGCCCCTCTCCCCCAAGGGGGAGAGGGGAGAATTTAGAAACTCGAACAGCGGGGCTGAAGCCCCGCCCTTCCAGACCCGTGGTGAGAATTCCGGGCCAAGTTTAATGCCGTTTTCATTTCAGTAAGAGACGAGCCGCCATGTTCAAAGCTCTCATCTCATTTTGCCTGAGCCGCCGCCCGATTGTGGTGTTGGGCCTGCTGTTGTTTGCCGGCGCCGGGCTCATTGCTTTCAAGATGCTCAATATTGAGGCGTATCCAAACCCCACGCCCGTGATCCTGGAAATTACCGCTCAGGCGCCGGGCCTCTCTGCCGAGGAGATGGAACGTTACTACACGCTCCCCACGGAGATTGGACTCTACACCACGCCCGGCATTGATGTCATCCGCTCCACCTCGTTCTATGGATTGTCCTTTGTGCGCGTCACCTTCAAATATGGGGTGGACTACAACTTCGCCTACGCCCAGGCATCAGTCGCGATGCAACAGAACGTTAGCCTGCCAGGTAATCTGGTGCCCACCATCCAAGCTAACAGCTCGACTGGGGAAATCTATCGTTATCAGGTCGTCGGTCCAAAGCATTTCGGAATCACGAATCTGCGCACGGTTCAGGATTGGATTGTCCTGCGCCGGCTGTTGACCATTCCCGGCATCGCTGCCGTCAACAGTTGGGGCGGCCCCACCAAGGAATTCCAGGTCGAGGTGGACCCTCACAAGCTCGAAGCCTACAACGTCACCGTGCCCCAAGTCCTGACGGCGCTGGGCAATGCCAACCTCAACGTCGGCGGACGTGAAATCCGCATTGGCCAGCAGTCGATCAATATCCGCAGCGTCGGTCTGATTGATGATGGTGGCAATGATGATTTGAGGCAGGGTTACAAGGTTGACGACATCGAAAATGTGGTTCTGACCCAGGCCAACGGTGTCCCGGTGCTGGTCCGGGATGTCGCCAAGGTGTCGGTCGGCTACCGGCCAAGGCTCGGCATTCTGGGCCGCGACCAGCAGGACGATGTGGTGGGATCGATCGTGGTGATGAGGCGAACCGAAAAGACCGCCGACATGATCCCCAAGGTCAAAGCGGCAATTGACAAGCTGAATCACGACGGGAGTCTGCCGCCGGGAGTCAGGGTCGTTCCTTATTACGACCGCTCATCCTTGATCGCCGTCACCACGCACACGGTTCTGCACAACCTGATTTTCGGATGCCTGCTGGTCTTCTTGATCCAATGGATTTTCCTCGGTAATCTCCGCAGCGCGACCATCGTGGGATTGAACATCCCGTTCGCGCTGTTCTTCGCCACCATTCTCCTGGTGATTCAGGGCGAAAGCGCGAACCTGCTGTCCGTGGGCGCGGTGGATTTCGGCATCATCGTGGATTCGGCCGTGATCCTGGTCGAGAATATCTTCCGGAATTTTCAGCGCGACCCGGAAGAAAGACAGAGTCTGCTCCAGCGTCTGGCGGGGGGTTCTTGGGGGCCCGACCCGACGAGATCCTCGGAACATACAACGGCAGCTCACGGATGGACGGATCGACTGCGGCTGATTCTGATCAGCGCCATGCAGGTGGACAAGGCGGTTCTATTCTCGGCGCTCATCACCGTGGCCGGTTTCGTGCCCTTGTTCACCATGCAGGGAGTCGAGGGTCAGATCTTCGGCCCCATGGCGCGCACTTACGGCTACGCACTGGCCGGAGCCTTGCTGGCAACGTTCACCGTCACGCCCGTGGTCGCTTCCATGCTGCTCCCCAAGCGCGTCAAGGAAGCCGAAACGATAGTCGTCCGCCTGTTGCACTGGATATACAATCCTGCCCTGCGTTTTTCACTGAATCACCGCTTTCTCGTGGTAGGAATTGAAATTGCCTTCTCTCTTGGGACCTTCTTCCTGATAGCACCGAGACTCGGCAGCGAGTTTCTTCCGCATTTGGAAGAAGGCAACTTTTGGATCCGCGCTTCCATGCCGATCACGCTCTCGCTCGAAGACGGCGAGGCGGCCACGAGAAAAATGCGCGAGATTCTCCTGAGACACCCCGAAGTCCTTACGGTGGTTTCCCAGCATGGGCGGCCGGACGACGGCAGCGACGCTTCGCCCTTCTCCAACGTCGAACTCTTCGCACCGCTCAAGCCTTTTGACGAATGGCCCAAAGGCTTGACCAAGGAGAAGTTAACCAACCAGATTCAAGCGGAGTTTAATAACGAGCTGCCGGGGGTCATCTTCAATTTCTCCCAATACATTGAGGACAACATCGAGGAAGGGATCTCGGGCGTCAAAGGCGTCAATTCGGTCAAGATCGTCGGTCCCAATCTCGAAACCATCACAAAACTTGCCGAGCAGGTCCGGGACCAAATGAGCCAGGTGCGGGGCATTGCCGACCTCGGCATCTTCCCAGTCCTCGGACAGCCAAACTTGAACATCAAGGTGGATCGTGCCAAGGCCGCGCGCTATGGCCTCAATTCCGGTGATGTTAACTCGGTCGTTCAAGCGGCCATGGGTGGAGCCGTAGCGACTTCGGTCTTGGAAGGCGACCGGCAGTTCAATCTCGTCGTCCGTTATACGCCGGAATACCGCGACAGCATCGAAAAAATCCGCAACATCAAAGTGGCCTATCAAACCAGCAGCGGCGCCAATGCCTATATACCCTTGAGCGAACTGGCGACGATCACCCTGGATACGGGAGCTGCCTGGGTTTATCACGAGAGCGTGCAGCGCTTCATCCCGGTCAAGTTCAGCGTCCGGGGCCGCGACCTGGGCGGCACGGTCGAGGAGGCGCAGAAGCGGATCGCCAACAACGTGAAACTTCCGCCGGGATACCGGCTGATTTGGGCCGGCGAGTTCGGAGACCTTCAGGAAGCCAAGGAACGTCTGTGGGTCATTGTACCGATCAGCTTCGTGCTGATTGCCGGGGCGCTCTACAGCTTGTTCAATAACCTGCGCAACTCCCTTCTGGCGCTCGCCGGCATCCCTGACGCGGTGGTGGGCGGCATACTTGCGCTCTATATCTCAGGTCTCCATTTCAGCATCTCCGCAGCCATCGGCTTCGTCTCGCTCTTCGGCGTGTCCGTCATGGACGGTATCCTGATGATTACTTTTTACAACCACGAAAGGGTTAAGGGCTTTGCGCCCGTGGAGGCGATGTTCCGCGCCGCAACCACCCGCATGCGCCCACTGTTGATGACGGCGCTTTCGGCCTGCATTGGCCTCTTTCCCGCGGCAATCTCCACGGGTATCGGCAGCCAGGTCCAGCGTCCGCTCGCCACGGTGATCGTGGGCGGCATGCTGGTCGGCCCCGTCATGCTGCTTCTCGCTGTGCCCGCGCTGAGAATGATGTTTCTAGGCCGCGACCATGACCCAGTATCGGAGGTTCAATCAGGATGAAGACCACGTGTCTCCTTTTCCTGTCGATGAGCTGGGCGACGTTGGTGCATGGGACAGGTTACGCCGTCCCGTCTAGTCTAGCAATACGGCTGTCCAAATTTGAGAACTCTTCGAGTGGCCAACGCGGCTCCGCCGCCTCGCTGTGCGGAAAGCCTCTGGCTTTCCGGCCAGGCCCCCCCATTTCTCTTTCTCATCGTCGTCTGGAAGGCTGCGCCTTCCAGACGACGATGAGGAGGTTGGCTAATGTACAGGCGCCGCGGAAAGGCGAAGCCTTTCCGCACAGCGAGGCGGCAGAGCCGCTGGTCAGCCTCCACCCGGTCAAGCGTAATTTGGACAAGCCGAGTCCAGCATCCCCGCCAACATCTCCCGAGAGTTCCGCCAACACCGCGAGCGACCATCCGCGCGATCCCGCACAGCGGGATACGACTTCGCCTCGCGACGGGAGACATCAGACGGGTGGAAAGGCTTCTCATGAACAGCAAGACCACGACCGGGCTTCTGAAATGAATCACCCGCCCAGCCGTGCGAGCCTAATCAAGGTAAATCGTCCTAGGCAGCTTCCGAATAGCCGGCAACGTTCCCTACCTGGAAATGCCATGAATCTTCATCCGCCGGGTTCAAACAAATCCGGTGGTGCGGCAAAAGCCGGATTAATCCGGAACGAAACAGTCAACATGGCCTTGCCTGTTCGGACGCCAAGTGTCGTCCGACCCACCGTACCATCGTTCAACAATGTGCGCCATCGCGGCCCTAATACTACTACGTTAAGTTAAGGTGGGCGGTTTCGTTTGCGAATTACGCTGCCACAATACGCGCACTCTCCGGTCCAGGTAAACAACAGGCGTTGGATCTCACGACGCGTCTGTGGCAGGGTCCACCCA